>Ga0070733_10003461_pt1 | contig 10812 bp, 12 predicted proteins | sample Coa_R1_9_FD_66450 | JGI IMG/M metagenome (GOLD analysis project Ga0070733, IMG submission 66450) | Surface soil microbial communities from Centralia Pennsylvania, which are recovering from an underground coalmine fire - Coalmine... | ecosystem: Environmental > Terrestrial > Soil > Unclassified ... | reverse complement strand
CTCAAACCTCAGAACGACACGGTCTCCCGCGGCGCGCCTCGGAGGCGCGGATCTCTCAACGGGAGCAGCGATCTTGATTTAAGGTGCCAAAAGAACGCCGACAACCACAGGCCTCCGACCGCTAGCGGCGTTACGAAATCCATCCAATTAATCCGGAGTTGCTGGTTATAGAATGCCGGCTTGATGATCCAATAATCATCCACCAGGCGGATGATGATCAGCATCACGCAGACCCTGAACAAGCGGCCGGCATCGCGCTTTACGCTGCGCAGCAACAGCAAAGCGAAGGGCGTAAAGAAGTTGAAGATCACGATTGCGAGCGCCACCCATCCCCAACCGCCCTTGAGCCGGCGCAGATACCACGGGATCTCGTCCGGCAGATTACCCGACCAGATGATGATGAATTGCGAGAAGGACAAGTAGGCCCACAGAACCATCCACGCAAACATCATGTTGCCCAGGTCATGAAGATGCTGCGCGGTCAGGTAATCCTTTATTGGAGACACCCGCGAGAGCACGATCACCAGCAGAATCATGAACGCGAACGACTCGAGCATCTGGCCGATCAGGAACATCGCTCCATAAATTGTCGAGAACCAGTGCGGTTCCAACGACATAATCCAGTCGATGAATGCAAACGTAGTCACGAAGGTAAAGACCACCAATCCGGGCGCACTGACCCGGCGCATTTTCTTCGCGAGACGTTCCTCGCCAGTGCGGTCCTGCTCGATCGACCACTTGCTCATTAGGTATGCGTAAAGAACCCACACACCGAAGTAGAAAACAGTGCGGGCGAGGACTCCTGGCACGTTGAGGTAAGCCGATTTGGCGACGAGATTGGCATCGTGCGCCGCCCCTGGACGGGCCCATGGATAGAGCGCCGGAAGGTTCAGCAAAACCGGGATGAGCAATACAATCATGTAAGGTAGCGTGCGCGCTCCGGCCTCGCACATGCGGCGGATCATCATCCCCCATTTGCCCCCGACGGTATGATGCATCAGCAGGACCCCCAGGCATCCGAGCGCCATCCCTAGCCAATACACATAGCCGAAGAGATAGGAGCGCAGGAACTGCTCGCGGTCCAGAATAAAGCCGGTGATCGCCAGCAGCATGGCGGCAATACCCACCAGCAGCGACGTTCGCTGCCATTGCCCAATCTGCGTGATGGCGGAATCGGCGGGAGTCATTGCGCAGCTCCTTGTGTAACTGGGGGTGTTACAGGACCTTTGTCAACCTGTGAGCGCTGGGCGGCAGGCACATCTTCTAATGTGGCGCGCTGACTCAATTGCAGCGCGCGAATATAGGCCGTGATGCGCCAACGGTCGTCGGGTTCAACTCGCGCGGCGTAGCTGGGCATTGCGCCGAAACCGTTGGTTATGACGTCGAAGAAATGACCGACTGGCGCTTTCATCAGCTTTTCCGTGTGATAGGATGCGGCCTGATGGAAGCCGCGAAGCACGATCATTCCGTTGCCGTCGCCAATCCGGCTATGGCACGGCGAGCAGTAAATGTTGAAGCGAGCCTGACCGCGCAGCAGGTCGGCCCGGGTAATTGGGAACGGAAAATAATCGACTTCCTGGTCGCCTACTTTGCCGGTGTACCGCGCGCTGTCGATGCGCAGATGGCCGCGCGCGACGGTTCCCTCCACTTCGGGCCGTGCCGAGCGTCCGTCCCCGAAAAAGTTCGTGCCGGCAAGCGGCTTGTAGCGCGGCTGATTGTGCATATCCTGACGGCAGCCCGCCAGCGCCGCGGCGCACGCCAGAAGTATGAATTTACGGTGCAACTTCCAGCACCTCCTCTGGATTGAGCCGTTCGAGGAAGTCCCGAGTGGCTTCTCGATCGAACTTCGGATCGGAGGCCTCGATGCACAAGAAAAACTTGTCACGGGAGGCGCGTTCAAACTGAGGTACATTAAAAACCGGATGGTAAGGTTGCGGTAACCCATTAAGCGCGAGCATCCCCACGATGGCCGTAATGCAGGCGATCAACACCATGCTTTCGAACGTGATGGGAACGTAAGCCGGCCAGCTATTAAGAGGCCTTCCGGCGACGATGTGCGGAAAAGCTACCACGGTGATCCACCAGCACAGCATGAATCCGCCGGTCCCCCCGAGGAGTCCGCCCAGGAGCACGAAACGCTGCACCCAGCTGCTGCGGAACCCGATGGCCTCAGCCAAGCCTTCCACCGGCATTGGTGAATATGCATCCATGTTCCGGTAACCAGCCGCATGCGCAAGCCGCGCCGCTCCAAGCAGCGGTTCTGGTTGGCTGAACTCGGCCATCAGGCCGTACAGCTCGACCTGATGCGAGAGTTTAATCTCCGTGGGCATGTTCTGGCTCCAAATCGTGCACCACTTCGCGCATTTCGAAAATCGAAATGGCGGGCAGGCCGCGAACAAACAGGAACATCAGGGCCAAAAACACTCCGATCGTGCCCAGATATGTGCTCCAGTCCCAGATAGTCGGGTAGTACATGCCCCAGGACGAAGGAACAAAATCACGAGTCAGGCTGGTGACGACGATGACGAAGCGTTCCAGCCACATCCCCACGTTCACGACCAGCGCGATAAGGAAGACGCCCAGGACGCTCATGCGAACTTTGCGCCACCACAACAACTGCGGGATCGCGATATTGCAGAGAATCAAAACCCAATAGGTCCACCAATAACCGCCGACCCACATGCGGTTATAAAACGCGTAACGTTCATATATCCCGCCGCTATACCAGGCCATAAATGCTTCCATCGCATAGCCATAAGCGACAATCAGGCCTGTACCGAGCATCACCTTCGCCATGCACTCAATATGGCGCATGGTGATCATATCCTCGAGGTGATACCAGCGGCGCACCGGAATCGCCAGCGTTAACACCATCGCAAAGCCCGAGTAGATGGCTCCAGCCACGAAGTAGGGCGGGAAAATGGTCGTATGCCAGCCCGGCAAGATTGCCACCGCGAAGTCGAAGCTCACCACCGAGTGGACTGAAACCACCAGCGGCGTCGAAAGGCCTGCCAGCAAAAGGTACGCTTTCTGGTATCTGGCCCAATGTCTGGCCGAGCCCCGCCACCCCATGGCCAGCATGCCGAAGATTCTCCTGGCGATCGGGTTGCCGGCTTTATCCCGCATGGTGCCGAAATCCGGAATCAGGCCTGTAAACCAGAAGATGAACGATACCGTAGCATAGGTCGACACCGCGAACACATCCCAGATCAACGGACTGCGCGGCTGCGGCCATAACCACATAGTGTTCGGATATGGTAGTAGCCAATAGAATAGCCATGGCCGCCCCAGGTGTAGGAGCGGAAACATGGCGGCGCAGGCCACAGCGAACAATGTCATCGCTTCGGAAAAACGGTTGATCGACGTGCGCCAGTCCTGTTTGAGAAGGAGCAAAATGGCCGAGATGAGCGTGCCCGCGTGGCCGATTCCGATCCACCACACGAAGTTCACGATGGCAAATCCCCAAGCGATCGGAATCACGATGCCCCACACCCCAACTCCCCTCACGAAAAGCCACGTGACGGCAACCATGAAAAGGTTCACCAGCAAGAAGGCGCATGCAAAGCCGACAAACATCTGGGGCGGCGTCTTCAGAAAGGGCTGGTAGACTACGTGGGCAATCTCGTCGGTCACGCTGCCGAAATCGTGCCCCGGCCCCAGGACTTTGTTCGGCCCCGGGTCTATGGTGGCCACCGCTGACGATTCTTGATCTTCGGGATCCACTCTTGCCTAACCTTTCTTCAGATCGGGATTCGGATTGCGCAGCCGCGCCAGATAGGTCGTGCGCGGCCGCGTGTTTAGCTCCTCCAGCAGGCCGTAATCGCGCTGTTGGCGCTTCAGCTTGGAAACCCGGCTGTTGGGATCATTCAGGTCACCGAACACAATGGCTTCGGTCGGGCAAGCCTGCTGGCACGCCGTGACGATATCCCCATCGGCAACGCGCCGGTCGGCTTTCTCAGACTCGATCTTGGCGCGGTTGATGCGCTGCAAGCAGTACGAGCACTTCTCCATTACGCCGCGGCTGCGCACGGATACGTCCGGATTTCGCACGCCGTAAAGGCTTTCCGATACCCAGTCCGAGTAGAGGAAAAAATTAAACCGCCGCACCTTGTAGGGGCAATTGTTCGAACAGTAGCGTGTGCCGACACAGCGGTTGTAGACCATTTCGTTTAAACCTTCGGCGCTATGCACCGTGGCCGCGACCGGACACACCAGTTCGCACAGAGCGTTCTCACAATGCATGCAGGGCACTGGCTGAAAATACATTTCAGGGTCGTCCAGCGAGCCTTTGTAATAACGGTCCACGCGGATCCAGTGCATGTGGCGCCCTTTGGCCACTTCCGCCTTGCCCACCACAGCAATGTTGTTTTCGGACTGGCAGGCGATCGTGCACGCATGGCATCCCACGCACGCGGTGAGGTCGATCGACATGCCCCATTTATAGCCCCTGCTATAGTCCCAAAGAGGAAACATCGAGTGATCGTTTGCGACACGCTGGTCTTCCGGATTGGCGAATGCCGGTTGCTGGTGATACTCGGCGAACGTGCCCGCGCGGAAGGGATCGCGCTCCTCCATGGTCTGTGTGTGCTGTGTAGTGGCAAAGAGGTAGCCCTTCGATTTCCGCGTAATGCTTACGCCAGCACCGTGCCATAGTGTATCGCTCGGACGCAGAGCGTAGGCGTTAAAACCGATGTCGTTGCCGATCTTACCGGCGCGGGTGCGGCCGTAGCCGAATTGCAGGGTTAAGGATTCGTCCGCGTGCCCGGGCAAGATCCATACCGGGCCATCCACTTTGCGGCCACGGTACTCCATCGTAACGATGTCGCCCGTGGCGACTCCATATCGCTCCGCACTCTTGGGAGAGATCCAGACCGCGTTATCCCAGGTCATCTTTGTCTGGGGTCTCGGCATTTCCTGGAGCCAGCCGCTGTTCGACATAGCGCCGTCGCCCACGGCGGGATCGGGCCGGAAGACTATTTCAAGACCACCGCCGGAAGCTGGCGTCGCGCCGGGCACCTTGGCCGCGGGCGGCGCCTTCTCGGGGAAGGCCGTTCCCGCGACGATGCCGTCGTGAAGTGAGATCTGCCAGAAATCGTCGAAATCCTTTCCCTTATGCTGGCTCTGCCAATAGTCGCGCACGGTTTCATGGGGGGAATAATCGGGCGCGCCAGCCAGCACGTTCATAACTTCGTGGAAAGTCTTGCCGTCATAAATGGGCGCGATCAAAGGCTGCACGATACTGGCGGTGCCGTCGTAAGCCCGCGCATCACTCCAGGATTCGAGATAATGCGCCTCAGGAACGTGCCAGTGGCACCAGGCCGCGGTCTCATTCGAATAGAGTCCCACGTGGGCGCGGAACCCTACCTTCTTCAGCGTCTCGAGAAAATTGAGATCGGCGGGCGCGTCGTAGACCGGATTGCCGCCGAGCATCAGCAGCGTATCTACCGCGCCGCTGTTGATGTCCTTGACCAGCTCGCCGATCGAGGCTACTTCATCGATTGGACTGACTTCCACCGCGTCGGTATAAGTCACCGTCTTTCCCGCGTTGCCCAGCGCCTGATTGATAGCGTGCGCGATGGCGTGGACGCGAGGCGACTGATACTCGCCCGCGATAACCAAGCTTGACCCGTGATTTGCGTTCAAGTCCTTGGCCACCGCGGTGACCGCCTCAGAGGGCGCGCCCGTACCGTTCACCCCAAGGTTCAGGGCCTGAGCGAGCGCAACGGCGAATGCTTCCACTTCCGAGGTACGCATGCGGAATCGATGTTCCGCCATACCTCCGCTGATCGACGGCGTGCCTTCCGCGACGTAAAGCCGCGGCGGCGTGACGCTAGCATTCTCGGCAGCCGCGCGCCGTCGACCCGAATAATCGCGCGCATAGCGCACACCGCCGGGCATTCCCGCGCACAAAAAGTCCGCATCTAGCGAAACCACTACGTTGGCGCGATCGAGTCGATAGATGGTGTTAAACGGTCGTCCGAACGCGGCTATCGAACCAGCCCGCGCCGAGTGCCGCCCGCAAGGTTCATACTGATGCCATTTTGCCGAAGGAAAAGCAGTCAAGAACTTCTGAATGTGCGCGCCCAGCGTCGGCGAGGTCACAGTGCCCGACAAGATGCGGAATCCCGCGCCTTTCTTCAAGCGGGCGACATCGCGCATACCCCCCAAAGCCGTAACGAAATTCCCCCACGTGTCTACATAACCATTACGCGTCACAGACTTCGACCGATCGGGATCGTAGAGAGTCAGTACGCTCGCTTGCATCGTCGCGTCGGTAGATCCGAGGCTCGCGGGATGCTGCGGATTGCCTTCGATTTTGGTTGGCCGCCCCAAATTGCTCTTGACCAGCAACCCGGTCGCAATACCGCCAATGCTCATCGCAGTAGCGTAATACAAGGGCACGCCGGGAACAAACTCCTCTGGCTGGTGCACGTAAGGAACAATGACCTCTTTCGGCTGAACCGTGCATGCCGAAACCCCGGAGAGCGCGATCGAAGCGCCCATCAGCTTTAGGAAACGGCGTCGCGAGCCTGCATCGTTCCAGTCGGGAGTACGATTGGGAAACTCATCCTCGACGTAGGCGCGGAACTCTTCACTCTGCGCCAATTCTTCCAGGCTCCGCCAGTATTGAGGGATATCTTCGTTCATAGTTTTAGCGGTGACACGTCGCGCAGTCCGTCAGGTTGCGAGTATCTTTGATTTTGTATTCCGCTACCAGGCGGGGTCCGATCTCGTCCTGATTTAGGGCCGGAGTCTCGTAGGTGGGATTGAAAACCTGGTCCCGCGGGCGTACATTTCTTTCCGGATTGCGATGGCAGTCGATGCACCACTGCATGTAGAGCGTATTTACCTGGTACATGAGCGGCATCGTGTCCACCCGGCCGTGGCACGTAGAGCAGCCGATACCCTTGTTTACGTGAATACTGTGGTTGAAGTAAACGAAGTCGGGCAGGTCGTGAACGCGCGTCCACTCGATCGACTTGCCCGTGCGGAAGCTTTCGCGCACCGGCTCCAGAAGCTCGGCGTTGGTCCAGATCTGCGAGTGGCAGCTCATGCACGTCTCGGTGGGGGGAAGTCCGGCGAAGTCCGAAGTCTCAACAGAGGTGTGGCAGTACCGACAGTCGATGCCATCGTCGGAGACATGGTGCTTATGGCTAAATGGAACGGGCTGATCGCGAGCTACACCCACCCTGGTGGTGAACGATCCCGCGTTCAGCTTGTACGCAGCCCATATGATTCCAGAGACAGCAAGCAACGCAGCGAAGATGCTCACCTTCGCAATACTATTTGCGCTTTTATGAAAAACCTGCACTCCGCATTCCTCAGGCTCACTTGCTAGACCGACTGCGGGAGATCTCCGGTAAGATTCTTTTTATGGATTCACTGTTTTCCCCAACCGATTGTTCTTGCTCACGGCACCTGCGCATATAGCGGCTTGTATGCGAGGGGCCTTGTCAACGCCGACATTCTTAGCTAGCCTTCTGCCAATCTGCGACGGTGAAAAGTACTGGCCGCCGCACCTCCAACTGCACTCCACTGCGACAGGGGTCCCCGGACGTATGCGGCGAGGCCATGCCAGCAAAGCCTGACCGGACAGCCTATAAACTAGATTCTTGAGTAGATGTTCTCTTGTTTTCCCTTTCTTCTCCCTGTGCCGCGCTTATCTCTTCCTTTGATCCTTCACATGCAGGCGACCTTCGATGCGGCGTACCGCAACCCGATACCCCGACTGTGCGCCGCGGACATCAAATTAACAATACAGCCAGACCAGTATTTTTTCGGTAAGACTAGATCAGCAGCCAAAAACATAGATGAAGTGTGAGCGAATTTGTTTCGCATTTTGCCATACGTGGGCGGCGTCGGCTGAAGCAGCGGACGGAACGCATCCTCCTCCGCAGCTTCTCCGCTCCAGCGGTCGCGCTTCCTCGATCCTCCTTGAGGAATAGCGCATTAAACCCGCCGGAGGTTCGCAAGATTCCGACGCGGCAAAGCGCCTCGCCTAGTGTAGCCCCCATCGGGCGTGTATCCAGCCTTGCGTAACCAAGCCTACTTGGAATAGTGCCGTCGAAAAGATATGAAAAAAGGCCCCTCGGTTGGGGGCCGAACTGGTTCGATGGCACCATCGTCCTGAATCCATTTTTCTTTCACCGGTACGGATTCCGGAATTTCCATCCCGGTCTTGGCGGAGGAAACGTTTGGGTTCACGATCCAGCTCACCGGCTGGGGGTTCGCTTAACCTAATCGCGAGCTGGCGAACGTGGGCTGCCCGGGAACGGAGAGGGTGTAGCGGAGATTCCGTAGCCGACTATGCCAGCGGGCACATCCAAGCGGGCCCAGCTGGGTAGAGAAGAAGGTACGGCAGCATTTGATGCGTGCCCGGGGACGCAAAGGTTACGGCTGGACGCGGTGGAGTACCGACTGGCTTTACTATCGGCTGGGGTTGTTTAACGACTACCGGCTTCGTGACCGCACTAGGCGCACCTGTTTGCTTGGTGCCAAGAGTTATGTGGCCTAACGTGCTGGGGCGGCTTTCACCCCAGCCCTGCTGGAGCGATCCGCTGTCAGGAGCTTCGAAAATTTCCGCGGCCTAGTGACGCAGCCCCGCACCGCCGCCGGGGGAGCGCAGTTACGTCGCCAGAAGTAGCCCAAGTCTAACGTGTCCGGCCGCGACCGATTCGTTTCTGCCGCATCCAACAAATCGGGAACGGGGCTAATCTCCTCCGACTGGCTCCTGCGCGAACCAAGGCGGTGTCCTCTTAGTCCGCCGCCTTCCCCGATCAGATCTGGCTTAGTCGGAACTCAGGCGCACAATTTGTGACCCAAACGACCTAGCGTCCGAACGGTAGATTCCACCGGGCTCCGCAGCACGTCATTAGATGTGGGGGAAGATTTATGGACCTTCACGTACGCATTCGCCGCTGGGTCCTCTGGTGGTTTTATGTGGGCATAGTGTGTGGCCTGGTCGCAGTCGTCAACATTCTTGCGAGAGACGCCACGCGATTAGAAGAGAGGGTCATCCTTGGGATCGGTGTGTGGTTTTGGCTGCTGGGGGGGCTGGTGTGCTATGCCTGCGATGGCGTTCAATTCGAGAAGCCGCCTCAGCAGCCCCCACGTGGCGAGCCGCCACGAGTTGAGCAACAAAAAGAGTGGCACCTCGCCTCCGACTTTTTGCTACCTGGGGGCCGGAAGAGCCTTCTGCCGCCGAAATACTAACGGAATGAATGCGGTTCGTTAAACACCGTTATAAAGGCGGACCCTCGGTGTTCCTGACTTGTGAGAAGGCTCTCTTATCACAAACCAGCGGCTGCAGTTTGGATGTGAGCAATAACCGGGTCGATTGGGTAGTGAGTCCATTTGAGCATTCGGGGATTTCTACAGCCTCGTCTGAAGTTGACGCCGACTTTGAGGGCGCGTAAGGTTGTAATCGTTGGTACTCGTGATAAAGCGTATACGCAATTATTCTAGAATGGCGTTCCAATTTGCCTGAACTGCCGTGCGGAGCGAGAGCGAGAAGCAAAACGTAAGCCGCCTGGAACCACAAATCAAATTCACACGGCCTTGAAAGATGAGTTAGCAGTGGCGACCGAACAAGCCGTGCAAGCGACTGAAGCATTCTTCAGGGCCACCACGGAAATCCCCAGCGGCCTACCGCACCAGATGGGATCCAGCGAATCCATGACGCCTCGCATGATCTGTCTCAGGCTCGGGAAAGAATGTCGCTTGCCCATAGACGACTTAACGACTACCTGAGTCGCGGGATCGTGCCGGAAGATCTGAAGCGGAGTGGGTGAAGCTTGAACAGCTTTGGTTAGCATTGTATCATTTGTCATGACAACTCGTCGTGATGCCTTAGCCGCAGCTCTTGCTTTGCTCACCGAAGCCGCCGTCAGCGCCCAAAACCCAACTGGGTCCAATCCGGGTCCGGTCTTCGTACACGATCTTCCCAACCTCACCATGGATGACTGGCAGGTGACGGTCAGCCAAGTTCCGTACCCGCCAGGCCGCGTGGGTCAAACGCACCACCATGCCGGCTTCGTTTTAGCGTACGTTCTGGAAGGTGCCGTCGTCACCCGGATCTCGGGCCAGGCCGAGCGGATTTATAAAACCGGAGAGATGTTCTACGAGGGGCTAGGCGCCACGCACGAAGTTTCAAAGAACGCCAGCAACACCGAGCCGGCCAAGCTGCTCGCTTTGATCTTCGCGAAGAAGGGCGAAACCCTGACAACCCCCGGACCAGCTCCCAGCGCACACTAAGGAGGACGTTTACACTGCGAGTTGGAAGTGCTGTGGGCGCCGAAGTAAACGAACTCATAGCGCGACGGAACGGCGAGTTTATCGCAGATGTCAGCGTTAGCGTCGGCCTGAGGGCGAACATTATGCCGCCCGCAAGCCCTGCCTGCCAGAGCCAGTAACGTTCTCTTCATAACGCTCGGAGGGCCCAATTCGGAGTTGTATCAGGGGGCGGGAATTTCGGGTCGATCGCCGCGCGAGACATTTTTTAAAGCATTCCGATCCATCAAATCCGTAACTCCGGCGTACCATCCTTCCGAAGAGGGACGTTTTAGCGGCACTATGAAAGCGCTCCCGGCAATGCTACTCCAGACCTTACAGAGTGCGTCGGCTTCACCGTTTACGGTCACCCAATCACCCACTTTAAATTCCTTCGCAAGCATATAACAAGTATGCCCCGCTGGCTATCGGTTGACACTACTACAGTAGTTTGCGGAACAGGACGACCAGCCACCGGAATTTGGGATCTTGCCTGAACCGACCTCCTACAAGCTCCGTCTAACAAAGTGGAGGTGAACAGTA
>Ga0070733_10003459_pt1 | contig 10815 bp, 10 predicted proteins | sample Coa_R1_9_FD_66450 | JGI IMG/M metagenome (GOLD analysis project Ga0070733, IMG submission 66450) | Surface soil microbial communities from Centralia Pennsylvania, which are recovering from an underground coalmine fire - Coalmine... | ecosystem: Environmental > Terrestrial > Soil > Unclassified ... | reverse complement strand
GACCGTAATCTGGCCCAGTTGCAGCAGCAGGCCAATCCGGGGATGACCGCGGGTCTCGGCTTTCGTTGGCACGACGGGGTCAGCGGCCTCAATCAGCTGAGCGAAGTCGGCACTCCGGTCGAGGCGATTTTTTCGCCCTGGTACACTGGCACCGCTCGTTTTGCGGTGCTGCCGGTCTATCTCGACGCGGGGTCGATCGCCACTGGCAATCTTGGCCAGTTCGGTACCAACCCGATGCTGATCGCCAAGGGGCTCGCGCCGGTCGCGCCGGGGTCGCAGACGGCGTCGGGCGTCGGTTTGCTGGCAGGATATGCCTACAGCGACTTCACCTTCCGGTTCGGAACGACGCCGCTAGGCTTCCCGGTGACCAATCTCGTCGGATCGGCGGCCTATGCGCCAAAATTCATCGACAACACGCTGACGATCCGCTTCGAAGGCGTGCGACAACCGGTGACGGACAGTGTGCTGTCTTATGCCGGCACCCATGCCGCGGTGGTGCCAGCTAACTCGGTGACCGGCGGCGCGTTTGGCACCAATGGCACTTGGGGCGGCGTCGTCAAGACCGGCGGCAATGTCAGCGCGTTCTATGACGATCAGACCTATGGCGCGTATGCGAACTTTGGCATGGCGTCGCTGACCGGCATGAACGTTGCGCAGAACAGCGAGATCGACGGGCTGCTCGGCGTCTATTTCCGCCCTTACAAGACCGACGACAATGCGCTGCGCGTCGGAATCTCCGGCTACTACGCCAGTTTCAACCGGAATTTGAGCGGGTTCACCTTTGGCCAGGGCGGCTATTTCAGCCCGCACAATTTCGAGGCGCTGACCTTCCCGGTGGAATACACCGGACATAACGGGCCTTGGAGCTATCTCGCGTCGCTGGCTGTCGGTGTCCAGCACGACAATGTCGATTCGGCTCCGATCTTCCCCAACAACACATTCGCACAGCAGGCCCTCGCGAGCACCCCAGGCGCGGTCTCGATCATCGAAGGTGCGACGTCGACCGGACCCGCGCTCAATGTTAAGGGGCAGATCGAATACGCGATCGACGACTCGGCGTCGCTCGGCGCCGCGGTGAGCTTTGATAACGGCAACAACTATAACGAGGTCATTGCCAGGCTATACCTGCGCAAGACCTTCGACTGGTTCTCGTCGTCGACGGCCTCGACGGACCCGAGCGCCATCGCCAAGCGCGACATGCCGCAAAGCCACCTGTAAACGGCCGCCTGTTCCCAACGCTTGGTCGCGACGGGATGTCGCCGCGACGGTGTAACCGTTGCGTCACCGGCAATTCTATGGTGTGAAAGCGCTGGCGGTACCCAGCCTGGGGCCGGTCATAAGTTCGCGGCAAATAGATCGCGGAGGGGCAATGGGCGGAGCGCTCGCGGGGCTGGTTATTCTGTTGATCGGCGACAGCCATGTCGCCATGCCGAACTACCTGATCACCTCATTCCATGAAGCACTTGAGGCACAAGGGGCCACCGTAAATTCCTACGGCATGTGCGGCGGGATGGCGGCCGATTGGGTGCTCAAGGTCACAGCGCCTTGCCGCGCCGAGCGCCACGGGACCGCGGGTCCTGTCTACACCACAAAATCCGAGCCGACCTGGCTACTCAGCGACCTGATTGATCAGAACCATCCGAACCTGGTCATCGTTGAGCTGGGCGACACGATGGCTGGATACGACAAGCCGGATCTGCCAAGGCCGTGGATCTATGAACAGGTCCACCAGCTCACTGGGCGGATCGCGGCGAAAAACGTGCCTTGCGTCTGGATCGGGCCGATCTGGGGCAACCCGGCCTCGGCATTCCACAAGACCGACGCCCGCGTCACCGAGATGTCGCAGTTTCTGTCGCAAAGCGTCGCGCCATGCCACTTTATCGACTCGACCCGCTTTGCGCGGCCAGGTGAATGGCCGACTTCTGACGGACAGCATCTGCTCCAGGACGGCTATCGCAAATGGAGCGCCGATCTGGTCGCCTCGATCATCCAAATGAAAAGCCAGCTTCACTAACAAGCGAGAGGGGGAGTTCGCGCAATGAACGGGGCGCTGGCCGGTTTGGTGATCCTGGTTCTCGGCGACAGCCATATGGCGGGGCGCGAATACCTGATCGGGCCGCTGCACGATGCGCTCGAAGCCGCCGGGGCGTCGGTCCATACTTACGGGATGTGCGGCGCGATCGCCGATGTGTGGATTTATCAGACGACGGTCGCCTGCGGCACCGCCGAGCGCCACGATAATTCGCCGCCGATCGCCAATTACTCCGGCAAGCCGGTGCCGACCTGGTCGATCAATGATCTTTTGAAAAAGCACCATCCAAACATCGTTATCGCCGAGATGGGCGATGCGATGGCCGGATACGAGGCAAAGGAGATGGTGAAGCCGTGGGTCTATAATCAGGTTCACCAGTTGGCGGGGGTGATCGCGGCCTCGGGAGCCACGTGCGCATGGGTCGGTCCTCCATGGGGCGACGAAAAGACAAAAAGTGCGGCCCGGGTGCGCGAAGTGTCCGATTTCCTGGCGCAGAACGTCGCGCCCTGCGTCTACATCGACTCGACAAAGTTCTCGCAGCCCGGACAGTGGCCAACGACAGACGGCCAGCACCTGACGCTGTCCGGCTACAAGATCTGGGGCACCGATATCGCCAATGCCATCGTACAGCTGAAGGCTCAAAACCGGTTGCACTGAGCGGCGGAGGCAAAGCGTCTAATCCCTTCTTAACCGCGATCGACGATAGGGTGGTGCGGGCATTTTTCGCTCCATTGCCGCCTAGAAGGACCGACTGTTGGTGAAAGCCGCTCTCGCGGGGCTGGTCGTGCTGATCATCGGCGACAGTCATATCGCCTCGAAAGATTTCCTCCTGGGTTCGTTGCAGGACAGCCTCATCAATCAAGGCGCGATCGTCCATTCCTATGGCGTCTGCGGCTCGCAACCGCACGATTGGGTGGCGCAAACCGAGCTGCCGTGCGGGCGTGCCGAGCGGCACAACGCCGACGAGCCGACTGTCGACAAGAGCCCAAAGGTCAAGACATGGCTGCTCGAAAACCTTATCGAGCAACATCATCCCGATCTGTTGATCGTAGAGCTTGGCGACAACATGGCCGGCTATGGTGTGCTGCCGGCGTTGCCAAAGGAGTGGATTGCCTTTGAGACGGCGGAGCTGCTGAGGCCAATCACCGCGCATCATCTGCCGTGCATCTGGGTCGGGCCGCCTTGGGGTAGCGAAGGTGGGCCGTCGAACAAGACGTTCGCGCGGGTACACGAGTTGTCGGACTATCTGGCGACCATCGTCTACCCATGCCGCTACGTCGACTCGCTGCGTTTCTCGCAGCCGGGAGAATGGGCGACCTATGACGGCGAGCACCTGACTCCCGACAGCTATGGATTGTGGAGCGCGGACATCACGAACGCGATACTCCGGCTCTCGCCGGAAATTCGCGCGCACTAACATCGACAGCCGAGGAGCTCAGCTCCATTGGTAAAACTAAGTAGGATTTATCAAAATTTAACTATAAACGGCCAATTCGAACAAATTTTACGAAATAGATACCAACAATTTTAGTCGAACCCCTCACCATCGAGCTCGGTCTTTACTCAATCGTAGCGCTTCCCCGTCGTAATGGGCCGCAAGTCAACACGACGGGAGTTTTTGCTATGAACATGGCTTTGGCAGGGCTTGTGGTTCTCGTGCTCGGGGATAGCCACATGGCGGGCCGAGACTATCTGATTTCATCGCTGCATGATGCGCTGGTCAGCGAGGGCGCGTCTGTCCACTCCTACGGCATGTGTGGTGCGAGCGCCGACGCATGGCTGCAAAGGACCACGGTTTCCTGCGGCCGGGCTGAACGCCACGACAAAGCCTCACCGATCGCCGACAACGGCAAACAGGACTATACCTGGCAGATCAACGATTTGATCGCCAAGCATCACCCCAACCTGGTGATCGTGGAGGCCGCGGACGCGATGGGCGGTTACGGCTCCCCGCAGCTGCCGAAGGCCTGGATCTACGAACAGACACACGCGCTCGCCGGGCGTATCGCCGCTTCTGGCGCCTCGTGCATCTGGGTGGGGCCGGTCTACGGCGAGGCCAATTCGCCCTACCACAAGGCCAATGACCGGGTGCAGGAGCTGTCGCAGTTTCTCTCTCAGTCGGTTGCGCCTTGCCGCTATATCGACTCGACCCGTTTCGCGCAGCCCGGGCAGTGGCCGACGACCGACGGTCAGCACTTGACTACGGCGGGCTACAAAGCGTGGGGCGACGATATCGCCAAGGCGGTGGCGCAGCTCAAAAGTCAAGTCGCCGCGAAATAAACCGGTCGCCTATTCTGGATCGAGTGATCGTGCGGCAGGAATTCGTTCCTCCGCGCGATCCTTTTATTCGGACAATGTAGGCGAATTAAACGGTTTGAGCGTCTCGCGCGATTCTCTAGCACCAGAGATGTGCCTCTCTCCATCGAGTATACTCTAAGGTGGCAATAGATCCTGCGATCGATTATTTCCAGGACATTGATCGACCGGTGTATTAACCATGGCTTAGCTGGGGCGGCTTACTTTACCGCTCCGGGCGAATGCGATACCTCATCGGGATGCGGTTAAGCGGCGGGAGAGTTGCTGGTTATGGATGCGCTTCTGGCGGGTTTGGCGATTCTGGTCATCGGCGACAGCCACATGGTCACCCGGGATTATCTGATCACGACCCTGCATAACGACCTGATCGAGCAGGGCGCCAAGGTCGATACCTATGGCATGTGCGGCGCCAATGCCGGCGACTGGGTGTACCCGACCACGGTGTCTTGCGGGCGCGGCGAGCGGCACGACAAAGGGCCGCCGGTCGTCAACTACAATACCGGTATCCCGACCTGGACGCTCGACGGGTTGATCGCCAAGCACCACCCCAATCTGATCGTCATTGAGATGGGTGATACGATGGCCGGGTACGGCCAAGGCATCTTCCCGCAAGGCTGGATATATCAGCAGGTTCATGCTCTTACCGGCCGCATCGCGGCGCAGAACATCCCTTGCGTCTGGGTCGGCCCACCGTGGGGGAGCGAGGGCTCGACCTACCACAAGACCTTTAACCGGGTGAAGGAAATGTCCGAATTCCTGGCGACCGCGGTGGCGCCGTGCAAATTCATCGATTCGACCCAGTTTTCCAAGCCTGGCGACTGGCCGACGATCGATGGACAACACCTGACCTCGACCGGCTACCGGGCATGGGGTCAGGACATCACCAATTCGCTCGACCAGATTGTGCCGCAACTCGTGCACCGTCCGTGAACGCAGCGATGCTAAATTCCATTCGCCGACTCTTGACGGCTTTCATGCTGTTGCTGCTCGCTATCGGCACAGCGCGGGCAGCCGACGGGCGGCTGTATCCAAGCGGCCCGCCCAATGGAGTGGCCTACCTGCGTTTTGTCAATTTGGCGCCGAACGAGGTGATGATCGTGTCGCCGGCGGCGAAGATCACGATCCCGGCCAACGATGCGGATCGCGTCCGCGAGTTCGACCCGGTAACGCCCGGCACTGCGCTTACCGGTTCGGTGCAGCTGGGCGATGCGACAAAGCCGCTAAACCTGACCCTGCAGCCGAACGAGTTTGTGACTGTCGCGGTGACCGGGTCGGGCGACAAGTTCGCGGTGACCTTGCTGCGCGAGACGCCGACCGACTTCAATGCGCTCAAATCCTCGCTCGCCTTGTTTAACCTCGACCAAGGCTGCGCCAGCGCCCAACTTGTCGCCGGCGACCAGCACGTCGCGGTAGTGTCCGATGTCGCGCCAGGCGCGGTGACGAGGCGGCTGGTCAATCCCGTCGATGTCGCGCTCGCGGTGTCGTGCGGCGATCCGGCCCAGACCGTGCCGGTAAAGCTCGGCGGGCTGGTCGCCGGCGACCGCTACAGCGTCTTTGTCGTCGACAGCGGCTCGGGCCGCCAGGTCGTTGCCAAGCGCGACGAGCAGGCGCCGTTCCGCCCGTGACCGCGACGCGCTAAATCGCGGACCGGGCCATGGTCTTTTCCTCGATCGAATTCCTTTCGCTGTTTCTGCCACTGTTTTTTATCGCCTATCTGGCGACGCCGAACGGCACGCGGAACCTGACCCTGTGCTTTGGCAGCTGGGTCTTTTATGCGTGGTGGAAGCCGGTCTTTCTGCTGCTGATCGTCGGCATCACGTTTGCCGCCTGGTTCCTTGCCAAGGTGATGGCGGAATCGGGGGATCGCCGTCAGCGCCAGATAATGGTTTGCGGCATCGTCGTGATCCTGGGCTGCCTGGGCTGGTTCAAATACGCCAACCTGTTGGTGCGGACTGCGGATGAGGCATTGGCATCATTCAACGCCGGCCCCATCCCCTGGAGCAACGTGATCCTGCCGATTGCCCTGTCATTCACCGCGCTGCAGGCGGTCTCATACCTGATCGACGTGCGCCGCCGAACAGTCGTGGCCGAGCCGAGTTTTGTCAGCTTCGCCGCCTATCTCGACATGTTCCCGCATCTGATCGCCGGGCCGATCATCCGCTATTCGTGGGTCGACAAGGCGCTGATCGAGCGCAAGCTGACCTTCGAGGACATGTCGATCGGCGCCCGCAGGTTCATGCTGGGTTTTGCGGTCAAGGTGCTGGTCGCCGATACGCTGGCCCCGGTGGTGGAGGCGGCATTCGATCTGTCGAGCCCGAGTTTCGCCGATGCCTGGATCGGCGATATCTGCTTCGCCTTCCAGATCTTCTTCGATTTCGCCGGGTATAGCGCAATGGCGATCGGCCTCGGCCGGATGCTTGGCTTCAAATATCCGGAGAACTTCCGCGACCCTTATCTGGCGCTGACTATCCAGGACTTTTGGCGGCGCTGGCATATCAGCCTGTCGTCGTGGCTGCGCGACTACCTCTACATTTCGCTGGGCGGCAACCGGTACGGAGACGTCCGCACCTACATCAACCTATTCCTCACGATGGCGATCGGCGGGCTGTGGCATGGCGCGAGCTGGTCGTTTCTGTTGTGGGGGGTGATCCACGGGACTGCGCTGGCCATTGCCCGGTTCTGGAACCAGCGCGGGCTATGGATGACGAGCGTTGTGTCGTATCCGCTGACCTTGCTGACCGTGCTGCTCGCCTGGACGCCGTTCCGCGCGACGAGCTGGGACGGCACGCTGGCGATGCTGTCGGGCCAGATCGGACTCAACGGGTTCGCGATCAGCGACCAGATGGTCCTGGTCATGCGGCCGCTGCTCATTTTGTGGATGGGTATCGCCGCCGTGGTGGTGTTCTGGCCGGCGGTGCGGCCGCGCTTCTTCCCGCGGTTCGAGCCGACCGGTGAGTGGTGGGAAGCGCTGTGGCCGATTGCCCTCTTTCTCTACGCGATCGCGGTGATGATGGGCCACCAGACCGTGCCCTTCCTGTATTTTCAATTCTAGGGCGAGGCGATGACAATCCCGGTCGATCCGCTCGCGCCCGCTACGGCGAGGACGACGCCATTGCGGTTCCGTCCTCAGATGCTGCCTGGGATCGCGCTGTTGGCGATTCTGGCCATCGGTCTCGCCTCGAGCCTCTATTCGTTGGCTTTCCGGCAGAGCGAGCTGCCCGCAGGTTCGGTGTCGTGGTCTGGTCTTGCCGGCGGCGAAACCACCACCGCGGTGTCGCATTTCCTGCAAAAGGCAAACCCGCTCGCAGACCCGCTGGTGACCTTTGACAGGGTGTCGTCGTATCTGGTGACCGGCGATCTCGGCGCCCGGGTCAAACGCGGCTGCGACAACTGGCTATTCCTGACCGACGAGCTGATCCTGCATCCCGATCGCGCGGCAAATCTGGCGCGCCGCGTGGCGCTGGTGAAGAAGGTCGCGGTCTATTTGCAAAGCCGGCACATCACGTTGATCGTCGTTCCCGTGCCGGACAAGTCGCGGGTTGAGGCGGCCAATCTCTGCGGCATCGACCGGCCCGTGGCGCTCGGCGGCCGCCTCGCCGATTTCGAGGCGCAACTTACCCAAGCTGGGGTCGGCGTCGCCGATCTATTGCAGCCGATGAGTGCGGCCAGCGGCGAGCTCTATTACCGCACCGATACGCACTGGAACGAACGCGGCGCCAAGATTGCCGCCGACGCAGTGGCTGACACGCTGCGCCGGGCCGGGCTGGAGCCAACGCAGAAGGCCAATTTCAAGGTCACCACCGATCCGATGCAGGAGCGGGTGGGCGATCTGATCCGTCTGGCCGGGCTCGATCATGTCGCATGGCCGTTCCGGCCGCATGGCGATGAGGAGGCGGCGACCGTTATCCAGCAATCGGCCGCCGCCAATGTCGGCATCCTCGACGAGACCCCGCCGGCGGAATTCGCGGTGATCGGGACCTCGTTTTCGCGGCGTGCCAACTTCGTATCGTTTCTGTCGCTGGCGCTGACGGCGCCGGTCGACAATCGAGCCGAAGACGGGGGTGGCGTCACCAACGCGGCGATCGACTATTTTGCCAAACCGGATTTCCTCAAATCGCCGCCGCGCGCGGTCGTCTGGGAGATTCCCGAGCGGATGCTCCAGGACGATGTCCCCGCGTCCGACGAAGATTGGGCGAATTCGCTCGGCGTTCCGCAACCCATCAAATAGAATTAGAGTTGCGCCCGTAGCGCACGTTATTTGTTGCTGCGCGGTGCGGACAAGGCGAGGCGAAAAATGGCGGGCCCGGCCCTAGACGAAGAAGAGCTCTCTCTCCATTACTACGCCCGGCAGCAATGCTCGCGGCAATGGGTGCATTTCATGGCGGCGATGTTCTCGGAATTCGAGGACCGCGTCGCTTCGACCGAAGCCGATCAATTCCTTGGAGCGCTGGGCGCCAAGATGGCGCGGCTGCTTCCACTGCGCCGCTGCGACAGCCTGGAAGACCTCGAAGAGGACGTTAACAGCGTGCTCGAGGGCATCGACTGGGGCTGGATGCGGTTGCGCGAAGCCGAGTCGTTTATCGAAATCACCCACGGCGCCTATCCGCTCATTCCCCAAGACGAGAACCGGCGCAGCTGGATGGTTCCGATCCTCGAGGGGCTTTACGGTGGCTGGCTCGGCGAACAGGGCGGCGATCCCTCGCTGAAGGCCCGGGTGCATGGCCAGCCGGAAGGCACCGGTGGGGCGCTGACGTTCCGTTACGGCCGCCACGACTGAGCGGGTCCTGTTTGCCGCATCGATGCGCGCGTACCGGTACTGCTCGCTAGCATTCGTCGCCGTTCTGCTGCTGATGTCCGCGCTGCCGGGATGGGCGCAGGGGACGCCGCTTGCCGATCAGTGGGTGAAATACCGCGATCGCTTTGTTGCTGATGATGGCCGCGTTCGCGACACCGGCAACAAGGAAATAAGCCACACCGAAGGGCAGGGCAGCGCGATGCTGTTCGCCGAAGCGTTTGACGACCGCGTGACGTTCGACCGGGTGTGGCAGTGGACCCAGGCGAAGCTGCGCCGGCCGGACAGCGCGCTATTCGCCTGGCGCTGGGACCCGAGCAACACCGCCAACCCGGTTAGTGACACCAATAATGCCTCGGACGGCGACATCCTGATCGCCTGGTCGCTGAGCCTCGCGGCGAGCCGGTGGCATGACCGAGAGTATCTCCGCGAGGCGCGCCGTATTCTCGCGGAGATCCGCGGCACGCTGATCGACCGCATCGACGGCCATCTCGTGCTGATGCCCGGGACCGCGGGGTTCAAGGCCGAGGATGGGTCGGTGATGATCAATCCGTCCTATTACATCTATCCGGCGTTCCGCGAGTTTTCCCGGGTCGATCCCTCGCCGATATGGGCGCGGTTGCGGCGGGAAGGGCTGACGCTGCTGGCCAAGGCCCGGTTTGGCCAATGGGGGTTGACGACCGACTGGGTCACGCTCAGCAAGGGCGGCGGGGTTGCGCCGGCGCCGAGCTTGCCGCCGCGTTTTGGCTTTGATGCGATCCGCATCCCGCTCTATCTGGTCTGGGGCGGCGCGGGGACATCGCAGCTGCTTGCCGGCGACCGCAAATACTGGGACGCGTTCGCCAGCGCGAACAAGCCGCTCCCGGCCTGGGTCGATGTCACCAACGGCGCGGTTGCGCCGTTTCCCGCGCCGGCCGGGTTCCAATCGATCATCCGGCTTGCTGAACCGCAGCAAAATTCCAATTCGCCGCCCCCCGAGATCGGGGACAAGGACGATTACTACTCGGCGAGCCTGACGCTGCTAGCGGGTCTGGCGCGGCGCGCTATCGGGCGGTGAGTTCTAGAACCTGTCGCAGGTCTTGGCGGCAGCGGCAAATCGTTCCGCGTCGTCCCGCAGCAACAGGCGCTCGACGACGAGGGCATCGGCCGTAGCTTTGATCCGCGCTGCATAGCCGTCGCGACTGCCGTAGCGCTCGGCGAGCGAGGGGCGTGGGTCGCCGGCGGCCTCGCGCTCGGCCTTGGTGCGCGCAAAGGCGATAAACGAGCCGTCACGGTCGGCCAGTTCATCGGGCTGCGCGCTGTAGACATTCCAGCCGGTATGGGTGCCGAGCGGCGCGGCGATCTGCGGCAAGAGGATGCCGGCGGTCTCATTGCCGTCGCTGTCGACCGCCGAGACAAAAGTCGCGTACGGCGCCGGCGGTGATGCTTCGGGCGGGTCGATCCAATCGACCGGCGGCAGAACGGGATTATCGCCTGGCGCGACGGCAAACCCGGGCACCTTTGGCATTGCGATCTGCTCTGCGGGGATGGCGGTGTCAGCGGCGAGCGACGGCACCCGGCTCGGCGGGGGCGGGACGTCCTTGGTCACCCATTCTTCGAGCGCGACAAACAGCGCGCGCAGGGCCGGGGTGGCACTGTGCCAGTTGCGCGGGTTGACGCAGGGGCCGGGCGCCGG
>Ga0070733_10003458_pt1 | contig 10816 bp, 10 predicted proteins | sample Coa_R1_9_FD_66450 | JGI IMG/M metagenome (GOLD analysis project Ga0070733, IMG submission 66450) | Surface soil microbial communities from Centralia Pennsylvania, which are recovering from an underground coalmine fire - Coalmine... | ecosystem: Environmental > Terrestrial > Soil > Unclassified ... | reverse complement strand
GAGGTGCTGTGGGAGATGAGCGAGGCGGTGAAGAACACCATCAAGAGCGCCGGCTCCGCCAGGAAGCCCACCAGCATCTCGCGGCGCGCGCCCAGGGAGCCGAACGCGGTGCCGATGTCCATGGCGGCGAGCGCGAGCGCCACGCGCGCAGTGGCGAACAGGCCGACGAGCGCGATGGCGTCCGCCGCCGCGGCGAACGGCAGCCCGGTCCACAGGGTCGGGATGATGGCGGCGGCGAGGCACATGGCCGCGAACTGCACGTAGGGGACCAGGCGGAACAGGAGCGAGGCGTTGCCGGCGATCACCGCATCCTTGTTGAAGAGCTTGCGGAGCAGGCGGTAGGGCTGCAGGACGCCAGGGCCGCTCCGGTTCTGCAGCCAGGCGCGGCACTGGTTCACCCAACCCATGAGCAGCGGCGCCGCCGCCACCGCCAGCAGGATCTCGGCGAACTGGGCGAGGAGGCGCGCCGCGTTCACAGCACGAACACCAAGAGGGCCACGAGGGTCACGAAGCTAAACAGGAGGTACACGCCGATGCGCCCTTGCTGCACCAGGCTCACGACGCGCGCGCCGGCCTGCACGGCGCCGACCACCGGCAGGTAGAGCGCGTACCAGAGGCGGTCCTCCACCTTCACGTGGTAGTGCGGCGAGGCGTCGAACGCCGTCGGCAGCTCGCGCTGCATGCGGAAGAAGGGCTCGAAGATCTGGCGGATGGGCTGGCCGAAACCCTCGGCCGTGTCCTGCATGCGCGGGGTGAGCTGCGGGAAGCCGCAGGCCCAGGGCGGCGCCTGGCGCACGCGCCCGTGGTACACGCGGTGCACCACGAGCCCGGTCAGCGCCACCAGCACGAGGATGCCGAGCATGAACACGGCCGGGCTGTAGGAGGCCCGTTCCGGCGCGATGGGCGCGAGCAACCACCATTGCTGCAGTTGGCCACCGAGGCCCGCGCCCAGGAGCTGCTGGCTCACGCCGTCCAGGAGCGCGAGCACGTGCACCGGGAACAAGCCGAGCAGCACGCAGCCCGCCGCGAGCCACAAGAGCCCCACCCGCTCGCGCCGGCCGCAATCATGGGCCTGTGCGAGCTTGGGCTCCCGCGGCTGGCCGAGGAAGATCACGCCGTAGAACTTCACCATGACGTAGGCGGCGAGCGCCGCCACCAGCGCCAGCGCCGCGGCGGCGATGGGCAGCAGCATGTTGATGAACTGGTGCGGCAGCTGCGGCGTGAACAGGAAGGCCTGCAGCAAGAGCCATTCGGAGACGAAGCCGTTCAGAGGCGGCAGGCCGGCGATGGCGAGGGTTCCGATGAGCGCGAGCCAGGCGACCCAGGGCATGCGGTGGATCAGGCCGCCGAGCCGTCCCAGGTTGCGCTCACGAGTCGAGTGCAACACCGACCCCGTGGCGAGGAACAAGAGGCTCTTGAAGAACGCGTGGTTGAGGGCGTGGTAGAGCGTGGCGGCGAGCGCCAGGGCCGCGAGCCTCGGCATGCCGAAGGCGTGGAACAGGAGGGTGAGCCCGATGCCGAGGAACAGGATGCCGATGTTCTCGATGGAGGAATAGGCGAGCAGCCGCTTCATGTCGGTCTGCACCGAGGCGAAGATGACGCCGTAGAAGGCGGTGAACAGTCCGAATCCGAGTGCCACCAACCCCCACCACCAGAGCTGCACGTGCAGGAGGTCGAAGCTCACGCGCAGCACGCCGTAGATGGCGGTCTTGAGCATCACGCCGCTCATGAGCGCGGACACCGGCGAGGGCGCCGCCGGATGCGCCTCCGGCAGCCAGACGTGCAAGGGCACGATGCCGGCCTTGGCGCCGAAGCCGAACATCGCCAGGAAGAACGCGACGCTGGACCAGAGCGGCGAGAGGCGTGCGGCGCGCATGGCGTCGAAGGTGAACTGCCAGCTGCCACCCTGCAGCACGCCGAAGCTCAGCAGGATGCCGATGGCGCCCACGTGGGCGATGATGAGGTAGATGAAGCCGGCGCGGCGGATCTCCGGCAGGCGGTGCTGGCTCGTGACCAGGAAGTAGGACGACAGGGCCATGGTCTCCCAGGCGACCATGAACAGATACGCGTCGTCCGCCACCAGCACGGTCGCCATGCTGGCGAGGAACACGTGGTATTGCAGGCACAGGAGGCCGGGCATGGCGCCCTCGCCCGCGCGGAAATACCCCGAGGCGAACAGCGAGATGCCGCCGGAGGCGAAGCCGAGCAGCAGCAGGAAGAAGCACGAGAGCCCGTCGACGCGCACGTGGAACGGCAGCTCTGACAGCCCGAGCGGCAGGACCAGGCTCGCGGCGGGTTGCGCCAATTGCAGCAGAGCGAGCGCGCCGAGCGCGAAACCGGCGATTCCGCCCAGCGGAAACAGGATGCGTGCGACCCAGGAGATACTGCGGGAACCGAGCAGGCCGAGCACGGCGATGGCGACCCACGCGACGGGGATCGAGAGGATCCCGAAGAGTGTCTGTGTCGCGGACAACATTTAGACGCGTCACCTCAGCGCGCGGCGCGCACAGCTTGACAGGACGGAGAAGTATTATCATCCTATGATAATAGTATGTAAACGGGATGCCCCATGCCCCGGGAAAGCCGTACCGCCCGACTGACGATCCTCATCGACCCGCGCAAGAAGGCGGTGTTCGAGGCGCTGTGCACGGATGTGGATCAGACGCCGAGCCAAGTGGTCAGAAAACTCATCCGGGATTACATCGAATACAGAACCGGCAAACCTTGGCATCCCGACGAAGCCGGCGGGCGCAAGACGAAGCGCTGAAGACTGGATCACGAATGTGAAAAAGCCGCCCGGAGGGGCGGCTTTTTCTTGCTCTTGGATGGGAGCACTTGGTGGCGACGCCACCTTCCGAAGTCCCAAGAACTGGTTGGCCGCAACGGCCAACTACGGCTCTCCGCGTCCTGCTCCGAGCCCAGGCCCGTGCGAGCTATCCTGCTCGCCCCTGCTCGAGAGCAGTTCCTTGAGGTCGGCCGGCGCGTATGCCGCCGGCATACTCGAAATTCCCGGCCTTACCCTCTTGCTGCTCTCTTCGCAGCCTTCTCGGCGCGCTTCTCTTTCAGGGTCTTCTGGGGTTTCTTGCGGTCTTCTTTCTTGCGTTCCAAACCCTTGCTCATGACGGTCTCCTCGGATCGGAAGTTTCGTGAGGGAATTATCTTACCAGCCTCTCAAGCCTGTGGCGTGAGGGTGAGGGTCCAGAAATCCCCCGCCAGTTTCGGGTCCGTGGCATAGGCATAAGGCAGGTAGAAATAGCCCCCCTGCCCCCAGTGGGGACCCCAGGAGTTGCGCAGGATGAAGCGCCGTTCCGTGTCGTCGTAACCCACGGCCATGACCGCGTGGTTGCCCAGGAATTTCTCGCCGGCCTTGGGCAGGGACGGCATGCAGGCCTTGACGGCGGCGGGGGCATCGAAACTCGCGTACACGCCGAAGACGAAGATGAAGGGCCGGCCCGAGGCGAGGCAGGCCTGCAGGTGGGCGAGATCCTGGGCCAGGTGCGCGTAACGCACGTCCTTGTATTTGACCGCATCCTTATAACAACGCTCCGGTGGGGGATCGTTCACCTTGGCGTGTTCGTAGGGCCACCTGTCCTCGGGGCAGTCTCCCTGTTTCGCCAGGCACTTGATGGCCTCCCGCAGGGGGGCGCCGTCGTCCTGGTGTTCGGTGCCGAGCAGCTTGCGCTCGTTGTAATAGATGAAGAGCCGCGAGGGGGTGAAGTCAGGCTTGAGCTTCAGACGCAGGCGCTCGAACTGGATGGCGGCCGCGGCGGCGTTGGCGGTGCAACTCTGCAGGGGGCGCTGGTCGTACACCGGCGGGCACAGGGGCCGCAGGTCCACCTGCTTCGGCCGCGACTTCAGGAACTCCGCAGGAGCAGCGTAGGCATGGTCGCGGGCGTCCGGCTTGTCCCGGTGGGCTCCAAGATAGTGGACGGACTCGGTCATGGACCGATTGTTACACAAGGATTCTTAAGAGGCATCAAAAAGCGTCGCGAGCGAAGCTAGAGCAAGGCGCGGGAGGCGAGCAACCGGAGCGTACTCTTGATGTACGTGAGGATTGCGAGCCGGACCGCAACGAAGCTATAGCGAGCGCAGCAGCTTTTTGTATGCCGAGTTAGATGCCGAGCTGTTGAGGATTGACGCCGTAAGCGCCGTCCTGGAGGCACCGGTCGATCCAGTAATGGCTGCTGTCGGACCAGGGGTTGTCGTACATCATGTCCACCACCTCGGGATAGGTGAAGGGCTGCTTGGCCTCGTCCAGCACCAGGGCGATGCGCGGCCGAAGCTTCTGCTGGTTCTGGGCCAGCACCACGCCCACGGCGCCGGTGTTGAGCTCGATCACCGAGCCCGTGGGGAAGGCGCCCACCATCTGCATGAAGCGCTCCACCACTTCCGGCTGGAACAGCGTGCCGCGCAGTCCGAAGATGTAGCGGATGGCTTCGTGGGGCGAGCGCTCGCCGGCGTAGGGGCGGAAGCTCACCAACGCGTCGTAGGTGTCGACGATGCCGGCGACCTTGGCGAACACGGGGATGCCCGCGCCCTTCAGGCCCTCGTTGTAGCCGCTGCCGTCGAAACGTTCGTGATGGTGTTTTACGAGCTCCATGATGCGCGGCGTGATGCCGTCCATGCCGCGCAGGATGGCGAGGCTCGCGGCCACGTGGCTGCGCGCGATCTCGGTCTCCTCGGGAGTGAGCGGCCCGGGCTTGAGGAGCAGCGTCAGCGGCAACTGGGTCTTGCCCACGTCGAACAGCATGCAACCCAGGCCGATCTCCTGGATCTCGTCCTTCTCCAGGCCCAGGTGGCGCGCGAAGGCCAGGCCCCAGATGGAGGTGTTCAGGGCATGGCTGAAGATGTAGGAGTCATGCTGCTTCATGCGCGTGAGCCAGATGAGCGCGTTGGGGTTGCGCATCATGCTGTCGAGCATCGGGGTCACGGTCTGGCGCGCCAGCTCGACGTCCAGCCGGCCGCTCTGCAGCATCTGGGTGAAGATGGTCTTGGCGGCGGTGGTGGCTTCCTGGTGGATCGCCTTGGCGCGGACGATCTCCTTCTCCACCGTCTGGGTCGGCAAGTAACGCTCGGCGTTGGGCTTGGAGGTGGTCTTCGGCGCTTCTTCCTGGGCGCGTTGCGCGTCCACGAAGACGAATTTGCAGTAGCGCGCCAGTTCCTCGACGGTAGCCGGGTCGCGGATGAAGAAACCCTGGTACATGAAGCGCGTGTCGGTCCACGGCCGATCCAAGCGATCGACATACATGCCGATCTTGAGATCGCCGACGGCAACCTTCACGAGCTTCGAGGTTTCCATCACCTTCCTGCCCCGCTATGGCCGCACTTCCCTCTCAGGTGCGGCCCACCCGATGGGTACCGGCACCCTGATGCCGGCCCAAGCCGGGGAAGTCTGGACCCCTCCGCCGCACCCCGGCAAGGGCCGGGGTGACGGGAAATGCTGTCATTTTGGGTAAGAAATACCTTACGGGCCGCAGGCCCCAAGGGTTTTTGGAGATGATTCAGCGCATTACCGCGGACAACGCGAAAACCCCTGCACTGTGGTGTGCAGGGGGATTCGCCGCATATTTAACTTTTGACGGCCAGTGGGATCGCGATGCCGCGCAGATTGCGGCGCGTCATGCACGCGAGAGCGATGCAGCTCAAGCAGAGCCCCGCGCCGAGGAACAACTGGGTGAGCGAGATGAAGCGCAGCAGCACGCCCGCGAGCGCCGCCGATAGCGGACCCACGCCCAGGAAGGTGAAGAACAGGATGCTCATGGTGCGCCCCATCATGGCCTGGGGCACGCGCCGTTGGATCCAGCTGAACAGCGCCACTTGGCCGATGCCGGCGAAGCTGCCGACGACGGCGAGCAAGAGCGCGCCGGTCCAGACGTGGTAGACGCCGGAGAACGAGGCGAACAGGCAGCCGGCGATGGTGTCGAGCGTGAGGATCATCATCCCGAGGTGCCCGCGCGCGATGCGCGTGGCCAGGATGGAAAGCCCGTTGCCGGCGAGCATGCCGAGGCCGTAGGAAGTCATGAGGATGCCGAAGGCCCGGGCGGAGTTGAGGCGGGCGTCCGCCAGCACCGGCAGTCCCACCTGCACGGGGCCGCCCACGAAGAAGGAGACGATGGCCACGTAGAAGATGAAGGAGCGCAACTGCAGGTCCGCCCACACACCCTGGAAGCCCTTCCACACGTCCGCCAGGATGCCGCCCTCGGGCTTGGGCGGATGGAAATCGGTGTGGATGCGGATGAGATACAGCGACACCAGCGAGAAGATGAAGCTCACGGCGTCCACGCTGAACGCGAGACCCATGCCGCCCGCGTCCGCGAATCGCGCGTCCTGGTTGGTCTGGATGTTGGCGGCCACCAGCAGGCCCGCCAGGACCGGACCCACGATCATCGCCACCTGGCGCATGCCCATGATCATGCCGTTGGCGGCCTGCAGGTGCTCCTTCTCCACGAGCTGCGGGAGGATGGAGCTGCCGGCAGGATACACGAACGCCGTCGACAGGCCGACGCCGAGGGAGATGGCGTACACCTCCCACATCTGGACCGCGCCGGTCACGACGAGCACCGCCAGCGCGGCCACGAAGGCGGCGTTCCAGGCACGGGAGATGAGGAGGATGCGCCGCGGCGAGCTGCGGTCCACCACCGCGCCGCCCACGAACATGAAAACCGCGCGCGGCACGGCTTGCAGCAACAAGGTCAGGCCCACCGCCGCGGGATCGTGGGTGAGCTTGAGCACCAGCCAGGGGAGCGCCACCAGGGTGAAGGTGTCGCCGATGGCGGAGATGCTGCTGCCGGAGAACAGCAGCATGAAGTCGCGGTTGGAGAACACGGAGGTCTTCGGGGCGGGCACGGACATGGGCACGGACCTTTATATAGGAATGCGCATGATGCCCCAGCCGGCCTGAGACCGGCTAGTGGCATTTGTCATCCTTTGGGAGGCCCCTCTATATATCAGGTGAGGCACCTATTGCCGGTGCATGACCAGGAGGGTGAAGCTGCCGGGCAACACGTCGCGTTTCGGCCTCGCCGCCGCCCCGGTGGCCCCCGCCGGCGCGGGGGTGACCTTGACGTCCGCGGTCACGAGATACACGTCGTGGTCGTCGCGGTTGAGCGCCATGGTGCGGGCGAACTTCTGGGTGGCGGCATTTTCCACCACGCTGAACGTATCCGGCGCATCCTCGTGGATCACGGTGAGGGTGCCGTCGTGGCCATTGGAGCTGAAGGCGAGTTGCGTCTCCGGATCGAAACCGCAGGCATCGACGCCTTCGCCGATGGGCAGGGTCGCGATCACCTTGCCCTGGTCCGCGTCGCTCACCGCCATGAGTTTGTTGTCACAGCCGGAGAACAGGCGACGGTCCTTGGCATCCATGGCCAGTCCCGAGGGTTCCTGGCAAGGAGCGAGTGACCAGGTGGCGGTCACCGACATCTTGCGGGCGTCGATGGCGCTGAGTTCGCTCTTGTCCTCGATGTTCACGTACACGTGACCGGCACCGTCCGCCGCCGCGAACTCAGGCCTGCCGTCCAACGGGATGGTTCCGACCACCTTGTCGTTGGTGGCGTCGATGACCGTCGAGTTGTCGCTATGGCCGTTGAAGGTGAACACCCGTTGGCTCGCCGGATCGTAGAGGATCGCATCCGGTCCCTGGCCCGTGACCTTGATGCGTGCAGTCTCTTTCAGGGTCTTGAGGTCGAAGACCGTGACCGTGCTCTCCTGGCCGTTGCTGGTGAACCCCTTGCCAAGATCCTGCGCCAGCGCGATGCCGTGCACGCCCGGTGTATTGGGTATCTCAGCGAGCACGGCACCCTTCTCCGGGTCCACCACCATCACGCGCGTGGCACGGGAGATGAACAGGCGCTTGCCCGCTGGGTCGTAGGCGAGATAGTCCCAGCCGCCGTCGCCGCCCAGCTTGAAGGTATGCGTCAGCTGGTAATGGGGAGCGGAAGCGGCGAATACCGGTGAAATTGCGGATATGAGGAAACAGATGACCAGGCTGAGGCGCATGGGGAACCCTCTCTAAATGTCTGACCGGATACGGCAGCCCAAGGACTATACTGCACTGTGTTGTGCCCTGAAATACGACATGATCGATCCCGCCATACCCGTGCTGGAAACCCTGCCTGCCCACATGGCCAGTGTCGGCGGCGACCTGCAGGTGCGCCGCGCCCTGCCTAACCGGATGCGGCGCATGGTGGGCGCCTGGTGCTTCCTCGACCACTACGGACCGGTAAGCCTCGCTCCCGACGCCGCCGGCATGCGCGTCGGGCCCCATCCGCACATGGGCCTGCAGACCGTGAGTTGGTTGTTCGCCGGGGAAGTGCTGCACCGGGACAGCCTGGGCTCACTGCAATCCATCCGCCCGGGCCAGCTCAACCTGATGACTGCGGGCCGCGGCATCTCCCATGCGGAGGAGACGCCGAAGGTCCATCCCGCGGACATCCACGGCCTGCAGTTCTGGATCGCGCTCCCTGAGAAGGCACGCAACGGCGAAGCGGCGTTCGACCACCACCCCATCCTGCCCGACGTCGCCCGGGATGGATTCGAGGCGACGCTCATCGTGGGAGAGGGCCTGGGCGAACGTTCCCCGGGGAAGGTGCATTCGCCTCTCGTCGGCCTGGATCTCAGCTTCACCGACGTGGGCCGGCGGCGCCTGCCTCTCGACCCGGCTTTCGAGCACGCGCTCATCGTGATCGAGGGAGCGCTTTCCGCCGCGGATGCCTCCATGATCCCGGGCAACCTCTATTACCTGGGCCGCGGCCGCGAGAGCCTGGACATCGGAAACCAGGCCCCTGCCCGCGCCTTCCTCCTGGGCGGCGCACCCTTCGGCGAAGAGGTGCTCTTGTGGTGGAACTTCGTAGGGCGCAGCACCGAGGAGATGCAGGCGGCCCGGCAGGAATGGGAGGCCCAAGCTGCGCGTTTCGGCGCGGTGCGGGGCTACGACGGTCCGCGGCTCGCGGCGCCGGAACTCACCACCCGTCTCAAGACCCACCGCTAAGTCCTTGGCCCGGCATATTTTGGGCCTGTTTTCCCGAAGCGTAGCGTGATCCGATCTACGACTGATTCTGGATTATCCCCATGGAAGGGCATATATTTTTCGTGGCTCGGGATTTATATCGAATAAATGACAGAATTCGGGGGTTAAAGATGAACTTCGACAAGATCGACCTGCAGATCCTGCGGGAGCTGCGGCAGAACGCGCGTATACCCAATAAAGTGCTGGCGGGACGGGTCGGCATCGCACCGTCCACCTGCATCGCCCGGGTACGGCGGCTGGTGGACGGTGGCGCCATCTCGGGCTTCTACGCCGAGTTCAATCCCAAGGGAGTGGGTGTGAGCGCCCAGGCCATGATCTGCCTGCGCATGACCCGCCATGACCGGGAAGATATCGACTCCTTCCGCAGCCATGTCCTGGCGCGGGACGAAGTGGTGTCTTTCTTCCACGTCTCCGGCGCCGACGACTTCATGCTGCACGTGGCGGTGCGCGACGTGGACCACCTCAGGGAGTTCATCATCAACACGCTGTCGGTGCGGCCGGAGATCGTGCACATCGAGACACGGTTGATCTTCGAGGAGCGGCGCAACCCGGGCTTCCCGGTGTACGTGCCGGCCCAACAGGAAGCCGAAGTGGTCGACGCCTCGCGCTACTTCAAGATGGTCGCTGGATAAGACCGGATTTGACGACGGCGTACTGGATCTCGTCCAAGCGGAAGAAGGCAGGCTCCCCCGCCCCGTCCGAGAGCATGATGCAGCCGGGGATCTCCTCGCCGTAATGCGTCTCCGCGAGGCCGTGGAACATGTCGTCCAGGGGCCCGAGGCCGGTGTAATCGAGTTCCAGCGGCATGGCGCGTCCCTTGAGGTAGAAGGCGACGCCATGCTTCAGGCTCGGCGGCGTCCAGTGGTCGCCGTTGGGCTTCGACGTCAGTTGCAGCGTCTGGATCTCACCCACCGAGACGAGCGTGCTCAGGCTCTCGCTGATGGGGAATAGGTAGAACGCGCGTATATCCTTGCCTCCCGCCGCGAGGCCTTTCACTCCGCCCAAGATCTCGTCCGCATCCATCTGACCGATGGCCACGTGGATGGGCGTTTCGCGGGCGTAGAACGTCAGCCGCAGATACTGCTTGGCCATTACCTCACCTCACCGTTCGCTAGGAAGAGACCGTCCTTGGCGGAGTCCCGAATTTAACATATCCGTAGTGTATACAAGTGCAAATAACGGTGAATTTATGACCATTCCCGGCGGAATCGGGAGATGCGCGATTTTACCCACAAATTGGAAGATGTAGCCGACAGATCAGGCTGCTTTGCCCTAGAGGTCTACGCCTTATCGGCTTGGGAAAATTCCTTTCCCAGATCCAGCACCCCCTGCACCAGAGCGTCGAAATCCTCGCGGCGGCTGCGGTGGTTGGTGATGCACACACGGATGGCGAAGCGTCCATGGAGAACCGTGGAAGACGGGGCGGCGATGCCTCGTTCCTGCAAAGTCACGAGAATGCGTGCGTTGAGTGTGTTCAGGGCTTCTGCATTCAGACCCGGCGTCTTGAACCGGAAGTTCACCACGTTGAGGGGCACCGGCGCCAGGAGTTCCAGCGCCGTTTCCCGCTCCACCATGCCCTTGAGGTACTGCGCCTGCTCCAGGTTCTGGCCGATGAGTTGGGCGAACCGATCCAGTCCATAGGCCTTGAGGTTGAGCCATACCTTGAGGGCACGGAAACCGCGCGAGAGCTGCGGCTCGTAGTCGGTGAACAAGCCGGGCCCGGCGGCGATGCCGCCTTCGAGCTTGTTCAAGTAGCTCGCCTGGGCCGCGAAGGCCGCCTTGTGTTTC
>Ga0070733_10003457_pt1 | contig 10817 bp, 10 predicted proteins | sample Coa_R1_9_FD_66450 | JGI IMG/M metagenome (GOLD analysis project Ga0070733, IMG submission 66450) | Surface soil microbial communities from Centralia Pennsylvania, which are recovering from an underground coalmine fire - Coalmine... | ecosystem: Environmental > Terrestrial > Soil > Unclassified ... | reverse complement strand
TTCCGGTTATGGTAGAGTTGCGGGCCGATGCGGATATTCGTACTGGGCGCGGGCGGCACCGGCTCCTTGCTGGCACATCTGCTGAAGCGCCAAGGGCACACGGTCTGGTGCGGCGACCGCGATCCCGAGCGCGGCCGGCGCTTCCTCGGCAAAAAAAGCGGCATCGAAGTTGTCGAAACGAACGCGCGCAACCTGTGGGCGATCGTGCGTTCGGCGCGCGGCGCGAACCTCATCGTCAATGCGTCGCCCCCGGTTTACAACGAGATCATCCTGCGTGCCGCCCTTCGCCTGCGCGCCCACTATCTCGACCTGAACGCGCATCTCACGCGCAGTCTTTTTAGACCCGAGCAGTACCGTTTTCACAAGCGGTTCGTGGCCAAGAATCGCGCGGCGCTGATCTGCGCGGGTGTCGCGCCCGGACTGACGAATCTTCTCGCCGTGCGCGCCTCCGAGTTGCTTGACTCCGTCGAGACGATCCACATCCGTCTCCTTGAAAGCACGGAGAGCAAGGACCCCGTTTCGACGTGGTCCCCCGAAGCCGCTTACGACGAGGCGATTTCGCGCCCGCGCGTCTACCGTGATGGGCGGTTCGCGCTGGCGCGCCGCTTCGACGGCCGCGAGAAATTCCGTTTCCCCGCTCCTGTTGGTGAAGTCCCCGTTTACCTGGCGGCGCAGGACGAAGTGTGCATGCTGCCGTACGCGATTCCCGTGCGCGAAATGGACGCCAAGATCGGCGGAAACGATTTCGAGCGCATGCGTCGATGGTACCGCCAGGGGCGCCTCAACAAATCGCAAGGAATGGCGCGAAAGAGATTTCCGACCACGCTGACGCCCAGAGGCGTGGCCAAGCTCATCCGCAAGGGCGAGTTCGAAAACGCGCGCTTCGCCGCCGCCGTGCTGGTGCGCGGGATGAAAGACGACCAGCCGCTGCTGGTGCGCTGGGATGCGAGCTTTCCGACGCTCTATCAAATTCGCCGCCGCGGGATGGCTGCGACGCCGATTGCGTATGCCACCGCGCACATGGCGGCGCTGTTCATAAAACACTTTCCGCGCGATTCGGCAGGCGTGATAGGACCAGGGGCGCTGCCGGCTGATGCGCGGCGCGCGATCCTGGCGGAAGCACGTTCACGGGATTTCCGCATCGCGCTGAAGATTACGCGCCTGAAGAAAAACGAAGACGACGAATTCTGACCATGCGCCAGGCATCGCCGGGCGGCTTCGCTTGCCTCATTCTTGCGCTGCTGCTACACTGTCGCGGCAAGAGCTAAACTGCTGCTCCTGCCACACTTCCTGTAAAAGGTTTATCCATGTCTGGACACTCTAAATGGGCCACAATCAAGCATAAGAAGGCCGCGACGGACGCCAAACGCGGCAAGATTTTCACCAAGATTATCCGCGAACTGACGATTGCCGCGCGCACTGGCGGGTCTGACCCGGTGACGAATCCCCGCTTGCGCACTGCCATTCTGGCGGCGAAGGGCGAAAATATGCCCAACGACAACATCGAACGCGCCATCCTGCGCGGCACCGGGCAGCTCGAGGGCGAAACGCTCGACGAGGTGATGTTCGAGGGATACGGCCCGGGCGGCGTGGGCGTCCTGATCCAGGTCGTGACGAGCAACCGCAATCGGATCGTCAGCGAAATCCGCCATATGATGTCGAAAAACGGCGGCAACATGGCAGAGAACGGCGCGGTGGGCTGGATGTTCCAGCGAAAGGGCGACATCCTCGTCCCGAAAGAAGCGGCCGACGAAGACAAGATGATGGGCATCGTGCTCGACGCCGGCGCGGAAGATTTGCGCGACGACGGCTCGGCGTGGGAAGTAACCACGCCTCCGGAAACCATGGAAAAGGTCCGTGAGGCCCTCACCGGAGCCGGGATTACGCCCGCTTCGGCGGAGGTCGGCTGGATTCCCAAGCAATTCGTGAAGCTCACCGGCGTGCAGGCACAGCAAATGCTGCGCTTGATGGAAACGCTCGAAGACCACGACGACGTGCAGCACGTCTACGCCAACTTCGATATCGACGAGAAGGAAATCCAGGCCGCCGTCGCCGGATAGTTTCCTTCGCGGCGCACATCTCCGAAAAAACACTACCCGCTTGTTCCGGCTCGCACTACACTTGTGCCGCTCGTATGTCTCCTTCTGCTCCGAACGGAAAAACATGGCGGGTGCTGGGTGTAGACCCGGCCGTCGCTGGCGCCACCGGCTACGGCATAGTTGAATTCAACGGCTCTTCGCCGCATCTTCTTCGTTTTGGCGCGCTGAAACTTCCGCGGCAATCCACGTTTGCTTCCCGGCTTCGCGAAATTCACCAATTGATCTCACGGCTCGTTGCGGAATTTGCGCCCGACGCCGTCGCGGTCGAATCGGTCTTCACTGCCCTCAATGCCCGCACCGCGTTGAAACTCGCCGAAATGCGCGGTGTGGTGCTCCTCGCCGCCGCACAGGCCCGGGTTCCCGCGCATAGCTACTCGCCTCGCGAAGTCAAGGCCAGCGTGGCCGGCTATGGCGCAGCCTCGAAGCAGCAAATGCAGCACATGGTAAAATCCCTCCTCGGGCTGGCGCATTATCCCGAGCCTGCCGATGCCGCGGACGCGCTGGCTGTGGCGCTCTGCCACGCGTATCTGGCTCAGGCGCGCGATCGCATCGCGGCCGCAACGAATGTGCGCGCCAGTGTTATTATCGCGGGCAGCCGCAAGCGTGCCGTCCGCATCCAAGGATGTCAATGAAGTCTTTCCGCACGGTCGCGAAACTGGTTTTCGCCTGTTTATTGCCGTTGCTTCTTTTCGCGGCCGCTTCATCCGCTGGTGTTGTCGCCCCGGTTGACGGAGCAACGATTACATTCCGCAAGATATTCAAGACCAGCTACCCTGAATTCGTCGAAATCAAGGTCAGCGACGCCGGATCGGGCACGTTCGATATTCGCGGTCTCGATGAAGAGCCCAGCCCGCAGCCATTTCAAATGGGGCCGGAGCTGTCGCAGAGGATTTTCGGGCTCGCTGGCAAGTTGCACAATTTCCAGGGCGTGGACCTGGCCGTTCATCGCCGGATCGCCAATCTGGGCGAAAAGACGTTTCGCTACGAAAAGGGCGGCGAAACCCACGAGGTCACTTTCAACTATACCCTGGACGACAGCGCCACGCAGTTGCTCAACATTTTTGAAGGGTTCACCAGGCAGGAAATGGATCTTTCCGATCTTCAGCGGACAATGCGCTACGATCGCCTGGGTGTCAACGACGTGCTCGGGCAAATCGAAACCGATTACAACAACAAACTCCTTCCTGAGCCGCAACGCCTTCTCGCGGCGCTCGATCAAGTGAGCGCCGATGACAAGTTTATTGACATGGCTCGCCAGCGCGCCCGGACTCTGGCGAGCCGCATTCGCGCTTCACATTGACGCGATGCGTGGGCGCTGCGCATGATGACGATCCACATGCCTTTCCTGGTGATTCTTGGCAAGGGTGGTTCATCTCTTCTTTGGTAGGGGTGCCATGCGGCGAAACCGAGCGGTTCAGAAATTTCTAGCAGCATTTTTCGTTTTTCTCGCCCTTCCGATTCTGGCCTCCGCGCAAGCGGCCAATGTCCAGGCGCGCATCACGCAGCCCGTGGACGACACGATATTGGCTGTGCTGAGAGGCAATACGCATCCGCTTGCTCGCGCGGAGTTCGACCACGGCCCGGCTCCCGCTGGGATGCCATTGCATCGCATGTTGCTTTCCTTGAAGCGAAGTCCCGCCCAGGAAAGTGCTTTGCAACAATTGCTGATTGACCTCCAGGACAAAAGCTCGCTCAACTATCACAAGTGGCTGACGCCCGCGCAATTCGGCCAGCAGTTCGGCGCTTCCGATGAAGACATCCAGGCAATTACGTCATGGCTCGGTTCCCATGGTTTCCAGGTGGCGAACGTCTCTAGCGGCCGCACCGTGATTGAATTTTCCGGCACGGTCGGCCAGGTGCAGCAAGCATTCCATACCGCCATCCACAAGTACGTCGTCAACGGTGAAGAGCATTGGGCCAATTCGAGCGACCCGCAGATTCCCACAGCCCTCGTGCCGGTCGTCGCGGGTGTCTCGACGCTGCACAATTTTGTGAAGCATCCGCATTACAAGACTTCGGGTGCTCGCCTATCGGGCACCAGCACGGGCGGCCCGCGCCCTGCAGTCAATCTTCAGGGGTGTAAGATAAACGTCAATCCCTGTCCGGCGAAGGATCAATTCATTTTCCACGCTCTTGGTCCCGGTGATTTTGCGACTATCTATAACACGCCAACTGGCCTCAATATCAAAGCGCCGGCCCAGCAATTCAATGGTAACGGGGTTACGATTGCAATCGTCGCCCGCTCCAACATCAACACCTCCGACGTTCAAGAATTTCGCAACATCTTCGGCCTTTCGAGCTTTACTGGCACCCTGAACGTTATTCTCGACGGTCCGGACCCCGGCAACCTTGGCGGAGGCGAGGAGATTGAAGCTGTCCTGGATGCGACCTGGTCTGGCTCCGTTGCGCCGAATGCTGCAGTTGACTTCGTGGTTTCCGAGTCGACCGAAACGACGGATGGCATTGATCTTTCCGAAGTCTTCATCATTGACAACAACCTCGCTCCGGTGATGAGCGAAAGCTTCGGCCAATGCGAACAAGACGCCGGCTCCGCCCAAGCAACGAACGAGTCAAATCTTGCGGAGCAGGCCGCCGCGCAAGGCATCACTTTCATGGCTTCTACGGGAGATGCGGGCGCCGAGAGTTGTGACGATCCCCATGGTGAGACTGTGGCCACCGGTCCGATCGCGGTTGGAATCCCCGCAGCCTTGCCTTTTACCGTCGCCGTCGGCGGCACCATGTTTACTCAAAACGACGCAGCCTTCTGGAACGCCAATAACAGCAACACGTTTGAATCGGCCAATAGCTACATCCCCGAAGACGTTTGGAACGAAAGCTGCGCAACGCAAAGCTCCTGCTTGGCGTCCGTCACCTCAGGAGGAGGCGGACCCAACATTCTGGCTGGGAGCGGTGGTGCCAGCATTATCTTTCCCAAGCCCGCCTTTCAGTCCGGAGTTACCGGCCTTTCCGGTGCGAATCGCGAGGTTCCCGATGTGGCTCTGAACGCAGCCGTATTTCACGACCCCACCGTATTGTGCGTGGATGATCAGCTACCACCCGGGGGCTGCGCTAACCCGGGAAATTTTTTCATCCTCCCTGTCGGCGGAACCTCCGTAGCCTCGCCCTCCTTTGCCGGTATCATGGCGCTCGTCAATCAAGCGACCGGCGAGCGGCAGGGCGAAGCTGGGTTCGTGCTTTACAAGCTCGCCGCCGCGGAGGTCACAAGTCCAGGACTGAGCGCTTGCAATGCTTCCACCGGCAACGGGCCGACAGGCACGACCTGCGTATTCAACGACGTGACCAGCGGCAACAACGCCGTTCCCGGTGAGACGGGTTTTGGGACTGCGGGCGCCGATTTCCAGGCGGGTATCGGCTATGACGAAGCCTCGGGTCTCGGCTCGGTGAACGTGACGAACCTCATCAATATGTGGAACACCGCGCGTTCTGTCGCCAGCCATACCTCGCTCGTGATCCCTGCGCCTTCTGCTTCCCACGGCGGTTCGGTATCGGCGACCATCACTGTCACAGGCAATGGAGGGACACCCACGGGCGATGTGTCACTGATCGCAAACACCGGCTTGATCGCGGGCAGCCAGCAGACGGGCGGCATCACGTTGACGCCCTCCTTTACTTTAACGGGTGGGACCGTCACGGCCAATACCATAAGTCTCCCCGGCGGAACCTACACCGTCACGGCGCACTACGAAGGCGATGGCACGTTCCTGCCGAGCGACTCGGCCCCGGTTGGCGTGAACATTGGCAAGGAAAACAGCAACATGCAGGTGGAAGTGAACTTCGTCAATCCCACCACGGGCGTCATCACGAACAACGTTGCCTCTGTCCAGTTCGGCTCGAATTACGTGATACGCATCAATGTGAATGGCGCATCTGGAACTTGCGCGGGGAACGACCCACCAGCATCCGGATGCCCCACAGGAAACGTCAGCCTTACGGATAAGGGGAGTCCGCTCGACGGCGGCAACTTCGCTCTGAATAGTGAGGGCTATGCCGAGGATCAGCTCGAAACGCTCTCAGTGGGTTCGCACGCGCTGAGCGCGTCATACGCGGGCGACAGTAGCTTCAAACCGAACTCGGGCACCGATACCGTCTTCACCACGGTTACGCAGGCAACCACGACCGAGGCCGCTTCGGCCGTGCCTTCGAGCATCACCTCCGGCGGTACCGTCACGCTCAGCGCGCTCATCAGCACGCAAAGCTTCAGCACACCTCCGACGGGCACCGTTACGTTCTTCAACGGCAGCACCCAGCTCGGAAGTCCCGTGGCAGTCAGCGGCAGCTTCAGTCCGACTACGGGCTTCGCTCAGGCCACCGCAAGCCTGGTGACGACGCTTTCCAACCTCCCTGCGCCGGTGGGACTGAATCGTGGGCCGCTCAATCTTCGGATGTATCCGGTCTGGATCACGGCGTTTTTCATTGCGATTCTGTGTCTGCTCGCGCTGGCCGCTCTGCGCACAAGTCGTCGCATCTTTGCCTATTCAGCGGTTGTGCTGGCGCTCCTGCTTTCGGGAACGATAGGCGGGTGCGGATCGAGTGGAGGCGGTGGCGGCGGACACACCGACACCATTACCGCGAAATACAGCGGCGACACGAATTACGCGGCGTCGCAATCCACCGTAACGGTGACCGTGCAGTAGAGGGTCCAGTAGAGAGTATTAGCGCGATTCGGGCGGCTGCGCTGGAAACAGTGCAGCCGCTTTTCATTTATCGCCCTTCATTTTATCGAAAGACCATTCCGGCGTAGCCGACCACCTCGTCGCGGTCGCCGGTGATGTCACCAGAAGTCGCATACTGCACGAGCTGTGCTTCCTTGGCGCCCAGGTCGCGCATCGCCACCAGCGCCGCCACGGTCGCTGCATAACCGCACATCGTAATTCCCTCCGAGCGCACCGTATCAAACAAGCCGCGAGGATCGAGCTCGAGGATTCGCGCGATGGCGAGTTGATCTTTCCTGCGCGTAATCGCATCACTCTCGTAGTGATTCATGTCCGTGCTGGCAATCACGAGAATCGGATCCGCTTGCGCCGCCACCACCTGCGCCACCGCGTGGCCCAATTCTTCGAGCATGGGATAGCGGTCCGTGGCGAGCACCACAGGAACGAAGCGGAAGTCCTTCACCAGCCGCTGCAGAAATGGAATCTGCACTTCGAGTGAATGCTCGCGCGCGTGAGCGACGGGATCCTCGCGGAGCCGCGGACATGCGCGCGCCAGTTCCGTCGAAAGCGCCGAATCAATCTCGGCGTTTCCCATCGGCGTCTGCCAGCTTCCCGCGGTGAGAATTGCCATCGGCTCGCCGCGCGGAAAATGCCGCGGGCCGAGCAGAATGCACCGCGCGGGAATTTCGAGCGAGGCATACACGGCTCCGGCAACGTGGCCCGAGTACATATAGCCTGCGTGCGGCACGACGCATCCGCGCGCCGCGGCCTTTCTTACAGTGCCGTCCTTCTGCGCGAGGCACGCGTCGACCTGTTGAGTCAATTCCCGGGAATCGGAAGAGTAGAAGCGTCCGGCGACGGCGGGAGGGCGAAGCATTTTCAAGTATTGCGATTCACGAATGCGCGAATGCCGCCGCGCGCGAAGAAATCAGAGCGGCTTCGACGGCCTTCCGCGCACGTCGAGCGCCACGGTCTGGCCCATCTGGTAGCGGATCTTCACTTTGTCGCCGTATTGATATCCGCCGGCATCCTGGACCTTCTGCATTTTGTCGCGAAGTTCCGGCGCGTAGGTGAAAGTGGAAACGCTCATCGCGTTGTTCGGATCGCGCACCATGATCGAGGCCCCGTCCGCGTGAAGCACTTCGGCTTTCATCCAGACTTTATTCGGCGACTGGTCCTTCACCACAATCGGCGCGGTGCTGCTCATTTGCGCGCGAGCGGGGCCGGCGGCAATTGCAATGCCGGCGCCAACTACGAGGAATGCGATGAAAATTCTAGAGTTCTTCATCGAATGAAATCTTCAGAGACTTCAAGAATTTAATGTCCTGTGGAGTGATTTCGACCTTCGATTCCGATGCGTCTTCCGTCAGGAGCTCTTCGTCCACGCGGATGTGCAAGGCTTCCAGGAAGCGGCGGTCCTGCGAGGTCATTTTGGCGTCCTGCGATTGGCGGCGCGCCAGGCCGATGGTTGCGTCGAGCTTCAGAACGATATCGAAGCCCGCGGCGCGAACGCTGGAAATGGCTTCGGCGATGCGCTCGGAATCCGACACGCTGTCGTTGATGGCGTGTCCCAGCTCGCGCAGCAACTGCTTCATCCGGTCGTCGAGTTGCAAGGGCGTTACCTCCGGGCAATGACCCTGCTTGACCCAATTCTAGAACCGCAAGCTGCTTCGAAACAAGGCCCAGATTTGATGCTGGAATCGCGGGGGTAACCTGTACCTTGGACCGTACGTTCAGACTCCAGTAAGGAGGCCAGTACGTGCAGTACGCGCATGGTGATCCAGACGGTAGCGGCTGGCCGCAAGCACGGCGCAGGCGCTCCGCGGCGCCAGGGCCAGGATATACTACAATCGTCCAATGGCCGGCAACGTGATGGCCGCATTCTGGAACTCGGCTCGAGTGACGTTGCGCACGCTGTGGCGCGTATCCCGGCAATTGTTTCACGAAGCCACAGGGACTCTTTTCGCGCTTTTCGCCGTCTATGGCGTGCTGGCGGTTTGGCGCCAATGGACGAGCCACCGCATTCTCTGGCTGATGGGTTTCGCGGTGATTTACGCGGCGATGATGGCGTTGTTCGCGCTCGGCGCGTTCCGCCGGGCAAGGCGCATACGATGAAAGCCAGCTTCGAATTTCGCGATTCGGATCCCGCCCGGCATGAATGACCGCCCCACAAAACCGCTGGAGCCATCGGAACGAAAGGCCGCCTCCACCACGGGCCTGCCGATGGAAGCGGTGATCGGACCCGGCGCTCTGCGCGGCTGGGACGGGGAGCGCGGGCTCGGCTATCCGGGACAGTTTCCTTTCACGCGCGGCGTTTACCCCACGATGTATCGCGGGCGGCTCTGGACCATGCGGCAATACGCCGGGTTCGGCAGCGCCACGGAGTCGAACTGGCGCTATCGCTATTTGTTGTCGCAGGGGACCACGGGCCTTTCCGTGGCGTTCGATTTGCCGACGCAGCACGGCATGGACTCGGACCACGCGCTGGCGCAAGGCGAAGTGGGAAAAGTGGGCGTCGCCATTGATTCGCTCGAGGACATGCAGATGCTGTTCGAGGGCATCCCGCTCGAGCGCGTATCCACTTCGATGACGATCAATTCCACGGCGGCGATTCTTCTGGCGCTGTACGTGGCCGTCGCGAAACAACAAGGCGCGAACCTGCACCGCCTTGCGGGCACGGTGCAAAACGACATCCTGAAGGAATACATCGCGCGCGGAACGTACATTTACCCATTGCGGCCGGCGATGCGGATCGTCACCGATATTTTCGCGTGGTGCCGCCGCGAAATTCCCAATTGGAACGCGATCTCGATTTCCGGCTATCACATTCGAGAGGCAGGCGCCACCGACGTGCAGGAAATCGCGTTCACGCTCGCGAATGGAATCGCGTACGTGGATGCGGCGATCGCGGCGGGATTGCAGGTGGATGAATTCGCTCCGCAGCTTTCGTTTTTCTTCAACGCGCACAACGAGCTTCTGATGCAGATCGCCAAGTTCCGCGCGGCTCGGCGGCTGTGGGCACGAACGATGCGGGAACGCTTCGGCGCGCGCGACCCGCGCTCGCTGATGCTGCGTTTCCATGCGCAGACGGCGGGCTCGGCGCTCACGCAGCAGCAGCCGGAAAATAACCTGGTGCGCGTGGCCCTCCAGGCGCTGGGCGCCGTGCTGGGCGGGTGCCAGTCGCTGCACGCCAACGCGCTCGACGAAGCGCTGGCGCTGCCGACCGAGCAATCCGCGGTGCTCGCGCTGCGCACGCAGCAAATCATCGCGCAGGAAACGGGAGTGGTGAACACGGCGGACCCCGTGGCCGGCTCCTACGCCATTGAAAAGCTCACCAACGAAATCGAGGCGGGCGCGAGCGATTACATCGCGAAGATTGACGCGATGGGCGGCGTGCTGCGCGCGATCGAAACGGGCTATGTGCAGCAGGAAATTCAGAAGGCGGCGTACGAGTATCAGCAGGCGGTGGACTCGGGCGAGCAGGTTGTTGTGGGCGTGAACCGGTTCCAGGCAGAAGAAGAGCGGCCGATTCCCACGCTGCAAATCGATCCGGAGATCGAACGCTCGCAAGTGGCGCGATTGAACGCGTTGCGGGCGCGGCGCGATGCGGCCAAGTCGCGCGCGGCGCTCGATGAAGTGGAACGAGCGGCCCGCGGAAACGAAAACCTCATGCCCTTCATCCTGGCAGCGGTGGAGGCCTACGGGACGGTGGGCGAGATTTCGGATGCGCTTCGCCGAGCCTTCGGCGAATACCGGGAATCGGTGGTCATCTAGGCCGGATGGCCGTTGTGTTGCGATTAGCAATTTTTATCCCTCATGTTGTGAGCAACTTGTGAAGATTCTAATAATGGAATGTTGCGATTAGACTTCGTTTGCCCGGGGCAGAGGCAGGCGTGACGCCCTGCCGCAGCGGGCTTGCGAAATCCGCAAATTTGGTGCCTCGCCATCTTCTCGTTCTCGAAATCGCGTCCTTCGACCTGCCAACTGCAGGTCTGATCCCCCAGGCTCGACTGATCCGCCAAGCTCTCCTAACCGGAGACTTAGA
>Ga0070733_10003456_pt1 | contig 10818 bp, 9 predicted proteins | sample Coa_R1_9_FD_66450 | JGI IMG/M metagenome (GOLD analysis project Ga0070733, IMG submission 66450) | Surface soil microbial communities from Centralia Pennsylvania, which are recovering from an underground coalmine fire - Coalmine... | ecosystem: Environmental > Terrestrial > Soil > Unclassified ... | reverse complement strand
ACCCGGTGCGGCCGTTTCAAATCGCAGCGTGGTGCGGAAGTAAATCAGCGTGGGATCCACCACCTCGCCGCGCCGCAGTTTCTCCATCAATTCAGGCGGCCCGAAGCGGATGCCGGAATTCTCCACGTAAATCGGATGCCCGGATTCGAGTTGAATCACGTAGCGCGCATGCAGATCCGTCACTCCGTCGGCACGCATGCTCTGAAAATCGGCGCCGCCTGGCAGCACTTTGCCGAAAATCCGCGGACCTCGTACTTCGCCGCCGGCAATGGGAATAACGCGGCGCAAATTTCCGGAGATGCGTCCGACCTCGATCGGTTCGGCGATTCTGACCACCAGATCGGCGACATGCACCAGTTCAGGGGTTGCGATGTCAGCCATTCAGAGGCTCCGGTAAGCAACCCCCGGTTTATCGCGCGCGTGTTTCCGTATCCGGCGATGCGAGTTGCGACCGGCGTGTGCGGTATTCATCGCGCAGCTTCAGATAGAAGTCGTGAAGCCTCAATTGTTCTTCAACAGGTCCATTGAGATTGCGCAACACAATCTCGGCCTCCAAATCGTTCCACGTACAATCCAGCACGAAGGTATGGTACCAGACGACCGGAGTAGTACCAGTACGGCTTTGGATATAACCGGGGCGCTAACGTTCGGAAGAATAGTGGTCGGCCAACTGAGCTCCGCTGAAACCGGCCGAGTTGGCGGCGGGATTCTCGGGCAGCATGGTCGCGCTCCACGCTTCATATTCCGCGACCAGTTTTCTGTATATCTCGGGTTGGCGATCTTTCAGATTCGCGCGTTCCAACGGATCGCTGACGACGTTGAACAGAAAAGTGTTATCCCGGATTTTGAGCCACTTCATATCGCCATCGCGCATGGCGCGCTGCGCATTCATCCGGTACCGCCAGAACAATTTCCGCGGCACCGGCGCGGCGTCTTGAACCAAAGCGGGCAACAGATTCATGCCGTCGGGCGGATAAGCCGGGTCCGGCATGGCGCCGCCCGCGGCGAGGAGGGTCGGCATCCAATCCATCGAGATGGCCACTTGTTCCGTCATACTGCCCGGCCGGATATGACCCGGCCAGCGGACGATCGCGGGAATCCTTAATCCGCCTTCCAGCAGTTCGGTTTTTTTGCCCGTAAATGGCCACGTGTCGGCGAACCGCTCGCCGCCGTTGTCACTGGTGAAAATCACGATGGTGTTGTTCGCGATGCCCGTGGTTTGCAGAGTTTGGATTACACGGCCGATCTGCAGATCCATCTCCCGGACCATGCGCGCGTAAGTCGCGAGCGAGCCGCCATCGAAATCCGTCAGCGCCGATATGCGCTTCGACTCCGCTTCGTCGCCCGGACCTTCCCACGGCCAATGGGGAGCGTTCAAATGCAGGCTGAGCAGGAACGGCCGGTTGGGAGTCCGGGCATATTTGGCGATCTCCGCGGCGGCTTTGGCGCCCATCAGGTCGGTCAGATAACCGTTCTGATGCACCTTGATGTCGTCGTCCCAGAGGTCTTCGGTATCGGTGTTGGCGGGTCCGGACTTGTGCGTGAAATAGTCCACACCACCACTGCGAAAGCCCCAGAAATGATCGTAGCCGCTCTGCAGCGGGCCGAAATCGGGCAGTTTGCCGAGGTGCCATTTGCCGATGAGCGTTGTGCCGTAGCCGGCTTTCTTCAGCAGCGAAGGCAGGGTGGGATGCGAAGCCGGCAGACCCACGATCCGTTTCTCGCCCGACCCCAGCGGCTCCTCGAGACCGATAGGCAGCCGGTACTGATAACGCCCGGTGATCAGAGCCGTGCGCGTTGCCGAGCACACAGCGGAATTTGCATAGGCCTGTGTGAACTTCATACCCTCCGCCGCGATACGGTCGATATTCGGCGTGGTGAAATCGCGGCGTCCGTAGCAGGAAACGTCGGCGTATCCGAGATCGTCGGCCAAAATGAAAACGATATTCGGTTTCGCGGCGGATTGCGCGCTCGCGACGAGAGCGAGCGGCGTCAGCGCGGTTGCTTTGAGGGCTTCGCGCCGCGTGAGTTGCATGTCTTAGTGTTTCCAGTCGGCGGTGAAAATGTTGAATTCGTATCGCGCCGGCGCTTTCCAATCCGACACGAATACGAGCTTTTTCCCATCCGGAGAATACTCGGGGAAGGACGTGAAACCGCCGTAATTCGTGACTTGCCGGAGGCCGGTGCCGTCGATATTGATCAGGTAAAGCTCAAATTTGCTGGAATCGCAGGCGTGTTTGTTGGAGGCGAACAGAAGCTGCCTGCCGTCCGGGGTGAACGTGGGCGCGAAGGAGGCGCATCCGAAGTCGGTAATCTGTTTGACGTTTTTTCCATCCGCATCGGCCACGAATAGTTCCATTTTCATCGGGCTGGTGAGTTCTTCATGGAGCAGATCGGCATACTTCTTTTTCGTTTCCGGTGTATTCGGATGTCCAGCCCGCCATGCGATCTTTTTGCCGTCGCGCGAGAAGACCGGGCCGCCGTCGTAGCCGTAGGATTTTGTGATCTGCTTTTTCGCCGTGCCGTCGAGATTCATTTCCCAAAGATCCAGATCGCCTGACGCCATCGACGTGTAGATGATCTTTCCGGTCTTCGCGTTGACGGTGGCCTCGGCGTCATATCCGGGGGCGTCGGTCAGGCGCTTGAGATTGCTGCCGTCGTCTTTGGCGGTGAAGATGTCGTAGCCTCCGTAAACCGCCCAGACGTAACCTTTGCTGTGGTCGGCTTCCGGAGGGCAGGCGTCGCCGGCAAGATGAGTAGAGGCGTAGAGGATGTGCTCGTTGTCGGGAAGGAAATAACCGCAGGTGGTGCGGCCTTTGCCGGTCGAGACCATGTGTTGATTCGACCCGTCCGCGTTCATGATGAAGATCTGATCGCACTTCAAAGCGTCGCGCGTCGACTGAAAAATCAAGCGCTTTCCGTCCGGCGACCAGTAGGCCTCCGCGTTTTCGCCGCCCGAGGTTAACTGACGAACGTTGGTGAAGAAGTTGTCCGCGAGGTCGGTGGCGGGGGCGAGTCCGCAGAGCAGCAGGCCCGCGAGGGGCAGTCGAAGAAGTCGAACCATGGCTCTCATTCTAAGGCATTCAAAACGGCTACAATTTATCTATGCGGAAGGCGTTGTGGTGCCTTTTACTAACGGTCGCCGCAGTGTTCGCGCAGAATCCCTCTTCCCGCAATGCTGCAGCGCCAAAGGTATGTTCAATACCGCTGCTCAACGTTCTTCTGCCGGGGACCCCTGACAAGATGTACGTTGATATGCCACAAGCCGCCGCCGGCGGCAGCGGGACAGTCCAGGTTCCCGCGCCTGCCTGCGACAGCGCTGTGTTTGCGAATAGGTGAAAACGGTTTTCCCGCAGTCCCTACCGGTAGCGCGGGCAGACGCTGACGACAAGATCGTCGGCGCCACAAAATCTGTAATGCTTCTTTTTCAATAGTGCTTCTTGTTTTCAGCGAACAGAAAATTGGGCGGCTTAGTAGTCGGCGGAACATCATAGGCACGTCCGGGTTCTCGCTTGCACGGTAGCACGCGAGTCCACAAAAAACGGCTCGGGATGCTCCGGATTTTGCTTATAAACATTGGCAAACAAGTGACTTCAGAATATTATTAAGTGACGTGAACACGGAAAACCATATCACCACAAACGATGGAGTGCGGCTCTACTTTGAGCAGTTGGGGAGCGGCCCGAAGATCGTGATCCCCAATGGAATCATTCTGCTGGATGACTTTGGGACTCTCGCTGACGACCGTACCCTGATTGCTTACGATCCGCGTAATCGCGGCCGCTCGGATGCGCCCGGCGACGGGAGTATTCAGCAGGACGTGGACGATCTGGATGCGGTCCGCCGTCATTTCGGCATTGACAAGATCGATTTGATCGGGCATTCCTACGTTGGGCTGATGGTGGCGCTATATGCGATGAGGTATCCGGCGCACACACGCCGGATCGTACAAATCGGGCCGATGGAACCGGTAGCCGGCAAGCAGTATCCGGCGCATTTGACTGGCAACGATGGAACGATGGCCGCCGTGTTCGCGAAACTTGGGCAACTGCAAAAGGAGTTCGTGCCGTCAACGGATCCGGTGGAATTCTGCAGGAAAGCGTGGTCGGTGCTGGGCCCGCTTTACGTTACCGATCCGGCCGACGCGGGGCGGATCAACTGGGGCCGCTGCGAGCTTCCGAACGAACGGAACTTTATGCAGCACTGGCAGGGGAAGATTCTTCCGTCCATTCAGAGCCTCAGGCTGATGGAGGAGGTGTCGAAGGTGGAGGCGCCGGTCCTGACGATTCACGGGACGAGAGACCGGAATGCGCCCTATGGTGGCGGGCGGGAGTGGGCGGCGGTGTTGCCCGATGCGCGGCTTGTGACAGTCGAAGGCGCGGCGCATGCACCGTGGATCGAGGGGCCGGAAAAGGTGTTCGGGGCGATCAGCGCCTTCTTCGACGGTGGATGGCCGGAGGGATCGGAAAAGGTGGAGTTGCCGGACGCGGCATAAGTGCGTGGTTTTTATGCATGGCCTCCCGGCCATGGCGCTGGCCGCGGCTGGGACCACATTAGTGGCCACATTGGTTACAACGGTTGGAACGGCCATGAAGATCGTTGCCTGAGGATTATCGTTGTAGCGCGCAACGCCTCCCCGCGGCCCGTTTGACGTTTGCACCGCCTGCGCGGCCGTCTGGCCAGGATTCCACAGCCATCGCGGAAATACGAACTGACGAGAGCCCGGAAATCTTCACGCACTTCCAAGTCGACAGCATCGTAGCGCTTTGGGCACGCAGGGGTCGTCGCTTCGCGTCACCGTCCGTGGCGCCGATTTTTCACTCCTGTGAAACCTGCGCGCCGATCGCCGCGTACAGGGACTATAATCGAAAGCAGGAGTCGCCTCAGATGAAATTCCGTTCGCAATCCGCTTTTGCGCTGCTCGCCCTCCTCACGTCCGGCGTTTTTGTCGCGCCGGTCCTCGCGGACAACAAAGAGAAAGACCCCGACGAAATCGGTAATCGCGATGTCGGCAAGGGTGTCAACTTCTACTCGATCGAAAAAGAGATCGCCTTGGGTAAGCAGATGGCCCAGGAGGTGGAGCGGCAGGCCAAAATCGTCGACGATCCGATCGTCGCCGAGTATGTGAACCGGATCGGCCAGAATCTGGTGCGGAACTCGGACGCGAAAGTCCCCTTTACCATCAAAGTCATCGATTCGGAGGAGATCAACGCGTTCGCGCTTCCAGGCGGTTTCTTTTTCGTGAACACCGGTATTCTGCTCAACGCCGATAACGAAGCCGAGATGGCCGGCGTCATGGCGCACGAAATCGGGCACGTGGCGGCGCGGCATGGCACCCGGCAGGCCACCCGCGGTGAGATTGCCCAGATCGGCAGTATCGTTCCTCTGATCGCAGTGGGCGGCATGGCCGGCTACGGCATCTATCAGGCCATGGGACTCGTGGTGCCGATGGGCTTTCTGAAATTCAGCCGCAACTTCGAATCCGAAGCCGACATGCTCGGGATTGAATACATGTACAAATCGGGCTACGATCCGGGGGCCTTTGTCGATTTCTTCGAAAAAGTGCAGTCCCAGGAAAAGCGGAAGCCGGGTACGATGTCGAAGCTTTTTTCGTCTCATCCGCCGACCGACGACCGGATCAAGCACTCCCAGGAAATTATCCAGAAGTACCTCAAGGCGAAGCCGGAATACGTCGTCAGCACGAGCGAGTTCGAAAGCGTGAAGGCGCGAACGATGGCGATGCACAACACCCGGAAGATCGATACCGCGAAGGATTCGGGCCGGCCGACGCTGCGCCGGAACCCCAACGGCCAGATCGATGCGAACGGCGACGAAAAGGCGCCCGCGCCGGACCAGGACGATCGTCCGACGCTGAAGCGCCGCGACGACAATTAGTCCCGGTGGACGCGTTCAGTGGCGTTCGAGCATTTGACAAAGCCGGGGCATCCCTGGCAACATAGGGGATTGCCCACCCCTCGTGCGGATGTGGCGGAATTGGCAGACGCGCTAGATTCAGGTTCTAGTGGGGGAAACTTCGTGGAGGTTCAAGTCCTCTCATCCGCACCAAATAAATCAGTAATTTACAGAGAACATCCGACATTCGGATTTCTCTGTCCGTGGTACTGTTAACGGTTGGTGTTAACGGTTCGGGCCTATAATGGCCGTATGGGGAAGGCAACCTACGGAACTGGCACAATTTTTAAGCGCGGGCGCATCTGGTACGTGGCCTACTTCGTGGACGGCAAGCAGAAGGTGCGCTCGTCGAGATCCGCAAACATTCAGGAAGCCAAAAAGCTCCGCGATCAGATCCTCGGTAAGAAGGCTCGCGGTGAACTGACGCCAGCGCCTAGCGGCGCCACCACCTGCGGGGAACTCCTCGACGATCTTCTGGAACACGCGCATTCCAACCTGAAAGCGTCCACGGAGAAGATTTTCAAGTGGTGCATTGAGGCGAACATTCGACCGTATTTCGGTCAAATGAAGGTGAGCCGACTGACCACAAAAACGTTGAAGGAATATCGGCAAAAACGGCTGGCTGAGGGGCGGGCTGAAGCGACGTGCAACCGCGAGCTCTCGATACTGAGGATCGGACTCAACCTCGGCCGAAAATGCACGCCGCCGAAAGTGAGCGCGATCCCGCATTTTCCTATGGTCCGCGAAGAGAACGCCCGGCAAGGGTTTCTTAGCGATCAACAATACGCGAAGCTGCGTGAGGCTTTGCCTGATTACCTCGGGCCGCTATTTGTCGCCGCGTATTTCACAGGGGTCCGCTTGGGCGAACTGCTGGCATGGACTTGGGACAAGGTCGATTTCGGGCAAGGGTTTGTCACGCTCAGCGCCGAGGAGACGAAGAGCGGATACACGCGGGCGGTGCCGATCGTTGGCGGGGACATGCGCACCTGGCTGGAGTGGGCTCGCGATAATGCGAACGGTTGCGACTATGTGTTCCACCGCGCCGGTTCTCCGATCAAGCATTTTCGGGCAGCGTGGACAACCGCGTGCCAATCCGCTGAGGTACCCGAGTTGAAGTTTCACGATTTGCGACGAACGGCTGTCCGCAACATGCGCCGCGCCGGCGTCGCGCAGGTCGTTCGGATGCGAATAACAGGGCATCGAACCGACTCGATGGAACGCCGCTACAACATCGTGGACATTGAGGACATCCGCTCCGCGAAGGATTTGATGGAGCGAAGGAGTAACGAGGACACGAGCACCGGACGGTGAGTTGGGTCTTTCAGCGCATTCGATTGTTTGCCAGCGCCGCGGCTTCTACTACGAGCTGCTTAAAACTGCGCGCCTCGTAGACAGATTTTGCCGCATTGCGATTCAGAATTTCAGGCATCACGGTGCGAAGGCTCTCATGAATCACCTGGAGGTCTTGAACCGAAGGCTGACGGGCCCCTCGGACGAGGGCATTTCCAATCTCGCGAAATACGCCTTGAGGATTGCCATCGTGGATATACACATCGGTTCCGCCGAGATCGCTTAGGGATTTGAGCAATCGGCGATTCTCTGATTCCATGACGAACCACGTATGATGGTTCGGCACCAGTCGGTCACAAGCGACGGCCAGACCCAATTCGAAAGGCATGTTGAAGCGCGGCGCGGGCGGGACGGAGGCATCGAGCTCGACCCGCGATAGATCGTGAAATGAATATCGGCAGCTCTGGATCAACTCGATTATTCGGTCAAGGCGCCGCGCTCCTCCCGGCACTTCAAGGGTTGCTCGCGGTGTCAGCCCATGGGCAGCGAGGCCGGCGATATAAGCGAGAAACAAATCAACGAACTCTGCGTCGTACGGAATGTTAAGAAACGCAGCGCGGGGATTGGGCCGTCTATTTGCGGCCATTTCTTGTCGAATGGCGTTTGCCAGCTTGATTCCCCTTGTTCCGTGCGTGAGTTCCGTTGTTGCGACAGCCAGATGGGCTGGAGTCACCCGCTGGAATCAAACGCTCCGCCAGTGCAACCAGCCACTTCACGTCTGATCTGGGGACACCCATAGTTCGGGCTGTCTCTTCGACCGATGGGAACGGAGTCGTGATGATTGCGCGCTTGCTCATGCAAATCCATTTTATCGTAGTACCCGGGATCTGAGTTGACAGGTCGCGTATGGTCGCGTGTCAATACTTATTCTTCTCGATCCAAGTATCGAGATCTCTCCTGTCGAGATGGACGCGACGGCCTACGCGCACGACTGGTAGTTCCTTCTCGAAGATCAAATGCTGAACTGACTGCTCCGACCGGCCGAGATAGATGGCGGCCTCTTTGACGTTCAATAGAGCCGGCTGGACTCTGACAGCGAGGTGTTGCATGTGGGCCGCGATCTCGGACTTGACCTTCGCGGCCACCTCTTCGGCGATGGCGCTCACCAGAGCGTAGAGTGTTGTGTCAGTGGTGGACACGCCGCCTCCCTCCAACGCGTGGGGACCCAGCCGGTTGCCTACCGCGGCGCGGGCTATCATGAATTCACCTCCTCGGTTCTGCGCAGGTGAGCACTCCTTTCGTCGGGAGGACCTGACGGATATTGCCAGGCCACCCGCTTCTGTTCCTGCGCGCGGAAATTGGCCAAGGGATCGAAAGCCGGAGGGGTGCTGTCCGGTGACCTGGTCGGTGAAGGCGTATTCGGGGATGCTGGAGCGGCGGGTCCCTTTTTTCTCCGCTCAATGCGGCCGCGGTAAACAATCAGGCGCTTGTAGCTGATCTCGACTCCGACCATATTCAGCCGCTTATGGATCAGCCGGAGTGTATGTCCGGCATCCAAAGCTTGCTGCACCTGCGGCCAGACGGCACGAAGTTGAGCCATCAGTTGCGTAGGCCTCTCCCGTGCGAGCGCTTCGATTGGGGCCAGAGGGCGTTTATCTGACGGAGTTGCAGTCCCCATACATATAACGGCCCAGAAACGGTTTTTTGGACACGCAGACCCCAAAAAATCTCCAAAGACCTCGATAGTCCCCAGAAGGCCCCAGCGTCAGAGCGGTTTTGACTACAATAGGCCCCAGAGGACCCCAGAAGGCCTCAATAGGCCCCAAGGTGCCCCACGCGGCGGAAGTTTTGAGGCACCGAAAAGGCCAATTCCAGCCAGCACAAAAGCAAAAAACACCGGAAAAGGAACATAAAGGGTTGTTTTACGGGGGTGTTGATTTTCTTACCGATGCTACGCGTCTTCATCGAGTTAGACCGTTGCACAGAATCGCTCGTGCGTTTAACAATTGTTTAACGCCAGGGACGTGCGTTGCTCATGAAGACAAAAGCCACGAGAATTACCGGAATTCGTTTCAGCGAGGCCACCTACAAGGCCGTTGTGCAGGCGGCGAAGGCCCGCGACTACGCGAGTCCGAGCGCATTCATGCGGGCAGCTGTCGAGAAAGAGCTGCGCGGCGCCGACGCAACACTCGGTGAATCCGAACAGCGCATCGGCGCGTCTCTGGAAAAGTATTCGAAGCAGGTCCGGCGGGTTAGTACCGGGCAGCAGGCCCTGTTCGCTTATGTGGATGCGTTGGCCAAAGTGATTCTCAGTACGCTGCCCGATACCGACGAAGATACGAGGAAGGCCGCAGCCGCGCGAGGAAAACTCCGCTACTCCCGCTTCCTGAAGAGTGTTGGAGCCAATATGGTGGGCGACGCCCAGGCGGCGCTCTCGGAGCTGGTGAACCGTGCCCCGGAAGAATGACGACGACAATCCGAAGTTTCGGCTCCGTCCGGGGAAACCCCCGATCCCTCGTGAGCGGCGGTCGTCTCCACCCGTGTGCGCTGCTTTCCGGGCAATCCTGAAATACGCACGGAGTTCGCGGGCCGGGCGGAGTCGGCAACCGGCGCGGTCGAACCCGTACCTTCAGCAGTGTTCGGTCCGGGTGACGTACGCCAAGAATCGCGTCACCGGACATTGGCGCGCGCATGGCCGGTACATCACCAGGGAGAGTGCCTCACTTCAGCCGCAAAAGACCGGGTTCTCCGCCGAAGCCGTTGGCGTCGACATCGCTTCAAAGCTCCTCGCATGGCAGGAGGGCGGCGACCCACGGCTGTGGAAGCTGATCATCTCCCCTGAATTCGGCGAGCGTCTCGATCTGCAGCGCCTCACGCGTGACGTGATGAGCCGTCTCCAGGCTGATCTCCGAACGTCGATCGAATGGGCGGCTGTAGTCCATTTCAATACGGCGCATCCGCATGTTCATGTCGCTTTGAGAGGTCTCGATGTGGAGGGAGTGGAGTTCAAACTGGATCGAGAGTACGTGAAAAACGGCCTCCGATCGGTTGCCCAACATTTCGCTACCGTGCAACTGGGATATCGAACGGAACAGGACGCCACGCTTGCGCTTAGCCGGCAAGTTCCGCTGCAGCACTTCACGCCCCTGGACCGATTGATTCTCGCCCGGACCCAAGCGCTGGACGGGGACGCCGCCGACTTCCCTGTCGTGGCGGACCCTACGCGCCCTGGTCTTGGGCGGTTCGCGGCAGTTCGTGAGCACTCGCTGTCAGCACGGCTGATGACTCTAGAAACGATGGGGCTTGCGCGAGCGGATGGCCCGCATCAATGGCAGGTTCGGCACGATCTGGAAACGGCGTTGAGAGCCATGCAGCGAGCGGCAGACCAACAGAAGACGCTTGCAGCCCACGGCGCGCTCCTGTCAGACCAGCGACTGCAACTCAGCGCACCGAATTGGCGCGACATTACTTCGCTGGAGGGCCGCGTGCTCTCGCACGGCGAGGAGGAGAATGGCAACCGATTCCTTCTGCTTGAAGGGACAGAGGGAAGAGTTCACTATCTCCGCTACACCCCCGAGTTGGACGAAGCGCGTAGCCGCGGCGATCTCACCACGA
>Ga0070733_10003454_pt1 | contig 10825 bp, 11 predicted proteins | sample Coa_R1_9_FD_66450 | JGI IMG/M metagenome (GOLD analysis project Ga0070733, IMG submission 66450) | Surface soil microbial communities from Centralia Pennsylvania, which are recovering from an underground coalmine fire - Coalmine... | ecosystem: Environmental > Terrestrial > Soil > Unclassified ... | reverse complement strand
GACCGCCGCTATGGGCCAGAGATCCGCCAATGCATCCCATGAGCGCGCGTCATGAATTGGCTGCAGCGCCGCGTCCGCCCGGAGCAAATCCGCGAGTTGAGCCTGCTCCTACTCATCGTGGTCGCGATCCTCTTCTTTGGCTCGCTCATCGACGGCTATTTCACGTTCCGGACGTTCAATCGAATCGCCTCCAGCGTCGCCATCATCACCGTGGTCGCGGTCGGCCAAACCCTGGTCGTGCTGACGCGCAACATCGATCTCTCGGTCGGTTCTATCGTCGGCTTCACGGCCTATTTCGTCGGAACGCTGATCGCCGCGCACAATGAGATCAATCCCGTTCTCGCTGTGGCGATCGCCATCGTCCTTGGCGCGGCGCTCGGCGCCGTCAATGGCGCGCTCGTCGCCTGGGGCCGGGCGCCCGCGGTCGTGGTGACGCTTGGGACGCTGGCGATCTACCGGGGCGTGCTCGTCGATCTATCGGGCGCCAAGACCGTCACCACGGATAGCCTGCCGCAGTGGCTGATCGATTTGCCGCTGCTCAACGCCGTCCCGTTTGGCGATCTCGATATCCGCGCGGTGTTCGTCTTTGCGGTCGTCATCGTCCTTGTCTTTCACGTCGGCGCCGCCAACCTGAACTTTGCTCGGCGCCTCTACGCGATCGGCTCCAACCCGGAGGCGGCCCAGCTCATCGGCCTGCCAACGAAGGCGATCGTCTTCTTCGCCTTCTGCGTTTGCGGCGCGCTGTCCGGCCTCGGCGGCTTCATGATGCTCGCCCGTTTCGGAAACATCACGGTGGAGGCCGGACGCGGCCTCGAACTCAGCGTGGTCGCCGCGGTCGTCGTCGGCGGCGTCAACATTTTTGGCGGTTCGGGAACGGTGGCGGGCGCGATGCTCGGCGCCGTGTTGATCGGGACTTTGGAGCAGTCTCTCTTTCGGCTGGGCATAAGCGAGTTCTGGCTCGACGCGGTGCTTGGCCTCTTGATCTTGCTGGCGGTGGCGAGCGACGCCGTCATCCTGCAGCGCCTTCGCGCCCTTTGGGCGCGCTCCGAACTGAAGATTCTCGACGAAGCGCCGAACGAGCGGGGGGCGGAGCGATGACCGGCGCGGCCGCGATGCTCAGACGCTGGGAAACGGCGATGCTCGCGCTGTTGATCGCGATCATCGCGCTGAACAGTCTCGATTCTCGCTATTTCCTCAGCGTGGGCAATTTCGTCAATTTGTTCCAGCTCTCGATCGAGAAGAGCATTGTCGCGCTGACCATGACGCTCGTGATCATCGGCGGCGAGATCGACCTTTCTGTCGCGTCGGTGATGGGCCTCGCGGCCTGCGTCATGGCCTGGACCTTCCATCAAGGCGCGCCGTTGCCGCTCGCCATTCTATTAGCGCTTGCCGCAGGGGTTCTCGCTGGGCTCAACAACGCCTTCTGGATCGCTTACGTCGGCCTCCCTTCGCTGGCGGTCACCCTCGCGGGCCTTATCGGTTATCGCGGCGTCGCCCGCATCCTCCTCGAAGACCGCGCCATCGGCGGCTTTCCCGACTGGTTCAACAGGCTCGGCCAGCAACCGGCGATTGGGCCGCTCACCGCGTCGATCGTGATATTTTTCATTTTGTTCATCTTCTTCGCCGTCGTCCTGCACTTCTCCTTCTTGGGCAGGCTCATCTATGTCGTCGGCAGCAATGCTCAGGCGGCGCGCTATTCGGGCGTGCGCGTCGCGGTCGTCAAAACGGATCTTTTCGTGAGTTCCGCGCTTGTCGCGGCGCTCGCCGGCGTTCTCTATGCGGCGCGCCTCGGCTCGGTGCGCGGCGACATGGCCGACGGGTTCGAGCTCGACATCATCACCGCGGTGCTTCTCGGCGGCGTCAGCATTTTCGGCGGCAAGGGCACCCTCGCCGGCGTCGGCCTGGCGATCCTCGTCATATTGAACCTCCGCAACGGAATGGGGCTTGCCGATATCACCGGCAACACGCAGAACTATGTGATCGGAGGGCTTCTCATTTTGTCGGTCTTGGCGCCGAATGTCTGGGAAGACATTCGCAACAAGTGGAAAGGGAGAGAAACATGAGAAAATATTTGATGAGCGCGGCGGCCTGCGCGCTGCTGGCGCTGCTGCCGCAAACCGCATCGGCGCAGGTCGCCACGGCGACGCCCGGAAAGGACGTCAGCATGGTGCTCTTGCCAAAATTCCTCGGCATTCTGCCGTTCGATCAGGCGCACAAGGGAGCCGAGGAAGCCGCAAAGGAGCTTAAGAACCCGACGGCGTTGCAGTTCCTTGGCCCGACGCCGCAGAACAGCGTCGCCGGTCAGATCGAGATCGTCACCAACGCCACCACGCAGGGCGTCAAGGCGATCATGATTTCGAACAATTCCGGCGATCAGATCGTCCCGGCGGCCAAGGCGGCGCAGGCGAAGGGCCTCAAAGTCGTAACCTGGGACTCGCCGATCCCTTCGGCCGACGGCGAGGACGTCTTCGTCGCGCAAGTCGACTTTTCCGATATCGGCAAGGTCATGGCCGATATGACGCTGAGCATTCTCGGCCCCGACGGCGGCAAGTTCGCCATATTGTCGGCTTCGCCCGACGCGTCCAATCAGAACGCTTGGATCGCGGCGATGAAGACGGCGTTGAAGGATGCCAAATACGCCAAGCTTGAGCTGATCGACACCGTCTATGGCAATGACGAGTCGGAAAAGAGCTACACGCAAGCTCAGGCGCTTGTCGACAAGCATCCCGACATGAAGCTGATCATGGCGCCGACTTCGGTCGGCATTGTCGCCGCGGCCAAGGCGCTTCAGGACGAGAAGCTGTGCGACAAGATCAAGGTCAGCGGGCTTGGCCTGCCGAGCGAGATGCTCGCCTATACGAAGAACGGCTGCGCGCCGCAATTCGCGCTATGGAGCTTCATCGACCTCGGCTACCTCACGTACTATACGGCCTATATGCTCGCCACCGACGCCATAAAGGCCGAGGAAGGCGTGAAGTTCAAAGCCGGCCGCATGGGCGAATATTCGATCACCAAGGACCCGACGCGCGCCAAGGGCTTGCGCGTGCTGATGGGACCGTTCACCGTCTATAACAAGGACAACGTGGAAGCGGCTGCGAAGTAGTCAAGTTGGTTACGTTGATCGTACGTTGCCGGGGATCGGAGCCGCTGCAATGGCTCCGATCGCCGGCTTCGTAGGCTAAGAGCTAATCTAGCGGCGGCCGCGAGTCCCGCCGCGGCGAAGATTTGGAAAATTCTTGGATCGCGCCAAAAGAGCCGCTCGGCCAAATTTTCTCGCTCGAAAATCCCTTTCGTATCAATGGCGCCGCCAGCGCGTCGTCAAACTTTTCCAAATTTTTGTTTGGCAACGTTACGCTTCCCATAGCAAGCCACAAGGGCTATCCTGTGGAGGCGCGCTATGAGCGACTCTTTTTGGGGATGGTCTGGTGATTGGGGGAGCCGCCGGCGATGGAGCTTGGCGGATATGCTAAATTTCCAACTTTCGTCTTTTGTGCATGATCACAAGTGGCTGGTTGACGCCCTTAAAGAGGCGCACGCGCAATGCCAAATTGACCGGAACGCCGCCGTTCCAAAAGATCGCGCTGATATTTTAGCCGGATGGATCGATAGCGGCGTCAAATACTGCGTTGACTCTCTGAATTTGAAAGAAGCCGAGCTTTCTAAAACCGACCTTTGGGTGATGACTGGTAATCGTCATCACACTCCAATGAGGTGGGGCGATCTATTTGAGACTCTCAAGCGCCTATGCGACGAAATTAATGTTGGCATCGGCAGAGAATGCTTTTTCCATTATCGCCGCGACAAGGCGATATTGCTCTTCAGAACCAAGCAACAATGCGACTGGCCACTCCTCTTTGAAACCGAGGCGGAATGGATAAAAGTCATAAAATCCTTTCCTTCCGCGAAGCAAGAAATCTTGTTCGGGATAGACGCGTTCGGCTTTGAGAACAACGTGGCGTGTGTATTTCATATGTCGCGAGTGGCAGAGATCGGACTTCGCGCAATCGGCAGAGAGAGAGGTATAAAATCGCTAAGGAAAAAGAAGGATGTGCCTATTGAGTGGGGAACCTGGGGCAATATTTTTGACGCTCTCGAACCAAAAATAAAAGAACTCACTCAGAGGCCGCCAGGACCACAAAGGGAAGCGGCTGTTTCCTTCTATAAAACGGTCCTAAGTGACTTACGCGCTATACAAACCCTTTACCGTGACCCGACCATGCATTTCCGATCAGAGTATAACGAAGGCGAGGCACAGGGCGCTATATTTCGCGTCAAAAGTCTCATGACGGTTTTAGCTGCAAAACTCTCGGAATCGTCTAACGGGGTGATTCCTTGGAGCGCTTGGAAGACGTGACTGCATGAAACGCTTTGTCAAAATCCTCGTGCTTCTCGGACGCGCCTACTTCCTTCGCCATAGCCAAGAACCGCTTGTACCGTTCGGCGTCGGTCAACTTTTTCAGCTTGGGAGACTTGCGTTGAGGTTTCCTCATTTGGTCTCCCAATTCCGTCGATTAGAGCTCTTAGTTTTGCGGAGTCGTTTCATAAGTAAGCCGCTTTCCTTTGACGCCACGAAGCGCAGCGTCGGCGCGCGCAACGTCGTTGAAGCCAAGCTTCTCGCGCTTGTTATAGCGGAAATCGAACTCAGCAAGGTAGCGATGCAAATGCTCTTCGCTGCAATGCTGATAGACGCCGAACATGCCGCGTTTGAAGACGCTGAAATACCCTTCAACGGTGTTGGTGCCTACGACGGTATCAGTGCGCATGTCGTAGTAGGAATATTCCTCGCGGCTATGGTCAACGGCTTCGTGGCGCTCAAATTCTTGACCAAGCTCGGCGTATTGAACCGCCTCGTCAGTCATGACGATGTTCTCTTTCGCCGCGTGCTTGCGGACGATCGGAAGAACATCCTCTTTCTTGGTGCTCTCCACATGGAAGGAGCGAGCGCCCGCGCCGCGATGGACAAGGGTCAAGACAACGTTCTTATGCGCATAGCCGCGCCGCCTTTCGACGCCTTCCTTGCGACCTATGAAAGTTTCGTCAATCTCGACAATGCCGCCTTCGCCGCCCATCGGCGGCAAGTCGTCATGCTCTTGCATGGCGAAGCGAATGCGATGGCTCAGATGCCAAGCGGTTTTCATGCTGCATCTGAGCATGCGCTGAATTTGGCGGGTCGAGATACCCTTCTTGCTGGCGCACATAAGGTCGATGACCTGCAACCACAGATGCAGCGGCAGATGGGACGCCTCGAAGATGGTTCCCATACGCACGGTAAAGGGTTTGCGGCATTCGTTGCACTGATAAAGGCCGCGCCGAGTAGTCTTGCCTTCCATCTTGCGAAGGCGTTTCGGATCGCAGTTGCCGCAATGATGGCAAACTGGACCATTTGGCCACAAGCACGCCTCAACGTGCGCGAATGCGGCGTCCTCATTCTGGAAGCGATCTTCGGAAAGAACAGAGCGGGCCACAGCAAAATCTCCTATGGCCAGAAATCTACATCTTGGGGCTTACTATGTCAAGAGTAACGTCGCCTTTTGTTTGGCCGTTTTGGGCGATTCCAATGGCTTAGAGCGCAAAAAATTTGGAAATGCGTTTTTAAAATTCCTTTCCTTCGTACAGCCGCGGATCGGCGATCAGCGTTCCATTCTCTCTGAGACGGAGCAAATCATAATCGAGACGAAGCGTTTTATAAAGAATTCTTTTCGTACCATCCTTGTAAGTTACTGATGTGACGTTACTAATCGTTCCTAGAGAGGAACAGGTTTCCACGCTCAAAGCTGAGAAGCTGCCGATGATCTCCCGCGCGGTTTGCTCAGCCGTCCTGCCCGCCGTATCGACGCGACAAGCTGACGCCGCCCTTCAAGGTCATTCCGAAGCCGGGACGATCGCTCGGACGCACGCGGCCATCCTTCGGCAGTTCCTCGCCCTCGAACAGCGCGCCGAAGACCGGCTCGATCGCGTCGCCGGCCGCGCTCATATTGACGTATTCGCAGAACGGAATATGCGGCTGCGATTGGACGAAATGGTACGAATAGCCGCCCGAGCCATGCGGCACGACCGGAATGTCATAGGCGGCGGCCATGGCGCTGATGCGCAGCGCTTCGGTGAGACCGCCCATCCACATCAGATCGGGCTGAAGAATGTCGATCGCGCGGCCCTCGATCAACGAACGAAAGCCGTAGCGCGAATATTCGTGTTCGCCCGTCGTCCAACGCGTTTTCGGGCAGCGCCGCTTTAAGATTCGGTGGCCCTCGATATCGTCCGGCGACAGCGGCTCCTCGATCCAATAAATGTCGATCGCGGCCAGCGCCTCGGCGAGGTCGACCGCGTAACTCACATCGAGCGACATGTAGCAATCGACCATCAGCGGGAAGCCCGCGCCGACGGCGTTGCGATGCGCGGCGAGAAAATCGACGTTCTTCCTCAGGCCCGCCGGGCCGTCGGCTGGGCCATGGGGCAGGGGGACCTTGCCGCCCCAAAAGCCCTGGCGCTTGTAGACCTCGGGCCGCGGGCCGGTGCAATAGAGCGACAGAAAATCGCGGGTCGTCCCGCCGATCATCGCATAGACCGGCTCATCGCGAAGACGCCCAACAAGGTCCCAAAGCGCCAGGTCGACGACGGAAATCGCGGCGACCGTTACGCCTTTGCGGCCATAAGGAAGGCTCGCCCGATAGAGTTGATCCCAAATGCGATTGATGTCGCGTGGATCGGCGCCGACCAGAAATCGCCGAAAATGCTTCTCGATCATGAAGCAGGCCGGCGGCCCGCCAAGTCCCGTTGCGACGCCGACGACGCCGCCCTTGGTCTCGATCTCGACGACGATCGACCTCAGCACGGCGATGCCCCAACTCGTACGCGAGGCTTTGTATTGAGGATATCCCGACATGGGATTGGCGATCAGCGTGTCGATAAGCCAGTGGCCCTTCTCACGGTCGTGATAGTCGCCGCCTCCGCCGCCGCCGACCAGATAAGCGCGAATGTCGATGATTTCGTCACGGCGCATGGCGTGGGGCTCACTGGAGGTTGACGAAAAGGCCGCCGTCGACAAGGAGCGCGGCGCCGGTGACATAGCGGGCGAGGTCGGAAGCGAAGAACACCACGACGTCGGCAATGTCTTCCGGCTTGCCAAACCGGCCGAGCGGCACGCGGCTGTCGAGATAGGCGCGCTTCTTGGGGTCGGACCAATCGTCGCGGTTAATATCCGTCTCGATGGCGCCGGGCATCACCGAATTGCAGCGGATCTTGTGCGGGCCGAGGGCGATCGCGACCGATTGCATGAGCGAATGCACGCCGGCCTTGGTCGGCGTGTAGTGGCTCTGCATGGCGCCGCCGACCAGCGCGCTGATCGAGGAAATCGCGATGATCGCGCCGCCGCGCCCTTGCTTGACCATCTGATTGGCGGCGGCCTGGCTGGTGAAAAAGGCGCCGCCGAGATTGACGTCGACGACCTTGCGGTAGAGGTCGGCCGGCATGTCGAGAAAGGCATGAAAGGGGCAGACGCCGGCGTTCGACACATGGATGTCCACGCCGCCGAAGTTTTTGACCGCGGCGTCGACCAGCTTCGTCGCAGTGGCCGGATCGGCCACGTCGCCCGAAACCAGCAGCCCGTCGCCGCCTACAGCCTTGACGGCCGCAAGCGCGTCCTCTGCGGCCGCCTCGCCGCCAAAGGCCGCGTCAGCGGCGGTATAATGATTGATGACGACCTTGGCGCCTTCGCGCGCCAGCGCGACCGCGCTCGCCCGGCCAATGCCGCGCGAGGCCCCGGTGACGATTGCGACTTTTCCTGCAAGCAGCATCATTTGCTCCCGCCGAGCAAAGCCAAACGCGCCGGCTTGGGGTCTAGTCCATGTGCCACTGCTTCGGCAGCAGAAAAGGAAAGCCGGTACGTTCGTCGATTTCGATCTTCATCAGGGGGCCCATCGATTGGCTCCAGCGCGCATTGACGGGGTCCTTGGCGAGCGCGGCGATCGTCTTTTCAAGATCGTCCGTCTCGAAATAACCAAAGAGCGTAAGGCCGTGGCGGAAGATCGAATAGTTGCGAACGCCCGCCTTCTTCAGCGCGTCGAGCATCTCCGGCCAGATTTCGTCATGGCGCTTCTTGTATTCTTCCTCGCGGCCAGGCCGCACTTCGAGCACCCAGGCGTATTGGCCCATTTAAGCTATCCTCCCTTGGATGCGAGATAGTCGTGAATGACGCGGCCTTGAATCAAGGTGAAGTCGGCCCGCCAATAGAGCCCATCGAGCATATCGACAACGGGAAGCCGATAGACCGGCGCTTGCGCGTTCGGCCTCAGTTCAACGGTGCAAGGCCCGCTCCAGCATTCATGCACGGTCACGTCGGCGAGCCGGCGCGCGGTGAGCTGGCGGATCGCCGGCGTTCCATTGATATGATCGACCGCTTTCAGGTTGATGTTCTCGGCAAAGTCGAAATGGCGCGAGAGGCGGTCCAATGTGTCGCGCCGGTGCTTATAGGCCATGGTGCCGGTGATCACGTCGATGCCGTTTCGCGCGACCGCGCCGACGATGAGATCGCCGCGAAGCTCGAGCTTGGGCTCGCCGAGCTTCTTCGGTTGACCGTGAATCTCGCGGCCGTGCGAGACGCCGCCGTCCGACGAGAGGAAGAGATAGGGCGAGTACGAGCCTTTGATATTCGCCGACTTGAGCTCCGCGCCGATGGAGACATTCGACTCGCCATAGGGCCCGAGCCAATCCGTATCCGTCATGCGATAGATATGAGCGAAAACGACGTCGCTGGTCGCCGTCAGCGGCGGCGGCAAAATTCTGGCGACGGCCGCCTCCGTCGTCCGCCAGACGAGCGTCAGGATTTCGGCGTTGCGGAAGGAGAAAGGAAACGGCGGAATCGTCGGCGCGTCCCAGGGCGTCGAAAAGCCTGGCGCCAGAATGTCTTCGACGCAGAGCCCTTTAAGCCCGCCGTCGCGCAGATCCTTGCTCATGCCGCCTCCCAAGCGCGCACCACGTCGCGAAGCTGGATCGTTTCGGTCAGGATGTCGTCGAAGAGCGAATCCATGTAGTCCTGATGGGTATATTCAAGGGCGATATAGCCGTTGAATCCGGCAGCTTTGAGCGTCGCAAGCTCGGCGCCGATGTTGATCGTGCCCTTGGCGAGCTTGGTTTGCAGCGCGCCGACTTTCGATTGCCGCAAATGAACATGCGCCGCATGGGGCGCCAACGCGTCGATCTCCTCCTGGCGATAACCGAGGCAGACGAAATGGGCGTAATCGAGGGTGAGTTTCAAGCCGGGCGTCTTGTCGAGGAGCTCCAGAACAAGCGACGGCGTCTCCAGATAGGAATGGACATGCGGCTCGATTGTCAGCGTGACGTCGGCTTCCTTCGCAATCGGAACCAGCCGCTTCAAGCTCTCCGCGGATTGCGCCAACGCCTCTTTGCGCCCCTGGCCCGGGTTGATCACGCCGGGCAGTACGAAAATAGCGCCGATTCCCGCGGCGACGCAGAATTTTACCGCCTGCCTCAGGTCGCGGGCGTTCTCCTCGAGATGAGCCGCGTCGGCGAGATTGCGTTCGCCGAGCGTCGAGCCAAAAAGGTGGTAGAGGCAGGGCAGGGCGACGCCGAGCCGCCGCGTCTCGTCGGCCAAGCGCTCCGGCTCGGCAAGCAGTCTCTTCTTGTCGAGCGCCGGCCCGTAGAAATAGCCGACGTCCAGGGCTCCGACGCCGAGGACGTTGGCGATTCCTGCCGCCTCCTTGAGGCTGCAGGCGGGCAGCGACCACGAGGTCAGCGAGAGCTTGAAAGCCATCAGACCGTCTCCATCCGCCCGCTCGCCGCGGAACGGTACATCGCGTCGAGGACCTCCACCGCGCGCTGGCCGACGACGCCGGGCGCGCCGTTCAAGGTCTTGCGGCCGAGGCAGAGATCGACGAGCACGCGCAGCGGCTCATCGCAGGCATAGGCGCCGTCGCCGTGCGTCAGCGGGACGATTTCGTCCTTGCCGTCGCGCCGGCGGAGCTCCAGGCGTTCGCGTTCGATATCCAGGAGAAGCATTCCCTCCGAGCCGAAAATCCGAAGGTCGATTTGCACCGGCCTGCCTTTCGGCAAAGTCGCCGCGCCGGAGATCGAGGCGGTCGCGCCGCCGGAGAAGCGCACGACGGCGGCGTCGTAGTAATCGACCGCGGCGGGCGACTCGCCCGTTGCCGCGAAGACCCCGCGTGGCTCCAGATCGACGAGGCGGAAAAGCAGGCCGAGCGGGTGGACGAGCTGTCCCCAGCCAAAACCGCCGGCCCGTTTCGGATCGGCCCAGGTCGAGGCAGGCGGCCGGAACATGGCGCCCTCCGTCTCCTTCATCGGTCTTCCGGCGAAAAGATCGTCGAGCGCATTCGCCATTTGGAGCACGACATGCTCGACGCGCCCGACGCCTGCCGCGAGGCGCCGCGCCTCTTCGGTCCATGGCTTGAAGTTCCATCCGTAAGGAATGACGATTTCCCGCTGCGCCTTCGCGGCGCGCGCGACGAGTTCGCGCGCGTCCTTAGCCGTCGTCGTCATCGGCTTTTCGACGAGGACATGACACTTCTTGGCGAGCGCGGCGCTCGCGTGTTCGAAATGAAAAATGTGCGGCGAAGACACCACGACGCCGTCCATCTCGACCGTCGCCAGCATGTCGCGATAGTCCTCGAAGCCGCTCGCAATGCCGAATGTCTGCTGAATCTCGGCGAGTTCGGCCGCGCCCAATCGATTGACCGCGACGATCTCGCAATCCGGCAGGCCCTTCAAAACCGGGATGTGGTTCGCCGCCGCCCACCAGCCCGCGCCAATGACGCCGATTCGCGCTTTGCCAGTCATTCGCCGGCGCCCGCCG
>Ga0070733_10003453_pt1 | contig 10827 bp, 13 predicted proteins | sample Coa_R1_9_FD_66450 | JGI IMG/M metagenome (GOLD analysis project Ga0070733, IMG submission 66450) | Surface soil microbial communities from Centralia Pennsylvania, which are recovering from an underground coalmine fire - Coalmine... | ecosystem: Environmental > Terrestrial > Soil > Unclassified ... | reverse complement strand
GCCGAAGCCCTCGCATTCGCCCAGCGCCGAAAGCTCCCGCGCCGCGGCCTCGCAAGCCTCCGCCTTGCGCGAGGCGATCAGCACCCGCGCGCCTGCGCTGAGCAGCGCCTCGGCGCAGATCCGCCCGAGACCCGTCGCCCCGCCGGTCACCAGCGCCGTGCGGCCACGGACGGAAAAAAGCGTGGCTGCGTCGAACATGGCTCCCCGCGCAAGTCGCGATTTGTTATGGACCATAGCAATTCCGCGACAAACGCCAAACCCACGGCCGTCAATCGTCGCCAGGACACCATTCTGCCTGAGGGGAACAATCAATGGCTCAAGACGCTCAGCTTCACTTCGCCGTCATGGTGGGCAGCCTGCGCAAGGGCTCGTTCAACGCGGCGATCGCCCGCGCGCTCCCGGCGCTCGCGCCCGAAGGGGTGACGATCGAGCCTCTGCCCTCGGTCGGCGAGTTTCCGCTCTATAATTACGACGTGCAGCAAAAGGGCTTCCCGCCGGTCGTCACCAAGACGGCGGAGGCGATCCGTAGAGCCGACGGAGTCGTCATCGTGACGCCCGAGTACAATCACACGATTCCCGGCGTGCTCAAGAACGCCATCGACTGGATTTCCCGTTTGCCCAACCAGCCGTTCGCCGCAAAACCGGTCGCGCTCGAAAGCGGTTCGCCAAGCCTGTTCGGGGGCTTAAGAGCCCAACTCGCCCTGCGCCAGATGTTCGTCTATCTCGACGGTCGTGTGCTGAATAAGCCGGAGGTCATCATCCCTCAGGTCAACACGAAGATCGACCCCGCGACCGGCGAGTTGACCGATCCGGCGACCCGCGGCTTCATCGTCGACCAGCTCAAGGCCTTCGCCGAATTCGTCCGGCGTTGACGGGCGGCCGCGCGGCGACCACATTGCCGGGCGTCCCCGGAGGCCCGTCGCACAGATGAAAGTCTCGCTCATCCAGATGAATTCGGTCAGCGACAAGGTCGCCAACATCGCGGCGGCCCAAGCGCTGATCGAGCGGGCCGTGGCCGAGGAGAGCCCGGACTGGGTGCTGCTTCCGGAACAGTTCGACTGGGCGGGCGGCACAAGGGCGGAAAAACTCGCCAATTCCGAGCGCCTGCCTGGCGGCCCCGCCTACGAGATGGCGCGGGCGCAGGCGATCAAGCACCGCATCTTCGTCCACGCCGGCTCGATCATGGAGAGGATCGACGGCGAGGACCGCTACCACAACACCTCAGTCGTCTTTAATCGCGAGGGCGAGGAGATCGCCCGCTACCGCAAGATCCACTTGTTTGACGTCATGACCCCCGACGGAACGGCCTACAAGGAGAGCGCGACGGTGAAGGCGGGCGACAATGTCGTCACCTACGACTGCGAGGGCGTCACTGTCGGCTGTTCGATCTGCTACGACCTGCGTTTCCCCGACCTCTTCCAGGCGCTCATGGAGAAGGGCGCGGAGATGATCGCGATGCCGGCCGCCTTCACCATGGCTACCGGCAAGGACCATTGGGAGGTGCTGCTCCGCGCCCGCGCGATCGAGACCGAGACTTATGTTTGCGCCAGCGCCCAGACCGGATCGTTCACGGTCGGCAACGAGCAGCGCCAGACTTACGGCCATTCGCTGGTCGCCGACCCGTGGGGGCATGTGATCGCCAAGGCCTCGGACGGGGTGGGGATTGTCTCGGCGCGGATCGATAAGGAGCGGGTCAGGAAAGTGCGGGCGATGATCCCGGTCAAGGAGCATAAGGCGAAAATTCCGCGCGACTGACGAAACCGCGTCGCGAGGGCCTTCTCGGTGTCACATCCTTGTGGCCCTCCACGCGCTCACTGCGGCGGCGATCTGCGCGACCCCTCCCAGCGTCATCGCGACGGTGAGCCCGCCTGCGGCTCCGCCCGCAAGCGCGAAGACGGCGCCCAGCGCAGCGACGCCGATTGTCGCGCCGGACATGCGCGCGACATTGATGAGCGAGGCGGCGGTTCCCGACCGGGCGGGGGGAACGGCGCCGACCGCCATGCCCGCGAGCGGGCCGGTGGCGATGCCCATGCCGAGGCCGGTTAGCGCGAGGCCGGCTTCCGCGCCGGCGATCCCGGCAGCCGAAGCGCTCGCGGCGATCAGAATGAGGCCGCAGCCAATGATGGCGACGCCGCCCGCGATCATGGTCCGCGCGCCGAGGCGCTCCGCGAGCGGGCCGGAGAACGGCGAGGTCACGACGTAAGCAACCGCCGACGGCGTCAATGCGAGTCCGGCGCCGATCGGGCCGAGCTTTCCCTGGGAAAGCCAGGTGAGCGGCAAAAGAAACATCATGCCGTACATGCCGAAGGTCATGCCGGCCGCCGCCGTGGCCGCAGCGCGGAAGGCGGGAATGGCGAAGATCGGCAATGGAACCAGGGCCGCCGCCCCGCGCCCCGCCTCGATCCTGACGAAGGCGAGGAGCGCCGCGGCCGCGAGCGCGAACAAGGCCGTCGAAGCGATCGGGTCGTGGCCGGATTCGATGGCGGCGAAAGCGAGACTGCCCAGCGCCAAGGCGCCGGACGCCTGGGCCGGCCAATCGAAATCGCGTCCATGGGCGTCGGCGGATTCCGCCAATGCGAATGGCGAAAGCGCGAAGGCGAGGAGGCCGATCGGAACCACGATCAGAAACACGCTGCGCCAGCCGAACCCGTGGATCAACGCGCCGCCGAGGGTCGGGCCGATGGCGAGCGCGACGCCATTGCAGCCGGTCCAGATTCCGAGCGCCCGGCCGCGTTCGCGCGGGTCCGGCCAGGCGACGCGCAAGGCGGCGAGCGAGGCCGGCAGCAGCAAGGCCGCGCCCGCGCCGGTGAGCGCCCTTCCCGCGAGCAGAACGGAAATGGCGGGCGCAGCGGCGCAAACGAGCGAGCCGGCGGCAAAGACCGCGAGGCCGACCATGAAGATCAGCCGCCGGCCCAGAAGGTCGGCAAGCAGTCCGCCGGTCAGGAGGAGAGCGGCGTAAACCAGATTGTAGCTGTCGATGATCCATTGGAGCGCGCTCATCGAGGCGGCAAAATGCTCGCCGATTGACCGGATCGCGAGGTTCGCGATGGATGTGTCGAGCTGGGCCAGGAACACCGCGACGCAGAGGACTGGCAGGGTCAGACGGTTGCGCGCCGGCCCGGCGGCGGCGAACGACGAAAAGGCGCGTGCGTCAATGCGCATGGCGTAAGCTCCAAAATTTGTCTTGAAAACGACGGCGTCGCGGGGCTCTCCCGGCCCGCCGATGGTCAAGATGATAGCGGCGGCGCGACGCCGATGGTTCGATGCCGATCGAAGCATTCGGGGCGGCGTTCGGTTAGAGTAGGCTGGAAGGAGCAGTCCGATGTGCACGTTGCCGAGCGTCGCTGGAACCGCCTCGCTGATCGCCGATCCGGCACGCGCGTCGATGCTGCTGGCGCTGGTCGACGGGAGGGCGCTGCCCGCCGGCGAACTGGCTTTTTCGGCGGGAGTGACGGCCCAGACCGCGAGCTCGCATCTGGCGAGGTTGCTCGACGGCGGCCTCATCTCCGTCGAGAAGCAGGGGCGCCACCGCTATTTCCGCCTCGCGGGCGCCCATGTGGCGCGGGCGCTGGAGCAACTGGCCGAGATTCGTCCTCTCGGGCCTGTCCGCCGCAAGGCGCCGACGCGTTCCGCGAGCGAATTGCGCTTCGCCCGCTGCTGCTACGACCATCTGGCCGGATGGCTGGGGGTCGCGGTGACCGAGGCGCTGACGGAGCGCGAATTCCTGGTCGCGGCGCCGGACAAACTGTTTGAGCTGACGCCGGCGGGCGCGGAGTGGTTCGCGGGCGCCGGCGTCGACATGCGCGCGCTGAAGGCCTCGCGCCGGGGTCTCGCGCGCCAATGTCTTGACTGGACCGAGCGCGCGCACCATCTCGCCGGGCCGCTGGGGACCGCGTTCATGGGCGCCATGTGCGAATCGGGATGGCTGCGCCGGGCGGCCGGCTCGCGGGCGATCGCGCTCACTCCGAGGGGCCAGCTCGAGATGAAGCGGCGGCTGGGCCTGGAGGCGAGCCCGCAGGCCCTGGATTCCTTTGATTCCGCGCGCTCCGCCCTGCTCGAAACGCCCGCCGGGCCATAAAAATTGAACCTCGCCCACCGATAATTGTGTTTGGCTGCGATCCGGTCAGGCGGGATAATGCAGGCGCTTCAGGGGATTGCGCTCAAAGCGAGCGTTCCTCTAACCTGACGGGCTTCATTTGAGAGCGTTGACGGGCGCGTCGAACCGCGTGCGAACAGACGTTCAGCGGGAAGGCGCGAATGGCCGACGACGAACTCGACCTCAAAACCCTGGCCGACGACGAACTCGTCAAGCAGATGCACGACGACCTCTACGACGGCCTCAAGGAGGAGATCGAGGAGGGCGTTCGAATCCTGCTCGACCGCGGCTGGGCGCCTTACAAGGTCCTGACCGAGGCCCTGGTCGAGGGCATGCGCATCGTCGGCATCGATTTCCGCGACGGCATTTTGTTCGTGCCGGAAGTGCTGATGTCGGCCAATGCGATGAAGGCGGGGATGGCGATCCTGCGCCCGCTGCTGGCGGCGACCGGCGCGCCGAGGATGGGAAAAATGGTGATCGGCACCGTCAAGGGCGACATCCATGACATCGGCAAGAATCTCGTCTCAATGATGATGGAGGGAGCGGGCTTTGAGGTGATCGATCTTGGAACCAACAACAGCGTCGACAAATATCTCGAGGCGATCGAGAAGCACCAGCCGGAAATCCTCGGCATGTCGGCGCTCCTGACCACGACCATGCCCTACATGAAAGTCGTCATCGACACGCTGAAGGAGAAGGGCATGCGCAACGACCACATCGTCCTGGTCGGTGGCGCGCCGCTCAACGAAGGCTTCGCCGAGGCGATCGGCGCCGACGCCTATTGCCGCGACGCCGCGGTCGCGGTCGAGACCGCCAAGGCCCTGCTCGCCCGCCGGCAGGGGAGCGTGCAGGCGAAAGAGCAAGCTGGAGCGGGGGCGTGAGACATCCCTCGCAGGGAGACGAGGTGGACTCAGAAACGACCCACCGCGCTAGCGCGCCTGGGTCGCGCCGCGTTCTGGTCATCGCCTGCGGCGCCTTGGCGCGTGAAGTGCTCGCGCTCGGCCTCGATCATATCGACGTCGCCTGCCTGCCGGCGCAGTTGCATAACCATCCTCACCGGATCCCGGAGGCGATGCGGGCCAAGATCCGCGCCAGTCGCTCAGCTTACGACGAGATCCTCTGCCTCTACGGCGATTGCGGAACCGGCGGCGAACTCGACCGCGTGCTTGAGGAAGAGGGGGTGAGCCGCATCGAGGGCGCGCATTGCTATGCGTTCTATGCCGGGGACGAGGCTTTCGCGCGCCTCATGGACGACGAGCCGGGCACGTTCTTCCTCACGGATTTTCTCGTCCGCCATTTTGATGCGCTGATCATCCGCGGGCTTGGACTGGATCGCTTTCCTCAGCTGCGCGACGATTATTTCGGCAATTACCGCCGGGTCGTGCATCTGGCGCAATTCGACGATCCCGAGATCGACGCGAAGGCCCGTACGGCGGCCGACCGGCTTGGCCTGGCCTATGAGCGCCGCTTCACGGGATTGCAGGGAATCCGCGCCTTCCTCGATCGCGCGCCGCGAAAGCGGGAAGCTCCATGGCCAGCCTGACCGTCCTCTACTGGCGCGACATCCCGAGCCAGGTCATCGTGAAGAGCGGGCGTTCGGCGGCGAAACGTCAATTGTCGGAGCGGTTCATCCGCGCCATCGACGCCGCGGCGATGCACGCGGGCGCGAAGAGCGAGGACGCCTATCTCGCCGAGTGGCGGCGCGGCGAGCCAGTCCCTTGCGGCGACGATCTCGAAGAGGAAGCCGCCGCGGCCGCCGCGAGGCTGGAAAAGGAATACGACACCCACCGGCTGGCCATGCTCGCCAGGCGCGATGGGCGAGAAGGCGAGCCGTGACGAGGGCGGTTGTGCGTCGGCGCCGTCTCCGCCGGGAAGCCGATCATCCTCTCCACCGGCCTGTCGGGCCTCTGGAAGGACGCCCGTCTTCGACGGGCGATGGGTCGGCCCCCCTTGTGTCCGCAACCGGTGAGAAAGTGTGCGACCGGGCGGCTGTTGCAAGCAACCGCCCGTCGCTGGATCTGAGCCCCGCGATCAATAGTGAGCGATGACGACCATTGGTTTCGTCTGCAATTCGCCGGGAGGATAGGTCTGCGCGCCATCCGGGCCGGCCCCGGGCCACTCTGCGATGGCGTCGGGCGCAACGCCGTTGCGGCTGAGTTCTGCCCGCACGCTCTCCACCCGCCGGTTCAGAATGCGGGCGCGTCGTTCTGCGTCTCCAACGACCTCCGCGCGCTGGTTGACGTCGATCAGCGTCACCGTCTGCGGGCCAGCGCCGGCGGCAGCGTCGACGACCATCTGCTGGCCGACGATGGTCAGGGCCGAGCCACGCCAGGCAGCCTCGGAGAGATAGTCACGCTTGACTTCGGGCGTCGCGCACGCGCTCGCGGTCAGAGCGATCGCGCAGGCGAAGCCCGCGCGAGCCGCCGAGCCACGCGCCCCGGCTCGGCTCACCCGGGCCACGCGGCGACAGACCAGTTTCCCGGCAGCGGCTGATCGTTGGATCATTTGCGACCTGTTTGCGGGGTCTTTCTGCGATAGCCCTGTGCGACGCTCGGAGCTAGTCCCTCGCGACCGGTTTGGTCGCGATCGCCGCCGCGCTCATCCTCGCCAATCGCGGGCCAGCATAGTGACGAGCCGGCCCGGACGCCACGATTCCGGGAACATGGCGCCCGCTGGGGCGTTGAGCAGTCTCGAGTCCCCGGGCGTTTGGTCCGAGGGCGGCCTCGGCGCTCCGTCGCGCGACGGAGTCCGGTTGGCGACTGTCAAAAGCTATCGGAGAGATCTCATGAGAAACGCATTCGTGGCGCTGTGCGCCGCTTCGCTTTGCGCCGTTGCGGCGCCCGCAATGGCGCAGGAGTATTCGACCGTCCCTGACAATACCGGCGCGCCGCTGTACAGCTACCGCCATACCGCGCCGCAGCCCGCCGCAGTCGGAAGCTGCGAGATCCTGAGCGGCAACCGCGTCTGCACCGCTACGCCGGCGGGATACGGTGCTGAGTACGGTTATGGGTACGGCCCGGCTGGCGAGCTAATCGCCGCTCCGGTCGCCATCGTCACGGCGCCGTTCGGCTTTTTCGGCGGACCGCAAGTGGCCAGTTCAGGCGCAACCTACGCGCCGGGCACTGGCACGCCTGCCTATAGCTACGAAAGCCACGTCGGGCCGCAGCCCGGCGCGGTCGGATACTGCGACATCATCTCGGGCAACCGCGTCTGCTTCTGACGTTTGCCCGGTGCGCGCGCCGCCCGCCAACAGGCGGGCGGCCGCGGTCCCGCCTATCCGTTTCCCCACACTTCCTCGGCGATCTCGACCAGGCGCGCAAGCTTGATCCACTGGTCGGCTTCCTCAAGGTCGTTCCCGTGCGCGGTCGAGGAGAATCCGCACTGGTGGGAGAGCGCGCATTGCTCGAGCGGCACATATTTGGTCGCCTCCTCGATGCGCTTCTTGACCAGGTCCTTGGGTTCGGCCGCCGCCTTTTTCGAGCTCATGAGGCCGAGCACGATGGTCGCGCTCTTCGGCGCAAAGCGCAAAGGGGCGAAGTCGCCCGAGCGCTCGTCGTCATATTCGAGAAAGAAGCCGTCGATCTTCATCTCGTTGAGCAGGATCTCGGCCACCGGCTCATAACCGCCCTGCGCCACCCAGGCGCTCTTGAAATTGCCCCGGCAGAGATGGACGCAGACCGTCATGTCGGCCGGCCGGTCGCGGATCGAATCGTTGATGAGCCGGCAATAGAGCCGCGTCAGCGCGTCCGGGTCGTCGCCGCGGGCCTTGGTGCGGGCGCGAATATCCGGATCGCAGAGATAAGCGAGATTGGTGTCGTCGAATTGAAGGTAAGTGAGCCCGCGCGCCGCGAGATCGGCGACCTCGGCGCGATAGGCGGCGGTGAGATCGTCGTAGAAAGCCTCGAGGTTCGGATAGACCGCCTCGCTGATCGCCTCGCGCCCGCCGCGGAAGTGCAGCATCGAGGGCGCAGGGATGCACACTTTCGGCGTCCGCGTCGTCGTTGTCTTGAGGAAATCGAAGTCCGGCCCCTGGATCGGCCCGACCCACTTGACCTTGCTGCCCACATGCATGGTCGGCGGCTTGAACCCGACCTCAGTCCCATTGTCCTTCCGGAACTTGGCGACGAATTCGCCATAATGGGTCTCGACGCCCTCGAGGCGCTCGAGAAAATCGACATGAAAATAAGTGCGGCGGAACTCGCCGTCGGTCACGCCCTTGAGGCCCACATTCTCCTGAGCGCGCACGACCTCGCGGATGCACTCGTCCTCGATTGCATGCAGTTCGGCGGCCGGAAGCTCGCCGGCGGCGAAGCGCTCGCGCGCCTGTCTCAGCCGCTCGGGGCGAAGATAGCTGCCGACATGATCGGCTCGAAACGGCGGACGGGGCATCCTCTCTCCTCGGGCGTTCCTGATGCGGGCTTCCATGTGTCACGACCCCTGCGGGTTGGCAACCGGCGGGCGGCGGACCTCGGATCAAGGATAGCGCAGGGGGCCGCGCGCCCACATGAAGGACTCGCAGCCTTGGACCGCACGACAGGCGAGACCAAAACTGGATGAAGGAAAAGCGTCATGGACAAGGATGCGAAAGAGCGCTTCGACCGCGTCGCTTTTGAGCCGTTCGAGCCCGCCCAGCACGCGGACGCCCAGGAGCGGATCGCCCATGCCCTCGAATATATCGCGGCGCAGTTGGGCAAGATGAACGAGCGCGCCCGGCGGAAGGGGAAGGGAAGCGGAAACGCGTCGCCCGCCGCGCCCCTCACCCAGGAGCAAGCGCGTCGATGAGCGGCGTCTTCGAGAGCACACGCGCGCCCTTCTCCGTGATCGCCACTTGCTGCTCGAGCTTGATCCCGTCCGGGCCGCCTGCCTCGCCGATGTAGCTCTCGATCGAAACGACCATATTCGCCTCGAACACGCCGTCGTATCCCCAATCCTCCCAGTCGGCCGGATAGGCGACGGACGGATATTCGTCGACGAAGCCGCACCCGTGCAGCATCATCATGTAGCGGTTCGGAACGTATTCGTCGGGAACCGGCCAGCACCTCTCCGCGAATTCGCGGAAGGAAAGGCCCGGGCGCAATAGCTCGGTGTTGAACAGGACCTGCTCGGTGGCGAGCTCGTAGAGCCTCCTGCGCCGGTCGCCGGGCTTTCCCCCGGGGCAGATCCAGCTTCGCGAAATGTCGGCGAGATAGCCGAAGGGGCCGACGAGATCGGTGTCGAACCCGACCACGTCGCCCGCCTCGATGACGCGGTCGCTCGATTCCTGGAACCACGGGTTGGTGCGCGGCCCCGACGACAGGAGGCGGCACTCGATCCACTCGCCGCCATGGGCGATATTGGTCTCGTGCATGAGCGACCAGAGCTGATTTTCCGTGATCCCAGGCTTGAGCGCCGCGCGCATCCTCGCGACCGCGAGGTCGCAGACCTCCATCGCCGATTGCAGACAGGCGATCTCTTCCGCCGACTTCACCATCCGGGCCTGCTCCATCGCTTCCTGTGCGTCGAAGAGCTGCACGCCGTGGCTCATGAGCCGCATGGCGCCGAGAGGATCGCAGCGATCGACGGCGAGGCGCCGGTTCCTGCCGCCGTAGCGGCGCAGCAGGCTTTCGATCTCGTCGGCCCAAAGGCGCGCTTTCTCCTCCGTCCTGGGCCCCGCCAGGAAATAGATCCACGGCGTACAGGGCCGTACCTCGTCCACGACCGGCGAACCGGCCGTGACATGCCGGGAGGAGGTGAACTCGAACAGAATGACCGGTCCGTCGGCGGCGACGAACGCATAGCGGCTCGGAGCGTGGGTGGTCCAGACCGCCATGTTTCGCGTGCCGGTCGCATAGCGGAGATTGATCGGGTCGGAGAGGACGGCGGCGGCGTAGTCGCGCTCGCGCAATTCGGCGCGAAGCCGCCCGAGGCGGTAGGCAAAGAGAGCGCCCTGATCGACCTTCGCCACCCGCGCGAGAATCCCGGGATCGATCGGCGCCGGCTCGCGTGCTCCGCCGTCGCGGGGTTGAACGGCCATCCTCAGGAGCCGGCTGTCGTGGCGGGACGTGTCGTGCTGCATGGCGCGCCTCCTCGCCGGAATCGTCCGGGCGCGCCGGCGATTGCGGCCTGAAGCGGACGAAGGGGATCTTTGTGGCGGAGTATACCGGGCGCGCGCCGTTGCGCCACAGCCTTTGGCAGGCTTGCGCTCAACGCCCGACAGCGCCACATAATCGGCGAAGGGTCTCGCCGAGCAGCGAGAAGCGCCGGCATGACGAGTGGGTCTGAGCAATGCTCTATGCCGTGTCCGCCAGGCTCGTTGCCGATCGCGCGCGCGAATTCCACGCGCGTCTTACCGATGGCAGCATCGCCGCGCAGCGGCCCGACGGCGCCGAGATCGTCGCCGCGATGAAGCGTGCGCGCGTCGCGCCGGACGGCACGGTGCGCTGGACCGAAACCTGCTTCTGCCCCACGCCGCTCAAGCATGAGCGCGCCACCGTGTTCGACCGCTATTTCACCGCTATTGAGACGAGGGTCATCGACAAGCCTGAAACCTTCGACGGCGCGCCGCTGATGGACCGGCTCGCCGCGCCGTAGACCCTCGCTTGTCATCACCAGCTTCGGGTCCTAAATGGCGAGAGTTTCCGGAACGGCCCGGCGCTATGATGGGCATCGACAGGCCCTCTTTACTCAGGTTGCGCGATGACCTTTGAGAGCGAACCACTGACCATCGACGTCGTCAGCGACGTCGTCTGCCC
>Ga0070733_10003452_pt1 | contig 10827 bp, 9 predicted proteins | sample Coa_R1_9_FD_66450 | JGI IMG/M metagenome (GOLD analysis project Ga0070733, IMG submission 66450) | Surface soil microbial communities from Centralia Pennsylvania, which are recovering from an underground coalmine fire - Coalmine... | ecosystem: Environmental > Terrestrial > Soil > Unclassified ... | reverse complement strand
TCCTTGCCGGGGCGATGGCCGCAGCGCTTGGCCGCCACCTGGTCTTCTATATGGAGTCCGGCGGCGCCGGCGCGGGTCATCTCGGCGACGGTACGTGAGATGTTGAAGGCGGTGCCCCAGCCCGTGTCCGCGTCCACCAGCAACGGCAACTCGGTCGCGCCGCAGATGCGGCGGATGTCCTCGCAGACGTCGTTCAAGGAGGTCATGCCGAGGTCCGGCAGGCCGAAGGAGGCGTTCGCGACCCCCGCGCCGGAGAGATACAGGGCCTTGAAGCCGGCCCGCTCCGCCAGGAGCGCCGCATAGGCGTTCACGGCACCCACCACCTGCAGGGGGCGTTCGGCGTCGAGCGCGGACCAGAACCGCGCACCGGCGGAGGCATGGGCCATGGACGTTCCTCATGGGCTTCCGGCAATGCCGGAAGGCATGCCTGGATGGGGTCGCATATTTTACCGGTTTTGCCCGCGACGCGGCGAACCCGCGGCATCCATGGAGGTCCGGCCTGAAGTAGACTGGCCGCCGTCCTCAAGCTTACCGGTGCCGTGTGTTGTCGAGACCCGCCCTGGACCGCCATAGCGAGGCCCTGATCACGTCAGGACTCGCCCTGCTCTCCATTCTTTTTACCGTCGTCTGCGTAAGCTGCCTGCACGTTCGTTACCTGGTCAACGATGACACCGGGATCATCGGCTTCGTGACCGGTGGCTACCCAGTACCTTACATCGGCATCCTGTTCTCCAGTCTCCTGCACCTGGCTTACATGGCCGCACCTGGCATCGCTTGGTTCGGTCTCGCGTTGTATGCGCTGCTGACCCTAAGCCTGTTCCTCTGGCTCCGGCTCGTCTGGAGGGTATTCAAGACGTGGTGGTTGGCAGCGGCCTGCTCGCTGGCGGTGCTTGGCTATTACCTGGCCTTCATCGTCTTCCTGGATTTCACCGCGACCAGCATCATGCTGTGCATGGCAGGCATATCCTGGGCTTGCCTCCAGATCTTGGAGCGCAAGCCTGGGTGGGTGTATATGCTCGGGCCTGGCTTCGTGTTCGTGCTCGGCATATTGGTGCGCCCCCAGGCCGCGCTCGGCACCCTCGCCTACGCGCTGCCGATAGCGCTGATTGCCATCGCGGCCTCGTTCCGCGGACGGTCATGGAAGCACGAAGCGGGCCGGGTAGCGCTCGTGGGACTGGTCTTCTTCGCACCGGCGATTCTGGACATTGGCATGGACGGAGTATGGCGCCACATCACGCTCACGCCGCAGGAAGCACAGTACGAAGCTTTCATCAATGCCGCGGGCGGGCTGGACCACCTAAGTATGGCGCGCAGGGGCGAGATCGTAGGAGTCGCAGGATTGCTTGAATCCGCGCATATGCCGCTGCCCGCCTACCAACACTTCCTCCGATGGCAGTTCCTGGACGAGCGCATTTATACGCCTGAAGCGATACAGACGCTCCTGCTGGGTGCGCCGTTGGCGAAGATTACCGCCGTAAAACTCGAGAACCTCATCTCGAGCCAACTTCCGCCGCGGAGTGTGGTGTTCTGGCTGCTTATCGCGTCAATTCCCTTGTTCCTGATAGCGGTGACAAATCGCCCTGCAGAAGGCGCCATCGGACTCCTCATCCCGGTCTATTACGTCGCATTAACAGTGTTTATGTATTTTGAATATGCGTTCGTATACCGGCTTGATATGCCATTTGAAATCGGCCTTGGATTTTCAGCGCTGCTCATGGGTGCCTCGCTCACATCGAGTGCAAAGAGCATCTCGAGTGGTTATCGGCTGTCACTCGCTTGCTTGAGCATTGGCGTCGCGTTGGTCGGTGCATCTTTCGCCGTGCGGAGCGTGCTGGACGAGCAACCCCATGCTGCCGGTGTCACCGCACGTCTCCAGGCAGAACTGCGGATCTTGAATGAAGACTATGCCAACAGTGTCATCCTGATCGCACCCCATGCACTCGACTTGAATGCCCTCAGCCCGTTGACTCCGATCGACATGCGTTTTCAACCCATCAACCTGGGATGGAATACGTTTTCGCCGCGCTTCTACCGACAGATAGGCGCGCTGGGGATTCAGCATGGTTACGAGCTCATGGACATCCTGATAGATCGCCCGAACGCCTATATTCTGGGAAATCGCGGTTGGTGCGAGGCGATGCTCGTTTATGTCAGCGGTTATCCGCAGCGCAAGATTGATGTCACGCCCGCAAGCGCCGAAAAGCTTCCGCTCTATCGACTGACGGAAGAGAGCAAGCCGTGACCAAAATTGCAGATAGGCTGCAAATCCTTCGTTCCGTAACGGCGAACAGCTTGCGTCCGGGGTCGTTGGCATTTGCACTTTTTTCGGCGGCGTTCGTCGCCTTGAGTCTTTGCGTCCTCAACGTTCACTACACGATTAATGACGATACCGCCATAATCGCCAACGTCATGGGCGGTTACCCAATCAGGTATGTGGGTATCGTACTGACGAGCCTGCTGCACTTCGCCTATGTGACGGCGCCAAACATTGCGTGGCTGGGAATCGTTTTATACACGCTCCATGTGGTGAGCCTGTATACGTGGCTGAGTCTGGTCTGGAAGGTGTTTCGTCCGGGGTGGCTCGCGACAATCTGTACGCTGGCAGTGCTGGGTTACTACGTGGTTTTCCTTGTAGAACTCGACTACACCGCCGTGAGTGTCATGTTGTGCATGGCGGGGATAACCTGGGCTTGTTTGCTGGTAGTGGAAGGACAGCCAGGGTACGTCCCCTTCCTCGGTAGCGGCGTTCTATTCATGCTAGGCATGATGGTGCGCCCCCAAGGCGCACCCGGCGCGCTGGCCTATGGATTACCGCTCATCGTACTGACTCTCCTCTTCTGCTTTCAGACGTGGCAAGGCACAGTGCAAATACGGCGGCTTGCCCTGATCGGATTGCTGTTCTTCATCCCCGCGGTCTTCAACTATGCCGCGGACGGCGTTTGGCGCCACATCGTCCTTAACCCACAACAAGCGAACTATGACGCCTTCAATTCCGTGCGTGGCGATCTTCACCGTCTAAACCGTGCGCGCAAACGAGCCATCATGGACAACGAGATGCTGCTCGCATCAGTACACTGGACTCGGCATGATGCGGAGTATTTTTTTGACTGGAAGTTCCTGGACGAACGCACATACAATGTGGACGCCTTGCAGACCCTGCTTGCCGGCGCGCCCACGCCTCAATTCACGCGTGCATCGCTCTTGCCCCTCGTCATGAGATCCGTGTCGCTCAGGAATCCGCTTTTCCTGATAATTACGGCAAGTCTGCCGCTGTTCCTGTTATTGCTAGTGCGCAGGCCCCTCCTGGGGGTCTGCGGCGTTTTTGTCCCTGTCTATTCCGTGTGCCTGACTGCGCTCATGTACTTCATGTTTGCCTTCACTTTCCGGGTGGAATTGCCCTTCGTGACGGGCGTCGGCTTCGGCGGACTGCTATTGGGTGGCCTCCTCGCCAGACCGTCCATGGGTACCTCGGATCCCGCTTACTCCCCCGCCGCCCTCCTGGCCGCGATCATCGCACTCATCGGCATGGGATTGTCCATGGGCGGAATCCTCGACAACCAACAGAATCTGGGCATGACTGCGGAACGCGTGCAGGAAAAGTTGCAGGTGCTTAACCACGATTACGCCGGCAGCGTGCTTCTGGTAGAACCCGGTGTCTTGCACCTCGATGTCCTGAGTCCGCTGGACCCCATCGACCTCCATTTCCAGACCATCGATCTTGGCTGGAACACTTTCTCACCGCGCTTCTATCACGCCATCGGTGCTCTCGGGGTCGAGCATGGCTACGAGGTGATGGATAGCCTGGTCAACCGCGACCATGCCTACCTGATGGCCAATCCCCAGTGGTGCAAGGATATGTTGGCCTACATCAATGGTTATCCACAGCGCGATATCCAGGTGCAATTGGTGACGCCCGTATATGGGCACATCGGCGTCTACCGTCTAGTCGAAGCGGCAAAGCTGCCTGCAGAAAATCCCTCGCGGTAATCTGCACAAACCCGAATGCCGCGTGCGTCTTTGCGCATGGCGCGCAGGACCCAGAGCTTTAATCTCGATTTCTTGGAATCCGTGCGCAACTCCAAGATAAAACCGGCATTGAATCCCGTGGCATCTCGAAAGATCAGCTTAATACCAATCACATTCTTGGGTTTTACAAGAAGCGCCTACTTCTTTTGCGGCCGATAGATTAGGCGCGTCACAAGGAAGTTGAGCGGTACCACCACTGCCAGAACGCAAAACACGGAAAGACGGGGTGGAATCTTTACATAGGCAGTAAAAAAATGGAGCAGCGCCCAGCTCGCGACGAAACTCAGGAGGTAATAGACGCTGTTCAAGATCGTGTCGCGATGGGTCACGCCTCCCTTGCCGTAAACGAAGCGTGGATAGGCGACATTGACGAACAGCAGGCCCGCCAGCCAGGCGACAGCGTACGCCAGCATATAGGGAAGGACGAACAACAGCAGCTGGTACAGCGCAAGCGTGCCCAAGGTGTTCAGCGCGCCCACCACGACGAAGCGTGCGCCCTGTCCCGCCAGCTCTCTAACGCGTTTTCGTTCGAGCTTGGACGAGGAAATCATCGTAGTCACGTATATATTCAGCGGCGTCGTAGGGGTGGGAGGCATAAACGGCGAGTACCGTCTGCGGCTTGAACCGGTACTGCACAGCCCAGGTATAGGGCGGCAGATACAATCCGAACGAAGCATCCATCAATTCAATCTCGCACGCATCCTTGCCGTCATCGACGATCACGGACAGGCTGCCCACGACCGCGAAAAGGAACTGATGGCAGACCTTGTGGGCATGCTCTCCGCGGAGATGGTCATCCGCGACGTCGTGGATGAAGAACTGTCGTCGCGGCATAAAGGGCAATTCCCGCTCAAATTCCACCGGTATCAGATTACCGCGGTGATCGAGCACGTGCCGCAATGGCCAGAGTTGCGCGCCCCCCACGCCGATAGCGAGCGGGGCGACCGGTTTCTCTTTCGGGAGCGCGAAGGGTGGCACCCGTTTGGAACGGTCGCGAGTGGTCACTCCGATGAACCCTCTTGTCCCTCGAACTCGGCCTTCCACAGTGCCACGACTTCCGCCGGATAGCCACGATGAAAATGACGACGCCAGGGATAAGCGGGAAACCCAGTACCCTTGTGCCTGATCTTGGTGGTTGGGCCCACGTTCTTGCCGGGCACACCCACGCAGATCGTATCGGCCGGCACATCCTCCCGGACCAGCGTCATCGCGCCGACAAACGCACCGCGTCCGACCTGGACACCAGGCAACACGATCGACATGGTGGCGACCACGGCGAATTCATGCAGCGTGCAACCTACCAGGAATTCGCTGGGCGGATGAGGGTCGTTCGTCAGCACCACATACGGGAACAACCAGACGTAATTGTGTATACGGCTCTTGTGGCCGATATGCACGTTACTGTGCATCTTTACGTAATCGCCGATCTCACAATGACCCTGGATGTCGCAGAGTGTTCCGATCTGCAGGTCAGTCCCGGCGCGAGTGCCTTCCCGTACTGTCACCCGATGGCCCGTCCTCAGCCGCGCACCGAAACGAGAGCCCGTGTAGAAAACGCTGTGGCTGCGTATCAAGCCACCCGCGCCAATCTCCAAGGTAGGGAATGTGGCCAGCGGCGTAGCTACACCCAATTCACAGAAGCTTTCGACGCGCGTGCCTTCGCCCAGCCGCACGCCGGCATGCACGATGCTGAACGGCCCGATACTGACGTCTTTGCCAAGCTCGGCGCCGGATTCCACGATCGCGCTGGGATGGATGGCAGCCATGTCAGCGCTTGCTACGGCCGGCACCGGCCTTGAAGGTTTCGTGACTGCTCACCAGCGACAACGGGCGGTGTTTGGTGTTCTCGAATGCCCGCCAGACGTACAGGCCGATAAGGCCCTGAGTGAACAGGATCAGGGAGCCCAACAGGATGACCGTGAGGATGGTGGCAGTGTAGCCTGGCACGGTTATCTGATGATAGAACCAGGCGCGCAACAACACTACCGAATAGATCGCGGCACCACAGAAACTCAGCAACCCCGTCCACAAGATCGCCATGATCGGCAGATCAGTGAATGAAATGATGGAATCCAGCATGTAGCGCAGGCGTTTGCCGAAAGTCCAGGCACTCTTGCCCATTTCGCGTCGATGGCGCGCGTACGGGACGAAGCGACGGCGGAATCCCAACCAGAACAGTTGCGCGACCAGCGAGCTGTTGGCTTCATGTATGGATAGTAGCGCCTGAGAGACCATCCGATTGCAGGCGAAACAATCCACGCCGCCTGCCGGCATGTCGCGATTCACGAAGCGCCGGTACAGAGACCAGAAAACCGCGGAGAGGAACCTGGATATCCAGGGGTCATCGCGATGTTCGCGCGTGCCGAAGGCCACGTCAGCCTCGCCAGCGTCGAGCAGGGCGAAGAACTTGACGATGAGCTCAGTGGGCTCTTGCAGGTCCGCAGCCATGACCGCGATCAGCTCGCCGCGTGCAGCTTCCATGCCGGTCCGCGTCGCCTGGAAGGAACCGAAATTGCGGCTATGGCGGATGAGTTGGGTCGGGTAAGGAAAGGAAGACAGGCGCGCGTGCAGCAATTCGTAGCTGCGGTCGGGCGAGCCATCGATCACGAATACCATTTCCGTGCGACGCGAGAAGGAACCGAGCAGTTCCTCCAGGGCTGCCAACAGGGCGGGGATGTTCGCCTCGTTCCGGTAGACGGGGATGACGATGCTTTGGTGGACGCCGGCCACGTGCTTTGCCATGTCAAGCGGCCGGCAGGCTGGTGAGTGCGGCACACACCGTGGCGCACTCTGCATCGGTGAGGTGTGGATAGCAGGGCACGGTGAGGATGCGCTCAACGGCGTGGCGCGATTCTGTCAAAGGAGCGCTCCGTGTATGCATGTTCCGCCATCCAGGTTGGTCGCAATCAAGCATCGGATAATGGATCCCCGTCTCCACGCCGCGGCTCCTGAGGTGCGCCTCGGCGGCCGCACGATCCGGACACAATAATACCGCCAGATGCGCCACAGTCTCCTCGCCTGTGAGAGCGCAAAGCCTGTAACCCGCTGGCAATGCCTGCCTGTAGCGTTCCAGCACCTGCCGCCGCCGCGCATTCAATTCGTCCAGCTTCTGCAGCTTCACGCTGAGACAGGCAGCTTGCATCTCGTCCATACGACTGTTGCGGCCCCCGGGGACGACCGTATGGTAGCGGGTCTCCCAGCCATATTGATGCAAGAGGCGGAGCTTCGCGGCCAGACCCGCATCGTTGGTGACCACGGCACCGGCATCGCCCAAGGCCCCCAGGTTCTTGGTGGGATAGAAGCTGAAGCAGGCGAGGTCCCCCTGAGTCCCGGCCTTGCGGCCACGGGACTTGGCGCCGTGAGCCTGGGCGCAATCTTCGATCAGCGACACATCTGAACGCCCCCGAGAATCGAGCGCCGCACGGATACCGGCGACATCCGCATGGTTGCCGTATAGGTGCGTCACCACCACGGCCCGCGTCCGCTCGCTCAGCAGGGAGGCGACGGACGCGGGGTCCAGGGTCATGGACGGCAGACGAATGTCTGCGTATACCGGTGTCGCGCCGGTGAGACGCGCGGCGATGGTCCCGTAACCGCCCGCATTGGCTGCGAGGATGACTTCCACCCCCTCGCTCACACCACACGCCCTGAAGGCGATCTCGAGCGCATCAGTGCCGTTGGCCATGGGGACGACGTGGGCGATCGCGAGATAGGCGCCAAAGGCTTCGCAAAAGGATTTCGTGGCCGACCCGGATAGATAGTAGCCCGATGCGACTACCGAACGAGTCGCTTCGAGCAGGGGTTTCTCGAAATATGCGAACTCGCGTTTTAGATCATTGATGCGGATCATGCGTCACTCTGCCTCCGGCGTTTCCAAGCGCACCGGTCAACCTTCCATCACCCGTGTATGGATGCCGCACTCCCGGTCCTGTCGTGGACCCTTGCTGGGATCGTAGTAGTCCTCGTTCATGGGCAGCTGCTCGGCGATGCAATAGTCGATGGCCTGCAGCGGGTCCCAGTCGAGCATGGGATAGACCGCGACGATGTCGCCGCGCAAGCGCACAAGGGGGAAGTAGCGGCGCTCGACGGTCTCCTCGCGCATCACGCCCGAGAGCCAAACCTTCGGCGCCTCTGCCTTGAGCGCCGCCTGCAGTGGCTCGAGCTTCACCACTCGCTGGAAGTGGGCGAACTCGGGCGTATCCACATCGGGTACCGGCAGCCGGGGTGCCTCGTAGACCTTCAGGTTCAACTGGAAACGCTTGCGGTAGATGTCCATCAATTCGCGGGTGCGCTCCGTCTCGTGGCCATGGACGATGGTCACCACGCGCATGTCCGGCAGGACGTCGGTGACGAGCTTGAGCATCACGCCCGCGGTGGGGCCGAAGCTCGTGGTCAGGATCGCATCGCGGCCGTAGAGGTCCACTGCGTGCCGCACGCGGCCGGGGGCGTCCAGGGCTTCCAGCTCCCGGTCGAGGCAGGCGAGATCCGGCGTCATGCATCGTCCCTTCGAAAACTATTGCGCAGTATGCGGTCTCGGCCGGACCTGGTCCACTCAGAACAGCTCGCGCGTACAGACCGCGTGGCGGTCGCGGAGCTTCACCAAGAGCGTCGGGCCACATACCGGTCAGGTGGTGCGCGCGAGCACGAACTGCCTGAGATCCGGGAGGAGCAAGCCGCGCGCCAGGGAACGCAACAGCATCAGGGGGCCGTGAGACTGGTGTTCAAGGGATGCGTACCACGATCCGCCCCCGATGCCGGCCTTCCAGCACCTTGGGGAATACCTGCGGCAGCGCGTCGAAGGGCACGGTCTCGCCGGCGATGAGCTTGAGCTTCGACGGCTTGAGGTCCTTTGCGAGGCGCGACCAGACCTTGAGGCGCAGGTCCCGCGGCGTCGCCATGGAATTGATCCCCAGGAGGTTTACGCCACGCAGGATGAAGGGCATCACGGTGGTGTGCAGTTCGTGGCCGCCGGCCAAACCGATGGAAGCGATGTTGCCCCACCATCCGACACTACGCGTGAGCCAGGCGAGCATCTCGCCGCCCACGTTGTCGATAGCACCCTGCCACTGGATACGCTCCAGGGGGCGCGAACCGAAGTCGATCTCGCTGCGCAGCAGGATGCCGCTGGCACCGAGCTTCTTAAGGTAATCCAGCGATTCGCGCTTGCCGGTGACCGCCACCACCTCGTAACCGCGTTTCGCCAACATGTTGACGGCGAGGCTGCCCACGCCGCCGGTGGCGCCGGTGACCACCACGGGCCCGCCCTTGGGATGAGTCCCGTTGTGCTCCATGCGGTGGATGGCGAGCGCAGCGGTGAAGCCGGCAGTGCCCAGCATCATCGCCGTCTGGGGCGTGTAGCCTTTCGGCAGGGGGATCACCCATTCGCCCCTGACCCGCGCATATTGCGCATAGCCGCCGTCATGATCCTCGCTGAGGCCGCAACCGGTGACCAGGACCTTCTGCCCCTTCTTGTAACGGCGATCCGAAGTGGACACCACCGTGCCCGCGAGATCGATGCCGCCCACCAGCGGGAAGCGCCGCAAAATCTTGCCCTTGCCGGTAGCCGCGAGCGCATCCTTGTAGTTGACGCTGGAATACTGCACGCTCACCACCACTTCGCCGGGCGCGAGGTCGGCGAGCGTCAGTTGCTCGAAACGGGCTTCTATCCGCTTCTCGACTTCGTGGATGCGGAAGGCGGTGAAGGTCTTGTCCATGGGGATCCTGTCGGAGCGGCTTCGGCCCTCCATTCTAAGCGCCCCGTGACGGCGATTACAGGTTGTCCATGATGAGGCGTGCGCCGCGGCGGTTGGTGAGGTAGGTCCAAGCCCACTGCATCATCACCACCATGCGGTTGCGGAAATCCACCAGGAAATAGATGTGCACGAACACCCACAGATACCACGCGGGCCGGCCGCATACATGCAGGCGGCCGATCTCGGCCACCGCCTTGTTGTGGCCGATGGTGGCCATCTGCCCCCTGTCCACGTAATGGAACGACCAGCGCGGGCGACCGGCGAGATCCGCCAGGATCATGCGCGCCGCATGCAGGCCCTGTTGGTGAGCCACGGCGGCGATACCGGGCAAGGCCTTGCCGTCTTCGAGGACGAATTCGGCCAGGTCGCCCGCCACGAACACCTCGTGGCGGCCCGGCACGCTCAGATCCCGCTCCACGCGCACACGCCCCTGCCGATCGGTCTCCGCACCGAGTTGCCTGCCGAGTGGCGAGGCGGCGACGCCCGCCGCCCACAACACCGTGGCTGCATCGATGCGGCGCCCACCGAGTTCGGCGCCCTCTGCTGTGACGCGCGTCACCGCAGTGCCCGTCAGCACCTGCACGCCCAGCCCCTTGAGCGCACGTTCGGAATATTCGGAGAGATCAGACGGTAGCGCCGGGAGCAGGTGCGGGCCCGCCTCCACCAGCGTTACGCGGGTGAGTTCGGTATGGATGTTGCGGAAGTCCTTGGCCAGGGTGAAACGGCCCATCTCTGCGATGGCGCCCGCGAGCTCCACACCCGTCGGCCCGCCGCCGACGATGACGAAACTCAGCAGCCGGCGCTGTTCCACGGCGTCGCGGGAACGTTCCGCGGCCTCATAAGCGTCGAGCACGCGGCGACGGATCTCGCGGGCGTGCTCCAGGGTCTTGAGTCCCGGGGCGAAGGGTTCCCATTCGTCGTGGCCGAAATAGGAATGCGTCGCGCCCGGGGCGAGCAGCAGATAGTCGTAGGCAAGTTCCCCGAAGGAAGTGCGGACGCGGCGCGCCGCCGGGCTGATGACATCGACGCCGCCCTGGTAAACGCGCAC
>Ga0070733_10003450_pt1 | contig 10833 bp, 10 predicted proteins | sample Coa_R1_9_FD_66450 | JGI IMG/M metagenome (GOLD analysis project Ga0070733, IMG submission 66450) | Surface soil microbial communities from Centralia Pennsylvania, which are recovering from an underground coalmine fire - Coalmine... | ecosystem: Environmental > Terrestrial > Soil > Unclassified ... | reverse complement strand
GGCGCTCGATCATCAGGTGCGCCTCGAGCATCGCGCCGGCGGCATGCACGCGCTCGCGCAGCCCCTCGACAACGAGCGGCCCCATCGTGATCGGCGGCACGAAATGGCCGTCCATCACGTCGACGTGGATCACCCGCGCGCCGGCGTCGAGCACCGCCTGAACCTGCTCACCGAGGCTGTCGAAGTCGGCGGCGAGGACCGACGGCGCCACCCGCGGCTGCTCCTCGAGCGGCGCCGTCATATCTCGCTGAGCATGCTGCCGCCGCAGACGTTGCACATCACGATCGCCGTGCTCGCCATGCGGACGATCGTCGAATGCTCACCGCAGTTGGGGCACACCGAGACAAGCTCGAAGCGATGCAGGCAGTAGACGCAGCGGTAGCGCCCCGGCAGGTTCGTCGGCCGTAGCCACGGCTCGCCGCAGTGCGGGCACTTCGGAGCGAGCTCGATGGTGTCGCTCATCGCCTAGCGCCGCGCGAATGCCGCGATGAAGAACCCGTCGCTCCCCTGCACGTCGGGGAGCGCCAGCAGGACGTCGGAAGCGCTCGGATGCGCCCACGCCGGATGGCCCGCCTGCAGGTCCAGCGCTTCGAAGTCGGGGTGTGCATCGAGGAACGCTCCGATCTGGTCCTCATTCTCGGCCACCGAGACCGTGCACGTCGAGTAGACGAGCCTGCCCCCTGGCGCACACGCCGTGGCCGCCGCGGACAATAGCCGGGCCTGCGTCTGCGCGAGCGTGCGCACGGAATCGGCCGAGGCATGCCAGCGCAGGTCCGGTCGCGAGTGAAGCGTGCCGAGTCCCGAGCACGGAGCGTCGAGCAGGACGCGCTCGAAGCGCTCGCCGCGTCGCCGTGGCTGCGACGCGTCGGAGACCTCGACCGTGACGTTGCCCGCCCCCATCCGCTGCGCCGTGCGATCGAGCGCGCGGGCGCGACCGGCGTGACGCTCGACGGCGAGAAGCTCGCCGCGCCCGTCCATCAACGCCGCCAGATGGGTCGTCTTGCCGCCCGGCGCCGCGCACAGGTCAAGGACGCGCTCGCCGGGCTCGGGGGCCAGGCAATGGCCGACCATCATCGAAGCGCGCGACTGCGGCATCAGCGCGCCCTCGCGCCACAGCGGCGAGCCGTGGGCGTCGAAGGGTTCGAGCACGACGACCGACTCCGGCGGCTCGCCGCCCTCGCGCGCGGCCACCCCGAGCTCCTCGATCAGCGCCGCCGCGCCCTCGACGCGCAGCGTGTTGGCGCGCAGCGCGCTCTCAGCCGGCTCGTTCATTCGCGCAAGCAGCGGGCGGGCGCCCGCGCCGCCGAGCGCCTCCCACCAGCGCTCGACGATCCACAAAGGCATCGAGTGCGCGAGCGAAGCCCCCACTGCGTCGGCGTCGCTGAGGCTCTCAAGCAGCACCGGCCCCTCGCGCGCCGCGCGGCGCAGCACCGCGTTGACCAGCGCGTGACCGTGGGCCGGCTTGGCCAGCTCGACGGCGTCGTTGACGACGGCGTGCTGCGCGCTTCCCGCGTACAGGAGCTCAAAGCAGCCGAGGCGGAGCGCCGCCAGCAGCGGCGCATCGATGCGCGCACTCGGACGCCCGGCGAACGTCTCGATCACGTGGTCCAGCGTCAGCCGCCGCTGGACCGTCCCATAGGCGAGGTGCTGCGCGAGGGCGCGATCGCGCGCCGACAGGCCGATCGCGGCGGCGTGGAACGCTCGATCGGCGAACGCGCCCTGCTCGAAGGTGCGCCGGATGACCCTGTAGGCCGCGGCGCGCGCCTCAGACGGCATGGCCGCGCAGGTATGAGGCGGCGTCCATCTCCCGCCCGCCCGCGGGCTTCACGCGGACGAGCTCGAGCGTGCCCGAAGCCGTCCCGAGGAACAGCCCGCCGTCGCGCGGCGCCATCAGGCCCGGCTCGAGCGCCGGCCCGGCGACGCGCGCCGCCGACACGCCGAGCCCATTCTCGAGGCGCGCCCCGATGTGCGGGTGAAGCGCGCGCACACGGCGCTCGAGCGCGACGGCGCCCTGCCCCGGGTCGAGCAGGCGGTCGGCGGCGGTGAGCTTCTCGGCGTAGGTCGCCGTCGCGTCGTCCTGCTCGGCGTAGACGCGTGGGCCCGCGAGCGCCCGGCGAAGCGCGACGTCGGCGGCGTGCGTCAATCGCTCGCTGAGGCTTGCGTAGTCATCGACGGCGTCGACGGCGACGGCCTCCGTCTCACAGACAGGGCCGGCATCGAGCTCGGCGACCAGGCGCATGATCGACACCCCGGTCACCTCATCGCCGGCCATCAGCGCGCGCTCGACCGGCGCCGCGCCGCGCCAGCGCGGCAAAAGCGAGGGATGGACGTTGAGGATCTCGCGCGACAGGAGCGGCTCGCGCACGAGCTCGCCGTAGGCGCACAGCACGATCGCGTCTGGGGCGAGCTCCGCGATCCGATCGGCTTCGTCCGCGAGCTGTTCCGGCTCGGCCAGTTCGAGCCCGAGCTCGCGTGCCGTCGCGGCGACCGGCGAGGGTTCGAGGCGGCGCCCGCGGCCGCGCGCCGACGGAGGCCGCGTGACGACCAGCGCCGGTTGCAGCGCACTCGCGCTCAGCTGCAGGACCGTCGCGGCGTAGCCGGAGGTCCCGATGTAGACGGTCTTCACTCCTCGCCGCGCTGGCGCTCCCGCCAGGCGCGCATCGCCTCGCGCCGCTGCGCCTTGTCGGCGCGGTCGAGCATCAGTACGCCGTCGAGGTGGTCGATCTCGTGGGCGAGGACGCGCGCCTCGAGGCCCGAGGCCTCGATCGTCCGCGCGTCGCCGTACTCATCGACGCAGCCGACGCGCAGGTGCAGGGCGCGCTCGACGTCGACGCGGATCCCCGGGATGCTGAGGCAGCCCTCCTCCATCGTCACCTTCTCCTCGCCGCTCCACTCGATGCGCGGGTTGATGATCGCCATCGTCGGGCTCTCGGCCTCGACGCGGTAGACGAGGACGCGCGCGAGCGTGCCGACCTGCGTGGCGGCGAGGCCGATCCCGACCGCGCCGTCCATGATCCCGCGCATCCAGTCGACGTCCTCGCGAAGGCGCGCGTCGAAGTTCGTCACCTCCATCGCGCGGGTGCGAAGAACCGGGTCGCCGAGCTGGCGTATCTGCGCGAGCGCGGCCTCGCGGCGCTCGCGCTCCTCCGCCGATTCCTCCTCGGCGGCGGTGGTCTCCTCGTCCTCGAGCAGGTCCTCGGCCATGCCCTGAGTTTACGCCGCGCTCCGGCCCGTCCCTACTGCGGATCGACGTCGACGCTGACCGAAACCTCGCGCCCGAGCGGGGTTGCGACGGCCGCGCCGACGGCCGCCACGGCGGGCTGGCGCTCGCTCGCCTTGACGACCAGCTGGGCCCGCTCGCGGCCGCGCAGCCGAAACAGCGGCGCAGGCCCGAGCAGCGCCGCGCCGGGCATGTCGAGGCGCGAGCGAAGCTCGCGCGCGGCGGCGAGCGCCGCACCGGGCCGCGCGCTGGAGCAGACGATCCGGATCAGCTCACCGAACGGCGGGTAGCGAAGCGCCTCGCGGCGAATCAGCTCACCGGCGATAAAGCCGTCGCTGTCGTGGCGGGCGGCGGCGCGGATGCTGCGCGCCTGCGGCGTCAGCGTCTGGACGAGCACCGTGCCGCTCGAGCCGCCGCGGCCGGCGCGGCCGGCGAGCTGCGCGACGAGCGCGAACGTGCGCTCCTCGGCTCGGAAGTCGGGGAAGCGAAGCGTCTGGTCGGCGTCGAGGACGACGCCCAGCTCGATGCCGTCGAAGTCGTGCCCCTTGGCGACCATCTGGGTCCCGATCAGGACCCCCGCGGGGGCGCGCTCGAAGCGTGCGAGCACCGCCGCCGCGCGGCCCTTGGCCGCCGCGACGTCTGCGTCGAGGCGAAAGATCGGGTAGTCGTCGCCGCCGAGCGCGGCCTCCAGCTCGTGCTCGAGGCGCTCGGTGCCGAAGCCGTGGCGGGCGACGCTGCGCGAGCCGCACGCGTCGCAGGCCGGCGGTACGCGCTCGCGGTGCCCGCAGTGGTGGCAGCTGATCGTCGCCTCGGCGCGGTGGAGGACGAGCGCCACGTCGCAGTCCGGACAGCCCCAGACCCGTCCGCAGGAGCGGCAGGAGAGAAAGTTCGACCAGCCGCGGCGATTGAGCAGCACGATCCCCTTGCCACGCGCGCGGCTCAGCTCGCCGAGCGCGTGCGCGGTGCGCTCGTGCAGCGCTCCGCGCGTCTCGCACATGTCGAGCACCTCGACATCGGGCAGGCGCCCGCCGTCGACGCGCTCCGGCAGGCGCAGGCGGCGCAGCCGGGTGTAGCTCTCGGGCCGCGGCGTCGCGCTCCCGGCGAGCAGCACGGCGCCCGCCTGCGCGGCGCGGCGCGCGGCGACGTGGCGGGCGTCGTAGCGCGGGTCGCCCTCGTTCTTGTAAGAGGAGTCGTGCTCCTCGTCGACGACGAGCAGGCCGAGCCGCTCGACCGGCGCGAAGACGGCCGAGCGCGGGCCGACGCAGATCCGCGCTTCGCCGCGGCGCAGCCGCATCCACTCGTCGTAGCGCTCGCCGGCGCTGAGGCGCGAGTGCGCGACGGCGACCGTGTCCCCGAAACGCTCGACGAAGCGCGAGACCGTTTGCGGCGTCAGGCCGATTTCGGGAACGAGCACGATCACGCCGCGCCCCTGCTCGAGCGCGGCCTCCGCGGCGCGCAGGTAGACCTCGGTCTTGCCCGAGCCGGTCACGCCGTGGAGCAGGATCTCCTCGCCGCGCCGCGCCGCGATCGCCGCGCAGACGGCCTCGAGCGCGGTCGCCTGGCCGGCCCCGAGAGTCACACCGCCCTCGCGGCGCGCCCCGACCGCGACGTGCTCGGGTGTCCGGACACGGCTCCGCGCGTGAAGCCGAAGCAGCCCGCGCGACTCAAGGCGCCGCAGCGTGCCATGACCCGCCCCGGTCTGTGAGACCGGCGTCTCACCGCCGGGCGCGAGCCGCTCGAGCACCGCGCGCTGGAGCGCCGTCAGGCGCACGCCGGAGCTGCACGCCTCGCGACCGGCCGCGGTCAGCTCGGCGACGAGGCGCTCGAGGCCGCGCACGCCGGCGCTCGCCCCGGGCGGCAGCACGAGCGACAGCGCCCGCGCCGGGGTCGAGCAGTACTCGAGCGCGATCCAGCCCGCCAGCTCGACGAGCTCGACGGGGACGCCGCCGTCGGCGATCGCCTCGCGCGGCTCGAGCAGGCGGGCGGACTCGACCGAGCTCTCCTCGGCGAGGCCGACGACGACGCCGAGCAGGTCGCGGCGCCCGAACGGGACGACGAGCATCGAGCCGACGCCGACGTGCTCGCGCATCGCCTCCGGAAGGACGTAGTCGAACGGCCCACGCAGCGCCCGCGCGCTGGTGAGCGGCTCGACCTGTGCGATCGAGGCCACCTCCGCAGACTAGATCCCACCCCGGTCGTCTCAGCAGATCTTCAGCCTCGCCTTGGGCTGCTCACAACTCGCGGCGCTTGACTGTCGCCACACCCGAAAACGAGACAGCGGAGACCCCCAATGAGCCTCACGACGATCATCCTCATCAACGCGATAGCCGACATCGCGATCCTCGGCACCCTCGCCTACGCCTGCACTCGCGCCGCCGTCCTGCGGCCCCACCGCCGCGGCCTCGCGCGGCCCCGCAGCGCGCCACGGCCCGTCTACCGCGCCGTCGGCGCCGGCCGCTGAACCCGGGCGCGGTGGCCGCGGCGTGAGCCGCGGCCACCGCGCGCCCCCCCGGCGCGTCAGTAGCTGAACTGCTCGTACCAGTCGGCCGGCCGGCCCTCGGGGGTGAGGTCGAGGAGGTTCCACAGCGGTTCCAGAGTGCCGACGTGGCGAGGATCCTCGCCGCCATCAGTCGGCGCGTAGAGCAGCTCCGAGCCCCAGAAGTGCCGGACTGTCCCCGCTTCGCGGGTGAAGACGTTGAGCATCGGCCTCTGCAGGCCGTCAGCCGTCTCCGCGAGGTAGTCGCGGTTGTAGGTGTTCTCCGCCGACGAGAGCAGGCGCAGATGGCGCCACCCGCGCTCTCGCGCGAATGTCAGCACGCGGTCGATCGGCGCTTTCGCGACGACGACCAGATTGAGGTGCTGGGCGGCGTGCGCAGCAGCGCCGTCGAGCTGATCGAGCAGCGCGGTGCACGACGGGCACGGGCCCTCAGCGAGCGACAGCCCGGCCGTTTCGCCGCCCGCCGGTCCCGGGCTCGCGTCCGATGGATCGCGCGGGAACATGAAGCTGTAGATGACGAGCGAGTCCGTTCCGGGGGCGAAGAGCTCAGACATCCGCACCGCTCCCGTCCCGCCGTCCGCTGCGGCGCCGGCGAAGGCATAGTCCTCAGCCACAGCGCCGCCGGGCGGCAGCGCCCGTCTCGCCTGCGCAACCGCCTCCATCGCGCGACGCAGCTCGACCTCGCGCTCGAGCAATCGCTCGCGTGCCAGCCGGTACTCCGAGGACTCTCCGGGGAACCGCACGCTCATCTCTGCCTCCTCACAGTTCGCCGTCAACCTTCCACCGCACGTCAATCATCCCGATCACCACGCGCGAGCAGACCAAGCGCCGGCTCCGAGCAGATCCGCGCATCTCGCATCCGCCGTCAGTCGCGCCGCCGCGTACCGCGCTCGACGAAATCGATGATCAGCGGCACGCCGTCGAGGCCGTAGCGCTCGCGCATCCGGTTCTCGACGAAGTAGGCGTAGTCGCGCGTGACGCGCGAGCGCGAATTGACCTGGATCGCGTAGCGCGGCGGAGAAGTGCCGATCTGGGTCATGTAGATCAGCTTCAGGCGGTGGCCCTGCTTGGCGGGCGGCTGGCGCGTCTGCACCGTCTCGCCGAGGAAGCGGTTGAGCTCGGGCGTCGGGATCCGCGCCGCGCGGCGGTCGGCGAGCGCGAGCACGTCGCCCAGCAGTCGGGCGACGTTGCGGCCCGTCTGCGCCGAGACGGTCATCACGCGCGGGCGCTGGCGGAGCTTCTCGGCGATCCGCGCACGCTCGTGCTCGAGATCGAAGCGGTCGTCCTTGACGTCCCACTTGTTGAGCACCACGAGCGTCGCGCAACCGGTGTGCATCGCGAGATCGGCGACGCGGAAGTCCTGCGCCGTGATGCCGTCGCGAGCGTCGCAGACGACCATCGCCACGTCGGCGCGCTCGGCGGCGCGCTGCGAGCGAAGCGTCGTGTAGTACTCGACCGCCTCGCCGATCTTCGACTGCCGCCGCATCCCCGCGGTGTCGACGACAACCAGCGGGCGGCCGTCGACCTCGAGCGGCAGGTCGATCGCGTCGCGCGTCGTCCCTGCCTCGTCGGCGACGATCACGCGCTCGGCGCCGGCGAAGCGGTTGACGAGTGAGGACTTGCCGACGTTCGGGCGGCCGATCACCGCGAGGCGCACGGTGTCGGTGTCCTCGTCGTCCTCCTCGACCGCTGGCGGCAGCATCTCCACGAGGCGGTCGAGCAGGTCGCCGGTGCCGAGGCCCTGCGCCGCGGACACCGCGACCGGCTCGCCGAGGCCGAGTGAGTGAAACTCCGAGGCCAGCGGGATGTCGGCGGCGCTGTCGATCTTGTTGGCGGCGACGAGCACCGGCGTCGAGCCGCGGCGCAGCAGGTCGGCGATCTCGTGCTCACCGGGCCGCGCGCCGGCGCGGGCGTCGACGACGAGCAGCGCCAACTCGGCGTCGGCGATGCCGGCCTGGGCCTGCTCGCGAATCGAGCCGGCGAGCGGGTCGAGGTCGGCGAAGTCGACGCCGCCGGTGTCGATCAGCGTGAACGTGCGGCCGTTCCACTCGCACTCGAGCTCCTTGCGGTCGCGCGTGATCCCGGGCCGCTCGTGGACGATCGCCTCGCGCGTGCCGGTCAGGCGGTTGACGAGCGAGGACTTGCCGACGTTGGGGTAGCCGACGACCGCGACCTTGACCGACGCGCTCACGACCGCTCCGCCTCTCTTACGAGATTGACTATCTGAGCAACCACTTGGTCGACAGCGAGGCCCCCACTGTCGAGGACGAACGCGTTCGGAGCGGCGACCAGCGGCGAGAGCTCGCGGCCCCCGTCGCGGGCGTCGCGTGCGGCGAGCTCGCGCCTGACCTCCTCCACGTCGGCGCCGAGCTCGCGAGCGCGCCTGCGCGCGCGCTCATCCTCGCCGGCCGTCAGGAACACCTTGACCTCGGCTTCGGGAGCTACGACGGTGCCGATGTCGCGGCCCTCGGCGACCCAGTCTCCCGAGCCGAGCAGCGCGCGCTGGGTCGTCAGCAGCGCAGCGCGGACCTCCGGCAGCGCGGCGATCAGCGAAGCCTCGGCCGAGACGGTTGGACTGCGGATCTCGCGGGTCACGTCGCGACCGTCAAGGAGGACGTGCTCGCCGAGTGAGACATCGAGCGTCGCTGCGTGCTCCTGCGGGCTTCGCGAGGGATCCTCGAGCGAGGCCAGCGCGACGCAGCGGTAGAGCGCACCGCTGTCGAGGTGGGAGTACTCAAGCGCCTGCGCGACGCCGCGCGCGACGGTCGACTTGCCGGCCCCCACGGGGCCGTCGATCGCGACGATCATTGGACCCACCATAGCCGCGCGGTCAGCGCAGCTTCTCGAGGTCGGCGAAGAAGCCGGGGTAGGTCTTGGCCACGCAGGCCGGGTTCTCGATCTCGATGCCGGGCGCCCGCAGCCCGAGCAGCGCGAGGCTCATCGCCATACGGTGGTCGTCGTAGGTGCGAAGCAGCGCCGGGCGAAGCGGCGCCGGAGTGACCGTGAAGCCGTCCTCCTCCGCCGTCGCCTCCACGCCGGCGCGGCGGAGCTCCTCGACCAGCGCGCCGATGCGGTCGCTCTCCTTGGCGCGGATGAAGCCGACACCGCGGACGGTCGTCGGCGAGTCGGCGAACGCGGCGACGGCGGCGAGAGTCTGGGCGGTGTCCGAGATGTCCGAGAGGTCGGCGTCGACGCCGTGCAGCGAGCCGCTGCCGCTGACGGTGATCCGCCGCGGGCCGCGCTCGACGCGCGCGCCCATCCGCTCGAGCACGTCGACGAACGCGACATCGCCCTGGATCGAGGAGCTGCCGAGCCCCTCGACGCTGACGCGCCCGCCGCTGATCGCCGCGGCGGCGAAGAAGTACGCGGCAGCGCTCGCGTCGGGCTCGACGTCGACCTCCGCCGGCGTATAGGCGCCCGGGGCGACCGCCAGCCCGTCGCTCTCGACCCCAAACCACCCCATCACCGCCGCCGTCATCTGCACATAAGGCACCGACACCAACGGCGAGCTCAGCTCGATCGCCAACCCCCGCTCCATCAAAGGCCCAGCAAGCAACAGCCCCGACACGAACTGGCTCGAGATATGGCCCGGCACCGTCACCGCGCCGCCTGCAAGCGGCCCCCGCACCGCCACCGGCAACCGTCCCGCCTCGCCAAGCTCCGAAACCTCCGCGCCAAGCTCGCGCAGCGCATCAAAAAGCGGCCCAAAGGGCCGCGCACGCAACTGCGGATCGCCGTCAACAACAACCCGATCCGCCGCCAAACCCGCGACCGGAAGCACAAACCGCGAAGTCGTCCCCGACTGCCGGGCATCGATGCGCGAGCCCCCGCGAGGACGCCCCACCCCGCTGACGACCATCGTCGCGCTCCCTGCCTGGGAAGCGATGACGGAGCCGCCAAAGGCGGCAACGGCATCGCCCATCGCGAAAGTGTCCTCAGCGAACAACGCCCCGCGCAGCACGCTCCGCCCCTCCGCCAGCGCCGCGCACACCAGCGCGCGGTTGGTGATGCTCTTCGAGCCCGGCGGGCGGATCGTCGCGTCGGGCGCCGCCGCGAGCGGCTCGATCGCGAGCGCTTCGCTCATGCCCGCGCGACCGGGATCCCGAGCGACTCGACAAGCTCGACGGCGCGAGCGGTCTGCTCCTCGCCGCGCACCCACAGGGCGACGACGCCCTGCGCGCCGTCGCGCGCCGGCGAGAGCGCCATGTCGACGATGTTGATGCCCGCGCGCCCGAGCGCCAGCGCGATCTCGGCGACCACGCCGGGGCGGTCGGTCACGGCCGCGCGAAGCTCGTGGACCTCGCCGCCGGCGAGACCCGCCCCAAGCAGCGCGTCGCGGTCCGCCCGGGCTCCCTCATTCCAGTCCTCGATCGCCGCGCGGTCGGCGCGCGCGAGGGCGTCGCGGACGTCTGTGAGGCGCCGCTGCGCCTCGTCGATCAGCGCAATCAGGTCGTCTCGGTTGGAGAGATAGATGTCGGGCCAGATCGCCGCGTTGGCGCCGGCGACGCGCGTGGCGTCGCGAAAGCTCGGGCCGGTCGCGGGGACGTCGGCGCCCTCGCCGAGCGCGCGCGCTGCCTGCGCGACGAGGACGTTTGCGAAGACGTGCGGGAGGTGTGAGACGCTCGCCATGACGCGGTCGTGGTCGGCCGCGTCGATGGCCGTCGGCTGGGCGCCGATCGCCACCAGCGCGCGGTGCAGGCGCTCATAGAGCGCGCCGTCGGTGCTGGGTCCCGGGGTCAGGTACCAGGTCGCGCCGTCGAAGAGGTCGGCGCGGGCGTGCTCCACTCCGGAGGTCTCGGCGCCGGCGAGCGGATGGCCGCCGATGAAGCGCGGATCGCCACGGCCGGAGACGACCGCGCGCTTGGTCGAGCCGACGTCGCTGACCGCGCAGTCGCGGGGCGCCGCCGCGAGCGCGGCGTCGACGGCGTCGCCGAGGACCCCGACGGGCGCCGCGATGAAGACCAGCTCCGCGCCGTCGACCGCCTCGGCGACGCTGGCCGCCATCGACTCCACCGCGCCGCGCTCGAGCGACGCCGCGGCGACAGCCGGATCGGGGTCGAAGCCGACGACGCGCGCCTCCAGGCGTTCGCGCGCCGCCAGCCCTATCGAGCCGCCG
>Ga0070733_10003448_pt1 | contig 10846 bp, 7 predicted proteins | sample Coa_R1_9_FD_66450 | JGI IMG/M metagenome (GOLD analysis project Ga0070733, IMG submission 66450) | Surface soil microbial communities from Centralia Pennsylvania, which are recovering from an underground coalmine fire - Coalmine... | ecosystem: Environmental > Terrestrial > Soil > Unclassified ... | reverse complement strand
TGGATCAATCTCGTCGAGCGCTGGTTCGGTCTCCTTACCGAGAAGCAGCTTCGCCGCGGCGTCCATCGCAGCACCGTGGCGCTGGAAGCGGCGATCCGCACCTATCTCGTCGAATACAACCGTCAACCCAAGCCATTCCACTGGCGGAAAACCGCCGACGAGATTCTCGAGGCCCTGGGTCGCTATTGTACGCGAATTTCTGACTCAGGACACTAGCTCACGCTCTCACCAGGCCAGCTTGCCTCCCCTTTGAAGCTGCTCTCGTGGTCGGTAGCGCGGGACGACCTTCTCGCGGTAGCGCGCGATCAGGTCGTCCACAGTTCGCCGCCGCTCCTCGCGACCGGGAGACGGACGCCGTCCCGAAGAGCGTCCTCTGTCTTTCCGCCCCAGCACTCAGCGTCGGCCTTCTGACGAAACGTCTTCGTCCGATACTCGCTCCCGATGCGCACCCTGACCAGCCAGGAAACGCTGCCGCCCCTGCCCACTCGCTCTGGAAGTAAGCCCTTGGCACAATTTTGGCGCCTTCTTGAGCGCTAGCCACGACCATCAGGCGTGGCACTTAAACTATTGATTCCAATGGCGGAGGGGGTGGGATTCGAACCCACGGGCCGCGTGAACGGCCGGCGGTTTTCAAGACCGCTGCTTTAGACCACTCAGCCACCCCTCCGGGCGGGTTGCGGGGACGGTGTGATGGGAACGATGCGGGTCAGGCCGCCCGTGTACGGGTGCAGGGCGGCGGGGAGGAGGACGGTACCGTCTTGCTGCTGGCAGTTCTCCAGGATCGCGATCAGGGTGCGGCCCACCGCCAGGCCCGAGCCGTTCAGGGTGTGAACATGGCGGAGATGGCCGCCGGCGGCCGGGCGGTAGCGGAGATTGGCGCGGCGAGCCTGGAAGGCATCGCAGTTGCTGCAAGAGGAGATCTCGCGGTAGGCATCCTGGCCCGGCAGCCATACCTCCAGATCGTAGGTCTTGGCGGCGGAAAAACCCATATCGCCGGTGGAGAGGCAGACGACCCGGTAAGGCAGCTCCAGCACCTGCAGGACCCTCTCGGCGTGACCGGTCAACTGTTCGAGCGCTTCGTCGCTGGTCTCGGGGGTGGTCAGCTGCACCAGCTCGACTTTGTTGAACTGATGCTGGCGGATGAGGCCGCGGACGTCCCTGCCGTGGGAGCCTGCCTCGCTGCGGAAGCAGGGAGTGTAGGCGGTGTAGCGCAGGGGCAGCTGAACCTCGTCCAGGATCTCCTCGCGATGGAGGTTGGTCAGCGGCACCTCCGCGGTCGGCACCAGATAGCCGTCGTGGCCCTCGAGCTTGAACAGGTCCTGCTCGAACTTCGGGAGCTGACCGGTGCCGGTGAGCGCGGCGCGGTTGACGATGAACGGCGGCAGCACCTCGGTGTAGCCATGGGAACGGGTGTGCAGGTCGAGCATCAGACCGATCAGCGCCCGCTCGAGCAGCGCGCCGGCGCCGAAGGAAACGGTGAAGCGGGCGCCGGCCAGCTTGGCGCCGCGCTCGAAGTCGAGGATGCCGAGCGCCGGGCCGATCTCCCAATGCGGACGCGGCGCAAAGGCAAAGCGGGTGGGCTCGCCGACCACACGCTCGATGCGGTTGGCGCTCTCGTCGCTGCCTCGCGGCACGCTCGGATGCGGCAGGTTGGGCAGCGCCAGCTCGATGGCGGCGATCTCGGGCTCGAGCACGGCCAGGCGAGCTTCGAGCTCGGCGGTGCGCTCCTTGATGCTCGCCACGGCGGCGATCTCGGCCGCCGCGTCGCCGCCGCGCTGCTTGACCGCGCCGATCGCACGGCTGGCCTCGTTGCGCCGACGCTTGAGCTCCTCGACCTCGACCAGCGCCGCCCGCCGCTCGGCGTCCAGGCGCAGCCAGGACTGCGGCAGGCCGGGATCGACACCGCGGCTCGCCAGCCGCTCGACCACGCCCTGCGGGTCGTTGCGCATGAGCTCCCGGGACAACATGGCCGGGCAGTCTATCCCGCCTGGCCCCGGGCACGAAGCCGGCGGAGTCGTTGCCGGCTTGTTTGACCCGCTCCCGTCCGGGCCTCGCCACCTGCCACCGTCCGACCAGGCTGCCTTGCGGCACGCGAGACGGCACGACCGCTGGGTTGACGCTTGCGGCGAACTCGTTTCCAGGTCCCAATTGGTGCTATGCGCACACTTCTAAATACAGAGACGGCGTTTATCGATGCGGAGGGCATGGTGCCCTCGCATCATTTCGAGGAGAAGACGAAATGAAGAAATTCACCATGACCCGCGGCCTCCGGTTGCACAGCGAGACGCTCCGGCGGCTCACGGCCGATCGGCTCGGAAAGGTAGCAGCAGGCTTCGTCCAGCCGACGATCAACGCTCCAAGCTGCAACGCCTACACTTGCGAATCAACCTGCCCAATCCACAAGTGCTAGCCCTGGGGGCCGGCGTGCCAGAACGCCTCTCCTAGCTGATCGCCGGACCGCCGCGCCGCAGGCCCCCATCCGCGGTTGACATGCAGGGGGGCCAACGGCCGGCGGCCGGACCGGCCCTCCGGGACCAGGACACCACCCGCGCGGCGTTGGTGAGGACCTGCCTCGCTGCCGCCGCGCCGCCAAGTTGCCACGGAAGGGAATCGGCGTTTAGACTCGGCGCACCTCGGTGCCCCGCTGGTTGCGGCCACCGCGCGGCCATCGGCACGGCGCGGGCGGCACGCGATCCGGTGCCGGTGCCACGTTCCCGTCCTGCCGGCGCGCGTGCGATCCCATCCTCTGAAAGTCAGGCTGGCCCGATGGGCGGTGCCGCCCGCGGCACTGGCGGCGATCGGCTGCTTCGCGGCGCACGAGATCGATCCGGCAGCCGCCGCCGAAGGCGCCTACCTCGGGCGCTTGGCCGCGGCGGTGCTGGTGGCGGTGGCGGCGCTGGCGCCGCCGCCGGCGGCCGAGCTGGGGCTCGGGGCGGCACTGGCGGTGGCGGCAGTCTGGGCGCTGCCCGCCGGCCCGGGGCGCGGCGCGGCGGTGCTGGCGCTGCTTGCTGCCGCTTTCGCCGTCGCGACGGGACGCCAGCTGCTGCGGCGGCTGGCGATCGCGGGTGGCAGCGACGGCATCGATCCCGCCAGCATGGGCCAGCATTCCGTGGGACCGAGCGCCGCGGCAGGCGCCGACCGCACGGACACCAGCTTACGTCTGCCTGAATCAGGCGGCTTCGGCACCCTTGGCGCCCTTGACGCCTCTCGCGGCTCCGGCAGCTCTGGCAGCTCCGGCCGGGCTCGCTTGGGGGTGGCCATCGCGCTCTGCTTCGGCTGCCAGGTGCTGCTGCGAGGCGAGCTGCTGTTCGCTCCGGGGCGATCGCTGCGGCCCTGGATGGCGCTCGTCGCGCTGCCGGTGGCCGCCGGTGCCGCGCTGACGCTGCTCTGGCGCCGACGCGGCCAGGTACCCGCGCTGGCGGCAGCCGCCGCGGCGGCGGTGCTGGCGCCTGGCTGGACGGTGGCAACCACCTTGGCGCTGGTGGCGCTGGCCGGCGGCGCCAGCCTCGCGACCGCGGGAGCGGCGTCCTCCGCCGCCGAGAGCGGCGAGGCGTGGCCGCCAGCGGCGAAACCGAAGTTGATCTATCAAGCGCGGCGGGCCTGGCGTTCCGGGGCGGTCTGGCCGGCCTGGGCACGAGTGACAGCGGCCGTGATCGCGCTGGCGCTGCCGATCGCCTGGGAACCCCGTGCCGGCTGGGCCATGGCGCTCGCCGGTCTGGCGCTGTGGCGCCCCGGTCTGGCAGGTGCTGCGGCACTCGCACTGGTCGCGGTGACGCGTGGCGCGGCGCTGGCAGGCGTAAACCTTCCCGGCGCACTCGCCGCCCACGCTTCCTGGCGCGAAGGGGCGGCCGGCCTGGCCTGGCTGGTGATGCTGGTACCCGCCGCGCTGCTGGCGGTGCGGCAGCGCCGCTCCCGGGCCCTACTGGCCGCCGCCGTGCTGCTCGCATTCGCCACGCCCTGGCTACCCAACCGCTCGGCACTGGCGGCCCCCCTGGCACTGGCGGCGCTGGCCCTGCCGGCGGCGGGCGCCGCGGCGGGCCTGACGGCGGTCTGGAGCGCGGCACTGCTGCTCGGCACCACGCTGCTGGCGTCCTATCCCTGGATGCGCCAGGACCCGCTGGCCGACGCCTTGGCGCTGATCGGTGGCGGCGGTGGCGACGGCGCCGGACCGGGGCTGGCGGCGGCGATCGGCGCCGGCGCGATCCTGCTGGCCGCCGTCACCGGCGTGGCCTCACGCCGTACGCCGCGGTTGCGGCAACCGGCGAGAGCAGCCCCTGCCGGCCTGCGCACGGCAGGCCCCGCCGGAGTGCGCGCGACAACCGCCGCCGGCATCGCGCTGTTCGTCGCCCTGGTAGGCCCTGGGCTGGCATCCCCGAGCACTGCCCTCCTCGACGGCGGCGACGCCGTGCTGCTCGACGGCGGCCGTCCTCTTTGGCGCGCCGACCTCGGGCTGGGGCGCATCCGCGGCCTGATTCTGCAGACCAGCCTGGTCAACGCGGCCGGCCTCGCCGCCGGCACGCCGGTGGCGAAAATACGCCTGCTCGGCACCGGCTTCGCCCCGGTCGAGCTGCAACTGCGCGCCGGCGAGGACACCGGCGAGTGGGCGGCGCGCCGACCCGACATCGCGGCCACCGCGGGCCTGCTCGCACCGCACCCCTGGCTGGCCTGGGTGGCGGGCGATTTCTTCGGCCAGCGCTACCGTGCCCGCCTGCGGCTGCCGCGCGCCGGCAGCTTCGCCCGCGTGGAGATCGACCTCGCCGCCGGCCTGCCTCCGACCACCGGTCTGGCCCTCTACCAGGTGGAGCTTGAAAGGTAAGCCCGCAGCCTTCGCAGCTGTCGCCAAGGTGGCGGCGGCGTTCATCGCCGCGGCGCTCGCCACCGCGGCGCTGGCGCGGTACCCGCCGTTGCCGGCCGACGACCCGCTGGCGGGAACCCTGGCCCTGATGCCCTTGGTCCTGGCTGCCCTGTGCGGCATTCACCTCTGGGGCGTGCGGCAGGGCGGCCGCCGGCTGTCGCGGGCGGGCAGCGCCGGCGAGCTGGCGGCGCTGGGCTTGCTGGTCGCGGCGGCCTTCGCCCGACCGGCGATGGGCCTGCCGCACGCCAGCGAGATCCTGGCCGCGGGCCTGCTGCTGGTGCTCGCCCATCGGCTGGCGCGGCAGCTGCCGGCGCTGCGCCCGCTGCTCGGCCGCCGTCTCGGCCCGCGCCCCTCGGCGCTCTTCTTCTGGCTGCCGCTGACGGTCTACCTCGCCATCCTGCCCTGGTCGGCCGGTCACCGCCAGCCTGACGGCGACGAGCCGTACAACCTGCTGCTCGCCCACAGCCTGGCCTACGACCACGACACGGACCTGGCGAACAATTACGCCGCTGGCGACTGGCGCCATTTCATGGACCGCCCGATCGCGCCGCAGCCTGGCGATCCGGTGGGGCGGCGCGGCGAGATCTACTCCCGCCACAACGCTCTGCTCCCCTTGGCCCTGGTCCCGGCCTATCGCCTGGCCGGCAAGGCCGGCGCCCTGGTCAGCATGGCGCTGCTGACCGCCGCACTGGCCTGGCTGACCCTGCGCCTCGGCCGGCACTACGCCGCCGAGCTTCCCGGCGAATCGCTGGCGGCCTATGCCTGGGTGGCGCTCGCGCCGCCGCTGCTGCTCTATTCCTACCAGGTCTGGGTCGAGGTCCCCGCCGCGCTGCTCGCGGCCGCCGCGCTCGACCAGATCCTCGCGCTGGCGCCCGCGCCGGCGGTCGCCGCGCTGCCGCGCCGCCGCGCCTGGCTGGCGATCGCGATTCCGGTGCTGCTGCTGCCGCTGCTGAAGATCCGCTTCATCCTGATCGCGGCGCCGCTGGTGGCGCTGGCCGCCTGGCGGGCCGGGCGGCAGCCGTCGCACCGCCGCCAGCTGCTGGCGCTGGGGATGATCCTGCTGGCGCTGGTGGGCGGCATCCTGCTGTACAACCTGTGGCTCTACTCCAACCCGCTGAAGATCCACAGCTGGCAGGAGATCGACCCCAACCGCCACACGCTGCAGGACTACCTGGGCGGCGGCCTCGGGCTGCTCTACGACTGCGCCTTCGGGTTGTTCGCCTTCGCGCCGATCTGGCTGCTGCTGCTGCCGGCCGTGGCGCTGCTGCTCGCCCGCCGTGCGGCGCTGCCAGCCCACCTCGCCGTCCTCACCCTGCCCTATCTGATGGTGGTGACCCCGCGCGGCGAATGGTACGGCGGCTGGTCGCCGCCGTTTCGCTACGCGCTGATCGCCCTGCCGCTGCTCGGCCTGGCGCTGGCACCGCTGCTCGCCCGCCGCCACCGCCCGGGAGCGCGCTGGCTGCTTGCCGGCCTGGGCTCCCTGACCCTGATCCTGACCGTCGTCTGGATCGTGGTCCCCGGCTGGACCTACAACTTCGCGGACGGGCGCACCTACGTCCTCGACCATCTCGACTCGCGGCTGGGCGCCGACCTGGCGCGGTTCTTCCCGAGCGCGGTGCGGCCGCGCACCGCCACCTGGCTGTGGCCGCCGATCTCGCTGGCAGCGATGATCGGCGCCTGGTGGCTGCCCCGCCGGCGGGGCCTTGCGGCGGGGTTGGCCGGCATCGCCGCCGTGCTCGCCGCCGCCGCCATCCTGCCCATCGCCGCCGCGCGGATCCCGACCCGCGTCATCGAGCTCGAGGATCCGCAGGTGATCAAGCTCGGCGGTCACCTCTATCCCGACCGCTGGGTGATCGAGCGCACCCTTTATCGGGGCGGCTGGGTGCTGCGGGTGGGCGACCAGGTGCGTGCGCCGGTGGTCGCCGGCGGCCGCCAGGTACGGCTGAAGCTCGAAGCCGAGCTGATCCGCAACCAGCCGGTGCCATTCGAGGTCGAGATCGCCGCCGGGGACCGCCTGCTGGCGATCTGGACGCCGGTACGCGACCGCGCCTGGGAGGAGCTGAGCCTGGGACCCTTCGAGTGGTCGCCGGGCGCACCCCTGGTGCTCACCGCCCACGGGCCGCACCCCCCGGGCGCCCTCAACGGCGCGGTGCTCGACCGCATCGAGCTCGCCTGGGAATGAGCGGCGCGCGCCATGCGGCCTGAGCCGGGCGAACCCACGGCGCGACGCCGGGCCGCCACCGAGCCACCGGAGGCTCCGGAGGTCACCGCGGTGGTGCCGACGATCGGCGGCAGTCCATGGCTCGCCGCCTGTCTGCTGGCGCTGCGACGCCAGGAAGGGGTGCGCTCGCTCGAGATCATGGTGGTGGATCAGGCGCCGCAGCCGCTGGCGCTGCCGCCGGGACTTGCCGATCGCGTGCTGCGGCCGCCACGCAACCTGGGCTTCACGGGCGGCACCAATCTCGGGATCGCGGCGGCCCGCGGCGAGCTGCTGGCCACGGTCAACGACGACGCGGTGGTCGAACCGGGCTGGCTCGCCACGCTCGCCGCGGCGTTGCGGTTCGATCCCCGCGCCGCCGCCGCACAGGGTGTCAACCTCCTCGCCGATGCCCGCGACCTGGACGCCGCCTACGACGACGGACCGCTGCCGGGCGCGCTGCGACGCCAGGCCCCGAACCGCCGCCAGCGGATCGACAGCTGCGGACTCGGCTGGAACCGCTGGTGGCAAGCCATCCAGCTCGGGCACGGCATGGCGCTGGCGGAACTGGACTCAGCATTGCCCGCCGGGGCCGTGCCCGGCACGCCAGCAGCGGTGACGGCGGTCGCAAGCGCCGCTCCGGAGTCCGCGCGCGCCACTCCGGATGACGCCCCTATCGAAGTGTTTGGTGTCTCGGCGACCGCCGCCCTGTTCCGGCGCGCGGCGCTCGCACGGGTGGCGCCGGACGGCCAGGTCTTCGACCCGCGGCTGATCTCTTACTACGAGGACGCCGAGCTGGCCGGCCGCCTGCGCGCCGCCGGCTTTCACGCCCTGCTGGCGCCGGCGGCGCGGGCGCTCCACGCCGGATCGGCCTCGGGGCGTGCGGCACCCGCAAGCCGCCGACGCTGGCGCCTGATCTACGGCAACCGCTACCTGGTGGCCGCCCGCCTGCTCGGCCGCGGTCTCTGGCTCCGGCTGCCGCGGATGCTGCTGCGCGATCTCCTGGATCTCGCCGGCCCCTTCGCCCCCCGCCGCTCCCGGAACCGCCGCGCCGAATGCGAGCCGGGGGATATCGGCCAGGATGCCGGGCGGGGCGCCGGCCGCCGGCTCCTGCCAGGCGTGGTGGCAGGATGGGGTCGCGCATTGCGCCACCTGCCGGAGTTCGCCCACCGCGGCGTGTCCGCACCGCCCCTGGCAGAGGTGGCGCGGCTGAGTCGCTGGCCGCCCCAATCGGGGTAACCTCTGACCGATGGCCGCCCCCCCCAGCCAACCGCCACCGCGAAAACCGTCACCCTTACCGGCACCGCACTCGCCGCCCACGGCGGAAGAGCCCTCACCTCAACCGATGTCGCCCTCCGCACCGCAGGCCGCACCCTTCCTGCCGCCACCGGCGGTACCACAGCCGCTACCGGCGCTGACCGGGATCGTGGTGCACTGGCGCGACGAGACGCGCCTCGCCGAGCTGATCGCCGCCTGGCCGCACGACGACCAGCGCTTCGAGCTGGTGGTGGTGGACAACAGCGCCTCGGCAACGACCGCATATCTGCCGTCCCAACCGGCAGCGATCGAACCACCCGCCGACCGGCCAAGCCAGCCGCCACGGCCGCCTGAGCCGCCCGCTGCCGCACCGGCCGGCAGCCCTGCCGATGCGCCAGCTCCGGCCGCGCCCGCTCCCATCCACCGCTTGCGGCCGGCGCGCAATCTCGGCTTTGCCGGCGGCGTCAACGCCGGGGTGGCGGCCGGCCGGGCGCCGCTGCTCCTGCTGCTCAACCCGGACGCCCTGCCCGAGCCCGGCGCGCTCGCGCAGCTGCTCGCGGGCTTCGCCGCGCATCCGGAGGCCGCCGGCCTGGCCCCCCGCCTGGCCGGCGCCGACGGCGAGCCGCAGTTCGCCTGGCAGCTGCGACGCCTCCCCTCGGCCTGGGGCTGCCTGCGCCAGACCCTCCCCTGGCCTTTCGCCGGCGCTGCCGGCGCCACCGGCGGTCTCGCCGCCGAGCCGCCACCCGGCACGCCGGTCGAGCAGCCGGCCGCGGCGGCGCTGGCGCTCCGTCGCGACGCGCTCCTGGCCGCCGGCGGCTTCGACGAGCGCTTCCATCCCGCCTGGTTCGAGGACGTCGACCTCGCGCACCGCCTGCGGCAAACCGGCGCGCGCCTGCTCTACTGGCCGGCGGCGCGCTTTCGCCACGCCCTTGGCAGCAGCGTCCCACGCCTGGGTTACGGGCGCTTCCTGTGGATCTACCACCGCGGCCTCGAGCGCTACCTGGCCAAGCACCACGGCGCCGCCTGGTTGCCGGCGGCGCGAGCCGGCCTGATCGCCGGCCTGCTGCTCCGCCTGCCGCTGGTGGCCGTCCGCCGCCCCCGCCGTGCCGCCTCCCGCCGCGAGGCGGCGGCCGGCCTGCTGGTGGCCCTGGCCGGCGCGCTCTCCGGCTGGCGGCTGCCCCGCGCCGTCGCCCTCGACCCCGCCGGCGACGCCACGGGGCAGCCGCCAGCCACCACCCGGTCCCGGCGAGGGCGCGATGGCAGCTGAGGTCGCCATCTGCCTGGTCACCCACGACTCGGCGCCGGACCTGGCGGGCTGCATGGCGGCGATCGCGGCCCTGCATCCGCCGCCGGCCGAGATCGCGCTGGTCGATTCCGGCAGCCGCGACGGCAGCCTCGACGAGGCGCGGCGCACGGCGCCGCACGGCATCCCGCTGTCCGCCACCGGCCACGCCGCCAACATCGGCTTCGCCGCCGGCATGAACGCCGCCATCGCCGCCACCCGCGCGGCCTACGTCCTGACCCTAAACGCCGACGCCCGCCCGCGGCCCGACTACCTCGAGCGCCTGGCGGCGCGCATGGAGGCGCATCCGGAGCTGCGGGTCGCGGCGGTCGCCGGGCGCCTGGTGCGGCCGGAGACGCCCGGCGCCCCGCGCCTCCTCGATGCCTGCGGCATGCGCCTGACCAGCGCCTGGCGCCACCTCGACCGCGGCTCCGGCGAGCCCGACCGCGGCCAGTGGGCGCTTCCCGATCGGGTCTTCGGCGCCACCGGCGCGGCCTCGCTCTTCCGCCGCGCGGCGCTGCTCGACGCGGCGGTCGACGGCGAGATCTTCGACCCGCGCTTCCACTCGTTCCGCGAGGACGCCGAGCTCTGCTTCCGCCTGCGCGAGCGCGGCTGGGAAATCCTCTACGAGCCCGCCGCCGTCGCCGAGCACCGGCGCTTCAACCTGCCCGCCCGGCGCGGCGCGATGCCTCCCGCCGTCAATCTCCATTCGCTCAAGAACCGCTACCTGCTGCGCATCTACCACCAGACCGGCCGCAACCTGGCGCGCACCCTGCTGCCCACCCTCGGCCGCGACCTCGGGGCGCTCGCCTGGGTGGCGCTGCGCGAGCGCTCGTCGCTCGCCGCCTACGCCTGGCTGCTGCGCCACCGCGCCGAGCTGCTGGCCCGGCGGCGCGCCATCCAGGGCCGCCGCACCCGCCCGGCGGCCGAGCTGGACGCCTGGTTCGGCCGCCAGGGAGCGCCGCTGTGAGCCGCTCGCCGGGCCCGGCGGTGGCGCTGATCGGCAGCCGCGGCATCCCCGCCCGCTACGGCGGCTACGAGACGCTGATGGAAGAGCTGTCGGTGCGGCTCCTGGCGCGCGGCTTCCGGGTCACCGTCTACTGCCGCTCCCATTCGACACCGCGCCAGCTGCGCAGCTACCGCGGCGTCGAGCTGGTGGTGCTGCCGACGGTGCGCACCAAGCACCTCGACACCCCCGTCCACACCCTGCTCTCCTGCCTGCACGCCGGCGCCCGCGGCTTCGACGCCGCGCTGG
>Ga0070733_10003447_pt1 | contig 10847 bp, 7 predicted proteins | sample Coa_R1_9_FD_66450 | JGI IMG/M metagenome (GOLD analysis project Ga0070733, IMG submission 66450) | Surface soil microbial communities from Centralia Pennsylvania, which are recovering from an underground coalmine fire - Coalmine... | ecosystem: Environmental > Terrestrial > Soil > Unclassified ... | reverse complement strand
CCGGCCTGTACTACGCCAGCTCGGCCACCCACGCCGGCGGCGGCGTCTGCGGCATCCCCGGAATGCAGGCTGCCAAGGCCGCGATCGCCGACATGAAGGCAGGCCGACGGGGCGCCGCCCTCCGTAAATTCTCCCCCCGTCCTTGATCAGCGGCTCACTTCAAAGCAGGAAACTCCCTGACGGTGCATGGCGAACCCGTCCGCCGGCCCGGACCGGTCGCGGCAGGCCTGACGGCGCGGGCCGGAGCCACGGTATGGCGATGGACCGATGGCTGACCTGACCGCACCGCAGACCTCAGCGACCGGAACCCCGGCGGCGGTGAGCGCCATGCTGGAGGCTCGCAGCGTCGCGCTGGTCGGTGCCAGCCAGCGGCCCGGCAGCCTGGGCGAGAGGATGGTTGCCGAGGTATCCTCCAGCCCGTCCCGGCCTAAGCTGTATCCGGTCAACCCCCGCTACACCGAGATCGGCGGCCTCCGCTGCCACCCCAGCCTGGCCGATGTGCCCGAGCCGGTCGACCTGGTGCTGCTCGGCGTTCCCGACGCCGTGCTGGAAGCGCAGCTCACCATGGCCGCCCGCCGGGGCGACGCCTCGGCGGTCATCTTCGGCAGCGCCTATGACGTGCCTGGCCAGCCGCCTGGGCTGCGCGGACGGCTGGCTTCCATCGCCACGGCGGCCGGGATGGCATTGTGCGGCGCGGGCTGCATGGGCTTCGTGAACGTCACGCACGGACTGCGCGCGGTCGGCTATGTCGAGCCCCGGGAGCTTCGGTCCGGGCCGGTCGCCCTGGTGACCCACTCGGGCTCGGTGTTCTCCACGCTGCTGCGCTGCCGGCGCGGGTTCGGCTTCTCGCTGGCCGTTTCCTCCGGCCAGGAGCTGGTGACGACGGCGGCGGCCTACGCCCGCTACGCGCTCGGGCTGCCGCAGACCCGGGTGCTGGCGCTGGTCCTCGAAGCCATCCGTGACGCCGGGCCGTTGCGTTCGGTGCTCGCCGGCGCCGATGCCGCCGGGGTTCCCGTGGTGTTGCTGACGGCCGGCCGGTCAGAGCAAGGCCGGGCCCTGGTGTCGGCGCACTCCGGCGCGCTGGCTGCCGGGGACGGCGCGTGGGAGGCGCTGACCGGCGCCTATGGCCTGCACCGGGTCGGCGACCTGGCCGAACTGGCGGACACCCTGGAACTGTTCGCGGCTCCCCGTGCCCGTGCCTGCCGTGCCGGGCGGGGTATTGCGACGATTCATGACTCTGGTCTGGAGCGGGCGCACGTCGCGGATCTGGCCGACCAGGCCGGGGTGCCGTTCGCGGTGATCGGGAGGCGCACCCGGGCCACGCTGGGCGCCATGCTCGATCCGGGGCTGGAGCCGGGCAACCCGCTCGACATGTGGGGGACGGGGCGCGACGCGCGGCAACAGATCACCGAGGCCCTGACAGCAATGGCCGAGGACCCGGCGGTGGCGGTGGCCGCGCTCGCGGTCGACCTGGTCCCCGAGTTCGACGGTGACGACTCCTACCCGCAGGCGTTGCTGGCCGTGGCGGACCGGACCAGCAAGCCGCTGGCCGTGCTGGCCGGCCTGCCCGCCTCGATCGACCTGGCCGCCGCCGCCCGGCTGCGGGATGCCGGGATCCCGGTTCTGGAGGGTGTGCGCACCGGGCTTCTCGCCCTGCGTCACCTGCTCGATCATTCCAGCCGCGCGGCCCGGACCCGCTCGCCCGCCGGGTCTGGCGCCGCGCCGCGTGACGCCGCGCCGGGCGGCCCGGCGGTGATTGCCCAGGGCGACGCGGGGCGGCGGGCGCGCTGGGCGGGTGTGCTGGCCAGCGGGCGGCTTGGTGGCGCCGTGCTGGCCGGCCTGCTCCGGGATTATGGCGTACCCGTGGCACGGACCTGTGCCGCCGCGAGCCTGGCCGGGGTGCTGGCGGCGGCGGACGAGGTTGGCTACCCGGTGGTCTTGAAGACCGATGAGCCGGGGGTGGCGCACAAATCCGATGTGGGTGGCGTGCTGCCCGGGCTGGCGGACGCGCAGGCGCTGGCCGACGGGTACCGGGACCTGGCCGGCCGGCTGGGGTCCCGGGTGGTGGTCTGCGAGACCGCCGCACGGGGGACCGAGATACTTCTCGGCGTGGTCCGTGACCCGGCCCTGGGGCCGCTGGTGGTGGTTGGGGCCGGTGGGGTGCTGGCCGAATTGCTCGCCGACCGCGTCGTAGCCCTGCCGCCGGTGGACCGCCAGGGCGCGCTGCGGATGCTGCGGAGGCTGCGGGCCTTCGCCCTGCTCACCGGGATGCGCGGACAGCCCCCGGCCGACCTGGGCAGTGTCGCCGACGCGATAACCGGAGTGTCGGCCATCGCCTCCGAACTCGGCGGCAGTTTTACCGTTCTGGACATCAATCCCCTGATCTGCGGGCCTGCGGGCGCTGTGGCGGTGGACGCCCTGGTTATCCTGGGATGACCCAGAAGGCCCACCAGCCCGGTCTCAATCGGCGTGTCAGGCGCTGTCTACGATTTCTCCGGCGGGCTCTCTGTCATGATCGCGGGTGCGAGTTACGTCTGGATGCCGGGAAATCGGCAGGCAGGGGACAGACAATCACAGACATACCACAATCGCAGACACACCATTGTCTTTGCGCCCTGCCGTCGCTAAGGTCCCGACCAGACCCCGCTACTAAACGGACTCTCTCTACCAAGGAAGTACAAAGGGAGGCAAATGATGAAACCTGCCCGATGGTGGGCCCTCACGGGCTCCTTGGGGCTGGCCGTATCCTTCATGGCCGCGACGGCGGGAACCGCCACCGCCTCGGCGCACCCGGCCACCCACCAGGTGTCACCGCTGGCCGCGCGGGTTGCCGCCCTGGAGTACTCACATCCAGCGGGGAAGGTTGCGGGTAACACCCAGGTCGGTTTCGACATGGTGCTGTCGCTGCGGCACGCCGCTGCCGCGCAGGCACTCGTCCGCTCGGTCTCGACGCCGGGGTCGGCGCAGTTCCACAGGTACCTGACCCGGGCGGCCTGGGAAGCCCGGTTCGGGCCGGCCCAGGCTCAGATCGCCAAGGCCGAGTCCTGGCTCCGGCACAACGGCTTCACCGTCGTGTCGGTACCCAAGACCCATCTGTACGTATCCGCCCAGGGCAGCGCTCGCGCCATCGAGCACGCGTTCGGCGTCCAGCTCGGCTACTACAAGGTCAACGGGAAGACGGTCCGGCTGGCCAAGGGCACCGTGTCGATCCCCTCGGGGATGATGGGCACCATTTCCGGTGTGTCCGGCCTCAGCGAGTACGCGGCCACGACCAACCTCTCGCAGATGCCGCAGGCCTCGGCGCACCAGTCGGCCAGCGCCGTCACCGAACCGCCGCCGCCCGCCGGTTTCCGCAACCCGCAGCCGTGCAGCGCGTTCTGGGGCCAGAAGACCGACACCAAGGACTCGCCCAAGCTGTACAAGCCCTACACCAACAACAGCTATGACATCTGCGGTTACAAGCCGGCCCAGATGCGCGACGCGTACGGGCTGAAGAACGCCGTGTCGTCGAGCGCTGGCAAGGGCGTGACCGTGGCGATCACCGACGCTTACGACTCGCCCACCCTGCAGGCGGACGCGTCGCACTACTTCTCGCTCAACGACTCGTCCAACCCGCTTCGCTCCAGCCAGTTCTTCAACGTCGAGCCCACCAAGGTAGGCAACGAGGCGCTGTGCGCCGGCGGCAGCGGCTGGTACGCCGAGCAGGCGCTCGACGTCGAGTCGGTGCACACGATGGCCCCCGGGGCGAACATCTTGTTCGTCGGCGCCCAGGACTGCACGGACAACAAGCTCCTCGACGCCATCCAGACGGCGATGGCGGACGGCGCCAGCGTCATCACCAACTCCTGGGGCGACGACCTCGGTGACCTGCTCGTCGACCAGGCCACCAAGACCGCCTTCGACAACACGTTCATGATGGCCGACGCCACCGGCGTCAGCATCATGTTCTCCAGCGGCGACACTGGTGACAACTTCGCCGACTTCGGGATCACGGCCCCGAACTACCCGCCGAGCAGCCCGTTCATCACCGCTGTTGGCGGGACCACGCTCGAGGTCAACTCCGCCAACCAGCGGGCAGCCGAGTACGGCTGGTCAACGGCCAGGTCGATACTGTGCCAGGCCACGGTGAAGAACTGCGGCAAGGCGACCAAGCCACTGACTCCGCTGGCCTTCCAGGCCGGGGCCGGCGGTGGCACCAGCTACACCTACCTCGAGCCGTTCTACCAGGCGCCGGTCGTGCCGAGCGCGCTCGCTCTGCGCAACCAGTCGCTGTTCGGCAACACTCCGCTGCGCGTCGTCCCGGACATCTCGATGGACGCCGACGCGCAGAGCGGGCTGCTCATCGGCCTGACCCAGGCATATCCGCATGGCACGCACTACGGCCAGTTCAAGGAGGGTGGCACCAGCCTCGCCTCGCCACTGCTCGCGGGTGTGGTCGCGGACACCGATGCGGCGGCGGGCTCGCCACTCGGGTTCCTGAACCCGGAGCTGTACAAGGCGTTCATGCAGTCGCCTGGGGCGTTCAACGACATCATGCCGCCGTCCAACCCGGACGCGGCCGACGTCATCCGCGTTGACTACGCCAACACGGTGAACCCGTCCAACGGCTTCCTCGTGAGCGTGCGGGCGATCAACTACGCGGGCCCGGAGACCTACTGCGACGGAACGGGCAACTGCGCCACGCGCAACGTGACCCTGACCACCGCCAAGGGTTATGACGGAATGACCGGTCTCGGATCGGTCAGCGGGAAGTTCGTCAGCATACTGTCGAAGTTCTGATCCACTCGCGCGAGGCGGGGCACCGGGACCCGGTGCCCCGCCTCGCACCGTCTCCTGGCTACGGCGGTCAGGATGGGTCCGCCGGCTCGTCCTGGGGTTGGCCGGGCGGATCCGTCTTGCCGGCGTCTGTCTTCGTGGTGTCTGTCTTCGTGGTGGCTGTCGCACTGCGGCGGATGTCTTCCAGGCTGTCCCTGAGCGCTTGCCAGACCTTCGCCAGGCTGCTCGCGACGGGCAGGTCGCCCCGGATGGTGATGGGCGGGCCGGCCTGGCCACCGAGCGCTTCGGCCGTGGCGCTGGCCAGGCTGACCAGCTCCTGGTCGGTCGCCTCCAGCATGACCGCGTCGCCGGTCGCCCGGATCCGCATGTACCGCCGGCCGCGTTCCTCGGGTGGCTCGTCACTGGTGCCGGTGACATCGGCGTTGCGCAGCGCCTCCTTGGCCTGGTCCAGATCGAGGCCCAGCGAGACGAGCGCCTTCGCCGCCGCCGTCTCGGGATCGGCGAGCGCGGCCAGCAGCAGGTGATGCGAGCCGACGGGACTGCGCCCGGCCAGGCGCGCAGCCTCGTCCAGGCTGGTCCGCGCGGCCGGGGTGGTGTGCAGTTCCTCGGGCTCGTCGCCGGGGACCGCCGGGTTGCGGTGCAGCCAGCGGCGGCCCACCTTGGTCTGCCCTGCTGGCAGCAGGTCGAGGACCGCCGTGCGGACCTTCGCGAGGTCACCGGCGGCGGCCAGGAGTATCTGCGCGCCAACCCCCTCGCCCTCGCGGATCAGGCCGAGCAGGATGTGCTCCGTGCCGATGTAGTTGTGGTGCAGGGAGAGCGCTTCGCGGAGCCCTAGTTCCAGGACCTTCTTCGCGCGCGGGGTGAACGGGATGCGCCCGCTCGGCGGTTCGGTCCCCTTGCCGACAATGGCGGTGATCTCTTCCCGGGTGGCGGTGACCGTCATCCCGAAGCGGTCGAGAGCGCGCCCGGCCAGGCCTTCGGGCTCGCCGAGCAGGCCGAGCAGGATGTGCTCGGTGCCGATGTAGTTGTGCTGGAGTTCACGGGCCTCGTCCTGGGCGAGCACGATGACGCGGCGGGCCCGGTTGGTGAATCGCTCGAACATGGTGCCACGATGGCCTTAACGCTTAGACCATGTCAATACCACACTATTAACATGGTTATTGTAATGGACCAGTTTATTGTGATGGAGCACTGAGCCGGGAAGGACTGACCGTGGACTGGGAAGACCGTCTCGATGAATGGGAACTCGAACTCGAGCTGGCCAAGCAACTCGAGGACTCGGACTGGGTGACCCTGGAGCGGGCGGCCGCCGATACGGGCGCGTCCCGGGCCGCCCTGCGCAACTGGTACCGCACCGGGCAGATCCCGTCCCGGCTCGTCGATGGCCCGCACGGCCCGCAGCGGCTGGTTCCGCTCGCGGTCGTCGCCGCGCGCGCCGAGGCTTCCCCACGGCTGCGCCGCACCGCCGAACGGCGGCTCGCCGACCAGGCCCAGCTCGAAATCCTCCGCCACCGGATCGACGAGATGGAACTACGCCTGGCCGTCCTGGAACGCCGGCTGACCGCTCGGCGTTCTGGCGAAAACTCTCAGAACAGCACGTAGAGCTTGCGCATTGTCTCGTGGATGTGCCAGGTGCCGGTCCAGCCCTTGGGAAACACGGCGGTGTCCCCGGGGCCGATCTCGGTCGAATCGCTGCCGTCCGTGGTCACCGTCATCCGGCCGTACAGGACGTACACGAATTCGTTGCTCTCCAGCGTCCAGTGCGACCGGCCCGGAGTGCACTCCCAGACGCCGGCCTCCTGGCCGCCGTCTTTCCAGATGGTGGTCCCCGACGTGTGCATCGGCTCCCCGGTGGCCTCGGGCAGGGCGCCCCAGTCCTCCAGCTCCACGCTGCTCGCGGTAACCAGAAAGGGTGGGTCGAGGCTCGTGGTGGTCATGGCGGATGGATCCTCTCCTAGCTGGCCGGTGCCTGTGCAGGGTGGCTCCGCCTGCCGGCCGGCCTGGGCGTTCGGTAACGCCCGCGTTCGTTGGACGCCAGGTGCTTGCGGGACGGGCTGCTCCTGGAGGAAGGACACTGCCGGCGGGGAGGGCGGTGCCTGCTGAGTAAGCAGTGCTTGCGGGAAGGGCAGTGCGACGGGATCAGCCGCCAGACTGCTGTGGCCGGCCTCGTCGAACCGGCCGAGACCGAGCACCGAGACATCGACGACGTCAGTCGCGCCGGTGAGCGCGACATCGGCCGCCGCCCGGGATACCGCTGGGCCCCACATCATCCCAGCGCCGCCGGCACAGGCGACGGTCACCCCGTCCAGTTGCCCGGCCGGGCCGAGCGCGGGACCGATGATGGGCAGGTGGTCGGGGGTGAAGTCGATCGTGGCCGCCCAGAGCCGGCGCAGCCCGAGCCCGGCGGTGACCGGCACCAGGCGGGCGAGCCGCTCGCGCATCAGGGCGAGGTAGTCCAGGTCAACGCTGCGGTCCTCGCCCGGTGGCTCGTCCGGGTTGCTCATCCCGAACAGCAGGCCGCCCTCTTCCGGCCGCCAGTACAGCCCGGCGGACAGGTCGAAGACCATCGGCACCCGGGAGGGGTGCAGATCCGGGTGCTGCTCGGTCACCGCGACCTGGTGCCTGGCGCCGCCCGCCGGGATCCGGATGCCGGCCAGCCGGCCGACTGCGGCGAGCTTTGGCCCCCCGGTGAGCACGACCAGGCCGGTGGCGATCCCGCCGTCGCTGGTCGTCACCCCGGCGACCCGGCCGCCTGACACCTGCAGGCCGAGGAACGCGACGTGCTCGGCCACCTGCACCCCGCTGCGCAGCAGGGCCACCGTGTAGGCGGTCACGTTGCGGGCCGCAGTGATGTATCCATCGTCGGCGCAGAACGTGCCGCCCATGGTCTGGCCGGGCGCCAGCGCCGGGTTCGCCTCGTCCACCTCGGGGCTGTCCAGCCAGCGCACCGGGACCCCCAGCGAGATCTGCATGGCCATCCGGCTACCGGCGGCCGCAACCTCGGCCTCGGTGAAGCAGGGCAGTAGGTATCCCTGGGTGACGAACCCAGAATCACAGCCCAGCTCCGCATGCTGCCGGAGGTAGAACTCGCGGGACCAGCGGCCGAGCCGCACCGCTTCCGGAGTGCCGCCCTGCAGCCGTACGACGCCCGCTGCCCGGCTGCTGGCGCCCTGGCCGAGCATGCCCTTTTCCAGCAGGACCACTCTGCTTAGCCCCGCTTGCCGCAGGAAGTAGGCGCACCACGCCCCCACTGTCCCGCCCCCGACGATCACCGCGTCAGCCGTGCCGGGAAGATCCCTGGACTGCATTGGCACCACACCGATGCTGCCATAAACTGAACATTCAGTCAATTAAGCTTCATAGCTCACAATTGGTAAGCAATTGACCACAAGCCGCAGAGTTGATCCGGTATTGCTGCTGAGTGAGTTGTACCCACGTCGCGGCGACTGTATCGGCCAGACTCGCAAATGGAAGGACGCGGCGAAAAATATGTACGGGCTGTCAGATACCGATCTGGAGATCCAGAGCCGCGCTCGGACGTTCGCGGAGGAGCTGATTCCCTTCGAGTGTGAGGCCGAGCTGGCCGGCGGAGAGCTGCCGGCCGGGGTGACCGCCAAGCATGCGGCCCGGGCGCGCGAACTCGGGCTGTGCGCGACGAACATGCCAGCCGAGCTGGGCGGTGGCGGCTGCACCACGCTGCAGCAGATGCTGGTACAGGAGCAGATGGGCCGGGTCACCAACGCGCTCGGCTGGGTGGCGGCCACGCCACCGTCCTGGCTGCCCCGGGTCGCCACCCCCGGCCAGATCGAGCGCTACGTCCGCCCGGTCATCCGTGGCGACCGTGAGGAATGCTACGCGATCACGGAGGAAGGCGCGGGCTCGGATGTGGACGCCATCGAGGCGACCGCCCGCCGCGACGGTGACAGTTACCTGCTGAACGGTGTCAAATGGCACGTCACCTCGTACAACACCGCCGACTTCGCCTTCTTCCAGGCCAAGCTGGACGGCGGGCCGCACCATGGCGAGCACGCCATGTTCCTTGTGGATCTGCCGAGCCCAGGTGTCGAGGTCGTGCGCACACCGGCCTACACCCACACGATCAGCCACCACCACCCGATCGTCGCGTTCAGCGATGTCCGCGTTCCGGCGGCCAACCTGGTCGGAACCGAAGGCGACGGGATGACCTTCGCCTATGAGTGGTTCCGCTTCGAGCGCCTCATGGTTGCCGCCCGCTGTCTCGGTGCCGCCGAGCGCCTGGTCGCCGAGATGACCGCATTCGCCGCGCAGCGGCGGGCCGGCGGCCGGCCGGTCAGCGACTACGGCCTGGTGGCCGCGATGCTCGCGGACAGCCTGACCGAGCTGTTCGCGGCCAGGTCGCTCGGCTACGAAACCGCCAGGGGAATCGACCGTGGCGCCGACGTCAAGGTGGCCCACGCACAGTGCTCGATGGCCAAGCTCTACTGTTCGGAGATGGCCGGCCGGGTGGCCGACCGGGCGGTGCAGGTCTTCGGCGGCCGTGGCTACATGCGCGAGAACGTGGCCGAGCGCTTCTACCGCGAACTCCGCGTCGAACGCATCTGGGAAGGCACCAGCGAAATCCAGCGCGCGATCATCGCCCGCCAGATGATCAAGCGCGGCCCCACCACCCTCGCCTGATCCCACAGCCGGGGCGGCGGGTGGGGTTACCTGGGATTGATCCCCCAGGGGACCGGGTGGGGTTACCTGGGGTTGATCCCCAGGGGACCGGGTGGGGTTACCTGGGGAGGTTGGCTTCGATGGCTTCGATCAGGGTCGGGTCGTTGGGCTCCGTGCGGGGACGGAACCGGGCCAGGGCCTTGCCGTCCGGGCTGACCAGGAACTTCTCGAAGTTCCACTGGATGTCGCCGGCCTCGCCGGTGGCGTCGGGAAGCTCGGTCAGTTCCTGGTAGATGGGGTGCCGGCCGGGGCCGTTGACCTCGATCTTCTCGAACATGGGGAAGCTGACGCCGTAGGTCGTGGAACAGAACTGCTGGATCTCCTCGGCGGTGCCCGGCTCCTGGCCACCGAACTGGTTGCAGGGGAAGCCGACGACCGAGAACCCGCGCTCGGCGTATTGCTCCTGGAGCTGCTCAAGCCCGGTGTACTGCGGGGTCAGGCCGCACTTCGAGGCGACATTGACCACGAGCAGCGTCTTGCCGCCCAGTTCGCCGAGCGATGAGGGCTGGCCGGCCAGGGTATTCACGGGGATGTCGAACAGGGCCACGGTGGTGATCCTCCGCTGTTGGGATTTGGTGAAGCAGGGGATGCCTTGTGAGGCACGCGGGCATGCCCGCCGATCGTCACAGACTTATTCAAACTACCTTCGCGGGCTTGACGCTCAGGTCTGTGAGTTGCGGTAACCAGCTAACCAGCCGGAGTTCTGAGTAAGCCTCTCAGCTTACGGATGCCACGCCTCCCGGGTTCCAGACCGGCTGGCCGAGGTATCCCCGGGCGACCATCGTAACGAACTGGTACACCGCGTCCTCGTCGGGTGACAGCGGCCCCGGCACGGCGTGCGGCGAGGACAGTCCTCGCTGCACCGACTCGCAGGCATGCCAGTCCTGCCGGTTGGTGATATCCCAGAACTCGATCGCGTAGCCGGGGTCGAAGCCGGGCTGCTCCAGCGACTCGGGGGCGAACGCCCAGGTGCACTCGATCCGGGTCCGGTCGGCGGCCAGCGGCACGAGCCGGTGCACCATGACGTAATCGGGGTGCAGGCTGACCAGCACGTTCGGGAAGATGTGGACGTAGATCACGGTCCGCAGGCCGGCCGCGTCGAGGCCGCGCAGCGCGACGCCGTAGCTGCGGCCATCCAGCGACATCGTGGCCATGCCGTCGCGCAGGTCCATCCAGCCGCCGACCCAGGTTCCGGCCGCCGCGTAGTTCTCACCACTCTTCGGCGGGCTCACCTTGCACAGCTCGGGATGGATGGCCGGGCAGTGGTAGCACTCGTGGTAGTTCTCGGACAGGATCTTCCAGTTGGCGGCGGCGTCGTAGTCATGCTGGCCAGCCAGCACGAGCCGGTCCATTTCGTAGGGTGCGACGAGTTCCGC
>Ga0070733_10003444_pt1 | contig 10854 bp, 9 predicted proteins | sample Coa_R1_9_FD_66450 | JGI IMG/M metagenome (GOLD analysis project Ga0070733, IMG submission 66450) | Surface soil microbial communities from Centralia Pennsylvania, which are recovering from an underground coalmine fire - Coalmine... | ecosystem: Environmental > Terrestrial > Soil > Unclassified ... | reverse complement strand
GTGACTTCCGGGCCGCCGGTGATCGCGTCTTTACCTTTGCCCGTGCCATAGCGGCTCTCCCAGCCGAGGCCCATCTCCTCAAGGGGCGCGGCTTCCGGCTCGGCACCGACGAGCGCCGCATCGCCGGCGCCATGGGTCTTGCCGAAGCTGTGTCCGCCGGCGATCAGCGCAACCGTCTCCTCGTCGTTCATCGCCATGCGCTTGAAGGTCTCGCGAATGTCGATGGCGGCGGCGAGCGGGTCCGGCTTGCCGTTCGGCCCGTTCGGATTCACGTAAATGAGACCCATTTGCACGGCGGCAAGTGGATTCTCCAGCTGCCGGTCGCCGGTGTAGCGCTCGTCACTGGCCGGATCGGGGAACCAATGCTTCTCCTTGCCCCAATAGACGGATTCGTCGGGCTCCCAGACATCGGCACGCCCGCCGCCGAAACCGAAGGTCTTAAATCCCATCGACTCGAGCGCGACATTGCCGGCGAGAACTATAAGGTCGGCCCAGGAGATTTTGCGGCCGTATTTCTGCTTGATCGGCCACAACAGCCGGCGCGCCTTGTCGAGATTGGCGTTGTCCGGCCAAGAATTGAGGGGCGCGAAGCGCTGCTGGCCGGCGCCGGCGCCGCCGCGGCCGTCGCCGATGCGGTAGGTACCCGCGCTGTGCCACGCCATGCGGATGAAGAGCCCGCCGTAGTGGCCGAAATCCGCCGGCCACCAGTCCTGCGAGTCCGTCATCAGCGCCGTGAGGTCTTTCTTCACCGCCTTGAGGTCGAGCTTCTTGAATTCCTCGGCGTAGTTGAACCCGCCGCCCATCGGATCGGACTGGGGCGAATTCTGGCGGAGAATCCTGAGATTCAGCTGATCCGGCCACCAGTCGCTGTTCGACCTCATTCCGACATTCGTGGTGCCGTGCATGACCGGGCACTTGCCCGCGCTCTTGTCATCAGTCTTTGCGTCCATGTTACTCTCCGATGGTATGCCGGTTTTTTCGAACGGTTCCGTGCACCGGCTTCTCCCCCAGCGCATCCCATCTTACTTCCTTAATACGCGCCCTAACTGACGGCAACGGGCGCCAGCGCGTCGATGTCGGTGACGACGTCGATCACCGCGGGGCGGTTGGCGGCGAGCGCCTGTGCCAGCGCCGCCGGAAACGCGGAGGCCTGTTCGACACGGATGCCGAGCGCGCCCATGTCCTCGGCGATGCGGGCGAAATTGGTCTTGCGGAAGGTCCACAATTCGCGCGCCTTGTCGGTCTGCTTGCCGCCATAGACGCGGTCGAAGCCGCGCTTCGATTGATTGCCGCCGCCGTTATTGTTGACCACGGTGACCGCATTGATGGCCCAGCGCGCCGCGGTCTCGATCTCGGCGATGTGATACCAGAAGCCGGCATCGCCGGTGAAAGTCACCACCGGCCGGTCGGGACATGCGCATTTGGCGCCCAGCCCCGCCGGGAATGCCCAGCCGAGATGACCGGCGCTGCGCACATAGCTCTGCCGCGACGAAGTGAGATCGAACATGCCGCCCATCCACATGCCGGCGTGGCCGGTGTCGACGACGACGATGGCGTCGTCGGGCAGGTGCCGCGAGAGCTCATGGCACAGCCGCTCCGGGCGGATCGGCACCGCGTCGGATGTGAGCGCGCCTTTGTATTTCTCCCGCCATTCGCCGCAAATCTTTTGCGCCTCGCCGATCCAGGCTTTGCGTTTACTTGCGCTCGAGCGATCCGCGGCGGCGAGCATGCGCGTCAGCGTCACTTTGGCGTCGCCATTGACGCAAGCGGCGAGCGGATAATTGCGGCCGAGCGCCTCCGGATCGATGTCGATCTGGATCGCCTGAGTGCCGATTTTCGGCACCGCCCAGAAGTGGGTCGTCATGCCGCCGGTCTCGCTGCCGATGAAGCAGACGAGGTCGGCTGCATTGACCACGCGGTTGGCGCTCTCGCGCGAATAGGTGCCGGCGACGCCGACCGACAGCGGATGATTGCCGGGGATCGAATCCTTGCCGTTGAGCGAGGTTGCGACTGGAATCTGCAACGCCTCGGCCAGCGCGACGAGCTCGGCCGCGGCGCCGGAAGCGCGCACGCCGCCGCCGGCGACGATGACCGGCCGCGCGGCATCTTGCAGGATTTTAAGCGCGGCCCCTACGCTCGCCTCGTCCGGCTCCGGGCGGAACGCCGGCACGCGGGCGAATTGCGGCTCGACGAGCGGCTCCATGTCGGCTTCCTCGGCGTCGATCTGGCCCTCGTTGCCGCGGAATTGCAGATGGACAGGACCGGGACAGCCGGTCACCGCGGTGCGGAACGCTTGGCGCACCATGTCGGGAAACCGCGCCACGTCGTCGATCGTGGCGTTGAATTTGGTCACCGGCTCGAACGCCGGCATGTCGTCGATCTCCTGATAGACTTTACGGAATTTCGTCTTCGGCTCGCGGCCGCCGGTCATGGCGATGACCGGGGAGTGCGCGAGCCAGGCGTCGCGTAGCCCGGCGGCGAGGTTGAGCGCCCCGATTACCTGCGCCATGCAGATGCCGGGCTTGCCCGAGGCGCGCGCGTAGCCGTCCGCCATATAGGCCGCCGCCTTCTCGCCGTGCACGTGCAGCCGCTTGATGTCGGTGCGCCGCTCCATCTCGGCATAAGTGGTGCGCAGCACGGCCGGCACGTGGAACACGTGGGTGACGCCGTAGCCTTTGAGCATGTCGGCGAGGCAGGCCGCGCCGGTCATTTTGCGATTGTGGCCTATTTGCATGTCAAACTACGCCGTCGGCGGACTGAAGAAATCGGCCACGGTCAGCACCAAACCGGGAGGCTCGAGCACGATTTGACCGGTCGTCACAATCCGTGTCGCCACCACATCGTCGCGTCCGCGCATGTGGTGGATGACGAGCCGCTTGTCGGGGTCGATGACCAGATAATGTTGAATACTGGCGACACGAAAGTAACCCTGCAGCTTGTCGCGCAGGTCGGTGATTGCGTTGCCCGGCGAAAGAATTTCCACGACGACGACCGGCGCGGGAACTTCCAGGGCGTCGCCGGGCAACGGGTCGCCGCAATAGATTAGTAGGTCCGGCTGATAGCTGTTTCTTGCATCGATCCGAACGGCTGCGCTGTCGAGGACAAACCGGCACGGCACCCGGGCTTTGGCGATGGCGGCATCAAAAGCGCGCGCCGCGCGGTACTTGGTATCGCCATGGATGACGCGCTCGGGCGACATCGCCAGCGGTACGCCGTCGAACAATTCGAAACGCTCTGGCTGCTGCTTGGCCCAGGGAAGGAATTCGTTCACCGTCATCCGTTCTTTGCGCAGTGCGGTCATAACGCCTTTTATCACAATGTTCTAATCGTTGAACACCGCCACCGCGCGGATCGGCGAGCCGGTGCCTTCGCGCCATTTCAGCGGCAGGCCGATGAACTGAAACTCGCCCTTCCCGAGCAGGCTTTCCAGATTGCACAGGCTTTCCATATGCGTGATGTCGAGCTCGAGGCAAGCCTTGTGCACCAGCGAGTTGACTTTCCCCTCCGGTCCCGGCCGCATCGAGTCGATGCCGAAATGCACGATGCCCTGCTGGGCGAGCCATTCGGTCGCCGCGACATTGACGCCGGGATTGTCGGTGGCATAGGCCGGGGTGGGGAACGTGCGGGCGTGGTGGCCGGTGCACAAAAGCACCGTGCCTTTGTTCGGGATCGGCGCGCCGGCCTTCTTGACCGCCTCGTCCAGATCGGCGGGCGTAATTTCCGCCCGCGGCGAAATATGCCGCAGGTCGATGCAGATGCCTTGGACGATGCAATTTTCCAACGGGTATTTGTCGATCGGCGTGCCAGCCTTGCCGAAGTGCCGCGGCGCGTCGATATGGGTGCCGCCGTGATCGGGCATGGAAAAGAACATCACGCTGTTGCCCTGGACGTTGCCCGATTCGGCGAACGCCTCCTCATGCGTCTTCCAGATGCCGTGGATGATCGGCGGCTGCCCCGGATAGGACGGCGTGCGGTGGTACAGCTCCCGGCTCAAATCGACGATCCGCATGACTCCCCCAGACCTTACGTGTTGTGGCAGACTTTAGGATGACTTGAACGCTAGCGGAACCATCATGTTTCGCTAGTCCGATCCCGGACTGACCGGTAATCGCCGCATGCGAATGCGGCCGCGCTCGACTACGATAATGCTTCGTGTCAGATCGGCTGCCGTTATTCGCTGCATGACTTCTTCCATGCGGGCGATAATTGCGACTTCGCTCCAGTTACCATCGCGAAATAGGATCAAGCTCGACTCTCGCTCCTGTGCCAGCGCAAGCAGTCGTGGATAGTCTAAATCCGCCGTGACGATTGTTCTATTCTCCTGCTTCGCGCGCGCCAAAATGACCACATCGGCTACAGCGGCAAGATTCAATTCGACGGCATGGACTGCGTCGTGTCCCTGATCCCTGAGCCATGCCGCCAAATCCTGTGACAGCGGCATGTCAATCAGAAACTTCACGGCTCAGCTCGTCGGCACGAGGTCGATTGTTTCATCCTCAGCGAGGGAAGCGGCGTAGCGCAATGCTTCATCAATATCGTCGGATTCGAGATACGGATAGGCTTTCAGAATCCGCTCCCGTGTCTCGCCCGAGGCCAGCAGACCCAGCAGGCGGGCCACCGGAAATCGCAGCCCGCGAATGCAAGGTTTCCCGGTGCAGATCGCCGGATCGATGGTAATGCGCGTGAACGTCATTGGCGAATTATGCCTCAATAATCGACGAGGAACCAGCCGGCCGCTATCGTACGCCATCTGGCCCCGTTTCGCTCGGGGCATCCGACCGTTCCGGGAGCGTCCATGAAAACCTCGACCGACCGCATCCTCACCACCCATACCGGCAGCCTGCCGCGGCCGAAGTCGCTGATCGATCTCATTCTCGCGCGGGAAACGGGCGGCGCCGTCGCGGCGGATGTATTCGAAACCGCGACCGCGGAAGCGGTCGACGAAATCGTGGCGCAGCAGATCGCGGCCGGCATCGACGCGGTCTCGGACGGCGAGATGTCGAAGCCGTCCTACACGACCTATATCCGCCACCGCGTCGAGGGCATCGCGCCCGATCCGCGCGCCGCGGAGAAAGGCCGCGACATCATGATCGGCCGCGATCTACTCGATCATCCGGATTTCGCCCGCGAACGCCGCAGCTTTGCCGCGGTGCCGTTTCCCGGCTGCGTCGGTGCGCTGCGCTACAAAGACCGCTCCGCGCTCGACCGCGACATCGCGCATCTCAAAGCCGCGGCAGCGAAAGCAAAGCCGACCGACGTCTTCATGACCGCGCCGTCGCCGGGCATCCTGACGCGCTTTATCATCAACCTGCATTACCCGAGCGAGGACGCTTACTTGGCCGCGCTCGCCGACGCGATGAAAACCGAATACCGCGCCATCGTCGAAGCCGGTTTCATCCTTCAGATCGACGCGCCCGATCTCGGCTCGGCGCGCAACAACCAGTACCGGCATCTGACCGACGACGAGTTCCGCGCAAAAATCGCCGAGCGCAATGTCGCGGCGCTCAATGCGGCGATCGCGGGACTGCCCGCCGACCGCATGCGGCTGCACATCTGCTGGGGCAATTACGAGGGGCCGCATACTCACGATCTGCCGCTTGTGAAAATCATCGACATCGCGTTCAAAGCTCACGTTGGCGCGTTCAGCATCGAGGCCGCCAATCCGCGCCACGATCACGAATGGGAAGACCTCAAGACGATAAAGATTCCCGGCGACAAGATCCTTATTCCCGGCGTCATCGATTCGACGACCAATTTCGTCGAGCATCCGCGCCTGGTGGCGCAACGCATCGGCCGCTACGCCGACATCGTCGGCCGCGACCGCGTCATCGCCGGGGTCGATTGCGGCTTCGGCACCGCGGTGCGCACCGAGCCGATGGTGGCCGACTCGATCGTCTGGGCCAAGTTGCGCGCGCTCAGCGAAGGCGCGGCGATCGCGAGCAAGCGGTTGTGGGGCCGGACCGCTTTCGCATAATCCGGCTCCGCAACGCTCCCGCAGCGATCACTGGATCTTCATCGGCAGGTTCTGCAGGCGCAATTCCCCGACGGCGCCGCCGTAGACGGGAGTGAAATCCGGATCGGCGAGCCTGGCATGAGGGAAGCGCGCCAGCATGCGGCGGATCGCAATGGTGATGGCGGTGCGGCCGAGGATGTTGCCGATGCAATGGTGCGGCCCGGCGCCGAAGGCGAGAATGCGCTTCGGGTTGCGATGGATGTCGAAGGTGAGCGGGTCGGGAAAGACGTCGGGATCGTAGTTGGCGGCCTGTGGCGAAGGCCGCACCACCATGCCCTTTAAAATCTTCGTGCCGCCGATCTCGGTGTCGCGCGTCGCCATGCGCGGGAAGGTGAAATAGCCGTTGCTGGCGATGCGCAGGCACTCCTCCACCGCCTCGGGAATGAGGTCCGGCTCGGCAATGAGCTCGGCGAGCTGATCGGGGTGCGAGTAGAGCATGTAGAGCGCGCCGCCGGCGGCCCGGCTGGTGGCGGAGAGCGCGGCGCCGCAGATGGTGAAAATCTGGTCGAACAATTCGCGGTCGGTCAGCTTGTCGCCCCGATCGCGCGCCGCGATGAGATCGCTGATGAAGTCGGGGCCGGGTTTGGCGCGCCGCGCGGCGACGATCTCGTGCACCAGGTCGGCGGCGCGATCGAAGGCGCGCACGCATTCCGGCGCGAACGGCTCGCCGGGCTTGGTATAGGTCGTCAGCGGCAGCACTTCGTGGAACGCGAGGAAAATCTCCTTCTGCCGTTCGTCGAGGTCCACCATGGCGTTGAGCAGCGCGCCGACGACGAGCTGGGCGCCGTAGTCCGCCATGCCGTCGAAGTCGTTGCCGCCGCGCTCGATGTTGTCGAGCATGCCGTCGATGATCGCGGTGATGCGCGTTTCGAGTTGCGCAAGCCGGCGCGAGGAAAACGCCGGCATCAGCAAACGGCGGATGCGCGCATGGCGCTCGCCGTCCATCTGGGTGATGAACTGCACGCCCATGAACTTGTCGAACTGCTCGAAGCCGGGCCCCTTCGGCATTTCGGAGGAGAAACGCTCGGTATCGGCGAATACTTCGTGCACGTGCGCATAACGGCCGCAGATCACCTGGGGCGGCCCGTTGGACAGGACGTAGAACGGCGGACGCCGCGCCCATTCCGCCATCAGGCGTCGCGCGTTCTGCTTGAAATCACTGCCGCCGAGGTCGAGATCGACCACGTTGGCTGCGTCCAGGTCGATCAACGCCATGAGCCCTCCGGTCGGTGCTGGAAAGCTCAGGCCTTTGCGGGATCGTGCTCTATCGGTCAAGCGGAATGCCGGCCGGCTTGCTCACCAGCTCCCAGGTCTGCTTGGTCGGGCTCCACAATGTGACGATCGCGTTCTGCACGTCGAGGCCGCGCTGCGGAATCTTCGGAAAGTCATAGGTGCCGTTGATGCCGGCAAAACCTTTGAGCGCGCCGATATAGTCGCGCACCTGACGCGCGGTCGCATTCGGGCCGAGATGTTTCAGGGCGTCGATCACGATCATGATCGGGTCCCAGGCCAGCGTCGCCCCGAGGTCGGGCTTGACGTTTGCCGCCGCGAAAGCAGCGAAAAACCGGCGCTGCGCCGCCTCCACCGCCGGACCGAGCGTGAGGACTCCCTGGTGCTGCACCCATTCCGAGGACGGCATGTAGAGCTGCTTCGGCAGGAAGTCCGCATATTGCGTCATCTGCGCGTAGGTCATGTTGCCGCTGGTGGTGGCGATCGGGATATCGAGCCCGGCCTGAAGGATGCCCTTGAAGACGGTGGCTATCGGACTGCCCGTGCTCCAGGCGACCAAGGCCTGCGGATCGGCGGCCTTGATATGCTCGATCTGCGCCGCGACGCTGACATCGGTGATGTTGAAATGGGCGCGTTCGACCACGGTGATATCCTTGTTCTCCGGCCGCGCCGCCGCTTCGTTCAGGCCATGCTCGGCGTCCTGCCCGGTCGCATCGGCGCTGGTCATGAAGGCGATCCGCTTCCACCCCTTGAGCCGGAAATAGCGCAGCAGCGCGTCGGTGAGGTCGACGGTCGAGACGCTGGAGGTTAAGACGTAGCTTCCCGCCGGCGGATGAATGCCGGGCGAGAAGCAGTACATCGCCGGGCCATCCTGCATCAGTGGCGCCATCGCGCTGCAGGCCCCGACCAGTGACGATCCCAATAAGACCGCGGGTTTGTCGGCCATCACGCGATTGGTCATTTGCACTGCGGTTTGCGGGTTGCTTTGGTCGTCATAGAACTTGAAATGGACCGGCTGGCCTTGAATGCCACCGGCTTGGTTGATTGCCGGCTCGGCCAGCAACAGCGCCGTCTGCTCCGCCTTGCCGAGGAACGAGGCGCCTCCCGTCAGGGGCAAAATGGCATTGATATCATAGGCATAGGCCGGAACACTGGCGCCTTGCAGCGCCCCCGCCAAGATGCCGGCCAGGGTTAGTGAAATGGCGCGTCGGTAAAACTTCCTGTTCATGGCGTCTCCCCTTTGCCGCTGCCGGTTTCTGTCCGACCAGAATGACCTATTATCTTCATTCCACAAGCCCATGGCGATCGGCGGGGAGAACAAATTTCTGTCGCGCTCCGGCGGCGCGCCATTGTTGCGCATCAGCTGGGAAGCCGGATGCGGCGAATGCGCCAATCCTAATGACCGGACCAGCCGCGCGGGGCGATACTAGCCACAACATGGCCGCGGCGAAACTGCGGGCGCTCTGCGAGGGCGCCGCGATCGTGGCGTGCGCAACATGCGCACGGCCGGCCGTCCGTCACTGCGGTTTCAGCCCGGCGAACTTGACCACCTTGCGCCACTTCACGGTTTCATCGGCAATGAATTTGCCGAACTCCGCCGGCAGCATCGCCAGCAACGACACGCCGAGGTCGGCAAGCCGCGCTGCGAATCTGGGATCGGCCTGCACGGCGCGAACCGCGCTGTAAAGCTTGCCGACGATTCCCGCCGGCGTAGCCTTGGGCGCGACGATGCCGCTCCAGCCGCTGGCGTCGAAGCCGGGCAGGGTTTCGCCGATGGTCGGCACGCCCGGCAATTCGTCGATGCGGGTCGCGGTCGTCAGCGCCAAGGCGCGCAGCTTGCCGGCGCGAATATGCCCGATGCCCGACGAGATGCCGCCGATGGCCGCTTTGAGCTGGCCGCCGAGTAGGTCCGTCACCATCTGGCCTTCGCCGGCATAGGGCACATGCACGATGTCGACGCCGGCCATCATCTTGAAAAGCTCGACGGCCATATAGGGCGGGGTGCCGAGCGACGGCGACGCGATATCGATTTTGCCGGGATTGGCTTTGGCTTGCGCGATCAGCTCGGCGACGCTCGTGACGGCAAACGCCGGATTGGTTTCCAGCACGAGATTGATGCGATTGATCGGGGCGACCGGCGCGATATCGCGCGCGAAATCGTAGCTGAGATTTTTGATCAGCGAAGCGCTGACCGCGTTCGACGTCGCAGCGAAGAACAGCGTGTAGCCGTCCGGCGGCGCGTTGACCACCGCCTCGGCGCCCAGAGTGCCGCTGGCGCCAGCGCGGTTCTCGACGACGACCGATTGGCCCAGTTGCTGCGATAGCCATTGCGCGGTCACGCGCGCGATAATGTCGATCTGCCCGCCGGCCGGGAACCCGACGATCAGCTTGACCGGCCGACCCGGATAGGCTTGCGCAAAGGCGCCGCGCGCGGCGGCAAGCGAACCGAACGCGGCGGCCGCGCCCGCCGCCAGATGCAGAAATTTCCGCCGCGGCAACATCCCGTCATTCCGGCTTGAAGTTCATCGCCACGCCGTTGATGCAATAGCGCAGATGCGTCGGCGGCGGACCGTCTTCGAAGACGTGGCCGAGATGGCTGCCGCAGCGGCTGCAATGCACCTCGGTGCGGGTCATGAAATAGCCGCGATCGGTCGAGGTCTCGACCGCTCCCGGTTCCGGATCGTTGAAGCTCGGCCAACCGGTGCCGCTCTCGAATTTCTTCTTCGAGGCGAACAAAGCTTGCCCGCAGCCCGCGCAATAAAACGTGCCGGCGCGCTTTTCGTAATTGAGCGCGCAACTGCCCGGCCGCTCGGTGCCGTGCTCGCGCATGATGTGAAACTGCTCCGGCGTCAGCAGCGTCTTCCATTCCGCGTCGCTATGCGTCACGGGATATTGCTTGGTGCCGGTGGTGCTGGTGGTGTTCATGGCGTTCCGCCCGTTACATGATAGTGCATAGTGACATGCATAGTGACAAAGGTAATCGATGGATGGCAATGCGCAATCCCGTGATCGCACGCGGCGGCTTCCTGGCGCTGGCGATCGTCGCCACCGAACTTGCAGTGATGTTCGTCGGCGCGATCATGCCGACGCCGCTCTATCCGCTGTACCGGCAGGCATTCGGTTTCTCCGGCGTCACGCTGACCTTGATTTACGCCGTCTATGTGGTGGGCAATCTCGTGGCGCTGTTGTTGTTCGGCCGGCTGGCGGATCAGATCGGCCGCCGCAATGTGAGCTTGCCGGCGATCGGCTTCGGCATTGCCAGCACCGTCACATTCGCGTCGGCAGCCGGCACGGCATGGCTGTTTACGGCGCGGGCGCTGAGCGGCTTCTCCACCGGCCTGGCCGCGGGCGCGGCGACGGCTTGGATCGCGGAATTGCACGCCGGTGGCGGCAATGGATCGAAGGGCGCGGCGGCAAGGATCGCATCGGCGGCGAATCTCTTCGGTTGCGCCGCGGGACCGTTGCTTGGCGGCTTGGTAGCCCAATTCGCATTGTGGCCGCTGCGGTTGCCCTATTACATTTATCTGGTCCTGCTCTGCACCGTCGCCGCCGCCGTCCTGTTCGCGCCCGAGACCATAGCAACGCCGAAACGTCTTGCCGAAGTGTCGCTG
>Ga0070733_10003443_pt1 | contig 10854 bp, 10 predicted proteins | sample Coa_R1_9_FD_66450 | JGI IMG/M metagenome (GOLD analysis project Ga0070733, IMG submission 66450) | Surface soil microbial communities from Centralia Pennsylvania, which are recovering from an underground coalmine fire - Coalmine... | ecosystem: Environmental > Terrestrial > Soil > Unclassified ... | reverse complement strand
CCGCCGCACTGGCGGCGTGGGTATTACGCGACAAGCCGGAGTGGTCGCTGGAGAAAGTCCGCGCCGCCATGCAGACAGGCAAAGATAACGTGCAGATCAATCTCACCCGACCCGTGCCGGTGCTGATCCTGTACGGAACGGCGGTTGTGGACGAGCAGAACCAGGTTCATTTCTTTGACGACATCTATGGCTACGACGGGTCTCTGGAGAAGGTCCTTGCGCAGGGGTATCCCTATCCTGGATGAGAGGCGGCGATGTCGCAGACTACCAGCGGCGGACGCGACCTACGTCGACGTGCACAAAATCTGACTTGGCGTAGTAGCCAACTCCGCCGCGATGCAACGCCAGGGCAGCGTCGCGCAAGCTGGACGATTCAACCCCGGGTATACGGATGTCAATCGCCTTCGCTTCCATATGCAGACTGTGAACAGCTACTCCGTGACCATGGGTGCGCAGAAACTCATTGCTCCAAGGCGAGCGGTAGCCGCAAACAACGTCAATCTCACCATCCGGCCGCCCCAATTTCGCACTGATGTCGTAGAGTAGGTCGAAAACCAGCGGATCGTAGGCCAGCACTGCTCCCGTGCGGTGATCGCGCAGATACTCGTTGAGCCGCGCCAAGGCCTCTGGGACATAAGCATCTCCACGTCTATAAACTATATCGAGACGTTCCCCAGTATGGGTATGGAAGAGCCGCAGCCGGTACTCTGGCTGGGATTCAGCCGGAGCCACTACGCTGTGAGCAAACGCCGTAGGGGAGACAGGAACGGCGAACAGGCAGACCACCAGCAGGCCCATTTTCAAGCGGTTTAGCGAACAACTCATGTACGTCTAGGATAACGTATTCGCAGGGAACCTGTCTCAAGAGATTCGCTAACTCCTTCTACATCATGGCGTTCATGATGGCCTAGAACACGCGGCCTAAAGCAAAGAACCAGCTGGCATGCCCTGTGTCTCCGATGCTTCCCCCGATGAACAGTGGCCCAATGGCCGTCTTTGCGATCACCCCCGCCGCGCCGTCAGTGGGCAGTTTACTCACGCCCGGTGCGTTGAACATTTTGCCGACTTCATAGAATGTAACCGCGTAAAGGCCTGTGCCAAGGAACGGCGGCATGTTGAACAGATTGTGCAAGTATCCCGCGCGGAACAGATAATACTGGTCTCCCCGCACCTCGTTCTGGCCATAAGCAAACAACCCCGCCGTGCCCCCGAGAAAGTATTGCGGAATGCCGGTGTGGTCGTACCCTATCGTCGATCCACCCTGACCGTACAGAAAGACGGAAGCCGGCGGAGAGATAGTCTTGAAGACCTCGGTTCTCAGCTCCAGGGTTGGAAAGGCGTTGGGCGCGCCCGGGCTCATGTCGGCCCAATGGAAATCCAACTCTCCCAAATAACCGCGGCGTGGAATGACCGGATCGTCCGTGTGGTCGGTAACAAGGCGAAACCGCCAGGCGCCGACGCCTCCTTTGACCGAGGGGAATTGTGGACTCCCCAGCTTCAGATTCGCATCCAGGTACCCGATTCCATAGCCGGCCCGGACTTCGCTAAACCGGCTGATCGCATAGCCCAGGTCAACCCCTAAGTCTTCCCGGCTGAGGCGGTAGTCCGCCTTGGGATCCTGGTTGGAATAAATCCATTGCGAAGTGTTGCTGGCGCTCACGTGGGGTGCGATGAACCACCGGGAGGTCTGACTGAATCGCTTGTAGAGCTCGGCGGAAATCCCATAGGTGTTTCCAAACTGGAAATCGGTGCGCAATTCCGAGCCAAATCCTGCAATGTCGAGGAAGGTCAATCGACCACCCAGTGTGAAGGTGACATTGTTGTCGGGCTCCGACCCGTCAATCACAAAGGCAGGCTGCAGAACCGGCGGCGCATAATTCTTTTCGCGGACGGTGATCAGCAGACCGACCTGTCCGTTATTCTCGGTCAAACCATATGAAGCGCTTTCGAATCTTCCCACTCCGGTCAAGCGCGTCAGATAGTTATCCAGCGTGCGCGTGTCAATGGGCTTACCGACCAGGGGCTGGAGGAATTTCTGGATTTTCCGGTTGAAGTCGGGGTTGGTCCCCTCCACTCTTACAAATTGCGGATTTCCCACGGGTCCTTTCTTGCGAGCGTCGCGCCACGCAATGTATTCGGCCCACTCGGCTTCATTGAGGGCGTAAGGCAGCAGGACTTTTGATTTCTCCTCCGCAGCTTCCATCCCCTTCTGGATCAATGCCTCCGCTTTCTTGAATTCTAGAGCGGTAAATTTCTGAACGTCCACTTTCACGACGATGTCTGCCGCTTCCATCCCCCGGAGTTCCGTGTTCGCGGTGCCGACGGTGATCGCCTGGCCGAGGACACTAAATAGAGATTGAATTTCATCGGCGGTCGCGGGAGCAACCTGGAGATGAATCGCGATAACCACATCCGGCCCCATCTCGCGCACCAGGTCGGTAGGCAGGTTGTCCACCAACGCACCGTCCACGTATAAACGGTCTCCGTCGTGAATGGGCGCGAAGATTCCCGGCAGCGACATGGAAGATCTCATGGCCTGACCAATCGGACCACTATCGAACACATGCGCCTTTTCCGAAATCAGCTCGGTGGAAACGCAGCGGAAGGGAATCGGCAGGTCGTTGAATGACTTTACATCTGAGTAGGCCAACGTTTCGCGGTCAATGACGAGGCCGATTTGGTGCCCCGAACTCAATCCGGATGGCAGCGTCGTTCCATGTTTGAAACCGATGACCAAGTCGTTTGGAATCGCGCGCGCATCTTCCTTGCGACGGAAGGAGAGGTCTCCGTAGGGGGTCCCACCGCCAATAATAAATGGCCAGTCCATGCCCTTGACCAGCTTTTCGAGTTCATCTGGGCTCTTCCCGGTGGCGTACATGCCTCCCACCAGCGCGCCCATACTGTTTCCGGACAGATAGTCAATTGGAATATGGTGCTGCTCGAACCACCTGAGTACTCCGATGTGGGCCAGTCCGAGCGCGCCGCCGCCCTCGAGCGCAACCCCGATTTTCAAGCGCTTGGGTGCTTGTGTCCCGCTTTGGGCAACGGCCGCGGCCGCTAACGTCATTACCGAAAGAAGCGCGAGGCCAAGCTTTAGCGAAACGAAATAAAAATGCCAGCGAGTGCCTTCAAATAGGCGAGTGTGCACGGCGACCTCCGGTTTTCCAAATCTCCCTTACCGCTCAGTTCCATTCAAAACCCGATCCGCCCCGCACGAATCAGCGCAGAGAAATCGGGGGACTCGTTTGCCGCGTGGGCCGCCGCGTTGATATGCTCGCGCTGTTTCAACTCCGGAAAAGAAAGCCCGCCGGTGACCAATCTTCCTCGATCGTATAGCAACTCATCCAGGGTGCCGTTCAGTATCAGTTTGTAGCTCCATGGCTGAGGGTCATTCGTGCTCGCAGCCAGCGGTTTATCGAGCGTAGTCGTACAGTTTCTTGTGAGTTCGTTGTACCACTCGGGATGATCTTTCAATTTGTTCAGGTAGGTGACATAGGTGAGGAACATCGCCCGGACCACGTCGGGTTGCACATTGACGCGGTACATGTACACCTCTTCATCTTTGCGGTAGTTGGTGCGCAAACGAATAACGTCGCGCTCGTCCGCCGCGACGAAAATCAGCCCGTACTGGCGGAAAAATCCAAGAATTGTGGAATACTGCTGGCCAGCTTTGTAGCGCGCCTCAATGGAAAATGCGACATGCTGGTTGTCGCCAAACTGGAAGCTGACAATCGGGTGGCTGGCAAAGGGTATGCCCCAGTTTGTGAGGAAGAAGTCGGCGGCGTGGATCTGTGAAAGATTGAGTGTCCGGTCGCTCCAGCAGTTGGAATAGTCAGTTTCGCTGCGATAGTCGCAGTTACGCAGGTTGTGAATTGTGATGCGATCTCCGTCCATTTCAGCCCAGGCTGTTCGATCACTGTCGGGCTGCCAATTGCCATCATTCGAGGGTTCTAGGCTGAGCCACCATGCGAGCACAATACAGAAGCCTGCAACACACAGGGCCGCGGCCGTCTTTCGTTCAAGCTTGACCAAGGCCGCGATAATTACGAGCACGTAGATCACGGTCAACGGAATGCGTAACGCCGCAATCCGAAAATCGACGTATAGGGCCGCAACTGCCCACAGCGTAAGCAGCCCGAGAACAAACCACGTAATTGCGATTCCGATCACTCGCGTAATTCTCATCCCGGTCGGCGATGCGACAGGGCGATCTGGCGCAGGAATGATATTCATGTCGAATGCGCGCGGGTCACCACATGCTCCCCGGCGGTGGGTTTCTTGCCGCCGACCGAGGAGGCCCGCGATTGTCCAACGGTTTTGGTTGCTGTTGGTTCGCGCGGGGGCTGAGGCGCCCAACTGAATGTCGATGTTGAGTACCGAACTGGGAACTGTCAGTTTTGACAGTCAGGCCACCGGGTCGAAGAAGCTTCGTCAAACGACCACGACGTTCACTGGCTTGGAACTCGTTTCTTTTCTATCGAAAAATAGAAATAAACGGCGAGACCGACGTAGTTTTCTTGCTTGTTCCCCTTCTTGCTGCCTGTGTCGTTCTCATGCTCATAGTAAGGATTGAACTCCACATGCTTCCCCACAGGAAGCAGGCAACCGGCGAATTCAGTCGTAGTGCTCCATTTGTTGTACTGGCTCTCGTAGTAGGGCTCGAAGGCGATATAAGGGGTTGGATGGTACGAATCAATCGCGAGTGTTCTTTCGAGGGTAAGTTTATTGCGATAGCGCCATTTGAACGTATTGGATTTCCAGTCAAGGTCCGCTCGGTTTCTGTCGGTGATCAGAAATCCGCCCTTCATCGGGAAGTGGGAAGTTGCGGCCGTCACAAAGCGGTTGTCGGTGGGCTCATTCGGAGCAGTTATATATCGGTATCCAGCCTCGAGCACCAGAGCTCTGGGTTTGGAGTCGTCCAGATCGAAGGTTGTGACTCTCTTAAGCTTAAGCAGGGGCTTGAGGTATAGCTGGATGCTCGGCCCGCTGGTCACCTGGGTTGAGTCGCCACCATCTCGATCATCTTTACCCTCGGCATAGACTCGAATCTTTGAGGTGAGTTTGAGATAGCCATCAACTTCGGGCAGGAACTGAACCGTTTGTGCGCTCAGGGGAAAGCAGGCCAGCAAAAGTGTGAGGGCTATTTTCGGCCAGTGCTTCGATGAGTTCGACATGTCTGTAAAGGATCAAGTCTAGTCATCGTTTCGCTTCCTTCCACTGCCAGTTGTGACAGGTTCTGCAACCAGAGCACGCAACGACGGCGTGAGTGGCCGTGGCTCAATGCGCCACGCGTGCGACTGGTAATTTTGCCAGTAGTCCGACGTGCAACAAGCATCGAGCATGGAAGCGCTTTTTGGGGCACTGCCGAGAGGCCTGCTAAGTTCAGAAAGGTTTGCAGCGTTGGAATCAGTTCATAGGAGGAAATCATGACCACAGTGGAAACTGGATTGAAACGCGTTCCTCAAACCTCGCTGATATTGTCGGTCATATTGATCGTTTTCGGAGTCCTCGCGATCGCCTTGCCGGTGGCTACGTCGGTCGGGGTTGTCATCTTAATCGGATGGCTGGTGGTATTCGACGGGCTTGCGCAATTCGTTCATGCTTTTCAGTCCAAAGGCATCGGCCACACTGTTTGGAAGCTGTTGGTCGCCATTCTCTACCTCGCGGCAGGAGGCTATTTGATCTCTCGTCCCGCACTGGGAGTCGCCGGTTTCACTCTAGTGCTCGCTATTTTCCTGTTCGCGGAAGGGGCGACGGATGTAGTGGCTTATTTTTCCACCGGGAAGAGTGGCAGCTCACCATGGATGCTGGTGGACGGACTCATTACGCTGGTTCTGGGTTTCATGATCTGGAACCGGTGGCCTGTCAGTTCTCTCTGGGTCATTGGAACACTCGTAGGCATCAGCATGGTGATGACTGGCACCACTCGCCTCATGATGGCGTTGGCAGTTCGCAAGCTCGCCACAGGTCTTGATGAAGGTGCGCCTCGGCAGCGCGCAGCATGACCGCAATCGGACGTTACAGTCCGATACGTACTCACAAGGTTGCGGTTGTCGGCCATGGTTCCTCTGATTCAGTAAAAACGTTGCTTTAGTTTCCAACTTTCAGTCCGCCAAAGGGGGCACAGGGATGCCCGAGGCAACCTCGAACGTCGAGTTCGCTCACAGAATTCACGAGCACAGCCACCATCCTCACTCATCGCCCACCGATCGCCGGGCGCAATGGATGGAGATTGTTGAGGCACTGGCGCTGGCGATAGTCGCGGTCACCACCGCGTGGAGCGGCTACCAAGCGTCAAAGTGGGATGCCATTTCAGCTGAGCACTACAACCGGGCGTCGCGCACCACCGTGGTGTCGCAAGAAAAAACCACGTTGGCCGGCCAGGACCGACTGTACGACATCGTCACTTTCAATGGCTGGGTTCTGGCAAAAATAGAGGGTAAAGACAAGCTGGCCGAATTCTATCAGCGTCGATTTCGGCCCGAGTACACCGCCGCGTTCGCGGCGTGGATGAAGCTTGACCCGTTTAACAATCCCTCTGCGCCGGCAGGCCCCATCTTCATGGCCGAGTACACGAGCACCAATCGGCAAGAGGCCGCAAAGCTTGCGGAGGAGGCACTGGGCTATTTTGAAAAGGGTGTGCGTTCACGGGAGGTCGGCGACAAGTACGTGAAGGTCACCGTCCTCCTGGCGACGGTGCTATTGCTCACCGCACTTAGCCAGCGCTTCGAGATCTTTGGGCCACGAGTTGCTGTATTGGCCGTGGCGTTCGTCCTGCTGGTCATGAGTACATACTGGATATTTGCATTTCCCCGGGCGTAAGTGTCCCCCTGCTTGGGGAACCGGACTGCAAATATGGGCTGCCGGGATGCCCAAGGGTCGGCCGTCCCGCGGATTCGTCGAATCGGAGTTGCACAGTGATGACAACTAGCCGTTGGTCCGCATCCGCGCCGGTTCGAGGCGTTCAAGCTGTCCCAACGTTGCCTGCTGATTTGAAATCACGATTCCTGCACGGGCTGACAGGGTCGGACCTTAAAGTGGTACTAGCTGCCTCCAAAACACGTCGCGCGCCGGCGAACTCCGTCCTCATAAACCAGGGCGACCCCGCCGAGTATTTCTTTCTGCTGACAAAGGGCTGCGCGAGGCATTTTTCCATCACCGAAGAGGGGCGAAAGGTCCTTCTTCTTTGGTTTGCTGCTGGAGATGTAGTAGGTGGTGCAGCGGTTTTACAGGACCCGTCACATTATCTCTTGAGTACTGAGATTGTCGAAGACAGCACCATGCAGGTCTGGCGCCGCAGCGAGATCCGCGGGCTCATAGCCCGCTATCCCAAGCTGCAAGAAAATTCTCTGTCAATTGCATCGGACTATCTGGCATGGTTTCATGCCTCGCACTTGGCTTTGATCAGCCATACGGCTCGAGAAAGACTGGCACGGGTTCTCACCAGTCTTGCCCAAGGCATCGGCCACAAGGTCCCTGGCGGCCTTAAGCTCCACCTCACCAATGAAGAGCTTGCGAACGCGGCCAACGTCACAGCCTTTACCGTAAGTCGCCTTTTGAGCGAGTGGCAGCGCAACGGCGCTGTGAGCAAGGGCCGCGGCAGTATCGTGTTGCGCGCCCCAGATCGGCTGTTCTTGCATCCAGTCTGAGGCGCTTGCCGGAAGGAAAACCCACACACCCGCGTTTTTCTAACTGGTAGTTTTGCCAGTATGCGCGTCAAGGAACGTTTCCTAACATTGCGCCGGTAATGTAAACCAAATCGAGTTAATTCAGCTCGTACAAGTTCAATAGCGACAGCTAAAGCAAAGGACTATCTCATGAAACAGCAAAGTAGGTGGAGTGTAGCTTGCACAGCGCTGCTGTGCATCCTGTGTGTAGGATTGGCGTATGGCGCTTCGAACGGTCAGAAGGTCAAGATCAACGGACTGATTACCGGACGAGACGGTGAAAATCTGACACTGAAGAATACCAAGGATCAAACCACTGTCGTTGTCGTGTTGACCGACACGACCAGAGTGACCACGCCAAAGGGCGTGTTGGGGCTCAGGAAAGCGGAACAGGCGGTTACCGCCCTGATCCCGGGACTGCGAATTCAAGTTGAGGGGATTGGCTCCGACAATCGTGTCGTCGCCAAGAACATAAGCTTCACTCCCTACAATCTGCAACTCGCGGAGACCATTCAAGCTGGCTTGACACCGACGCAGCAGAACGTCGCGGCCAACCAGCAGAATATTCAAACTAACAAAGATGACATTGCTGCGAACAAAGTACAGACGGCGGCCAATCGAGACCAGATTGCCACCAACCAGCAAGACATCGCGTCTAATCAGCAGGAAATTCAGGCTACCACGCAGCGCTTCTCTGAACTGTCGGAGTATGACACCAAGGGTAAAGCATTCGTATACTTCGCCAGCGGCAGCTCCACAATTTCGGCCAGTGACCAGGCTGCTTTGACACAACTGGCGCAACTTGCAGTCGGCCTGACCGGCTACATCGTTCAGGTCAAGGGCTACGCCGATTCATCCGGCAATGCTGCCATGAACCAGCGGTTGAGCATGGACCGAGCTCAGGCGGTGGTCGCGTACCTGTTGCAGAATTGCAACGTCCCTCTGCGGCACATCGTGGCACCCGGCGCAATGGGTATAGCGGATCCCGCTGCACCTAACGAGACGCCTGATGGACGGCAAGAAAATCGCCGCGTGGAAGTCAAGGTGTTGATCAACAAGGGGCTGGCTGGCGGGATGTAGGCAGGCTGGCTGCGAACGGTTGCTACTCGCTATCGTCGAAGCTGCTGAGGCAAACCCTCCTTGGGAGGGTTTGCTCGGTAGCGAAACAGCGAATAGGGCAGTTGCCGGCAAACCAGCCGGAAGCAAGTTGTTTTTTTGGGGAGGCAGAGGGATGGCTGCGTCCGATGAAGTTGTTTTTGCCTGGGCAATTGGGAAGGCTTTGCTGATCGTGATTGTTTCTGCTGGCATATTGATCTATGCCGCATGGGCAGCTCCAGAAAATAACCGCTGACGAATCCCCCGCGCGGGAAATTGCTTGCAAACAGGCGCAGGATGGGCCGGCCGAACTAAAGCGGCGCGACCGATCAAAGATTCTTGGCACTCCCCTCGTCGGGCAGGGTCTTGAGATCGAGGTATTTGATCAGCACCACCTCATTGCCTTGTTCGTTGTAGACGAGCTGATCGACCAGCCGTTGCGCGAGCAGGACTCCAAAGCCACCGGGTCGCATGCCCTGCGTTTCACGGTACTCGACGTGGCGCACCGGATCGTCTGCTGGATTCGCTACGGCAGCGTGGGGGATCTCGTCCAGCGTAAAGCCTTCACCCGGGTCGCTGATGCGGCACTTCACCATATGACGCGCGCGCAAATAAGAAATCTCGACCTGCTGATTGGGATCGAGGTGCCCGCCATGCTCGATTGCGTTGGTCAACATCTCACGGAAAGCCGCACCCACGGCGCCCTTTTCCGGCTGGGGCAGTTCGGCGATCTCATCGAAGAACTGAAGCACCCGGTCGGCTGTCTTAAGATCGCAGCGAGCACGGATGCGAATCCATTCCGGAGTTGCCGAGATGACATCGATACCGTCATCCCAGCAAGGTTCCTCGATCGCGTGCTGGATCATAACGGCTAACGCGTCGGGAGCGAACGGCTTGGAAAAATAGCTGAAGGCACGCTCACGCATCGAGGTAATTACATCCTCAGGCGTGCTTTCGTCGGCCAGGATGATCAAGCGCGTGTGAGGACGCATGCGCCGGATCTTTCGCAGCAGTTCAACGTCTTCCCTCCCTGACGTTTTCTGACTGGTAATGATCAGGTCAAAACCTTTTCGCTGCGTCATGAAGAGCGCACTGGCATTGTCAGGCGCCTGATGGATCGTCCATGTGCCGGATGCCAGAATGGCCCGCAACTGTTCCTCAATCTGCAAATCATTCCCGACTACAAGTGCGGTTCGGACCGGGATGGGACGCATTCCGAGATTTTGAAGGGCGCTCATATCTCCACCTCAGGCGTTTGGAATTCGTGGCTTTCACCGTGCGGAAAGCGACGCCAATGCTAATACGATGACGAGTGACACCACACTAATGCTAAGAGGACACAATTAGTTTCGTAACCTGTCAACATTGACAGGAAGTTGTGGATCGGCCAGAAAAACGGGCTGTGGAGACCCACATCTCCACAGCCCGGAGTTAAGCCATGAAAAAACTAACTGACTGATCAAAGGTCGTGCCGACCTCATTTGTCAGCTGTCAATTTTGCTAGTTGCCGGGGCGAATCTTACTGCATCGACTTCTCGATGGGCAGGTACCAGATGTAGTACATCAGAATAAAGACCAGGCCCACGAAGGTGGCAATCCCGAAAACCAGAATGAGCCCCTGGCTAGTGCTGAGTGGTAGCTCTTTGCCGCGTCGCCTGCGAATCAACGGTCCAGCGTGCTTTCTCCGGTACACGACAAATAACTGCCTGATGAACGAATTCATTGCTGCTAGATACCCGTAGTCTCGTACGTCAGGACGGCCAGGCTGAGGCGGTAGTCATAGCCGGCTTCCGCATTACTGATCTGGGCCTGCGTCTGCTGAAGCTGCGCCTGACTCAACTCGACAATCGAGCCAAGACCCAGGTTGTAACGAGATTGTGCAAGACTCAGCGCCAGATTTGCCTGCTCCAGAAGTTGCTGGGTCACTGCCAATCGCTGATAAGCTGTGTTCGCGCTTAGCCAACTGGTGCGGACATCGCGCGAAATCAGGTTGCGCAAATCTCGCAATCGCTCTTGTGTCGCTCGCGCTCTGAGGTTCGCCTCGCGCGCTCTCGCCGTGTACAGGAACCCGTTGAAAAGCGGAATTTCCACG
>Ga0070733_10003442_pt1 | contig 10857 bp, 9 predicted proteins | sample Coa_R1_9_FD_66450 | JGI IMG/M metagenome (GOLD analysis project Ga0070733, IMG submission 66450) | Surface soil microbial communities from Centralia Pennsylvania, which are recovering from an underground coalmine fire - Coalmine... | ecosystem: Environmental > Terrestrial > Soil > Unclassified ... | reverse complement strand
GCCTCGGCGCGCTTCGAGAAGGGCCTCTCGCCGCGGCTCACACTCGAGGCGCAGGCCGTCGCGAGCGCGCTGATGATCGAGCTCTGCGGGGCGCGCCTGGTGCCCGGGACGGTCGACGTCGGCGGACCGGGCGTCGGCCCCGCGCCGATCCGCCTTCGCCCGCAGCGCGTAGCCGAATTGCTCGGCACCGAGATCCCGGCCGAGCGCTGCGCCGAGATCCTCGGCTCGCTCGGCTTCGAGGTCTCGGACGACCTCGTCGTCGGCGTGCCGCACTGGCGCACAGGCGATGTGACGCGCGAGGTCGATTTGATCGAGGAGGTCGCGCGCATCGACGGCCTCGAGCGGCTGCCGGCGACGCTCCCGCCGCGCCAGGGGGTTGCCGGGCGGCTGACGCACGCCCAGCGCCTGCGCCGCCGCGCCGAAGACGCCCTCGCCGCGCGCGGCGTTTCCGAGATCGCCGGCTGGACGTTCGCCGAGCCGGCGCTGCTCGAGCGCCTGCGCCTCGGCGAGGAGCATCCGATGCGCCGCGTCCTCGCGATCAAGAACCCGCTGTCCGAATCGCTGTCGCTGCTTCGCCCGACGCTGCTCGGCTCGCTGCTCGACGCCGCCGCGCACAACGCGGCGCGCGACGCCGGCGCGCTCGCGCTGTTCGAGTCGGGGACGGTGTTTCGCGCGAGCACCGGCGGCGACGGGCTCGCCGACGAGCATCACGGCCTGGCGGTGCTGCTGTGCGGCGGAGCGGAGCGCGCCTCGTGGCGGGCCAGCGGGCCGGCGCCCGCGGACTTCTACGCCGCCAAGGGACTGCTCGAGGCGGTCCTCGAGGTGGCCGGCGTCCAATGGGAGCTCGGCGCCTGCGATGAGCCGTTCCTTCACCCGGGAGCCAGCGCCAACATCAGCAGCGGCGATGTCGCGCTCGGCTTCATCGGCGAGGTCCATCCGCTCGTCTGCCGCGCCTGGGAGCTCGACCGCGCCGCCTTCTGGGCGATCGACCTCGGCCGCCTGGCCGCAGTCGCGCAAGACGTCGTCGCGTATCGGGCGTTCGGTGAGTTTCCGGCCGTTCGCGAGGACCTCGCCGTCGTCGTCGCCGAGGGCGTCAGCGCCGCGTCCGTCATCGCCGCGATTCGCTCGGCGGGGGGCGCGAGCCTCGCCTCGGTCGAGGTCTTCGATGTCTACCGCGGAGCGCAGGTGGGGGAGGGCCGCGTGTCGCTGGCTCTGCATCTCGAGTTCCGCGCCGAGGACCGCACGCTGACCGACGAGGACGTCGCGGCGGCGCGCGAGCAGATCGCGGCGGCGCTTCGCGAGGCGGTGGGAGGGGAGCTTCGTGCCTGAGGTCGTCGTCATCGGCGCCTCCGGCTACGCGGGCGCGCTCGCCGCGCGCCTGCTCTGGCGCCACCCGCAGTTCGAGCTGACGGCGGTCACCGCGCGCGAGGACGCCGGTCGGCGGCTCGATCAGCTCTACCCCCAGCACCGCGTGCCGCTGGTGCTCGAGGAGCTCGACCTCGAGCGCGACTCCGGCGCCGACGCGGCGGTCATCGCCTACCCGCACGGAAGCTCGGCGCCCGTCGTCGCCGAGCTGCTCGAGCGCGAGGTTCGCGTCGTCGACCTCTCAGCCGACTTCCGCCTGCGCGATGTCGCCGAATACGAGCGCTGGTACGTCGAGCACCCCCATCCGCAGCTGATCGAGCAGGCGGCCTACGGGCTGACCGAGCTCTACCGCGCCCAGATCGCCGAGGCCTCGCTCGTCGCCTGCCCGGGCTGCTTTCCGACGGCGGCGATCCTCGCACTCGCCCCGCTCGCGCACGCCGGCCTGATCGCCGACGCCGTGATCGACGCCAAGACCGGCGTCTCGGGGATGGGCAAGCAACCGCGCGATTCGAACCACTTCGTGACGGTGACCGAGAACGTCAGGCCCTATGGCGTCGGCGCCCACCGCCACATGCCGGAGATCGACCAGGAGCTCGCGCGCCTCGGCGCCGCCGTCCGGGTCACCTTCGTGCCGCATCTCCTGCCGATCGACCAGGGTGAACTGCTGTCCTGCTACGTGACGACGACACGTCCGCTGGCGCAGGGCGAGCTCGACGAGCTCTACGCGCGCTCCTACGGCGATGAACCGTTCATCGATCTCGTCGCGAGCGTCCCCGGCGTCCGCGACGTCCGCGAGACCAACGTCTGCGCGCTGCACGCGCACGCCGACGAGCGGACCGGCAAGGTCTTCGTCTTCGCGGCGATCGACAACCTCTGGAAGGGGACCGCCTCGCAGGCCGTCGCGAACCTGAATCTGATGTTCGGCTACGACGAGGGGCTGGGCCTTCGGTGAGCGGCGAGGGCTTCTTCAACTCGCGCTGGGTGGAGCGCCCCGTCCACGTGACCGAGGACGAGCATCTCCCCGAGGGATTTCGCCTCGGCGGCGCGGCCTGCGGCGTCATGGCCAAGGGCTCGCAGGAGCTCGATCTCGGGATCGTCGTCTGCGACTCGGAGGCGGCGGTCAGCGCGGCGCGCTTCTGCGACTCGGGCGTTCTCGCCGCGCCGGTCGTCGTGACGCGGGAGCGCTGCGACCTCGGCGCGATCCGCGCCGTCGTCGCCAACTCGGGCAATGCCAACGCCGCGACGGGCGAGGCGGGGATCGCCGAGGCGGTGCGCGTCCAGCAGGCGGCGGCCGACGCGCTCGGCATCTCGGCGCGCGAGGTCGCGGTCGCCTCGACCGGCGTGATCGGAGTCGCGCTACCGGGGCAGCGGATCGCCAGCGCGATTCCGGCGCTCGCGGCGCGGCTTGACGGCGAGGGCGCCGGCGACTTCGCGCAGGCGATCCGAACGACCGACGCGATCGACAAGCACGTCGCGCTGCGCGTGGCGCTCCCGTCGGGGACCGTCCGTCTCGCCGCCCAGGCGAAGGGCGCGGGCATGATCTCGCCGCACTTCGCGACGATGCTCTGTTTCATCGAGACCGACGCCGTGCTGACGCAGCCGCTCGCCGACGCGCTGCTCGGCACGGCCGTCGCGCGCTCCTTTGACCGCATCAGCGTCGACGGCCAGCTATCGACCAACGACACGGCCATCCTCCTCGCGAGCGGAGCGAGCGCCATCCATGTCGAAGCCGGCAGCGAGGATGAGAAGCGCTTCGCGCGGGCACTCGAAGCGCTTCTACGCCAGCTGGCGCTGCGGATGGTCGCCGACGGCGAGGGGGCGCGGCGGATCGCTCGCGTGACCGTGCGCGGCGCCGGCGAGGAGACCGTCGAGCGGGTCGGCCGCTCGGTCGCCAACTCGCCGCTCGTCAAGGCGGCGCTGTTCGGCGGCGACCCCAACTGGGGGCGGATCGCCCAGGCGATCGGGGCGGCGCTGCCGGGTACCGCGCCGCTTTCCTTCGAAATCGCGATCGAGGGGATCGCGGTCGCCCGCGACGGCGAGGCGATCGGCTTCGAACGCGCCGCGCTCGAGGAGGCCGTCGCGCGCAACGAGGTCGAGTACGACGTCGCGCTGCCCGGCGAGGGCGCCGAGGCCGAGCTGTTCTTCTCCGACCTCAGCTACGACTACGTGAAGATCAACGCCGAGTACACGACCTGATGCGCGACGTCGCAACCCTCCTCGAAGCGCTTCCCTACATCCGTCAGTTCCACGGCTCGACGGTCGTCATCAAATACGGCGGGGCGGCGATGGACGACCCGCTGCTGCGCGAGGAGTTCGCGCGCGACGTCGTCCTTCTGAAGTACGTCGGGATGAACCCCGTCGTGGTCCACGGCGGCGGCCCCGACATCACCGCCTACATGAAGCGCCTCGACATGCCGGTCGAGTTCGTCGGCGGCCTGCGCGTCTCCGACGAGGCGACGGTCGAGATCGCGAAGATGGTCCTGGTCGGAAAGCTCAACACCGACATCGTCCTTCGCATCGGCCGTCACGGCCAGCCGGCGGTCGGGCTCTCCGGCGACGACGGCGCGCTGCTGCGCTGCTCGCGCCGAAGCGCCCCGGGCGGTGAGGACATCGGCTTCGTCGGGGCGATCGAGCGCGTCGACCCGGGCGTGATCCTCCACATCGCCCGCGACTACATCCCGGTCGTCGCCTCGGTCGGCGCCGACGAGGACGGCAACTCCTACAACATCAACGCCGACGAAGCGGCCGCGGCAATCGCAGTGGCGCTGCGTGCGCGCACGGCGGTCTTCCTGACCGACGTGCGCGGCTGGCTGCGCGACGCGGCCGACCCCGAGAGCCTGATCGCGACGGCGAGCGTCGCCGAGGTGACCGCCGCGCTCGCCTCGATCGACGGCGGCATGCGCCCGAAGCTCCAGGCCTGCGTCGACGCAGTCAGCGGCGGGGTGGCGGCGGCGCAGATAATCGACGGTCGCGTCCCGCACTCGCTGCTGCTCGAGCTCTTCACCGACGCCGGGATCGGGACGAAGGTGACGGCGGGATGAGCGTCGCCGAGCACGCCGACGCGTTCCTGACGCCCAACTACGCGCGCTACGGCGTCGAGTTCGCGCGCGGCGAGGGCGCGCGGCTGTGGGACTCAGACGGCAACGAGTACCTCGACTTCCTGGCCGGAATCTCGGTCTCGAGCGTCGGCCACTGCCATCCCGCGGTGATCGCCGCGATCCGCGAGCAGGCGGCGGCGCTGATCCATGTCGGCAACCTGTACTACACAGAGCCCATGTCGGCGCTCGCGCAGCGCCTTTCGGAGAGCTCGCTCGGCGGCAAGGTGTTCTTCACCAACTCCGGGACCGAGGCCGTCGAGGCGGCGATCAAATGCGCCCGCAAGGCGCGCCAGGGCGGGACGATCGTGTCGGTCCACGGCGCCTTCCACGGTCGCACCTACGGCTCGCTGTCGGCGACGCCGCAGGAGGCCAAGCAGGCGCCGTTCGCGCCGCTGGTCGGCGGCTTCGTCGCGGTCGCGCCGACGCGCGCGGCGCTCGACGCCGTGATCGACGAGGGGACGGCGGCCGTGATCCTCGAGACGATCCAGGGGGAGAGCGGCGTCCACGTGCTAGCCGATGAGCTGCTTCGGTTCGTTCGCGAGCGCTGCGACGAAACCGGCACGACGCTGATCTTCGACGAGATCCAGACCGGGCTTGGGCGGACCGGTTACGCCTGGGATCACCTGCACTGCGGGGTCGTGCCGGATCTGATGACGAGCGCCAAGGCGCTCGGCGGCGGGCTGCCGATCGGCGCCCTGATCACCGGCGAGCGCCACGCCGACACCTTCGCGCCCGGCGATCACGGCTCGACGTTCGCCGGCGGAGCGGTCGTCTGCGCGGCGGCGCTCGCCGCGCTCGACATCCTGCTCGACGACGATCTCCACGCGCGCGTGCGCGAGCTGGGGGAGGTGTTGCGCGAGGGCGTTGCGGCCCTCCCACATGTGGTGTCGGTGCGCGGTCGCGGGCTGATGATCGGCTTCGATCTCGACGTCGACGCGCCGGAGATCGCGCGCCGCGCGCTGCTCGAACAACGGCTCGTGATCAACGCGACCGGGGCGGCGACGCTTCGGCTGCTGCCGCCGTTGATCATCGGCGAGGCCGAGGCGCAGGAGTGCCTGGCGCGGCTGCGCGCCGTGCTCGGCGCGGGCGCGGACTAGGCTTGCGCGCGCGATGAGCTTCGCCCCGCTGACCGCCTCCTACCAGGCCGACCCGGCCGAGGTTCATCGCGTCCTGCTGCTCTACAGCGGCGGCCTCGACACGAGCGTGATGCTCCGCTGGATCCAGGAGCGCTACGAGGCCGAGGTCGTGACGCTGACCGTCAACCTCGGACAGCCCGGCGAGGACTACTCGGTGATCGAGGGCAAGGCGCGACAGATCGGCGCGGTCGACTGCCACGTCGTCGACGCCCGCGAGGAGTTTGCGCGCGAGTACATCGCGCCGGCGATCCGAGCGAACGCCCTCTACGGGGGCGGCTACCCGCTGTTCACGGCGCTCGGCCGCCCATTGATCGCAAAGCTGGCTGTCGAGTACGCGCGACGCTCCGGCTGCGACACGATCGCCCACGGCTGCACCGGCAAGGGCAACGACCAGGTCCGCATCGACGGCACCGTCGCGACGCTCGCCCCGGAGCTGAAGGTCATCGCACCGGTGCGCGAGTGGGCGATGGGGCGTGAGGAGGAGATCGCCTACGCGCGCGAGCACGGCATCCCGATCAAGGGCGGTAGCGAGGTCGTCCCCTACTCGATCGACGACAACCTCTGGGGGCGCTCCTCCGAGGGCCGCTGGATCGAGGACCTCGACCACGCTCCCGACGAGGACGTCTTCCAGCTCGTCACACCGCCCCGCCTGGCGCCCGATGAGCCGCAGCGGATCGAGCTCGAGTTCGAGCGCGGGGAGCCAGTCGCGCTCGACGGCGAGCGGCTGGCGCTGGCGGAACTGATCGAGCAGGTGGGGGAGATCGGCGGCCGCCACGGCGTTGGCATCGTCGACCACATCGAGGACCGCATCGTCGGCCTCAAGGTCCGCGACATCTACGAGGCGCCGGCGGCGGCGATCATCCTCGCCGCCCACCAGGAGCTCGAGAAGCTCGTCTGCACGATCCACCAGAACCAGTTCAAGGCCGGCCTCGACCGCCAGTGGGCCTACCTCGTCTACGCGGGGCTGTGGTGGGAGCCGCTGCGAAGCGACCTCGACGCCTACATGAACGCCGTCAACGAGCAGGTCAGCGGCACGATCGGCCTCGAGCTCTACAAGGGAGTCGCGCGGGTCGTGACGCGCTCTTCCCCGAACGCGGTCTATGACCAGTCGCTGGCGTCCTTCGCCGAGTCCGGCGGCCTGTTCTCACAGACCGCGTCGCCGGGCTTCATCGAGCTCTGGACGCTTCAGTCGCGGATGGCCTGGCGGTTGCGCAACGAGTAGCTGCCGCGGGGCTGGACGCGGTCTGGCGCCACGGCTATGCTCGCCGCGTGAGCGAGGAGGACCGCGATGCCGAGGAGCAGGAGGAGTTTGCTGAGCGGAGAGTGGCCGGCGAACTGACCGTCGACGCGTGGCTTGACACCGATCCTCCCTCGGAAGAGCTGCCTCCGGAGGGCGGACCCGAGCCGGTCGCCACGCCGGGCCTGTGGGAGCGGCTGCGGCGCATGTTCGGCGCGAAGTCCTAGCTGGGCCCGGCCCGGGCGCGGCGATCAGACCGTTTCGTCGCGCTGTCGAAATCGCGCCTGCTGGCGAGCGAGCGCGAACACCACGGGCGCCGTGCCGAAGAGCAGCGCGGTCGGGAGAAGGCCGAGGGGCAGCGGCCGGCCGTCCACCGCCTCGGCGAGCTCGAACATCCCCACCTGCCATGCGAAGAGCGCGCAGGCGATCGCGAGTCGCGGATCGCGCTGGAAGCGCGCCACCGCCAGCGGGACCACGACTGCGAGGGGTGTGAGCAGGAGGTAGCTGCGGGGCCCGGCCCCGCCGGCGAGGATGCCGAACGCCGCGATCGGAATCAGCCACACCAGGCGAGCCAGCCGGCGAGGCTCTCGCCGAGGGAGGACCAGCATCGTGAGGAGGCAGACGAGCGGGACAACGTCGAAGGCGAGCAGCGACCCGCTCTGGGGGGTGGTCACGCGCGCGAACGCATCGATGATCCACGCGAGCCCGGCGAGCGCAGCGATCCGGTCATAGCCGGCGAGCGCTGCCGCGAGGGCTCCGCCCAACAGCGCAAGCGGCCAGAGCTCGACCCAGTGCGAGGCGAAGCGGTTATCCACGCCCGCGATCTCGGCGCTCGCCAACGCCAGCATCCCCGTGGCGGCGTAGCACAAGCCGTCGGCGACGTTGCGCGTCGGCCCCGGCTGCGACCGCCGTAGCGCCCGCGCGCGAAGGCCGCCGACCACGAGCCCAGCGAGCTCTCGCCGATGTCGCCGACCGGACTCACCGCTGGCATCGAGCAGGGTGGCGATCATCTCCTCGCCCCGGCTGGCGCGCAGCTCCCTGGGGTAGGCGCGCAGTGCGATCCTGGCGCGGCGCTCCTGGCTCATGCAGTGGCCGCCTTTTGCGTCGCGCGCAGGCGGGCTCCGACGGCGCGCGACGCGCTCGCAAGGCGGCGTGTCTCTGCCTCAAGCTCGCCGCGCCCAGCTGACGTGAGCGCGTAGTCGCGCCGCCGACGGCCACCTTCGATGTATTCCTCGCCCGCCACGATCAGGCCATCGTCGATCGCGCGTTCGAGCAACGCGTAGAGCGTCCCGGTCGAAAGACGAACGGTGCCCTGCGAAAGCTCACCGGCCCGCTGCACGATCGCGTACCCGTGAAGAGGCCCGTCAATGAGCGCGGCAAGCGCGAAGTAACTGGGCCTGCGGAGCTCCACCGCCGCCACCATATGTCGATGATCGACATGTTGTCAAGAGCGTCGCCGCCCACGAACGCGCGCCGCGCCACGCGCGCCAGCGCTACCCCACCTCAGCCGATCGCGGCGCGAGCGCGGCTGAGGAGGATCGCGCAGAGCCGGCTCTCAAGCGAGGCGGGCGGGGGACCAAACGACGTCAGCACGCTCATCGTCACCTCGGCCTGCCCCCATCCGAAGCCGATGAAGTCGGCGGTCAGGGGGACGCTGACGCTCTTCCCGTTCGTCTTGACGGTCGCCGTGATCGCGACGCGCACCTCGACGCTCGTGTCGGCGCCCGATACCGGCGCCGGGCGAAGCGACAGCGACGCTGTGAACGTCTCGTTCTTCTGCGCCTGACTGCGCAGCGAGGCCTGCAGGGCCTCCTGGATGCACCTCTGTCCGCGGGGGCTGCGCGCCGCCGCGAGGTCCTTGGCGACGAGGCCGGCCGAGGGGAAGATCTCGGTGCTCGAGCTGATCGTCGTCGCGGCCGCGCCGTTGCCGACGAAGTTGGGCGAGGTCACGTTCGCGAACGCGAGCCGGTCCGGCACGCCGCCGGCGCACGCGGACAGCTGCTCGCCGCCGGCGTCCTCCGGCGTCGTCGTCACCGAGCCGACTTGTTTTAGGGTGGGGAGGTCGGCCTGGCGCAGGTTGATCGCCGTCGCGACTGCGCGCGCCTGCCTGTGCGTGACGACGCGGGGCGACGCAGCCGCGCCGCCGACCCCCAGGGCAAGCAGCGCAGCGGCGACCAATACCGCGGCACTCAGCCGCGAACCGCCCTGTTGGGACACCACCATCGCCCGCAGTCTTGCAGTCACGCTGCCACGCGCCGTCCGTGCTCGGCCGCCAGCCAGTCGACGGTCGCGGCGAGGCCGGTCGCGTAGTCGACGCGCGGCTGCCAGCCGAGGACGTCGCGGGCCTTGCGGTTGCTGAAGTCCTGGTCGTGGCCGAGAACGTGCACGGCCTGGCGCGAGAGCAGCGGCGGAAGCTCTAGGCGCGTCGTCCGGCGCGCCGCGCGGTAGGCGTGCTCGAGCGAGAAGCCAATCGCGTTGGCCAGCCAGAACGGGATGCTCCAGCGGACCTGCTGATAGCCGAGGCCTTCGGCGAGGCCGTCGGTGAACTGCTTCCATGTCACGCCGATGCCGTCGGTGATGTTGAAGGCGTTGCCGGGGGCGTCTGAGTGAGATGCCGCGAGGACCGCGGCGTCGACGACGTTGTCGACGTAGCAGAGGCCGGCGACGGCGCGCCCGCCGTCGACGAGCAGCATGTTGCCGCCGCGCATCGCCCGCGCGATCTCGCCGACGACCTCGATCGAGTGCGGTCCGTAGACCGTCGCCGGGCGCAGGATCACCGTGTCGAGCTTGTGCGTGCGTTCGTAGCGGCGGATCTCGGCCTCGGCCGCGAGCTTGGTCTGCGCGTACCAGTTGCGAAAGCGCGTCGCGACATGCGTTTCATCGACGCCCGCGTAGCCGGGGTAGCCGTAGACGTCGGTCGTGCTGAAGTGGATGACGCGCTCGACCGAGTTGGCCGCCGAGGCCGCCATCACGTTGCGAGTGCCCTCGACGTTGACGCGCGCGATCTCCGCCGCCGTGGCCCAGTCCGAGACACGGGCGCCGCAGTGGAACACGTAGCGGCAGCCCTTGGAGGCGCGCTCGAGGGAGCGCGCCGTCGTCAAGTCGCCGAGCGCGAGCTCGACGTCCAGGCGGCCCAGCGAGTCGGTGTTGCTGCTCGGGCGCACGAGGCAGCGGACGTGGAAACCGTCGGCCGTCAGGCGCTCGGCGAGGCGGCCGCCGATGAACCCCGTCGCGCCCGTCACGAGGCAGATGTCCTGGCCGTTTTGCTCGCGCGGCAGCGGCTCGAATGGTGCCTGCTCGGGCGCCGGCGCCGCCTCGCGTCGCCGGGCCTTGTTGCGAAGCGTCGCCGTCGCGATGTCGCGAACGACGCTCCAGTTCTTGCCGGCGCCGCCCGCGCAGTCGGCGAGGACCGAGTCGAGCGCGTTCAGGAAGGTCTGCGCCTCCTCCAGTGACAGCGTCAGCGGCGGGAGCAGCTTGATCACGTCGTTCTTGCCGGCGACCATCGTGATCACGCCGTGGTCGCGGTGCAGCGGGATCACGATCAGCTGGCCGAAGAGGCCCTCGCTCGCCTTGTGGATCAGCTGCCAGTTCAGCCGCGCGACGCGCGAGCGCGGCGCAGCCAGCTCGATGCCGATCATCAGTCCCCGGCCGCGAATTTCGCCGATCAGCTCGTAGCGGCTTTTGAGCTCGGCAAGGCCCGCGAACAGCAAGCTGCTGACGGCGTCGACGTGCGCGAGCAGCCGGTCACGCTCGATGATCCGTAGCGCCGCGAGGCCAGCCGCCATCGAAAGGCGATTGCGTCCGTATGTCGACTGGTGGACGTAGGAGCGCTCGAGCGTTCCGACCGCGGCATCGAAGATCTCGCGCGTGGTGACCATCGCCGCGACCGGCATGAAGCCGCCGCTGAGGGCCTTGCCGACGAGGACCATGTCGGGCCGAAGGCCCCAGTGCTCGAGCGCGAACCAGGTGCCGGTGCGCCCAAGGCCGGTCTGGATCTCATCGACTACGAACAGCGTCCCGT
>Ga0070733_10003441_pt1 | contig 10858 bp, 6 predicted proteins | sample Coa_R1_9_FD_66450 | JGI IMG/M metagenome (GOLD analysis project Ga0070733, IMG submission 66450) | Surface soil microbial communities from Centralia Pennsylvania, which are recovering from an underground coalmine fire - Coalmine... | ecosystem: Environmental > Terrestrial > Soil > Unclassified ... | reverse complement strand
TGAGCTAATCGAGAAAGGTATTCCGATGCGCATCGTCATCGTGGCGCCGCCATGGCTTCCGGTTCCGCCTCCCGCCTATGGCGGAACCGAAACCGTCCTCGACGGACTGGCTCGAGGTCTCAAGGCCGCCGGTCATGAGGTGATGCTGTTCACGACCGGAGAGGCGACCTGCGACGTCGAGCGGAAGTGGTTCTTTGAGCAGGCGATCGGCGTCGGAGTCGGCGGCGCTGCCCAAGAGATTCGCCACGTGGTTCATGCCTATGAGGAGGCCGAGGGAGCAGATGTCGTTCACGACCACACGCTCATCGGTCCGATGTACTGCGATCGCTTCCCCGGGTTGCCCGTGTTGACGACCAACCATGGCCCGTTCGAAAGCGACCTCATCGACCTATACCGCATCGTCTCGCACCGTGTTCCGGTGATCGCGATCTCGCACCACCAGGCTTCGGGTGCAGTCGGCGTCGAAGTTGCGGCCGTGATCCACCACGGGGTCGAGACCTCCGCCTTCCCCGTCGGTCGAGGTTCAGGCGGGTACGCGCTCTTCCTTGGGAGGTTGAATCCGACGAAGGGGGCGCACATCGCCGCCCACGTCGCGCGACGAGCGGGGATACCGCTTCGCATCGCCGGCAAACGGAGCGAGCCGATCGAGATCGACTACTTCGAGTCGACGTTGAAGCCGATGCTCGGTGCTGACATCGAGTACGTCGGCGAAGTGGATCACGACACGAAGGTGGATCTCCTTGGCGGAGCGACGATGCTCCTCAACCCGATCGAGTGGCCGGAGCCATTCGGCATGGTGATGATCGAAGCGCTCGCCTGCGGCACGCCGGTCGTCACAACTCCCCACGGGGCTGCACCCGAGATCGTCGAAGACGGCGTCACCGGTTTCATCTGCGCGGACGAACCCGAGCTCGTCGACGCCGTCGGGCGTGTTTCTGAGCTCGATCGCGACAATTGCCGTAGATCGGCTGAGGAGCGGTTCTCGCTCCGGCGGATGGTCGACGAACACGTGGCCGTGTTCGAGCGTGCGGCGAACGGCGAGATCGGCGCTCGATTGGTCGACACCAAGTGAACAATTGGGCCGCGGCCCTACCGAACAGGGGGAGCTGATGGCCAACGGGTGGAGCATTGCGTCCCAAGCCGGCCTCGGCGGGGTGTCAGGCAACGCTGTCACCCTGATCGAGGGAACAAGCTTCGTCATCTCGTCGCCCGGCGGCGACATCGAGCCCGGCGGTCCAGAGGGACTCTTTTATCGGGACACTCGTTACCTTTCGACGTGGCGGCTACGCGTCGACGACCTGCCACTCGAAGCACTCTCGGTGGTGCCGAATGATCCCTTCGCGGCGACGTTTCTTGCTCGCGCCGAGCCCCGTGAAGGACAAGCTGACAGCACCCTTTTCATCGTTCGCGAGCGGTTTGTCGGTGACGGAATGCGAGAAGACGTCGTTCTGCGTAACTTGAGCGCCGAGGCGACGGCGTGCACCGTTTCGGTCGAGTTCGCGGCCGACTTCGCTCACCTGTTCGACGTTAAAGAGGATCGAGCCAAATCGCGGGGCGAATCCAGCGTCGACTTCAAAGACGATTCGGTCATCTTCACAAACGTCTATCGCGACCGTCAGCGGCGTGTCACTCTCAGAGTGCCGCACGACGTCGAGGCGACCGCAGTTCGTGACTCGATCACCATCGATGTCATCGTTCCGGCAAGAGGAGAGTGGCGCACGTGCTTTGAGGTCGAGCTCGAAATGGACGAAGAGCCCGTCGAGCTCCGCTATCGCTGTGGCGAGCGCGTCGAGTACTCGGCCCCCGCGACTCGGCTTCGCGAGTGGGAGCGCACGACACCGAGGATTACGACCGGGGACGACGGTGTCGACCGGACTCTCGGGCGCAGCATCCCCGACCTTGGGTCGCTCCGCATCTTCGACCCCGACGACCCTGACCACGCGGTCGTGGCGGCGGGGGCGCCGTGGTTCATGACGTTGTTCGGACGCGACTCAATCATCACCTCGTGGATGACGATGATCGTCGACCCGGCACTCGCGGTGAGCACACTGTCCACACTCGCTCGGTACCAGGGAACTCGCGTCGACCCGAGGACCGAGGAGGAGCCCGGCCGCATCCTCCACGAGGTTCGTTCCGGCTTGACCGGGGTAGCGCGGCGCGGTGAGGAGTCTGTCTATTACGGCTCCATCGATTCAACGCCGCTGTTCGTGATGCTGTTGGCCGAGTTGCACGAATGGGGAGCCGCTCCCGAGGTCGTGGAAAGGCTGCTTCCGAACGCGGACCGTGCGCTCGAATGGGTCGAGCGCTTCGGTGATCGCGACGGCGACGGTTTCATCGAGTACCAGCGGGCAACCGATCGCGGGCTCCTCAACCAAGGTTGGAAAGACTCGTTCGACGGGATCAACTTTGCCAACGGTCGCTTGGCGGAACCGCCGATCGCACTTTGTGAAGTCCAAGGCTACGCGTATGCCGCCTACCTCGGCAGGGCGAGCATCGCGCGCCATCACGGAGACGCCGTTACAGAAAAGCGCTGCGAAGAGCGTGCCGACGAGCTGCGCCGGCGCTTCAACGAGAAGTACTGGCTCGAAGATCGCGGGTATTTCGCGATCGGGCTCGACGCAGAAAAGCGACCGATCGACGCCTTGACGTCGAACATTGGGCACTGCCTTTGGACCGGAATTGTCGATGACGACAAGGCGCCCTCGCTCGCCAAGCTTTTGAGCTCTGAAGAGATGTTCTCCGGCTGGGGAGTGAGGACTTTGTCGAGCGCGATGGGCGCCTATAACCCGGTCAGTTATCACAACGGCTCGGTGTGGCCTCACGACAGTGCGATCTGTTCTGCGGGTCTGATGCGATATGGCTTCGCAGAAGAAGCAAAGAAGGTCGCGCGGGCGGTATTCGACGCAGCTTCGGCATTCGATGGCCGGTTGCCCGAGTTGCTTTGTGGATTCAGCCGGGGTGAATTCGTTGCCCCGGTGCGGTACCCGACCTCGTGCTCGCCGCAGGCGTGGGCGTCGGCCGCCCCTTTCAGCCTGCTGCGGACCCTTCTTCGCCTCGATCCTGACCGAGACGACATGCGGGTCTACTTGGCCCCTTCGCTGCCTGAGAGCTTTGGGACCGTGCGCGTCGACCACGTACCTGTCGGACCCGACCGGGTGACGATCGAGGCCACCGGGACCCGGGCCGAGATTCATGATCTGCCAAGCGATGTGGAACTCGTCACGGCGCCCAAGCCCGTCCACGGTCGTTGATCGCGTCCTTTGTGAAGCCATCGTCGTAGGATCGAGCGCGTGCGCGAGGTGAACGCTCGGCGGCGCGCCACCTCGACATCGTCGTTCGGCGTATCGCGGCGCGAGGCGCACGACGCATCATCGTTCTACGAACGCTTCACTCCTCCTCAGATCTCGACCGAGGAAGACGTCGCCCCGCGAAAAGCCGTCGATGAGATCTTTGTCAAAGACGCCCGCGTGATGGACGAGGTTGACGACCGTTCGGTCGCGCTAGTCGTCACCTCGCCGCCGTATTTCGCCGGAAAGGAGTACGAGCAGGCGCTCGGCGAGGGAAGCGTCCCTGCCACGTACGCCCTCTTCCTTTCGATGCTCGAGGACGTGTTCGCTGAGTGCGTCCGAAAGCTCGAGCCGGGAGGTCGGATCGCCGTCAATGTCGCCAACCTCGGACGCAAGCCCTACCGGTCGCTCGCCGCCGACGTCACCTGGATCCTTCAAGACCGCCTGCGTCTTCTGCTGCGCGGTGAGGTCGTCTGGCAAAAAGGTCGCGGTGCGACTGGCTCGTGCGCCTGGGGTTCGTTTCAACGCCCCGCCAACCCTGTCCTGCGCGATCTCACCGAGCGTGTCGTCATCGCGAGCAAGGGTCGGTTCGACCGTGCCCTTTCGATCTCAGAACGAGCCAAGCGCGGATTACCGCACGAGCCTTCAATTACACGCGACGAGTTCTTGGAAGCGACGACCGACCTCTGGCTGATCCCTGCGGAAAGCGCGACTCGTGTCGGTCACCCGGCGCCGTTTCCCGTCGCGCTTCCCGAACGGTTGATCCACCTCTACACGTATCGTGACGACCTGATTCTCGATCCGTTCGTAGGGTCGGGCACGACGGCGGTCGCGGCGGCGCGCAACGGCCGTCACTTCGTCGGTTACGAGACCGACGCCGCCTACGCGGCGCAAGCGCGGGCGCGAGTCGCCGGCGAATCAAGTCGAAAGCACCTTGTCGGTTCGAAAGTCGGCCAGGCGGCGAAAGAGGTGGGCGACGACCTTTCGGGTGCGCTGCGCGCCGGGCTTTCTGCCCGCGACCTTGTCGCACTCTCGCTACTTGGCGCAGGTTTCACCGACCTCGAACAGGAAAAGCGCATCGCACCGGGGATCGAGGTCACAGCGACGGGGAAGGACGTTTCCGGCCGCACATGGCACTTCGAGCTGGCCGGCGGATTCACGTCGGTGCGCCCAGGTCTTCTTTCTGCCGAGACGCTTTGGCGGACGATCGGCAGAGCGGCCGTGCATTCGATTGCGTTCGGAAACACTCCGCTCGTCGTGCTCACAACGGGACGACCGGTTCATCCAAACGCGTCAGGTTCGGCGCTCGACTCGGTCGTCGGCCCGGGTCGTCCGATCTACGACGTCGTCGTTTTGGGCTCGGCGAGCGATCACGAACGCCTTCGCCAGTACGGCACGACGACGTCACCGACGCTCGAAAGGCCGAGCCGGACCTAGCATCAATTCGTGCTCGTCGTCGCGGGATCGACCAGTTCGGACCAGCACGACACGGGTGCCGGCCATCCAGAGCGCCCGAGCCGCGTTGGGGCTGCCCTCGAGGGAATCGACGTGGCGAGACTTTGGGACGCGGTCGTTCCGCTCGCGCCGCGGCGGGCGAGTGAGGGCGAGCTCACCCGGGTCCATCCGCCTGAGTACCTTGCCGAATTGCGGGCCTTTTGCGAGCGCGGGGGAGGGGCGCTCGACCCGGACACGGTTGTCTCGACTGGCTCGTGGGATACCGCGCTGTTGGCCGCTGGTGGCGTCCTTGCCGCCGTCGAAGCCTTGGCCAACGGTGCAGGCGAAGCCGGATTCGTCGCCGCTCGGCCTCCGGGCCACCATGCGACCACCGACGAGGCGATGGGTTTTTGTCTCATAAACAACGTCGCTGTTGCCGCTGCCCACTTGGCCGACCGGGGCGAGCGCGTCTGTGTCATCGACTGGGATGTGCACCACGGCAACGGGACGCAGGCGATCTTTTGGGACGACCCCCGTGTCCTCTACGTCTCTACACACGAGTGGCCGCTCTACCCCGGCACTGGTCGAGCGGAAGAGGTCGGCGGCCCGAACGCACGCGGCCTGACCGTCAACATCCCGCTCCCGCCCGAGACGACCGGTGACGTGATGCGCTCGGCGTTCGATGATGTCGTCGCACCGACCGTCGATCGTTTCCAACCAACCTGGATACTCGTCTCAGCGGGGTTCGATGCACATCGCGCCGATCCTCTTGCCTCGCTCGAGCTCACTTCGGGAGACTTCGCCGCGCTTGCACGGACGGTGGCCTCCTGGGTGCCCGGACATGGTCGCGTCGTGTACGTGCTCGAGGGGGGATATGACCTTGACGCGCTGCGGGTGAGCGTCGGCGCGGTGCTATCTGCCGCTCTCGAAGAGCCGGTCCACGCCGAGCCGCCGTCTTTCGGTGGCCCTGGCGCAGACGCCGTGGCCCGTGCAAAGGCGATCCACGACCGCGCCCGCGATGCCTGACCGATGGCGGAGGCCGCCGTGAACGAGGTTCCGAGCACAATCCTTGTCGCGATCGACGGATCAAAGGATTCCGCGCGAGCGCTTGAATGGGCGATCGCGCTCGCCAGGGCTGTTCATGCAGAGATCGTGGCCGTTCACGCGCTCGGGCTTTTAGCCCACATCGGAAGTGAGCCGCTTCGGCCCTCTGAAGACCAACGCGAGCAGGTGCACCAGTTATTCGAATCGACGTGGTGCTCGCCACTTCGCGATGCGGGGCTCGCTTATCGCTGTCTTCTTGTCGACGGAAGTCCAGTCCCAGCGTTGATGTCCGCCGCATCTCAGGTCGGCGCCAACCTCATCGTCGTCGGCAGCCGGGGCTCTGGTGCCCTTTCCGGGCTGCTTCTCGGGTCGACGAGCCGACAGCTCGTCGAACACGCCGACCGGGCGGTCGTCGTTGTTCCTCCCCGAGACAAGGGGTCGTTGAACGCGTAGTTCGGCGCCCCACCGAAACCCCGACCTCGCCGAATGCCCGGATAAGGTCGGCCAGCCCACACCGGTTGTCGGCGCAGGGAGATCGTCGTGGAGCAAGTCGCCGTGAATCGGACGACACTCGTCATCTCCGCGCTAGTCGCTTGTGCGGGCGTCCTTTCAGCCTGTGGAAACGTGCAGGTCTCGATCTCTGCGCTGGGCAACACCGCCGGTGTGTACCCGGACCATCTCGTCGTCGGCGGGCTCGCATCGCTCACGGGCCCGCTACCGGCCGATTTCGCCCCGGCGATGCAGGGCGCGGCGGCGTATTTCGACATGGTGAACGCGGCAGGTGGCGTCAACGGCCGAACGATCGATTTCGCGCACCGCCTCGACGACCAGTCAAACCCTTCGACCGATCAAGCGCAGGCTCGCACCCTCGTTGACCAAGATCACGTGTTCGCCGTCGTTCCGGTGGCGACTCCGTCATTCGAAGGCGGCCCGTTCCTTTCTTCCCAGGGCGTCCCGACGTTCGGCCTGAACGTCAATCCGAACCTCGACTGGGCAGGAACGACGATGTTCGGCAATACCGGGTCGGTCACAGACTTCAGTGGACTACAGCTGCAATCCGCCTTCCTCGCCGAGCGGCAACACGTCCGCCGTGCCGCCGTCATCGCCTACAGCATCCAGCAGTCGAGCCAAGGTTGCGAAGGGGTCGTCAAGGCGTTCCACCGTTACGGGATCGGTCTCGCCTTCGACGACCTCTCGGTCCCGGTCCCCGCCTTCGATCTCCACGCCGACGTGACGAGGATGAAGTCGGCAGGAGTCGACATGGTCGTGTCGTGTCTCGATCTGTCCGGAAACATCTTGCTGTCGCACACGATGCAACAAGAAGGGTTGAGCAACGTCACCCAGTACTGGTTCGACGGCTACGACGAATCGAGCCTCCGCCAGTTCAATTCGGCGATGAGAGGCGTCTACTTCCTTTTGTCGAACGTTCCGTTCGAGGTGACCAAGCTCTACCCCGGCCGCTATCCCGGGATGGACCGCTTCATCGCCGCTCTCGCCCGCTACGAGCACGGGACGTTGCCGAGTGAAGCTGCCCTCGCCGGGTGGCAGAGCGCCGACTTGTTCGTCACTGGCCTCAGATCGATCGGCCGCGACGTCACCCGCGCCCGGCTCGTGGCGGCTATCAACCGGCTCTCGGACTACACGGCGGACGGGATCGACGCGCCGATCGATTGGCGCATCGCGCACCGCACGGGGATCTCGCCGTGGAACTGCGAAGCGTTCGTCCAGGTTCGCGGTCAGCGCTTCGTCCCTGTCTATGGGACGCCGCCGAGCGTGTTCACCTGCTTCCCGGTACCCGACCCGAAGCACGCCCCTGTCAACCCGCTCGTCCCGCTCCCAAAGGGCGTGCCTCCCCTTCCTTCTTCGATGAAGGCGGGCGGGTGAATCGATGAGGCCCCGGTCCCATTGAGCCAGTTCATTTCCTACGCGCTGCCGGGTATACCGTACGGCTGCGCGTACGCGCTGATGGCCTGCGGACTCGTCCTCACCTTCAAGGCTTCAGGCGTCTTCAACCTTGCCTTTGGCGCGCAGGCGTATGTGTCGGCCCTCGTGTTTTACGTCGCTGTCCAAAATGGTTGGCCGAAGTGGGCAGCGTTTGTCATCGCCGTCGTCGTCCTTGGTCCGCTACTCGGATTCGCGCTTGACCGTGTGTTGTTCCAGTACACAAGGACGGCACCGCCCCTCGTCAAGCTCGTCCCGGCGCTGGGTCTTCTCATCGCTATCCCAAGCGTTACCCAGATGATCTTCGGGATCGGCCAGCGCCTCGCTCCACCCGCCGTCGCGCTCAATCCGAACAGGGTGTATTTCCGGGTCGCCTCGGTCGCAGTCACCGGCGAGGAAATCCTCACGACTGTCGTCACGATGATCGTCGTCGCGGCCCTGGCGGTTGCGTTCGCCTCGAGCACGGTCGGCCTTCGCATGCGGGCCGTGGTCGAAAGCCCGCGCATGACCGAGCTCGACGGAATCCGCGCTGACCGCGTCGGGACGTTCGCCTGGGTGTTGTCGAGCCTTTTCGCCGGCCTTGCGGGCGTGCTGCTCGCACCGATCTATGCGTCGCTCGATCCGGCGAACTTCACCGCCTTGCTCGTGGCCGGAGCTGCAGCTGCGGCGGTCGGTGGCTTTTCGAGTCTGCCGCTCACGCTGCTCGGCGGGGTCCTGCTCGGAGTGGTGCAAGAGGTGCTAGGCGGCTACCTGCCGTCGGGGACTGTTCTTGCTGCCGGGCTCCGCCCGTCATTTCCTTTCCTCGTTCTTGCCGTGCTTCTCGTCGCCGGGCGCTCGTTCCGTCCGGCGCGCACGTTCGACGACCCGCTCGCAGCGTGCGATCCACCGGCGGTGTCGCTGCGGCCGCCCGGGCGGATCACCGAGGTCGCTCTTGGGTCGAGGGCGTTCGCGGCGTTCTTGGCGGCGGTCTTCATCGTCTTGGTGGTCGTCGTCGTCCCAGGAAACTGGGAGTACACCTTCACCGCGGGGCTCGTCATCGCGATCATCCTGCTTTCGATCACCGTGCTCACTGGCATGAGCGGTCAGATTTCGCTCTGTCAGGCGGCGTTCGCGGCTATCGGAGCGTTCACTGCAGGACAGCTGGCCACTCACTTTGGGACGGCCGTGATGATCGGAGCTCTCGCCGGTGGGGTGCTCGCCGCCGTCGTTGGCGCCTTCATCTCTCTTCCAGGATTACGACTCGGGGGGATCGCGCTGGCGCTGTTCACGCTTTCGTTCGCGCTCTTGTGCGACAACGTGCTCTTTCAATACTCGTGGTCGGGGAACGGCGCCTCCGGACTCATTGTGCCGCGGCCCCTCATCATCGGAATCGGATTTGCCGGAACCGGAGCCTTCTTTTTTCTCGCGCTCATCGTTCTCACGATCACCTCGGCAGTCGTCTGGCTCATCCAGCACGGCACGCTCGGTGAGGAGCTCGCCGCGTTGCGCTCGACTGAGGTCGGTGCCGCCTCGGTCGGCATCGACGTGCGACGGATGCGCATCATCGCCTTCACGCTGTCGGCCGCCATTGCAGGTATCGGCGGTGGCCTTTACGCCTCGCTCCAACAGACCGTTTCGCCGACCGACTTCAACTACGAGTTCTCGCTCATCTTCATCGTCGTCGTCGCGACGATCGGCGTGTACTCGATAACCGGCGCCATCGCCGCCGGCCTCGCCTACACGACTATCCAACAGCTCATCTCGAATCTGCCGAGTCGCTACAACTCGCTGCTCGCTTTGATCTTCGGCCTCGCCGCCGCCACATACGTACGTCACCCAGAAGGTGTCGTCGAGTACGGGCGAAGGTGGGTCCTCGATCGAGCCGAACAGTTCGCCAACTTCCTGACGCGAAACGACGCGCCAGCCGACCCGAAGGTCGCCGTCGGGTCGAGGAGCGAGTGATCGATGGCGCTCCTTGAAGCTCGCGATATCTCGAAGCGTTTCGGCGGCATCGATGCGCTCAGCAAGCTCTCGCTCGAGATAGCAGAGGGCGAATCGGTCGGCCTGGTCGGCCCGAACGGGGCCGGGAAAACGACCCTTTTCAACTGCCTTCTCGGAATCGAGCATCCCGACACCGGCTCAGTTCATTTTTCCGGGGTGCCGATTGACGCATTGCCCACGTATCAACGAGCCCGGCTCGGCATCGGCCGCACCTTCCAGCGGCTCGAGCTGTTTGCCGGGATGACGCCGCGCGAACACCTTTTGGTTACCGAGCGGGCCCGCTCCGGGACGGGAGCGCTGTGGAAGGACCTCGTCGGGACCGGTCGGCCGACGACCGCTGAACGCGAGCAATCCGACGAGCTGCTCGCCCTCGTCGGGCTCTCGGACGAAGCCGACGTGCCAGTCGAAGCGCTGAGCCTCGGCCACGGCCGACTTGTCGAACTCGCCCGGGCACTCGTCGGCGAACCGCGCCTTTTGATGCTCGACGAACCGTCGTCAGGTCTCGACGGAAACGAGCGCGCCGAGCTGATCGAGATCCTCCGCCGCGTCCGCCAGCACCGTTCGGCAGCGGTCGTGCTCGTCGAACACGACCTCGAGATGGTCGCCTCTGTCGTTGAACGGCTGCTCGTCCTCGATTTCGGCAAGCTGATCGCCGACGGGCCGCTCGCCCAAGTGCTCGAAAATCAAGAGGTTCGCCGCGCCTATCTCGGCCGCGCCAGGGTCGAGCCAACCCGGCTAGAAGAAGCCCACGCACCCGTTCCGGCGGCAACCGGCGGCCGCCGCCCGATCCTGTTGGAAGTTCGCGATGTCAGCGCCTCCTACGGGCCCTACCGGGCACTTTTCTCGGTCTCGTTCTCGGTGAACGAGGGAGAGGCGGTCGCACTCGTCGGGGCGAACGGGGCGGGAAAGTCCACCGTGGCGCGCGTCGTCTCCGGGCTCGTTCCGACGACGACGGGGAGGATCCTTTTTGACGGTAAAGAGGTGACCAACCGTCCGGCGTGGATGATCGCCCGGCTCGGCCTCGGTCATGTCAACGAGGGTCGCTCCGTGCTCGCGTCGCTGACCGTCGAAGAGAACCTCGAGCTCGCCATACGCCCGGCCGTCGGCCGCCAAGGCGCCGCCACCGCCCTAGAGCGCGCGTACGCCTCTTACCCCCAGCTCGCCGCGCGAAA
>Ga0070733_10003440_pt1 | contig 10861 bp, 9 predicted proteins | sample Coa_R1_9_FD_66450 | JGI IMG/M metagenome (GOLD analysis project Ga0070733, IMG submission 66450) | Surface soil microbial communities from Centralia Pennsylvania, which are recovering from an underground coalmine fire - Coalmine... | ecosystem: Environmental > Terrestrial > Soil > Unclassified ... | reverse complement strand
CAGGCTCCAAAGTTAATTATCTATTAGTTTATGGAGCTTGCGGCTTATTACTTTTGCTGCATGATCATTTTTCAAAATAAAGGTCAGTTTATTCATGTCGTAAGAGGGATTTTTTTTGGCATTTTCTTTCCATTCATTGTTTCCGCACAGAAAGTCCACTTTCAGAATTATAATGTTCAGCAGGGGCTCATTCAGTCACAGGTGATTGCCATTACCCAGGATCATTTTGACAATCTTTGGTTCTGCACGCTCGGAGGTATTTCCCGCTTTGATGGCAAAGTATTTACCAACTACAGTGAAACAGACGGGCTGATCAGCAATTTTGTAAATACCATCATGGCCGATCACGAATCCAATATCTGGATCGGTGCACTAAGCGGCGTTTCCAGGTTTAATGGTGCAGGATTTAAGAATTTCAGATTTTCAGAAAACCCCGCTGCAAATGCCGTTAAATCGATTCAGGAAGATTCTGCACACAGGATCTGGGCGCTGGCCGGTGGAACTTTGTATCGTTTAAATAAAACAGATAAGCCACTCCATACGGTCGTTTCGGGTTTGTATGAAATGGTAACGGCTATTCAGATAGACAGACAGGGATTTCTATGGGCCGCCGTATTCGGTAAAGGAATGTACAAGCTTGAAAAAGATGGCTGGAAATTACAGTTTTTGATACCCGGGTCATATGGAAATGGAGTTTGCCAGAAGATTGTCTTTGACGTGACAAACCGCGACAGGGTTTATTTGATGATGTTTGACGGGATTTATATCTCAGAGAAAGCTGTTTTAAGTTCATTGTTCAGGAATAATAACCTTGGAAAGTTTACCAATATATACCTTGACAGGTCAAACAAACTCTGGTTTACCTGCACCAAAGGATTATTCCAATATAGTGATTCAGGATTAACAGCATTTAATTCTTCCAATGGATACGAAGGAAATAATACGGTTTCCATTTATGAAGATCATGAAAACAATATATGGTTCGGAACCAACGGAACGGGTGTGTTCCGTTATTCATTTCAACCTTTTCTGATTTATGATCAATTCAGTGCGACAAATAATTTGGGCATTATGCCCATATTGACCAACAATAAACGAATCTATTTCGGAACAGAGGGTGGCGGATTATTCGAATACGATGGAAAAAAAATAAGTCACATAAACGGACCGTCCACTGATCCGGTTGACCAGAATATTATTGGTTTAAGCAATGCGGGAGAGGGCGCCATTTATGTTCTTACCAGTAGTGGTATATTTTCAAAATACGAAAACGGGAAATTTACAAGGATGCACCTGGGTGAGCTAAAGGGTTGCATAAATACGGTCTTACCGGACGATCATGGTGGATTTTGGGTTTCCTCCTGTCTCGGTTTTTTCAATATATCCGCTTCGGGAAAAACAACCCGCATTTTAAATTTATTTTCCGGCAAAATGTTGCCTGTTTCAAAAGACAGTATTCTGGTGACAACGGATTACGGCGCTTTTATGGTTGGAGTGGATTTTAATTACAGAAAAATCAATGATTCGCTCCTGAATACAGCGAGTTATATGTCGGTTGCATCTCTTGGATCATATTACCTATTCGCAACCTCCAATAAAGGGCTGATTCTATACAATAGTACAAATGGCAAAAGCAGGCAATTCACAAAAAAAAATGGATTGAATGCAGACTTCATATACAGTGTTATTACAGATCGTAAAAATCAGGTTTGGCTGGGAACCGGCAGAGGCATAAATAAAATTGTAATCGATACTACGACCGGAGCTGTGCAGGTATCAAGCCTGTCCATTGCTGGTGATATTTCTTCATCAGAATGCAATCAGGGTGCTGCGATGTATGAGGAAAATGAAAATCTGTGGTTCGGAACCGTGTCCGGACTTTTTAAATATGTTCCGGATTCATCCAGAAAAGTAACTTATTTTCCACCGGTGGTTCTTCAGCAGGTTCAGGTTTACTCTAAAGATATTCCCCCGGACCGTTTTACGGGCTTGTTAAATGAATGGTATGCCATTCCAAGAAATCTGGTATTGCCACATGATGAAAATCATTTGACGTTTTCATTCAGGTGCCCCAGTTACCTGAATAGCGAATCTATATTATATCAATACCAGCTGGAAGGTATGGAGACATCTTATTCGGCATTGACGCCGAACCACTTTGTTGTGTATCCTGCACTTCCACCAGGACATTACACATTTAAAGCCAGGGCTTTTCTACCGGGGCTTGGATTCACAAAAAACAATATTGATTTTTCATTTGATATAAAGGCAGCATTTTACCAGACTAATTATTTTAAATTTCTGCTGCTGGTTTTGATCATGGGAATTATTTTATGGATACAGTGGCTCCGGATGCGGATACGCGCAAAAAGACTCAGTCAGATCGAAGAAGTAAAACGGGAAGAAAATATTAAAGTAAGGCAAACCGCATCGGAGGATTTTCATGATGAAGTGGGAAATAGTTTAACGCGGATACAGGTTCTGACCGACGTGCTGAATTCAAAACTTGGTAATGGCCACGAAGAAGAAAAAAGAATCATACACATGATCAAGGAAAACGTGAGCGGTCTCTATCAGGGTACGAGGGATATACTTTGGGCTTTGAATCCGGAAAGTGATTTGATCAGGGAAATCGGTCATCGTTTGCAGAGTCTGGGTATTGATGTATTCCAGGATACGGGCATTTGCTTTTCCTACGAAAATTTATTGGGAGAATCGGAAAATATAAAACTTCCGGGCAACTATAACCGGAATATCATGATGATTTTCAAGGAAGCGATGAGTAACAGCCTGAAACATGCGCAGGCTACAAAAGTGAAATTGAAGATCCTGAAGGCGGAAAACCAGGAAATTCTGATTGAACTGGCAGACAATGGTATCGGTTTTAATCCCCTGTATATTAAAAAGGGACATGGATTTCAAAATATGCAGAAACGGTCAAACCGGATCAAATCAATCCTAACACCCATCAGTATCCCGGGAGAAGGAACCCGTTATGACTTAAGAATTCCGATTTATCCAGCCTGATCCCTTCATCTGTCGACGCTCGTTTAAAGCCCGCCGTTTACCATAAATGGCTGTTTTTGGCCTCAATTTCTATTCCCGGATGCGTTTTAACGACCTATTTTGAAGAAATCAGTCATTTCTGCCAAAAAAAAAGACGCAATAAACCACCGTACTAAACTATTGTGGTATCTTGTCGGCTATTAAAATGTTTTGGAATGAAAATCTTTGTAGCCGGTTTGCCTTTCGCCGTTAGTGATTCAGAATTGCAAGAATTGTTTGAACCATACGGAACTGTTGGTTCAGCAAAAGTTATTTTAGACAGAGAAACTCACAAGAGTCGTGGTTTCGGATTTGTAGAATTTTCAAGTAATGAAGAAGCGGAGAAAGCCATTAAGGCCCTCGACGGTACAAGCCTGGAAGGAAGAACGCTTACTGTTAAAGTTGCTGAAGATAAAAACCCCGGCGGCGGTGGATCCCGTGGTGGTGGTGGAAACCGTGGCGGTGGTGGTGGTGGATATAATCGTGACCGTAATCGTTACTAATCAAGCGCTTATTACGAATTACGCGTAACTCTTGAACGCTCAACGCCTTTTGGTGGATGGATTTAGTTAATAGAAAATGATTAATTCATTTTAATCTGTTTCTTTTTGCTATAACCATCCATTTTTTTTAGTCTGCTCGTCCGGTCCTTCAAAAGATCTGATATGCGTTCTGCTGCACTGATAATGGGTCTGGCTTTTTTGATGCTTTTTGCATCCGCCCAGGAAGATGCCCGGCCTTATTATGATAATGAGGATGAGATTGTAAAAAAACCATTCAAATTCATCGTTTTCGGTGACTGGGGAAGAAATGGTGAGGACAATCAAAAAGAAGTTGCCCGGCAGATGGGACTGATTGCCAAAAAATTCAAGCCGGAATTCATTATTTCCACAGGTGACAATTTCTATCCGAATGGGGTCCGTAGTACGCTAGACCACAATTGGCTGGCATCGTATGAAAATATCTATACCGCCCATTCACTGCAAACCGACTGGTATATTGTGCTTGGCAATCATGATTACGGCGGTAACCCGCAGGCTGAAATCGATTATACTGCTGTGGACCGGAAATGGAATATGCCCGCACGGTACTATTCAAAAGTATTTTATATCAACGGGGATACCACGCTGGGAATGTTGTTTGTATTTATTGACACGTCTCCCTTTTTGACTGAATATTACGAAGGGGATAAAACCCGTGTAAAGGGCCAGGACACGGCTGCACAAAGGATCTGGCTCGAAAAAACACTCAGTGAAGCGTCCGCAAATATTAAATGGAAATTTGTATTCGGTCATCATCCGGTATATACGGGCGGCGGAAGAATGAATGCCGTTGAGACTATAGAAATGAAGAAATTATTCAAACCAATCTTTGAAAAATATCACGTGAACGCATATATCTGCGGGCACGATCACAATCTCCAGTTTATCAAACCGCCCGGATTCACATATTATTTTGTTTCCGGTGCCGGATCAGAGCTCTCCAAAACAATCATTCATCCGGAGGGCGGCATTTTTGCGAAAGCTGAAAACGGATTTATGACTTTCAGTGTTTTCTCTGATCAAATGCGGATTAAGGTGATCGGTCTGACGGGTGAAAACCTGTACTCGGTATCGATTCCCAGGCAATAGAATACTCTCCACATGTACTAACTTCGCATCTTCAAGATGGCCTTATCACAAACTAAGCCGGGCTGGAAGGAACGCTTACGGGCACTGCAGAATCTCCCGGCATTTTTCAAGCTTGTCTGGGCGTCCAGTCCCTGGATGACGGGATTAAATGTTGGTCTGCGTCTCCTGCGATCCGCCATTCCTGTTTCATTTCTCTATATCGGCAAACTGATCATAGATGAAGTGATCCTGCTAAACCGCGATCACGCACATTCCTCTTCCCATCACCTCTGGTTTCTGATCGGCGCCGAATTTTTCCTGGCTCTTTTTAATGACGCCCTCGGAAGAAGTATCTCCCTTTTGGACAGCCTGCTGGGCGATCTGTTTGGGAAATCGAGTTCGATCCGTATTATGAAACATGCCGCCATTCTGGACCTGGAACAGTTTGAAGACCCGGTGTTTTATGATAAACTGGAAAGAGCAAGGCAGCAAACCACGGGCAGAACGATTCTGTTGTCGCAGGTACTTAGTCAGATGCAGGATCTGATAACCATGGGATTTCTGGCGGCCGGTCTGATCATTTTTAATCCGTGGCTGATTGTATTGCTCTTCATTACGATACTTCCGTCATTTATCGGCGAATCATATTTTAACGATCAAACGTATGCGCTCAGCAGACGGCAGACGCCCGAACGAAGGGAACTCGATTATCTCCGTTATCTGGGTGCAAGTGATGAGACTGCGAAAGAGGTCAAAATATTTGGCCTGTCAGGATTTATTATTGAAAAATTTGAAGCCCTGGCCGATAAATTTTATATGAGCAACCGGAAGATCACCATCAACCGGTCGCTGTGGGGAACCGTTTTTACTTTGCTGGGAAGCCTGGGATATTATGGGGCCTACGTTTATATAATACTTGAAACCATTTCAGGCAATATCAGTATTGGTAAACTGACATTTTTAGCCGGATCCTTCCGTCAGCTGAAATCTTTGCTGGAATCCATACTGACAAGATTTTCCGCCGTCTCGCAAGGTGCCATCTATCTGAGTGATTTCTTTGAATTTTTCGAAATTCAACCAGCTATTACAGCGAACAGCAATCCACTTCCTTTTCCAAATCCGATACGAACTGGATTCGAATTCCAGAATGTGGGCTTCCGTTACCAGCACGCAGATAAATGGGCATCGAGACATTTGAATTTTACATTAAAGGCCGGTGAAAAAATTGCGCTGGTGGGTGAGAATGGTGCTGGTAAAACAACACTGGTAAAATTACTGGCAAGGTTATACGATCCGACCGAAGGCCGGATATTACTGGATGGAATCGATTTGCGTTCATATGATATCGCCGGTCTGAGGGGAAATATTGGAATTATTTTCCAGGATTACCTGAGATATCAGATGCGTGTTTCGGATAATATTGCGGTGGGTAATATTGTTCAGAAAGAAAATACATCATTAATCGTTTCAGCAGCAGAGCAAAGTCTGGCTTCAGACCTGGTAAGCCGTCTCCCTGCAGGATATGAACAAATGCTGGGTAAAAGATTCCAGGAAGGTGTTGAACTTTCGGGAGGTGAATGGCAGAAAGTGGCACTTGCAAGAGCATATATGCGACAGGCACAGGTTTTAATTCTGGATGAACCGACTTCGGCGCTGGATGCCCGGGCTGAATTTGAAGTCTTCCAGCGGTTTGCGGCGCTTACCCAGGGGAAATCAGCCGTACTGATTTCGCATCGTTTTTCAACAGTACGAATGGCTGATCGTATACTGGTATTGCAGGAGGGGGAACTTATTGAAAGCGGATCCCACCAGGAATTAATTGACAGTAAAGGTAAATATGCCGAGCTCTTTGCACTGCAGGCAAAAGGATATCAATAGTATGGCGGAAAAAACTAAAATATGTCCCCGTTGTAAAAAGGAATTCAAATGCAATTTTGAAAATATTTCAGCCTGCAACTGTTCGCAGGTTATATTGAGTAACGAGACAAAGTCTTTCCTGGCAAATACTTTTTTTAAATGTTTGTGCAATAATTGCCTGACAGAGATCAACCGCCAGGTCGGCGCGGAAAAGGAATATCCGTTTCCGGGAAGGGGTGGCGACATCATTGAAGGAGTTCATTATTATAATGAAGGCGAATACAGGGTATTTACTGAATTCTATCTGATATCCCGTGGCTTTTGTTGCCGAAGCGGATGCAGGCATTGCCCTTATGGTTTCAAAAAGAGATGGGCGGAATAATCTAATTTGCAGCAAAAAATGGGAATGCTCAGGGTGCTGGCGAGAGGAACAAATTTTTTATTTGGCAGACTTCTGCATAAAAAAAAGATTTTTATAGGCAACTCATTGGTTTTTCTGAATCGCGAAAGAAATATCGATAAAAACTATTTTGATTATATACGTCTTGCGACATTGGAATTGGTGAGTTATGAAATTGCGAAGAGGAATCTGGAAGGAAGTGTTGCAGAGCTGGGTGTCTATAAGGGTAAGTTTGCCAGATATCTTAATCAATATTTCCCTGACCGGTTCTTATATCTCTTTGACACATTTGAAGGATTTGACGATCGCGATATCATCAGAGAAAAGCAAAATCATTTTTCTTCCGCTAACCAGGATTTTTCTGATACCTCAGTTCAGGCAGTTTTAAAATTGATGCCCCATCCCCAAAAATGCAAACCGGTAAAAGGTTTTTTCCCGGAATCCGCGAAGGATATTGAAGAGCGGTTTGTATTTGTCAGCCTGGACACTGACTTATATGAACCTATTTATAACGGGCTCAATTTTTTTTACCCCCGGCTGGTCAGCGGAGGATATATATTTATTCACGATTTTAATAACGAGGCATACAAAGGAACCAGGGAGGCAGTTCAAAAATTCTGTCTGGAACAAAAAATTAATTTCCTGCCCATACCAGATCTGGGGGGGTCGGTCATTATTATGAAATGATTGCTAATTGTCAATTGTTAATTGTCAATTGTCAATGGAGAGTAATCTCTTCAACTTATTTAATTAACAATTGACAATTAACAATTGACAATTAACTGACCTTTTTCGGTGGCAGCGCGAAGGCAACCGCGTTGTGCTCGAAATGATTTTTATGAGATCCGTCACAGAAAGGTTTGTTTTGCGAAAGACCGCAGCGGCAAACAGAAATCAGTTCCCTCCCTCCTAAATCATAACGCGCACCGGCTTTGTCCACTATTTCAAAATCTCCTTCTATTCTCAGAGAACCGTTATCATTAACTGTTATTTTCGTACTGGCCATCGGACGTCAAGTTTAAAATGAAATTAGGCATTTGTACTCATTTATATCACTCTGCTTTATCTTTAATAGATAAAAATGCAGATAAACATATTAATGTGTACACATGAAAAAAACATTCAGCAAAATTTTTCTAATTTCAGCCATCATCAGTTTATCCTTCATGCCTGCTAAAAAGATTAAAGTCGTTTTTTTCGGTGACTCGATTACGGAGGCTGCTGTAAAACCCAATGGATTTATTACGATCGATGACAGTTTGCTGAATCCGGGTGGTACGGGAAATTATGAATTGATCGGCGCCGGTGTGAGCGGGAATAAAGTGTACGATTTATTTCTCCGTATGGAAGAAGATGTCATCAGCAAGTCACCGGATATCGTTGTAATCTGGGTGGGTGTCAACGATGTATGGCATAAAAAAATGGGAACTGGTACCGATGCTGACAAGTTTGAAAGATTTTATCTGGCGGTTATAAAAAAATTTAAGGCAGCCAATATCAAAATAATTGTTTGTACACCGTCTACGATCGGGGAGAAATATGATAATACGAATGAACAGGACGGAGATATGAATCATTATGCAAATATTATACGCAAAATTGCGGCTGATCAGCATCTGACTCTGGTGGATATGCGTGCCGAATTTGAAGCCTACGAAAAATTAAATAATAAAAATAACCTCGACAGGGGACTCCTGACAGCCGACGGCGTTCATTTAAATGATGCAGGAAATCAATTTGTGGCAAAGCTGATGGCGGAAGGTATCCGGAATACAAGATAGGCGGCCATTTTCAATTATCTTTGCAGCATGCATTATGTATCTGCTGAAGACCTTGGTAAGTCGTATGGAGTAAAACCTCTTTTTAATAATATTTCATTCAACATAGAATCCGGCGACAAAATCGCATTGATTGCCAAAAACGGAACAGGGAAAACCACTTTACTAAAAATTCTTGCCGGAAAGGAAAAAGCCGAATCGGGAAAACTCTGGATTTCCAAAGACATCAATGTGGTTTTTTTCGAGCAGGATCCACAATTTCAGGAAGAGCTTTCCATCCTGGATAATATTTTCCATCATCCGAATCCGGTGACTACTGCCATTAAAGCATTTGAAGCCGCCAGCGAAACGGAGGATACAGATGCCATTATGAGTAGCATTGAAGAAATGGATCATCTGAATGCCTGGGATTTTGATGCTAAAGTGAAACAGATTTTCAGCCGGTTGTATATAGATCACCTGGTTCAGCCGGTGAAGTCATTGAGCGGTGGCCAACGCAAAAGAGTCGCCCTGGCCCGGACACTGATAGATATCAGTTTCGGAAAAACGGAAGCCCTGCTGATCATGGATGAACCCACCAACCATCTGGACATTGAGATGGTCGAATGGCTGGAAAATTATCTGAACAAAGAAAATATCACGCTGCTGGTTGTGTCACATGACCGTTATTTCCTGGACAATGTCTGCAACGAAATCTGGGAAATGGATCGCAGCGAGCTTTTTACTTACAAGGGGGATTACGAAAACTATCTGGAAAAAAAATCCATGCGTATCGAATCCGAACTGGCAAGTATTGACAAAGCGAAAAATTTATTCCGGAAGGAGTTGGAATGGATGCGTAAACAACCCAAGGCAAGGACAACAAAATCCAAAAGCAGACAGGATGCTTTTTATGTCGTGGAAGCAAAGGCCAAACAAAACCTGGACGAACAGAATCTGACGCTGCAGATGAAAATGAGCCGGCTCGGTGGTAAGATTGCAGAATTCAAAAAAGTAAATAAGAGTTTCGGAGAAAAAGTAATACTGAAAGGATTTGATTACACATTCAAAAGAGGTGATCGCATAGGAGTTGTTGGAAAGAACGGGGCGGGTAAAACGACTTTTCTGAATATGCTTCAGGGGATAGAGCCGGCCGACAGTGGCAAAATCAACATTGGCGAAACTATTATATTCGGGAACTATTCTCAAACTGGTCTGGTAATAAAAGAAGATGTACGGGTTATTGAATATGTAAAAAATATAGCAGAGAATTTCCCGCTGGCAGATGGCAGTTCCATGAGTGCCGGCGAATTCCTGAAGTTGTTTTTGTTCCCGGCTGATAAGCAATTCACGTATATATCTTCCCTGAGTGGTGGTGAAAAAAGAAGGTTGTTCTTATTATCCATTCTCTTTAAGAATCCAAATTTTCTGATCCTGGATGAACCGACCAACGATCTGGATCTTCCAACGCTTGCGGTTCTGGAAAACTTTTTGCTGGATTTTCAGGGATGTTTGGTGATGGTGTCGCATGACCGGTATTTCATGGACCGGATGGTGGATCATCTGTTTGTGTTTGAAGGTGCCGGTGTGATAAAAGATTTTCCGGGGAATTATGGATTATATCAGCAATGGCTGAAGGATGAGAATGCGAAAGAAACGGCAGCATCCAGACCGGTTCCTGCAGCAGCAGTAAAAGATGTGACGCCGGCGGCGTCCGTCAAACCGAAACTTTCATATAAGGAAAAGCAGGAGCTGGAAAAACTGGAGAAAGAAATCAGAGATCTGAATAAGGAAAAGACGCAGATAACCGAAAAACTCCATGACGCTTCTATCAACTTTGATATGATTCAACAACTTTCCCAACGCTTCAACATTGTGGAGGAAACTTTGCAGGCAAAAGAATTCCGCTGGCTTGAGTTGAGTGAACTTTCAGAAGCCTGAGGCTGGAGGCTTGAGGCTTGAGGCTTGAGGCAGGAGGCTGGAGGCAGGAAGCAGGAGGCAGGAGGCTGAAGCCTGAGGCCTTAAAAAACTAATTAACTATAAAACTCAACTTCCAGTCTTCCAGTCTTCCAGTCCTCCAGACTTGTTTTCTGCCCGCTTTTGTCCATACACTGTATCGGAAGTGAACACCCTTCGATTTCTCAAATATTAAGTCGCTGAGAACCACGGGTTAAGTTGACTGGCATTGCTTT
>Ga0070733_10003439_pt1 | contig 10863 bp, 8 predicted proteins | sample Coa_R1_9_FD_66450 | JGI IMG/M metagenome (GOLD analysis project Ga0070733, IMG submission 66450) | Surface soil microbial communities from Centralia Pennsylvania, which are recovering from an underground coalmine fire - Coalmine... | ecosystem: Environmental > Terrestrial > Soil > Unclassified ... | reverse complement strand
TATCTGGAAAAATGCGTGTATCGAGTTTCATTTTGCTTTGCGCCTCGCTTTAAATTTGCCGCGACTTCTCGTATTTTGCGCTGCGTTATTATTTTGCCGCCCCGCTGATTCCCAGTTGCGCCAAATCGTTGCGCAGCTGGTCAACGGCTTGAAATTGAATCGTGTGCATTCCCAGTTCGCGCGCCAATTCCAGGTTCAGGCCACGATCGTCTATGAAAACGCACTCTTGTGGTTCGCGTTGCGAAATTTTCAGCGCCAGTCTGTAGATTTGTTCTTCCGGCTTACGCACACCCAGATAGCAAGAGCTGAAAAATGCCTGGAAATACTGGCGCAGATCGAATTTGTGAACCCGATATTCATTGATCTCGAGCGATTCATTGTTGAGCGACGCCATCAGATAGCTACGCGGCTGCACCAGCGTACCCAGAAATTCCAGGGACTGCGCGAACGGTTGGGATTGTTCGAACATGAACTGCTTGAAATCCGCAGCGGTGAATGCGCGTTCACGATAAAAAATTGTACGGCGAAGATATTCGTCCAACGTGGCGCGGCCGGTCTCGAACGCGTTCAGCATCAGCTCATGGCGATCCTCGAAATCGGCCCAATCCAGGTGAAATTTTTCCACGGCGGCGCGGCGCGAGTTGCGATCCCAACCGTTGGTGAGAATTACGCCACCGTTATCCCAGAACAACGCGCTAATTTCCGTCATGGCATCCTCAGGCCGCTAGGAGTCAGCAAGGATGGTTCGCGGCTGGACAGCGGCGCTATTATCCCTTCGAACGCCTACGGGCAGAAGTAGTTTTTGACCGCGCCGAATTCGCGCCGCCCGCCTGCGCCTTTTGTCGTAGCATTATGCCGAAATTCATGGGGAGTTGCTGACCGCATGCGCGCGCGCCACAGAAAATCGCAACCAACGGTTTTCACCATCGGGCATTCCACCCGGCCGCTTGCGGAATTCATTGAGATTCTGAAGGCGCATGGCGTGCAGCGCATTGTGGATGTTCGCAGCGTGCCGCGTTCCCGCCACAACCCGCAGTTTAATCGAGAATCGCTTGCCCAGCATTTGCGCGCGGCGCGCATCGGCTACGTTCATCTGAAAAAACTCGGCGGGTTGCGTCATGCCAAAGCAGATTCGAAAAATTTGGGCTGGCATAATTCCAGCTTCCGCGGTTTCGCGGATTATATGCAGACCGCCGATTTTGAGTCGGGCCTTGCGCGACTGGAAAAACTGGCGGCGACAAAACCATCGGCAATAATGTGCGCGGAAGCGGTGCCTTGGCGCTGCCATCGTTCGTTAATCGCGGACGCTCTGCTGGTGCGCGAGTTCCCCGTGGAAGACATCATGACCGCCGCACGTGCGCAGCCTCACGAACTCACGCCGTTTGCGCGCGTGCGCGGGTTGCAGATTACCTATCCGACCGACCAACCTGTCAAGAGATGAGTTGGCGCGTGCGGCGACCGCGTAGCGCAATGCGGCGCGTAGTTAATGGAGTGAGGGCGCGGCTACACCCTTGGGCGGGCGCTTCATGACGAAGCACAGCGGCGCCAGGCACGCGACGATGATCGCTAAACCCGAGACAACATCCGTGTAAGCCAGCGTCGCGGCTTGTTGCTGCAGCAGCGCGGCGGCGCGGGCGTAGGCTTGGTGCGCGGCGTCGGCGGGGCTGAGGCCTTGGCTGCGCAGGGTGGCCGTGAGGCCGTCAATCATTTGCCGGAAACGCGGATTGCCTTCGTTCATGCGGCCGGAAAGATAGGTTTGGCGCTGCTGCGTGCCGCGAGTGATGAAGGTGGCGAGCAACGCGATGCCGATGCTGCCGCCGATGTTGCGAATGAAGCTGATCATGCTGGAGATTTGATTATTTTTTTCGGGCGGCACGTCCACGTAGGAAAGCATGTTCGATGGCACGAAGATGAAGGCCAGGCCCGCGACCTGGTAGACGCGAAGCATGGCCGCCGTGCGGAAATCCATGCCCAGAGTGAGGTGGGTGGTCATGTAGTACAGCGACATCGCAGTCGTGGCGAATCCGAAGGACATCATCACGCGCTGGTCCATTTTCGAGACGAGTAGTCCGGAAATCGGCATCATGAGCATCATGATGAATCCGCCTCCCGCCAAAGCTTCTCCCGCGCTGACGGCGGAGTAGCCCATGAGCAGTTGCAGGTACTGCGGGATCAACACCGTGGTGCCGTACAAAACGGCGCCCAGAACGAACATGAAGAACATCGCCGTAGCGAAGTTTCGTTTCTTCAGTAGCGTCAGTTCGACGATGGGATGCTCATGCCGCCATTCCCAGATGACCCAGGTCACGAGCAAGATGATTGACGCTGCGAGTAGCGCAGTGATCCAGTGCGAGGAAAACCAGTCCGCCTCCTGGCCTTTATCGAGGACCAGTTGCAGACTGCCGATGCCCAGCGCGACGAGCCCGAGTCCCATGTAGTCAACGCGAATGCCCTTGCGGCGTTCTTTTTCTATTTTCAGGTACGGCGGGTCTTCGACGAGGCGATGAGTGAGATACAGGGAGATCAGGCTGATGGGCACGTTGATGTAAAAAATCCAGCGCCAGCTGTAATTGTCGGTGATCCATCCGCCGATGGTGGGGCCGATCGCGGGTGCAACGACGACTGCCATTCCGTACACTGCGAATGCCATGCCGCGTTTCGATAGCGAAAACGTGTCGGCCAGTATAGCTTGCTCGCTGGGCTGCAATCCCCCGCCGCCCGCGCCTTGCAGAACGCGAAAGAAAATCAACATGCCAAGACTCGGTGCGAGGCCGCACAGAAAGCTGCTGCCGGCGAAAAGCGCGACGCAGGTCATGTAGAAGCGCTTGCGACCCATGCGTGTGGCGAGCCAGGCGCTGATGGGAAGGATGATAGCGTTGGAGACGAGGTAGCTGGTGAGCACCCATGTGGATTCGTCCGAACTGGCACCCAAAGAGCCCGCGATATGCGGCAGCGCCACGTTAGCGATGGAAGTGTCCAGCACTTCCATGAAGGTCGCGAGGGTCACCGTGAGCGCGATCAGCCACGGATTGTGGCGCGGGCGCCAGGCGGCGACGTCGAACGACGAGTCAGCGGTCAGGGTGGCAGTCGCCACGAATCACCTTTGCTTGCGCGTGGGGATGACCTATTATATACATGCATGTATGTATCTTGTAAAGTGTCAAGAAGTGTGAGAGAAACCAACGCATGAGCGCCTCTTCTAATCCCGCATCGGCACGCAGCAGAAAAGCTGCAGTCGCGGCGCCTTCGCGGCAGCAGGCGCGCACAGCGGCTACGCGGTGGAAGTTGCTGTTGGCGGCGGAGCAGACTTTTGCGCGCGACGGGTATGAAGCGGCAAGGCTTGAGGATATTGCAGCGCGAGCCGGGTATACGCGCGGGGCGTTCTACGCCAACTTCGACAGCAAGGAAGATATTTTTTTTGCGCTCCTGGAGCAGTGGGTGGCGCAGCGGATTTCGGAAGTCGATGTGTTGCTGAAGCGACACGACAATCCGCAGCAGCGATTGCGGGCTTTACGCGAGCATTACGCGCAGATTGCAAAGGACCGGCGCCTGGCCTTGCTGTCGCTCGAATTTAAACTTTTCGCGGTGCGGCATCCGGAGGCTCATGCGCGATTGCGGGCGCGGCAGAAAGGGCTGCGGTCCTGCGGCGGAGATATTTTGCGGCGGGTGATGAAATCGCTGGGGCGGTCTTTGCCGATTTCTAGCGCGGCTGCGGCTACGGCTTTGGGTGCTTTTTCTCACGCGATGTTGCTCGAGCATTTGGTGGATGCGAGTTCGTTGTCGGACGCGGAGATTCGGCATCTTTTGGGATTATTTTTTGATGCGGTGGTGGCGGGCGAGAGGTAGAGGTCGCGGCTTACATTCGCGGGCGGTGAGCGCATTGAGTGGGTTAGACGCGTTTTGAGATCGTGGCGCGGATCGCCAATCGGGAGATTGGCGTTTCTTGGCAAGGCAACGGCGAAGGATTACCGCAGAGGCGCAAAGAACGCAGAGAAAGGCATCGGCTGCCGATTCGATGAAGCCGAACCCACCGCCACGAGAGCAAGTGCTGATTACGGGATGTCTCTCCCCTCCCCTGCGTCTAGGACCCAGAAGCGGTGGGCGGATTTTTCGCGGTCGAGCGCGCGCTGCAATTCGTTTACCGGCTCTTGCTCGCCATCGTCGGCTAGCCGGAACGTGCCGAAGTGTATGGCGATGCTGGTGGCCGCCCCAACCTCTTTGTGGGCCCGGACTGCATCCGCGGGAGAAATGTGTACCGGGCCCATGAACCATTGGGGTCTATATGCGCCGATGGGCAGGAACGCCAGGCGGATCTCCGGAAAGCGCTCGCGGATCGCGGCGAAGTGCGAGCCGTAGCCGCTGTCTCCGGCGAAATAAATTGTACCGGAGGCGCTTTCGATCACGTAGCCACACCACAGAGTTTTGTTGCGATCGCCTAAGCTACGGCCAGAAAAATGCCGCGCGGGAACGGCAGTCACCGTAATTTTGTCGAAGGCGTCAGCGGATTGCCACCAATCCATTTCCTGAATTTGCGAATCGCGCGCGATGCCATACGTGGTCAGGCGCGCGCGGACACCGAGCGGAACGGCAAAAGCCGGATGCCACTGCGCGCCGATGCGGCGCAGCGTGGGAACGTCAAAATGATCGTAATGGTCGTGGCTCTGCAGCACCAGATCAATCGGAGGAAGTTGGTCGAAATGAATTCCTGGAGCGCGGTGGCGCGGCGGTCCAATCCAGGAAAGAGGGCTGGCACGATGCGACCAGATCGGATCGCACAGAATGTTCAGCCCTTCGAGCTGGATCAGCACCGATGAGTGCCCGACGAACGTAGCGCGGATTTTTCCGTCGTTGACGCGTTCGGGCGGAGTCTCGCCCGGCGGCGCGTCGATCCATTTGCGCCAGGCTGCGGGCCTGCGCGTCAGCATCCATTTGAGCACGCCGGCGGTGCCGTGCATTGTTGCGCCGTCACGTGGATTGAAGAAATGTTCTCCGTCGAAGTGGTCGGAAACAGGTCCGCTATAGAGTGGCATCTCGGGTTGGGTTGAGTAACTTCTCCGTGGCGGCGTTCGCTTTCGGATCTGCGGGCGCCGCGGGCGCAAACATCGTTTCCTATTTGAAGCGCACGCGATTATCCTATGGGACTTCGGCGCGAGGCGCAATCGAGAGGTCGAGCGGTGACGCAGATTGTAACGCAGAAAGTTTCGTTGCAAGTGGCGGGCGGAAGCGAGATGAACGCTTATGTGGCGCGTCCGGCGGATGGCACGGCGCACCCGGGCCTGTTGGTATTTCAAGAAGCGTTTGGAGTGAACGCCCACATTCGCGATGTGACAGAGCGTTGCGCGCGAGCCGGGGTCGTGGCGATTGCGCCGGAACTGTTTCATCGCACGGCGCCTGGGTTTGAGGGGGATTACAACGATTTTTCTTCCACGGTACCGCACCTGAAAGCGATGACCACCGAGGGAATGACGCAGGATATTCGGGCGGCTTACGATTGGCTGCTGGGCGATCCGCAGGTGCGGAAGGAAGCGATCGCGAGTATTGGATTTTGCATGGGCGGGCGGGTGTCGTTTTTAGCCAATGCGACGGTTCCCTTGCAGGCGGCGATTTCATTTTATGGCGGCGGGATTGCGCCGGCGCTATTGCCGCAGGTGGCGAACTTGCATGCGCCGATGTTGTTCTTCTGGGGCGGGAAGGACAAGCATATTGGCGTTGAGCAGATTCGCGCGGTAGTGGATGAATGCAAGCGGCTCGGGAAGCCCTATGTGAACGTTGAAATTTCGGACGCGGATCACGGATTTTTCTGCGACGCGCGGACTAGCTACCATCCCGAAGCTGCGAATTTGGCTTGGAACATTTGCGAAACATTCCTGCATTTTCACGTACACAAACCGGAACTGCGGACGCGCGTTCGTTAGTGCGGGTGCGAGCCGACCTCTTTGCGCGGCGCTCTGGGCGAGGATGCACGGCGCCGGGGTCCGCTGTGAATTGGTGTGCGTGCGCGGCGACGAGGTAATGGGATGACGGCGTACGTTGGCGCGATCGATCAAGGGACTACCAGCACGCGATTTATTGTGTTCGATCGGGCGGGGCGGATCGTTTCCAGCGCGCAGCGTGAACATCAGCAGATTTATCCGCAGCCTGGGTGGGTAGAACACGACCCGGATGAAATCTGGCGGTGCACGCAGATGGTTATCGCTGAGGCGATGCGGGGTGGGGGCCTCCACGCCAGCGATCTCGCGGCGATCGGGATCACCAACCAGCGCGAAACCACGATTGTGTGGGACCGGCGCACGGGTGCGCCGGTGTACAACGCGATTGTGTGGCAGGACACGCGGGTGGCGGACGCTGTGGCCGAACTCGCGCGGGACGGAGGTCCGGATCGGTTCCGACGGAAGACGGGGCTTCCTCTGGCGACTTATTTCAGCGCGCTGAAAATCCGCTGGATACTCGAGAATGTTTCTGGCGCGCGCGAAAAAGCCGCGGCAGGCGAACTTTTGTTCGGGACGGTTGATACTTTTGTGCTTTGGCAGCTTACGGGCGGAGCTTCTGGCGGAGTGCATTTGACGGACGTGACGAACGCCAGCCGCACGCAGCTGATGAACCTGGAAACTTTGGCGTGGGATCGGGAGATTCTTGCAATCTGCGGGATTCCAGAGGCGATTTTGCCGCGTATCGCTTCGAGCAGCGAACTTTTTGGGGCGGCGCGACTAGCGGGTATTGAAGACGTGCCGATCACTGGAATTTTAGGCGATCAACAGGCTGCCTTGGTGGGACAAACGTGCTTTGAGCCGGGAGAGGCGAAGAACACTTACGGGACCGGAAGCTTTCTGCTGATGAATACCGGCGAGCGGCCGGTGGCTTCGAAGTTTGGGTTGCTCACTACGATTGCCTATAAATTCGGACAGCAAGCCGCGCGCTACGCTTTGGAAGGCAGCATCGCGATTACTGGGGCGCTCGTGCAGTGGCTACGCGACAACCTGGGAATCATTCAGCAGAGTGCGGACGTCGAGGCACTGGCCTCTGCGGTGCCCGACAATGGTGGCGTTTACTTTGTTCCAGCCTTTTCCGGCCTGTACGCGCCGTACTGGAAGACCTCCGCGCGCGGAGTTATCGCCGGACTGACACGCCACTCGAACAAAAGTCACATCGCCCGCGCCGCGCTGGAAGCCACAGCGTTTCAGACGCGCGAGGTGCTGGAAGCCATGGGGAAGGATTCGGGCATTCCCCTCGCGGTGCTGCGCACCGATGGCGGCATGGTGGAAAACAATCTGCTGATGCAATTTCAGACGGACATCTTGAATATTTCGGTGGTGCGGCCTGCTGTAAAAGAGACTACGGCGCAAGGCGCGGCGTATGCAGCGGGGCTGGCTATTGGGTTTTACCGTGACCTGGAAGATCTACGCGCGAATTGGGCCGTGGATCGCACGTGGGAGCCGCGGATGGATGAAAAAACGCGCGAAGACTTATTTCGATCGTGGAAGAAAGCGGTTGCGCGGTCGTTTGATTGGGTGGAGTAGCAGCAGATCGGACGCGCCGTTCCTGCGCAGTTTGAGGTTGACGCGCTCCGGTCTCAATTGGAGGGAGTCATGTTACGCACTGCCGAATGTGTCGCTGTGCTGTGTTCACTTTTTATGCTGGGTTGTGGGCCGGCGACTGCGCCTCCAACGTACGAAAATCTGAATGCCATTCTGTGGATGCAGACGTCGGTGGAATACAAGGCCAGCGCCGAGCAGACGTATCGGCTGGCGCGGGTGGCGCTCGTGCAGGGGCTGCGCGACCCGCATTGGACGGCTGCGCTGGAACAGACTGGCAGCTTTAGAAAGCTTCCTCCCGCGGTAATTCTGGATCTGGACGAAACGGTTCTCGATAATTCCGTGTTCGAAGCGCGCCTGACGGCATCGGGCGGATCGTATTCCGATGCTGCGTGGACGGCGTGGGTAAATGAACGCAGTGCCGGGCTGGTTCCGGGCGCGAAGGAATTCCTGGAGTTCGCAAGCGCCCGCGGAGTGGCACCGATCTACATTACGAATCGCGTTTGCGATGTGGCCAAGAGCGACGACCCCACAGTGGCGCAGTTGCGCGAGCTGAAACTGCCGCTCGATGCGGTTAGCGACCGGCTGCTTTGCTCGAAGGACAGCAAAGAGACCGACAAAACGGAGCGGCGAAGAATATGCGCCGCGAAGTTTCGCATCCTGCTGCAGTTCGGCGATCAGCTGGGAGATTTTCTACAGATTCCGGCGACCTCGGCGAACTTGGAAGGACGGGAGAAACTTTTTCTGGCGCATCAATCGATGTGGGGGGAACACTGGTTCCAGCTTCCGAATCCGATGTACGGCTCCTGGGAAGGCGCCGTGGGTTACAGCGTCGCAGACAAATTGAAGCATTTGAGAAAGTAAGTTGTCACGGGGTGGTGGGATCGCGCAGATCCTCGGGAGTGTTGCTCAGCGACGGGCAATGCAGATTCGAATCCACGATTTGTTGCATATAGCACTTGTGAAACGGCCGCAGCCTGCCGCCGGCTTGCTTCATGGAGTTCAGGGGATCCGTTGCGTCTGTGATCGGGTCTTTGACGCGATCGGCTTCGAATCGCAGACTCAATCCCCAATCCATGGCGGTGGGAACGACGACGGCGCGGACAATTGCATAGCTGCGGTTGTCCACCGTTTTCGAGTAAGGGGGCATGCGGAAAAGCCTGCCCATCCCCGGCGTGGTGCCGAAGATTCCCTCCCAAGCCCAGCCGACGACGGGAACTGGAGTGCCGCGAAGCGGGTGCGTGAGCTCCATACTGAATGATGAAAGCTGGAAGAGTTTGAGAGACTCGACGCGCACGTGGGTAACGACGTGATGCTCGGCCACGCGATCTAACAAGTCCTTCTGACTGGTCTTTTGGTTGACGGTCTCGGGAGGATTGGGTTCGCTGACGTCGAAGTCGACATCCAGAAGCGCCGAAGAGGCCGTGTCGAGGGTGGAAGGCGTGATCGTGAGCTTCGCTTGCTTGGTGATTTCCGCCGTAATTCTCGGCTGGTTGCCGATATTGGCGAGCGCTTGTAGAGCCAGGACTTCTTTTGGCTCAAGTACATTCTTCAGGTTGCTCGCGACATTCGATTGGTTGCCGACGTTTAGGATGTCGTTAAGTGAGAGCGGCGGAGTGATATCGAAATAATTGTTCACTTTTCCTTCCACTGAAGCCCGCGAGCCGCTCAAGGAAGATACCTGGACGTTTCCGCGGCTGATGAGTCCGATCTTGCTGTAGCGCGGTTGGCATTTAAAAAAATCTCCGACTTCATCAAGCTTTTTGATCACATACCCGTCCAGATCCTGATTCAGGGCATCGACGATGGGCCCCAACAGGCTATCCAATTGATGCGCGGTCCGCTGTAAATCGTAGGGAACGAAGTCGTCCGGGTAGATGACCGTCCATTTGTATTGGAAAAGAAAATCGAGCAAGGCGGCCTGAAAGATATGAAGGTTGCGCGGCTTGGCGAGCAGCTCTAGTTCGGCGCCGAAGCGGTCGAACTTCAATTCTGCCGTTTTCTTGGACGGGCAGGGCGTCTCATCGTCCGGATTTGCGGGCGCCTCCTTTTCTTTCAGTTTCGGCGCTGCGTCGGCCGGGCATACGTCACCCACCGATTCGCCGGGATGATTCATCGCGCAGATTATTTCCGGGACAACGCTCTGAGCCTGTGCATCACTCGCGGCGATCAGAAATAGAAGCAAGCGGCTCAGCGACGCGTCCATGGACGCCCCAGCGCCGGAGGGCACGTCGAGCGCGTCATAATATCCCAAACAGTAGGAATCCTTCGGGAGGCAGTCGGACGTGCGTTGCGTAAGATAGTCTTTGAGGACTTTGTTGAAAAACGGTGCGTCTTTATTTTTGGCCGCTTGGTCGAGCAGCGTACCGAAACCCGCAGCCAGCGCTTTGGTCATGCTGTCGTTGGCGGCGTTTACAGCGTCACGAAGCTCTACCGATGCCTGCTGCATATCTGAGGCGCTTCCGGCGAGGTCGTGGGGATTCTTTGCGTTTATTTCTCCGCTCATTTGATAAGACCAGACCTGCAGAGAAAGCTGCGGACGAGGCAAATCGAACATGGCAATGCCGCGGCGGACGGAGGTGGTCTGGTCTGGACCACCGGGTAGCGAAGGAAGAATCAGGATTAGATCGTTGTTGCCGTTGTCATCCACGGCCTCAACCAGCGGTTTGTCGGCGCTGGGGGCCGCCTTATTGATTGCCTCGGCGATTTTGTCGGCCTGGCGAAGATGAAAAAGACGGACGACATTGTCGAGACGCAAGGTTTGCTGTGAAGGCGAGGTTGACGTTGTGGCAGGCGTTTCGCCTGCGCTTTTCGTATCGCCACTCGCCGAATTTTTGGAGTTACCGGCTGATTTCGTATCGGAACTGCTGCCAGACTTCTGAGCTTGCGCTGCGTCAGTGTTCGTGGTGTCCCCTGTGGCTGTGGAGTCAGTCGTCGAAGAATCCTGCGGCGCCTGTGCGCCCGACACGGAATTTGCTGCTGGTTTCGCGGCTGGTCCCGTAGTGGTGGTTACCTTCGTGGTGAGAACGGGGACGGTGGGCTTGCCGTTGGATGAAGTCTCCAACGTGGTTGTGGATTCCGTCGTGGTTGCGGCGGTCGTCGGAGACGAGTTCGACGACTTTCCGTTTGGTGGCGAGGTCTTGGCGCTAGCGGCGGCTTTATCTTCGTCCAGCTTCTGATGATAGATGACGTCTCTCTCGACTTCATCGGCGGCAAGGTACGCGCCGTTCGAGCGCGGCGCGGAGAGCTCCGAAGGGAGAATGCTGATTGCCTGTCCGAAGGAGCGAACTTGAAAAGTCCAGCCCGAGAGTCCCTGCAACGCAAGGGCGGC
>Ga0070733_10003438_pt1 | contig 10863 bp, 13 predicted proteins | sample Coa_R1_9_FD_66450 | JGI IMG/M metagenome (GOLD analysis project Ga0070733, IMG submission 66450) | Surface soil microbial communities from Centralia Pennsylvania, which are recovering from an underground coalmine fire - Coalmine... | ecosystem: Environmental > Terrestrial > Soil > Unclassified ... | reverse complement strand
TGGCCGGAGCGAGCGCGTCAGATCGAGCAGACCGTGCAGGCATTCTCGAAAGCGAAACTCGAGCGGGTCATAGCCCAACTCTTTGAAGCCGACCGCTCCCTTCGCGACGCGCGTCCAGACGACCGCATCGTGATGGAAGAGATGATTCTTACCCTAACGGGCAGGTAGGCAGCCTTCAGGCTGCGGTTTACGCGGCCGCAAGTTTGCGAAGCCGCAGCGTGAGACGGCTCTTGTAACGGGCGGCGGTGTTCTTCTTGATGATGCCCCACTTGGCGGAGCGGTCAATCAACGAGAAGGTCTTAGCCGCGAGATCCGAGGCCGCCTTGGCGTCCTTGGTCTCAAGCAGCCGCCGCATGGCCCGGATCTGGTGACGCAGTCGGGTCTTGCGAGTCCGGTTGACTGCGGTCCGGCGTTCAGCCGTGCGCACGCGCTTCAGCGAAGATACAGTATTTGCCATTCGAATTTCCAGGGTATCGCATCCGCGCCGCGCGGGTCAAACGCTGAAGGCGCGGTGCCGCATTAGCGGCCCTGATAGCCGGCCCGCAGATCCGCCTTCGAGGCCACTTCATCTTTGCCCGGAGTCACTTTGTCGGGATCGATCCGCACCATGAGGTAGCTGATGTGGTCGTTGATCTTGGTGAACCAGTGGCCGGTTCCAGCCGGAATAATGACCACGTCGCCGGCTTTGAGGTCGTACGACTTGCCGTTGCGGATGGAGGCGCCGTTGCTGCCCGGACCGTTCAGCAGTTTGACCGTGCGGTCGTCCGCAGGTCTGCGCTTGGCGTCCACGATATCGGGCCCCAGCATGAGCGTAGCGGAGCCGTCGATGACGTGATACACCTCGCTTACCAGATCGTGCTCGGCCACCGGCGATTCGGTGGTGACCTTGCCGCGGTAAATCACGCCGATATCGACGTTGGTCTTCCCGACGCTGACGGCGCGAACCTGCTGGTCGGCGACGCTGGTGTCGCGCGGGACCCGCTTCAGATAGTCCTGCACTTCCTGATTGCTGATGTAGGTGCCTGGACAGCGGTTGCAACTGGGTTTCCCCCCCTGCGCCCAAAGCGCGGCCGTAGCCGCCAGTCCGCCCGATACGACGATCCCCACCAACGTCTTTTTGCTATGCATAAGGCCTCCTCTGTTCACGAGTCAATATATACGATTCAAACTCGCGTACGCATGCTACGATTCCGAACATGCTTACTGTCATCCTGCTGCTAATTTCTAACACCTTTATGACTTTCGCATGGTACGGGCACTTGAAGCACCGGTCCGCGCCCATCGTTGAAGCGGTCTTGGTGAGCTGGCTGATTGCGCTGGGCGAATATTGCTTCCAGGTGCCCGCCAACCGGATCGGGTACGGCCGCTTCACCGGGTATCAGCTCAAAATCATCCAGGAGTGCGTCACTCTGCTGGTATTCGTGGTGTTCGCCTACTTCTATCTGAGAGAGCCGATCCGCTGGAACTACGCGCTGTCGTTCGCTTGCATCGTGGGCGCGGTGTTTTTTGCGTTTTGGGGACGAGGCTAGCGGCCGCCTTACTCTGGTGTGTACAGTCCCATCGCCTTCTTCACCTTGTTCACCGTGCCATTGGCGATGGGCCGCACCTTCGCTGCGCCGTTTTCGAGCACTTTCGCTACGAAGCCCGGCTCGGCCATGATCTCGCGATACCGTTTCTGGATCGGCTCGAGCGCCTCGATCACCGCCTCGGCCACCTGCTTTTTCAAATCGCCGTAACGCATGCCCGCGAAATGCGCCCGCATGTTGTCGTCCTCCCAGCCGGTGAAGGCCTGGAAGATTGTCAGCAGATTGCGCACTCCCGCGCCGGGATGGTCGAAGTCGACGCCCGGGTTCGAATCCGTGGTCGCGCGCAGAATCTTCTTGCGAATCACCTCCGGCGGATCGAGCAGGCTTACCGCGTGGCCGCTGCCGGCCGCGCTCTTGCTCATTTTTTTCTCCGGATCGTCGAGGCCCATGATGCGCGCGCCCACGGTGGGCAGATGCGTCGCGGGCATAACGAACGTTTCGCCGTAGAGCGAATTGAAACGCTGCGCAATATCGCGCGCCAGTTCCAGATGCTGGGACTGGTCCTCGCCCACCGGCACGATCGCCGCCTGATAGAGCAAAATGTCGGCCGCCATCAGCACCGGGTATTGCAGCAGCCCGTCACCGATGGTCTCCTGCGCCTGCGCCTTAGCCTTGTACTGGGTCATCCGCTCGACCCACCCCACCGGCGTCACGCAGGTCAGCATCCAGGCCAGCTCGGCATGCGCGGCAACCGAAGACTGCACCACCAGCGCCGAATGCAGCGGATCGATGCCGATGGCCAGCAGGATCCCGGTCAGCTCCTCGATTTTCGCGCGCAGTTCCCGCGGCTCCTGGTAAACCGTGACCGCGTGGAGATCCACGATACAGTAGATACTGTCGTAGTCGTACTGAATCCTCACCCAGTTCTTCAGGGCACCCAGATAATTGCCGATGTGCGGACTGCCCGTGGGTTGAATGCCGGAGAGGACTCGTGCTTTCATGCGATGGGGGAACTTCTATCCTAAACGATGCCGCCGCATACTGTAACGATCGAGAAGTGGGTGTATGGCGGCGATGCGCTGGCGCGGCTGGATGGCCGCGTGGTGCTCGCTCCCTTCGTGCTGCCCGGAGAGACCGCGCGACTCAACGTGGGCGAGGACATTCACGCCGAGCTGAGGGAGGTGACTGCGCCGGCGCCGGAGCGCGTCGAGCCTCCCTGCCCGCTGTTCACGCGTTGCGGCGGCTGCCAGTATCAGCACGCTCCTTACCAGTTTCAGTTGGCCCGCAAAGTGGACATTCTGCGTGAGCAGCTTCGCCGCGTCGGCAAAATCGATTACGCCGGTGAGATCGAGACTATCAGCGGTCCGCCGCTCAATTACCGCAATCGCGCGCAATTTCGCATTGCGGACGGCCGCATTGGTTTTCTCGCCGCCCGCACGCACAGTCTAGTTCCGGTCACCGGCGAGTGCCCCATCTCCTCGCCGCGTTTGAATCAGGCGCTGGCCGAGATGCGGGCGCGTCTACCAGACCCGCGTTTCCCCCGCTTCGTACACTCTCTCGAGATTTTCACCAACGAAGTCGACCTACAGGTGAACGTTCTCGAAGCCGACCGCCCCGTGGCGCGATCGTTTTACGATTGGTGCGGGTCAATAGTCGCCATCGATTACGCGACGTCCTTCGGCACATTCCGCGTGAGCCCGCGATCGTTCTTTCAGGTGAACCGCTTCCTGGTGGAACCGTTAGTCGACGCGGCTCTTCAGAGCGCAACCGGCGAGACCGCACTCGATCTCTACACCGGCGTCGGTCTTTTCGCGCTACCCATGGCCCGCCGGTTCAAGACCGTCACCGCGGTCGAGTCCGGAGCGGACGCCGCGCGGGATCTGGAGGTCAATGCCGAACGTGCCGGGGTAACGCTTGGAATCGAACGGGCCCGCGTCGAAGATTTTCTGCCCCGCCTGAACACGCCGCCCGATTTTGTTCTCGCCGATCCGCCGCGCGCCGGCCTGGGCAAGCCGGTAGTCGCTCAACTCGCCCGTCTTGCGGCGCCCCGCCTGACCATCGTCTCCTGCGATCCCGCGACGCTGGCCCGCGATGTGGCCGCCCTCACCGGGTACAAGATCGAGCGCCTGATCCTGGCCGATCTTTTTCCTCAAACGTATCATCTGGAAACGATCGCGCACTTGGTGCGGACCTGAAAGCACCGAGCCGCGGCCGCGTTAGCGCAAAGCCGCTTCGAGCGTCCCGGTCTGCCGCAGCACGTTGAGCCGCGCGATCTCCGCGGCATGCTGCGCGTCATAATAAGCCAGCCATTTCTCGTTCTCGGTGGCGCGCGCCTCCTCCACCTTGGCCAGGGGAAGCCGGCCCTCGTCCATCTGCGCCAGATCGATGGTCAGTTCCTCCCGCGCCAGATCTAGATCCGCGCGGGCGACCTCACGGCTGGATTCGGCGCGCTTCAGATCCTGGTAGGCGCGGCGCAGGTCGGCGGTGATGCGGGCGCGCGTCCGGCTCACCTCAATTCGCAGCTTGGCGATTTCGGCCTCGGCTTGCGAGGCCTGCGCGGAGGGGGCGCGGCCCACCAGCAAAGGGAACTCGATCGAGGCTCCCAACTGGGCATTATTGGGCTGGAATTTCGCGAAATAATCCTGGTAGTTGTATTTCGCAAACAGCGAGTACTGGGCCACTAGATTCACCTTGGGCAGCCGCTCCGCTTTATAGCTCTTGATTTCAAGGGTCTTGCTTTGCATGCTCGATTCCAGATTTTTGAGCTCATTGCTGTTTTCAAGCGCCCTCTCAATGGAGTCCTCCTCTGAAACCGGCACGTCCACCGGCGCGCGTTCCTCCACCGCCGCTCTTACCCGATCATCGGGATTCATCCCCAGCGCCAGCGCCAGCGACGTTTCGGCGTTGATCAGATCGAGGGAAAGCGCGTCGACGTGTTGGTTAGCGCGCAGCACCGCAAGGTTCGCCTTTTTGGATTCGATCGGCAATTCACGGCCTTCTGAAACTCGCTGGCCCGTCAGGTCGCGCACCCGAACCAGGCTCTCCGCCTGGCGTTGGGCGGCTTCGAGACTCCGGGCAGCCTGTTCCGCGTCAAGAAAAAGCGATGCGACGCGGTACACCACTTCCTGCTGTCGAAGCGCCGCCTGAATGGCCGCTCCACGGACGCCCTCATTGGCCTGCGCCACCAGGTAACTTTGGGGACGGTTGAATATCGTCATCACGGTCCTTGCCTGGACAATCGAAGGCGCGCTTCCTTCAATGGTGTTCGGGAAACCGGTGGTCCAGGCTGCCCCGCTTCCGGCGTACACCTTGGGCGCGAAGGGTTCGTGGACGATAGTCACCCGGCTGCGCGCTTTTTCCTGATCGAGCCGCGCCAGCAGCAGGTCCGGATTCTGCGATAACGCCATTTCCAGCGCCTGGCGCAGCGTCATGGTCTTAATTTCAGCCGAGGCGCGCATTGCCGAAAGAGACAGCGACAGCATAAGAACAAGAGCGGAGAGTTTCATAGTCTCCACCAGTGTATCCGCCTGACTCCCGATGTGACCGGCGCGTCGTTTGAACCGTTGCGACGTTAAAATGGGTTGGGACAATGGAAGGGCTATGTTACTGCTGATGTCAACGTGACTTTTGATGACACTTGAGTTTCCTGGAAGCACGGTTGCGCGGCTTGCATTGATCGCGTTTCTGGCGGTCCTCGTGCAGGGTTATCACCTGGGCGTAGACGATGCCGAGATCTATGTGCCTGCCATCAAGCGCGCCGCCGATCCAAATCTGTACCCTTTCGGCTCGGAATTCTTCATGTCACATGCCCACTTGTCGCTCTTTCCCGAGTTGGTGGGCATGCCTGCGCGGCTGGCTCATCTGCCTATTGACTTCGTCATATTCTCCTGGCACGCCACCTGCATTTTTCTTCTCTTGCTGGCGTCGTGGCGACTTCTGAGCGCCTGCTTTACCAGCCCCGCCGCCCGGTGGAGCGGTGTTGCTCTGCTGGCTGGGACGCTAAGCGTGCCGGTGGCCGGCACAGCGCTGGTGATCATGGACCCGTACCTGACTGCCCGTTCCCTTTCCGCGCCGGCGACGATGTTCGCGACAGCCTGCTACCTTGCAAACCGGCGCAAACAGGCTGCCGCATGGTTGGTCTTGACCGTTCTAGTGCATCCCCAAATGGGCGTGTATGGAGCCGCGTTTATGGCGTGTCTCTGGTTGAGTGATCATTGGCGGGACGATTATTTTCGGCCGGATGCGGGTGTGGCGTCTGCCTTGATGTTTCTCGCCGGACTCCCGTTTCTTTTTGAGCTGCGCCCGGCTCAAGGCACGGCCAGGGAGGCGTTGCTGTCCCGCACATATTTCTTTGTCTCCAACTGGACTTGGTATGAGTGGGTCGGCGTGTTCGCTCCGCTTGTTTTGGCGTGGTGGTGGTCTTCGGTTCGGCTGCATGGCACAACACCGGTGTTCCGTGTGCTTTCCCGGACGCTGGCGCCATTCGGGCTGCTCTTCACCGCGGCCGGCCTTGTGCTGACCTCCTCGCCCCGGTTGGAGAATTTCGCTCGCTTGCAGCCCATGAGGGCCTTTCACGTCATATACCTGATTTTTTTTGCAATGCTCGGAGGGTTGATGGGAGAGTATGTGCTCCGACGCAGCACTGGGCGCTGGCTTGGCGTATTCGTGCCGCTTGCCGGCTCTATGTATCTCCTGCAATACAGTCAATTCCCGAGCAGCGCGCATGTGGAGTGGCCGGGTTACCGGTACCACAACGCCTGGAATTCCGCATTTTTTTGGATTCGCCAACACACGCCGAAGGACGCGGTGTTCGCGCTCGACCCGAACTACATGAAAATTGCGGAAGACGACCAGCATGGCTTTCGCGCGGTGGCCGAAAGAAGCGCGCTTGCCGATGCCGTCAAAGACAGTGGCGCCGTGTCTCTTTTCCCGCAGCTCGCCGACGATTGGAAGAGCCAGATAGAGTCGCAAAATGGCTGGGAGCGGTTTGGCCGCCGCGACTTTGAGCGCCTGGCCAAGCTTTACCCGGTGACCTGGTTTCTCACACGGAGTCCGGGTCCGGCCGGCCTCGCGTGCCCCTATCAGAATGAAGGATTATCGGTTTGCCAAATCGACGTTCGAGGCCGGGCTGGTCCAGCCGATTGAAAATATCTTGCGGATGACCAGGCCGGCGGCACACGGATAGAGAGAAGGATTTATTCGTATCTCAGCGCTTCGGTCGGATTCAGGCGTGCGGCGCGGTTGGCGGGCAGCAGGCCGAACACCAGGCCTACCATCACCGAAACGATGAACGCCACCACAATCGAAATCGGCGAGATTGGAATCGAGAAGTCGTCGACGAAGTAGTTAACGCCCAAAGGGATGGCCACGCCGATCAGGATGCCGGCCAGCCCACCGGACAGGCTGATGATCACCGCCTCGGCCAGAAATTGCTCGAGCACGTCGCGCCGCGCCGCCCCCACCGCCATGCGCAATCCGATTTCGCGAGTGCGTTCGGTCACCGTTACCAGCATGATGTTCATGATTCCGATTCCCGAAATGATAAGCGCCAGCGCCGAAACCATCATCAGGACGACGGTCAGCACCGTGGCGATGCGCCTTGCGGCGGCAAGAATTGCCGCCAGATTATCGACCCGATAGTGCGCTCCCTGCCGGTGCCGGATTTCCAGCGCCGATTGAACTACTTTGGTCAGCGGCTCGACATCGCTGGCATTCTTGGCCTGCACGTACATCGGATCGATGCGCTCAATCGGCGCGAAATACCGCAACACAGAGATCGGAATCAGAACATTTTCACCCGTCAGTTCGGACAAGCCGAAGCTCTCGGTTTTCTCTTTGAATGTGCCGATGACGGTAAATTGCAATCCATGCAATTTGACAGTCTGCCCTACGGCCGCGCTTTGGCCGCCGAACAAGCGCCGCGCGAGACGTTCCATCAGCAGCGCGACGCGGCGCCGCTGAGCCACATCGGTCACGTCAAAGAAGCGCCCGGCCAACAGATCCAGGTTCCGCACCAGCGGGTAGTATTGGTCCGATCCAACAATGGCGATGTCTTGTTCGCTGCCCAGGATACGCATACGGTCGAAGCTGTTCATCACGGCCGTAGCGGCCACAATCCGCGAGCCAAGCTGGTCGCGCACCGCATCCACGTCGGCAATCTTGATGTAGTCGGCAGCGGCGGCCGCGGTAGCGGTGTTGTTCCCCCCATCGTACTGTGCATAGATCAGGTTGGAGCCGATGCGCTGAATCTGATCCAGGATGTAATCGCGGCTGGTGAGCGAGATCGTGACCACCAGAATCACGGACGCGTTGCCGATGACCAAGCCCAGCCCGGTAAGGAAAGCGCGAACCTTATTGGCCCGCAGTGCCTGAAAACTCAAACGCAGCGCTTCACCGTGAAACATCAGGGCTCGATCTTCTTAAGCAGCAGTTCCGCCCGATCGCGCGGCGGGTCGTTCGGCGTCAGCGGCAAGCGAAGATAGCGCTCGAGCAGCGCGCGCGCCTGGCCCAGGTTCCGTCGTTGCTTGATATAAAGGCTGGCGCGCTCAAACATCTGATGGGGATTATTGGGCGACAGTCGTTCGGCCTCCTCAAACATGGCCTCGCTTTCCGCAATGCGCCCGCGCTGGGCTAGGAATTTCGCAAGTTCCAGGAAACCTCCGGGTCGTGTGGGCGCAATCGCGAGGACCTTACGAAGTTTCTGCTCGGCGGAATCATACTGGTTGTGCCGGTCATCGAGCTGAGCTTGTAAATACAATCCCTCCGCCGGATCGATTTGGCTCACTCGCACGGCTAGAGCCTCGGCCTTGTTATGGCCTCCTCCCAGGAAACTGGGGGCGTCCAGATAAAAATCGAACAGATCACCGAACACCTCTTTGTTGGAGGGATCGATGGCCACCGCTCTTTCAAACATCTGCCGCGCTTTGGTGGCAAATCCGGGAGCGCTGAACGGGTTAGAGGTTTCCGCGCGCCGGCCGTAGGCGCGGCCCAGCCAGAGCAGGCATTGTACATCATCGGGCGCCAACGCCACCGCCTTCTCGAGAGACTCGGTGGCCTTCCTGTATTCACCCAGCATGAAGTAATTCTGCCCGATCAATTGCAGGGTGGCGGCGTCTTTCACGCTTAATGGCAGCAACTGGACCAGAGATTGGTTGTAGTCAGTGCGCTGATAAAGGTCGTGCGCACGGACCCATTCAACCGACGCCGCTTGGCCAGCGGACACGATCATCAATAGTGCGCCAGCGGCGCGAGGAATCCTCATTCTCCCCATACGATGCAAACTGTAGGCTTCTGGCTTCAGTCTACCTCACTCCGAACCGCTTCCCCATTCTGGTGCGGCTGTAGTATGCTGATGAGTGGCAAGTTAACCCAAGTTTTGGAGGTCTCCGACGCCATGTCTACAATCCCGCGCAAATCCCTGATGATTGTTCCAGTTGCCCTGTTTTTTTCCCTCGCCTGCTGGGGCCAGACGGCCGCCTTCGAAGGAACCGTAAAAGGTCCAGATGGCAAGCCTTTACAGGACGCGGTGGTCAAGATCGACCGCCAGGAGGTGAAAGGCAACTATAAGGTCAAGACGGATAAGAAGGGGCACTATTTCTACGGTGGCCTGCCGCTTGGGAATTACAAGGTCACGGTCGAAGTAGACGGCCAAGATCGAGCAGTCAAGCCCGCCCGGACCCAAGTAGGTGAGAGGGTCGACATAAGCTTCGACCTCGCAGCTGGCGGACCCGCCGTTGATGAGAGCGGCCGCGCGCTGTCGGCTAAAGAAAAAGAGGAAATAGAAAAGAAGAACAAGGAAGCCGCCGCTGCCATGGCGAAGAACAAGGCGCTCAATGACGCCTTCAATGCCGGCAAGCAGGCCGCTACGGCCAATAACTGGGATGCCGCGATCGACAACTTCCAGAAAGCATCGGAGATCGATGCAAACCAGCATGTGGTGTTTGGGAACCTGGCGGATGCATTGATGAGCCGCGCCAAGACCAAGTCCGGCGCCGATCAGCAGGCCGACCTTCAGAAGGGTTGCGACGCATATCAGAAGGCCATCGCGCTCAAGGCCGACGATGCGGGCTACCACAACAACTATGGGCTGTGTCTGGCTGCGCAAAAGAAGGTTGACGATGCCGTGCCCGAGATCACCAAAGCCGCCCAGCTCGATCCGCCCAATGCAGGAAAATACTACTTCAACCTGGGCGCTCTGTTGGTGAACAGCGGCAACTCGGACCAAGCGGCGGTCGAGTTCAAAAAGGCCATCGAAATGGATCCCAACTACGCAGATGCGTATTACCAGTACGGACTTTCCATGATGGCCAAAGCGACCTTGAACGGCGATAAAATGACGGCGCCTCCCGGCACGCAGGAAGCGTTCCAGAAGTATCTCGAGCTGAAGCCGAACGGTCCGGACGCCGAGCCAGCCAAGGCGATGCTGCAACAACTCGGCGGCAAGGTCGAGACTAACTTCGCGAAGCCCGGCGCTCCGGCCAAGAAGAAGCAGTAGTTCCGGCTGGGAAAACAGCCTCCAAATAAATGTTCCGCGGGATCCTGTACCTGGTCATCGGTCTCCTGATCCTTACATTCGTGCGATCGGTGATGGGAATGATCACCAAGGCCTTCGGAGAATTGTTTAACGCTTCATCGGGACAGCCGGGAGCGTCTCGCCCATCTTCCACCCCGACCGGCGGCGAGCTCAAGAAGGATCCGGTGTGCGGCACCTTCATCTCCACGGCGACGGCTTTCCAGAAAGCGGCCGGCGGCCAGACGTACTATTTCTGCTCCACTGCGTGCCGGGACAAGTTCGCAGGGTAGATGGGGACACCCATGAGTGTCCCAGCCGCGATCTGGGTTTTCAGAAATTCGCGCTATGGAACGGAGTCGGCCAGCCCATCGAAGAAAGTCTGGTGCTGGCGCCGCTGATCTACGAAGGCATTGCCCCACAACACAGCTCGACTGCACCGCAATGTGAGCGCCGACTCGGTCAGCACGTAAAACATCAAGTGCCTGCGCAGCGAGTGCTGAGATGCCTGCACTACTTCCCGCGTGTACGGTCCTGATTCGCCGAGTGGGAGCCGATCGCGTCGCACTCGGCACCGATTATCCGTTCGGCGAAGCCGACCCGGTCGCAGAGATTCGCGAGTGCGCCGGTCTATACGATGACGGCGTGGAGAAGATCGTCAGCCGCACGCCGGCAGCAATTTTGGATATAATGCTGTCCGCGCGTACCGCCGATTAGAAACGTGTTGTGCGTCGGCAGGATCTAAGAGTTGTCGTGCTTAGAGTGCGTGCCTTGGTGACAGTTACAATGACCCACGTCGGTCGCCGGTTGTTGAGTTTCGGAATGCTC
>Ga0070733_10003436_pt1 | contig 10870 bp, 7 predicted proteins | sample Coa_R1_9_FD_66450 | JGI IMG/M metagenome (GOLD analysis project Ga0070733, IMG submission 66450) | Surface soil microbial communities from Centralia Pennsylvania, which are recovering from an underground coalmine fire - Coalmine... | ecosystem: Environmental > Terrestrial > Soil > Unclassified ... | reverse complement strand
CATCAGGCAAGCCGCCCAGAGGGCGAAGATCGAAAAAGTGCGATAGCTGCATGTTCTCATGGGATCGAGCCTCCCTGCGTTATCTCACCGCGCGCACGGGGAACACCTATATTTTACCCCAAGATGCGCCGTGCCGTCCAATTCGTGGCAGGCGCGCCCGCTTGCAGCTCCGGCTGGCGCCGCGCAGCCACCGCCTTCGCCGCCTACTGGCCGAGGATCCGCTTGACGTAGCTTTCGACGAAAGGCGTCTTTTGCAAGTTGGGCAGCGACCGCCGGAGGGCCGTGGCGGCGCCCGGCTGATCGCCCACCTCGTAGAAGGCTACCGCCATGTAGAACAGCAGCTCGGGGTGGTCGTCGCCCGGCGGTCCGCCGCGGCGGAAGTAAGCTGCCGCCTCGGTCCAGCGGGAGTTGCGATAGGCGGCCTCGCCGGCCAGGTACTGCGCCTCCTTCGAGTCGGGATGGGCGTCGGCCAGCTGGCGGGCAAGCCGCAGCGCCTCCCTGAGATCGGGGATCGCGGTGGCGGTGAGGAGCTTTTCCGAACGCGCCATGGCCTCCCGCTCCGCCGCCGACATCGGCGCGGCGGGCCGGGATCCCGCGGGCGGCGTGGCCGCGGCGCTTGCCGGCGCTCTTGGCGCCTCGCCGCTGCCGGCGCCACCGGGCGCCGCTGCCGGTGCGGCGCCGGCTCTCGAGCCGCCACCGGCGGCGGCGGCGGCAGGCGGCGACCCCGGCCGGGTGTTCGCGCCCGCGGCGGCCGCGGTGCCCGCGGTTCCCGCGGTGCCCGAGGCAGGGGCGGTGTTCGCCGGAGCGGTGGGCCTGGCGGCGTTGGCGGGCGCCTTCAGGCCGGTCTGCCCGCCGCTCCCGGCGGTCGCGGCAGATCCCTTCCCTCCCGCGCCCCCGGTGGCCGCGGCGCCGCTGCCAGGGTCGGCAACCGCGGCCGACGGCGCCGTCGCGCCGGAGCCGCGCCCCGAGGGCGTGGCCGGCGCGCTCGGGTGCTTCGCCACCTGCTGGATGAGCGCCGCCATCTTGCGGTCCTGACGGAAGCCGGACGGCAGCGCCTTCACCTGCTCCTCGGCCTGCCGCCACTGAGCCAGCTCCACCCGGCAACCGAGCAGCGCCGCGGCGTAACGCACGTCGCCGGCGCCGTCCCTCGCGCTCCCGGAAGCGGCCGGGCTCCCGGACCTGCCCGCGCCGCGCGAGCTCTTGGAGCTCCCGGCAGGCGGTGCGCCGGCCGCCGTCGCGCCGTCCGCGCTCGGCGAGGCCAGGGCGCAGGGCTCGAGGTCGGCCAGCGCTTCGCGGCAGCGATTGGCCGCCGACCGCGCCAGGCCGCGCACGCAGAGCGCCCACGGGTCCTGCGGCGCGAGCGCCACGGTGGCCTCGGCGCGGGAGAGGGCCGATGCGGTCTGGCCCTCCTCCACGTCCAGCTCGGCGAGCAGCACGTTCCACGGCACGCTCTTCGGTTCCTTTCCCAGCCGCTCCTCAAGCTGGTGCCGCCGCTCGCGCGGTGGCAGCCCGGCGATCTGCGACTCGAGCTTGCGGTTGAGCAGCGGCCGCCAGGCGGCGATCGCCTCGAGGGTGCCGGCGGGCACGGCCGCGAGCACCCGCTGCTCGAAGGCGGCGCGCACCGCCGGCGGCAGGTCGGCCTTGGCATAGGCGCCGAAGCGGTCCTCCACCTCGACGATCCGGCGGAAGGTCTCGCGGAAGGCGTCCGCGTCGCCTGCCGCGGCCTGGGCCAGACCCAGGCGGGTCAGGCAGGCGGCGAGCGCTTCCGGCTCGTCCAGCATGCCGAAGCAGGCCAGGCGCAGCTGCTTGGCGGCGGCGGCATAGTCGGCACGGTCGTAGGACTGGATGCCGTCGCGCAGCAGGTCGAGATAGAACGGGTCGGCGGCGGCGAGCGCCGCGGGCGTGCCGCCGCCGCCTCCGGCTCCGGCGACGCCGAGCAGGGTGGCGAGGACCGCCGCGGCCAGGGCCGTCGCGCCGCCGCCGGATCTCCCGGAGGATCGCTCGACAGTCATCGGGTGAACCGGGACGCTGTCGCCGGCGCCGGCGCCGCTTCCTCGGCCCCACCCAGGGCGTCGGCCGGCCGGAGCGGTTGGTCGGCGATCACCGCGCCAGGGTTGGTTACCAGGAGCTCGCGCGCCGCCGCCTCGCCCCACCGCGCGGCGATCGCGTCCCAGGCTCGCCGCAGGCCCGGCGGCCGCCGCTGCAGGTCATGCGCGTCGCTGGCCACGAAATGGACCAGACCCGTCTCGACCAGGCGGCTGGCGTCGGCCTGGGCGCGGCGGCCGAAGTCGCCGGTCAGGCTCATCGCGGTCACCTGGGCCAGCGCGCCGAGCGACACCAGGTGGGCGACCGCCGCCGGGTCGGCCAACCAGCGGATGAACTCGGGGTGGGCGAGCACCGGCCGCCAGCCGGCGACCGCGAGCTCATGCACCAGGTCGGCCGCCTCGTCGAGGCCGGCCTCGTTGCCGAGCTCGAGCAGCAGGTAGCGCGAGCCGGCGAGCGGCAGCGGTCCGTGCGCGTCGTCCTCGCGCATCGCCAGGACCTCGCCCAGCAGCTGCGGATCGACCCGGATCTCGCCGCCGCCCAGGATGCGCGGCGCGGGCCCGACCGCCTCCTGCAGGCGCCGGCGGAGCGCCGCGAGCGCCGCGCGGTCGCAGTTCCACCAGTCGCCCTTGCGCTGGTGGGGGGTGGAAACCAGCGCTTCGCAGCCGGCGGCCGCCGCCATGCGGCACATCTCCACCGCCTGCTCGAGGCTGTGCGCGCCGTCGTCGATCCCCGGCAGGATGTGGCAGTGCAGGTCGATCATCCCAGCCGGGGGTCAGGCGGCAGACCCCTCCTGGGGAGCGGCGGGCTTTTCAACCGCGACGTAGCTCTCGTAGGCGCGGTAGCGCCTGCCGAGGCCGGAGTGCGTCGAGCGATAGCGGTTGAGCACCGCGCCGAGGATACGGACGTCGGCCTGGCGCAGACGGTCGCGGCAGTGCCGCGCATCCTCGCGGGTGACCTTGCCGCTGCGCAGCGTCAGCACCACGCCGTCGGCGATGACCCCGACGATGGTGGCGTCGGTGACCGCCAGCGCCGGCGGCGTATCGATGATGATGTATTCGAAGCGGCTGCGCGCGGCGCGCAGCCAGTCGTACATGCGGTCGGAGGAGAGCAGCTCCGAGGGGTTGGGGGCCACCGGCCCCGATGGGGTGATCCAGAGATTGGGAATGTTGGTGGCATGCACGATCTCTTCGGCGTCCGCGGTCGCGGCGAGATGGCTCACCAGGCCGGTCTGGTTGGAGATCTTGAATACCTGGTGGAGCCGCGGTTTGCGCAGGTCGCAGTCGACGATCAGCACCGGCCGGCCGAGCTGCGACAGCACGATCGCCAGGTTGGTGGCGGTCGCCGTCTTGCCCTCGCCGGCCGCCGCCGAGGTGACCGCGACCACCTTGAGCTCGCGGGCGCTCGACAGCAGCAGCGCCGTGCGCAGCGAGCGATAGGCCTCGGAGATCTGGGTGCGCGGCAGCTCGTGCGGCACCAGCTCGATCTGGCTCGGCGCCTTGGCGCCCGAGCGCTTGCGTTCCAACCAGCCGCCCGCGCCGCCGGCACCGCCGGCCGTGGCGCCGCCGCTGCCGCCGGCGCTCGCCGGCACCTTGTCGCCCCGCCCCTGCCGCACCCGCGCCACCGGCGGCGGCTCGGCGCCGTAACCGTAGCCGTAGCCATAGCCGCCGTAGCGCCCGGAGTAGCCGTAGGCCTTGCCCGCCTCGTCGATGTCCTGGATCACGGCCAGCGTCGGCAGGCCGATCCGCCGCTCGACCTCTTCCGGCGTCTTGATGGTGCGGTCCAGGAACTCGATCAGCAGCGCCGAGCCGACCCCGATCAGCAGGCCGAACAGCATGCCGTAGGAGACGTCCTTGCGCAGCGACGGATAGAACGGTCCGCCGGGGACCAGGGCGCGATCGACGATGTGGACGTTGGAGTCGCGGGTGTCCTGCAGCCGGGCCTGCACCTCGTTTTCCGAGTGCTCGCGCTCCAGCTTGTCGAGCAGGTCGCGGCGGGTCTTGATCTCCACGCCGAGGTTCTGGAACTCGGCGGCCTGGGAGTTCTGGTCCATGGCCTGCGACTTGAGCTTGTTGATCTCGGACTCGAGCGACTGCTCCTGCCGCAGCGCCGTTTCGTAGGCGGCGTAGGCGCTCTTGCGCGCCGTGTCGACGGATTCCTTGACCGCGGCGGCGATGTGCTGCTTGATCTTCTCGATCTCGCCCTTGAGCGTCACCATCGCCGGCCAGTCCGGCTTGTAGACCTTGAGCTTGCTGTCGTACTCCTGCTCGAGCTTGAGCTCGTCGGCGCGCAGGTTGCCCAGCACCCCGGGCTGCAGGCTGTCGGCGATGGCCTCGGCGGGCGAGGCCGCCAGGCCCTTGTAGCTCGACTCCTTGTCGATGCGCGAGTTCTTGGCCTCGATGTAGCTGGTGTTGAGCGCCTGCAGCCGCTGCAAGGTGACGTTGGCGCTCGGCTCCATGGTGACGATGTCGGTGCGGCGGCTGAACGCCTGCAGCTTCGCTTCCTTGTCGTCGATCTCCTTCTTGAGCGCCTCGATCTGCGAGTTGAGGAAGCTCGAGGTCTTGCCGGCGCTGGTGAAGCGGTACTCGATGCCCATGTCGATGAAGGCGTCGGCGAAGCCGTTGGCGGCGCGGGCCGCGAAGGTCGGCGAGGAAGCGCGGTAGGAGATCTCGACCAGCTGGGTGTTGCGCACCGGCTCGATGCCCAGGCCGGAGCGCAGCCGCTCGGCGAGGCCGCCCAGCGCCGCCAGGTCGTCGTCGGCGGTGGCGCCGTGAGCGAGGTCGGCGGGCGCGGTGGCGGCGGTGCGGGCGGCGCCGTGCGGGTTGAAGGCCGGATCGTTCTGCAGGTCGAGCCGCTTGACCACCCGCTCGGCCAGACCGCGGCTTTCGAGCAGCTTGTACTCGGTGGGGTAGTACTCGGCGTCGAAGTAGCTCTCGAGCCACGGCGCCTGGCTGCTCAGGGTTGGCGCCAGGGTGCGGCGCTCGATCTGGATCGTCGCCGCCGCCATGAACGCCTTGGGCGTGATGGCGTAGTGAATGGCCCCGGCCGACATGCAGACCAGGGCGGCCGCGGCCACCAGCAGCCAGTGCCGCCGCACCATGGCGACGTACTCGGCCAGGTTGAACTCCGACTCGGATTCGAGCGGCAGGAGATCCAGCTCGTCCGGGATGGCCGGCGCGGCTGGTGCGGTCTGTGCGAGTTTGGTTTTCAAAAGAAGGACTCCTTGACGACCACCACGTCGCCCTGGCGCAGCTCGAGGTCCGAGTCCTTGCCGGCCAGGATGCGTTTGTAGTCGGCTTCGATCTCCGGGGTGCCGGCGGCGGCGTCCGCGCGCTTGACGCGGAGCTTGTTGGCAGCGCGGTCGGTCAGGCCGCCGGCGCGGGCGATGGCGGCGAGCAGCGTGATCCGCTCGGTGCTCTTGAACGCCACCGCGCCCGGCCGGGCCACCGCGCCCAGGCAGTAGACGGTGATCTCGACCGCGGCCGGCACGTTGATCAGGTCGTTGGCCTGCAGCGGGATGTTGACCCGCGGATCGGCGCGCAGCAGCAGGTCGTCGACGGCGATCGTCACCTGGTCGGAGAGGCCGCTGTCGGCGCGCCGCAGGACGTAGAGCACGCTGCCGTGGCTGTCCTCGACGCCGCCGGCGGCGGTGAGCGCCTCGAGCAGCGTCCAGCGCCCGGAGAACGCCAGCGTTCCGGGCTGCTTGACGGAGCCGATGACGGTGATCGGCCGGGAACGGAAGTCCTGCACCGTCACCTCCACCGTGGCGCGCTGCGCGTACTTGGCTTCGAGCATGGACTTGAGCTTCTGCGCGACCTCGGTCTCGGTGAGGCCCGCCACCTTCAGATCGGGGAGCGGCGGCAGACTGATCGTGCCGTCCTCGGAGACGCGCCGCTTGTCGTTGAGCTCGGGCATCTCGAACACCCGGATGTCGAGCAGATCCCGGGGGCCGACCCGATAGCCGGTCGTGGCCGCCGGCTGAGCGCTCGCCGGCGCTCCTGGCAGGAGGAGCAGCGACAAGACCCATGCGCGTATGGCTATCTTCTTCACGACACTAGTGTTTACCGCGCCAATGGTACAGCATCCGCCGCCTCCGGTCCAGCCTCGCGGCGCAATCGCGCCGCGCCGGCCGCGGCGGCTCCGGGTGGCCGGCGGGCTATCCTGGCTGGCGGCCTCCTTCAGGAAGGGCTGCCGGCGGCCTGGAGCTGGTGCCTGCCGCGAGTTGTTCCTCGAGCTCGGGCTCGTCGGCCGGCGGTCCGGGGTTGGCGCCTGACGGCGCCGGGGGCACCGGCATGCCCACGCCGGCCCGCCGTTCGATCACCCGGGCGACCGCGTCCTCCACCATGCGATCGAAGGCGTCGTCTGACTCGGGGGACTCGGGGGACTCGGGGGCCGCCGGCTCCTCCACCATGCCCATGCCGCCGGGATCGGCGGCTGGCAGCGGGCCGTGGCGGCGCCGGCGCTCGAAACTCGCCAGCAGCTCGCCGCTCGGCGAGCGCCGCCGGCGGCGGCGGCTGGCGATGTCGAAGAACTGCGCCTGCGACATGCCGATGACTCGCAGCACGGCGACGACGTGTCTGAACTTGAGGTCCACCTGGCCGCCGAACACGCGGCGCAGCGATTTCGGCCCGGCTCCCAGCCGCCGCTCGACCTCGCTCACCGAGAAGCCCGCGGCGCGGATCGCCTGGCGCAGGATCCCCGCGTAATGCTTGACCTCGACCTCGATCGCCGAACCGTCGCTCATCCGGGCCCCCCGTCTCCCGACCCGGACAGAGTATCATATTCTGGCCCGCGCTATGACATTATTCGGTACCATCTTGTACGACCTTCGGGGGGAAGGGGGCGCCCCCGCTCCCCCTCGGGCGGCGTCTCGGCCCGGCCACTTTCGTCAGGGCGCCACGGCTCCCGGCGGCTGCCCGGCCGCCAGGGTGAGGGTGAAGCCGAGGACGTTCAGCGTCCTGCCGAAGCCGGGGAGGTTCGAGGTGAAGCGGGTGTGGGAGCCCTGCAGGTCGAAGACCACGCCGCGGAACACCTGGAAGCCGATCGAGCCGCCGTAGGCGGTCAGGTCGTCGTGACGGTTGGGCGTGTCGGCCGCGAAGGTGGTGTAGCCGAGGGTGCCGGTCTCGCCGAAGACGCTGGCCCGGGTGCGGTGGCCGAGCTTCATGTGCAGCGAGAGCCCGTGGCGGAGGTCGTCGAAGTAGGAGTAGCCGGGCTCCACCGAATAGACCAGGTTGCGGTTGACGTAGCCGAACAGCTCCAGGTTGCGGGCGAGCTCGTAGGAGACGGTGATGTGGCCGGTGGTCTTGTCGAACTTGACGAACTGGGAGCCCTGGATGGCGCTGAGCGAGCGCTGGGCGACGTCGGCCTGGAAGAACAGCCGGCCGTGCTCGCGGCTCAGCTCGAGCACCGGCGCGGTGCCCGCGTTCGAGCGGTTGACGGCGCCCGGCACACGGTCGGCGAAGGTGACCTGCGAGTGCTCGGCGGCGACGCCGACCAGCCAGTTGCCCGGCCGCCAGTGCAGTCCCGCCCGCTCCACCGCCTCGTCGCGATCGAGCTCGGCAAGCAACGCCACGGCCGGATCCTGCAGCGGATCGCCCAGCGCCCGCTGGCGCAGCAGGCTGCCGGTGACGAACGCCGAGATGGCGCCGGTCAGGGTCACCTCGGCGGTGCCGTTGACGTGGTCGGTGCGGGCGCTGGTCAGGCGCGGCAGCTCGGCGGTCAGGATCTGCTGCTGCGCCTCGCTCCCGCCCCTGAGCTGCAGGGTCAGGCGGTTCCAGAAGCTGTCGAGCCCCAGGCCGTAGAGGCCGTTGATGCGCCGCAGCTCGGTCTGCTTTTGCCACCAGACGTACTCCGGCAGCGCGTAGGCGGTCCAGGTGACGTCGGGGCCGGTGGGCAGGTAGGCGCGGAAGCCGGCGCTGGCGGTGGCGGTGACGTCGGACGGCGCCGCGCCGACGGTTCCCGCGCCCAGCAGGTTCTTGACGTACTGCACGTCCTTGAGCGAGACCTCGGGAGCGACCCGCACCGGCCCCAGCCTCAGGCGGGCGGCGGCCACCTCCTTGGCGAGCTCGCCCTTGCGGTCCACCGGGCGGCCGTCGGGGCCGCCGGGGGTCGTATACTGCGTGAATTGAGCCCCCGCTGACATGGCGACGAAAAATGGCAGGACTCCGCTGAGGGTTCGGGTGAGCAGTCGCATGGTTTCTCCGAGCAGGCCCGCAGTCGCTTCCAGGTTCCGGGGAACGGTCGCGCCATGATACGCCATTCGGGTGTGGCGCTCACCGCGCTGCTGGCGGTCTTGCTGCTGTGGGCGCCACTGCCGTTTGGCGGGGTCACCAGCTGGGGCGAGGCCAGCCTGCAGGTGCTCGCCTTCTGCGCTCTCGCCCTGGCGATGGCGGCGATCGACCGCCCCTCCGACCTGCGGCCGGTGGCGCTGCCGGCGGCGGCGCTCGCCGCCGTCGCCCTGCTGGGCTGCCTGCAGGCGCTGCCCTGGCCGGAGGCGCTGGTCAGGCTGATCTCTCCCGGCCAGGCCCGGCTGCACGATCAGGCCGTGGCGCTGCTGGGCGCCGCCGCCGGCCCGGCGCGGCTGACCGTGGCTGCCGCCGCCAGCCGCGCCGCCGTCCTGAGCTGGGCCGCGGCGGCGGCCTGCCTGCTGGCCGGCGCCGCCGCCGGCCGCCGCCGGTACCGGCGGCGCTGGCTGGGCGGCGCGGTGCTGGCTGCCGCCCTCTTCCAGGTGTTCTTCGGCGCCCGCAACGCCAACGCCGGCGAACGCACCCTCTGGGGAGTGGAGGTGCCGATCGCCGCCTCGCGGCTGCGCGGCACGTTCTTCAATCCCAACCATCTGGCGGCCTATCTCGAGATCGCCCTGGCGCTGGTCTTCGCCTGGGGCTGGTGGGCGGCGCGGCGCGCCCGCACCGAGCTGGCGCTGGATCGCCGGGTGTTGTCGCTCGCGCCGCCGGCGCTGATCTGGCTGACGCTGTTCGCCGGGCTCACCTTCACCGCTTCGCGCGGCGGTCTGGCGGCGGCGCTGGCCGGGATCGTGGCGCAAGGGGTGTTGCTGGCGACGGTGCAGCGCCGCTGGGCGCCGGCGATGTTGGGGGCCGCCGCCGCGGCCGCCGGGATCGCGGCGGCGATCGCCACCGGCCTACAGGCCGGTCCCGCGCGGATGCTCGCCACCCTGCCGTTCGACGTCAGCGTCGGGGCGCGGCGCCAGGGCTGGGCGGCGACGGTGGCGCTGTGGAAGGGCTTCCCGCTCACCGGCACCGGCCTGGGCACCTTCCGCGACGCCTTCACGCTGGAGCAGCCCGCGAGCCTGGACGGCACCTGGTGGCATGCCCACAGCGGCCCGCTCGAGCTGCTGGCGACCACCGGCCCGGCCGGGCCGCTGCTGGTGGGCGCGGGGTTGGTGGCGCTGGTCCTGCGCCTGCTGGCGGTGGTGCGGCGAGGGCGGCGCTCGGAGGACCGGGCGGCTGGGCTCGCCGCCCTGGGCGCCCTGACCGCGGTCGGCATGCACGAGTGCATCGACTTCGGCCTCACCATGCCGGCCAATGCCCTGACCCTGGCGGTGCTGGCGGGCGCCGCGGCGTCAGCGCGGCTGGCCAGCGTGCCCGCCGTTGCCGGCGCTCCCCTCGGCGGCGGTTCCGGCGCCGCCGGCACCGCCGCCGCCGAGGGCGCCCCTGGCGGCGTCCGGCCCAGGCGCTCCTCCGGCCGGGCCGGCAAGCCGGACGGCGCCCGGCACCACGGTGCCGCCGGCGACCGCCTCGAGCTCGAGCAGGTGAAGGCCCGGCGCCACCGGGACGCGTAGCGACAGGGTGGTCCCGGCAGCGACCGGGAAAGTCCCCAGGATCGACTCGTCGAAGCGCACTTCGGCCGCCGCCCCGTGCGGCGGCGCCGCGTCGATGGCCAACTCGAGGCCGGGAGCGCCGCCGGCAGCCAGCAGCTCGAGCTGCGGCACGCCGCCGTGGAAGTACCAGGCCGTGGCCGGCCAGGCCCGCACGGCCAGGTTGGCCAGCTCTCTGGCGGCCGCGGCCTCGCCGGCGGTGTCCGCCGCCGCTCGCGCCGCCAGGGCGCGCACCTGCCAGTAGCTGGGGCGGTCGGACCAGGATCGCGGGATGCCGGCGAGCGCCGCTTCGACGTCCGCCCCGCGCTCGCGCTCGGCCAGCTGCTTGGCCTTGAGCAGCCGGTAGGCGGCCCAATCGTCGCTCTCGATGGTGGCGTAGGTGCGCTCCAGCACCTCGGCCCGCGGCAGGTCGCCGGTGACCAGCGCGGCCATTGCGTCGATCAGCGGATCGAGATCGCGGCAGAAGCCGGCCAGGCGGCGCAAAGCGCGCGGCGACAGCGGGCAGCGATCCAGCCGGCAGCGTTCGAGGCTCCAGATCAGATGCTGGCTGAGCCGCTGCGCGGTCCGGTGGTCGACCGAGCCGGGCGGGCAGCCCTCGAGGGCGCGGGTGAGCAGGCCCAGGTAGCGGCGGCCGGACCGCGCCTCGGCGGCGACCTCGAGGAACAGCTCGCGCGCCCCGGCGGCGGCGCGCTGCTCCTCGGCCTGGGCGAGTTGGCTGGTCAGGTGCGCCTGCAGCGCCAGGTCCCAGCGCTCGCGCGCCGCGCAGTAGCCCGGCCAGTCGGTCTCCTGAGCGTAGATCTGTTGCAGCTTCGCCCAGGCGTCGGGCGCCGCCGGGATGACGGCGAAGGCTTCCTCGCGGTTGGCCGCAGTCGCCAGCCAGGGGCCGATGAGGCCGGCGAAAGCCGCCGGGTCGGCGAAGACGCCGGCCAGCAGCTGGCGCCCGCGCTCGCGCCGCGCCGGCGACAGCGCCGGCCAGACCTCGAGGTAGGCGGT
>Ga0070733_10003434_pt1 | contig 10873 bp, 6 predicted proteins | sample Coa_R1_9_FD_66450 | JGI IMG/M metagenome (GOLD analysis project Ga0070733, IMG submission 66450) | Surface soil microbial communities from Centralia Pennsylvania, which are recovering from an underground coalmine fire - Coalmine... | ecosystem: Environmental > Terrestrial > Soil > Unclassified ... | reverse complement strand
CGCACTCTACTTCGCCGCGACCCTCAGCATCAGCACTCCGTGTGACGGCACGGTCGCGGTATACGCGCCGCCGGTAAACTGCACATCCTTGTGTGACCACAGATCGCGCGCCTTCTTCACCGTGGCCGGCAGATGCAGATCGGCGGCACGAATCGTCGCGCTCGCCGGCGCCGATCCAAGATTCACCACGCCCACTGCGGCTCCGCCGTCCGCCAGCGGCTTGGCCCAGGTCTCAAGATCGCCGTTCTTCTCTGGCGAGGCCTGCTTGCCCAGCGAGTCCTGGTCGATCGCGATCACTTCCTTGTTCATCAGGATCGCCCTGGTCGCGTCGCTCATGCTGCGAATATCGTTGCCGGCCAGCAGCGGCGACGCGGTCAGCGCCCACAGGCTCATGTGAGTGCGATATTCGTCATCGGTCATGTGTCCGTTGCCGATCTCGAGCATGTCAGGGTCGTTCCAGTGGCCAGGCCCGGCGTAAGGCGCCGTGGGCACCTGCTTTTCAATGTTGCCCATCATGCTCTCCCATGCGTCGCGAATATCGCCCGTTGTGCGCCACAAGTTGCCGCCCACGTCGGGTCCCCATTTCTCGACGCTGCCGCGGCCGTACTCGCACAGGCTGTAGATGATCGGGCGTCCGGTGGATTGCAGCGCTTCGCCCATCTTCTGGTAGACGGGCTGCAGCGCGTCGTCCTTGTAGATGTTGCCGGCGCTGCACCAGTCGTATTTCAAATAGTCGATGCCCCACGCGGCATACGTCTTTGCATCCTGCTCTTCATGCCCATAGCTACCCGGATAATTGGCACAGGTGCGCGGGCCCGGGCCGGAATAGATGCCGAGTTTAAGGCCCTTCGAGTGCACGTAGTCGGCGAGCGCCTTCATGTCGGGAAATTTGTGGTTCGGCTGCAAGACACCCTGGGCATCGCGTACGCCCTGCCAGGTGTCGTCGATGTTCACATAGATATAGCCCGCGTCGCGCATGCCGCTTGAGACCATGGCATCGGCCATGGTGCGCACGGTGGCATCGTCTACCTTGCCTGCAAACAGATTCCAGCTATTCCAGCCCATGGGTGGCGTCTTGGCAAGGCCGTTCGACGGGACTTTGTGCAGCGGCGGCGGCTCGATATACGGAACCTTCGGCAACTCGTCTGCTGCGGTGGCGGCGTGGCCGACCCACGTGCGCCGGCCCTGTGTGGCGTGCAGCTCGTTGTTGACCAGATCGCCAGTGATGAACGGGCGGTTGGGATTGAACGGACCGAACAGCTCGAAGTGCGCGCCTTTGGCCGTTCCTTTCACGTCAAATGAGCCGCCGAAGGTATGCAGGGAGCCCGTGACCTGATCACCGGTCTGCGTCAGCTCGAGAATCACCTTCTCCTGCTCGCCGTTGTCGAGGGTGCGACCGCTTGCAGCCCAGCGGCCTGTCAGGCTCTGCGCGCCTGCGAGCCCCAGCGATGTGCAGAGCAGGGCCAGGCCGGCAATTTGCGCCGGGAACAGGGTGGCAAGGGCATGTCGGTTCCGTTTCGATCGGTTCATGATTCCTCCCATTTCGCCGGTTTGTCGAGCGCGCATGGCAGCCCGATACAGACCTCTGTGATGGCGCACGATTCCAGTGGCAGACGGAATTGTATACGCTTACAATCGTCTCGCACCATCGATTCCATCCAAACCTATCCTGTAGTTCGACCCCCGGGAGCCTCCTTCAATGGACCGACGCAATTTCCTCAAAGCCACCGGCACGATTGTGGCTACTTCCGCACTGTCCAGATCCGCCGCAATCGCCCAGGGGCCACTCGTGCCGGGCCGATCCATACTGCCCATCAATCGCAACTGGCGCTACAAGGCGGAGAAGGTCGCCGGCGCCGAGGCCCCCGAATTCGATGACTCAGGCTTCAAGCGCGTCGTCATTCCCCACTCGAACATTCAGCTCCCCTGGCACAACTTCGACGACAAGCTCTACGAATTTGTCTCGACTTACCGCCGCCGCTTCCGCCTGCCCAAGGACGCCGCCGGCAAGCGCGTGTTTGTCGACTTCGAAGGCGCAATGACCGCGTCAACCGTCTGGATCAACGGAACAGCTCTCGGCGAATACAAAGGCGGATTCACGCCTTTCTCGTTCGAGATCACGCCGCACGTGAAGTGGGATGGCGAGAACGTGCTGGTCGTTCAGCTCGACTCCACCGAGCGCGCCGACATTCCGCCCTTCGGCTACCAGATCGACTACCTCACCTTTGGCGGCATCTATCGAGAGGTCTCGCTGCGCATCGTCCCGCAGGTATATCTCGACAACATCTTTGCGCAGCCGAAGAACGTGCTCAGCGATCCGGCCGTTGATGTGCACTGCTTTCTCGCAGGCGATCCCGGGAAAGTCAGCGGCCTCACGCTCGAGGCCGAACTGCGCGATGGCGATACGGTTGTAGCGAAGGGATCGGCGCCGATCACGGCACCTCCCGGTCCGCCCGAAACTCGGCCCACCGCGATCGATCCATATGCCGCCGCACCGCCATACAGTTCGGATGAGACGATGAATGATCCGGCGCGCTTCACCATCTCGCTCACCAAGCTCGGCAGCGTCAAGCTCTGGGATCTCGAGCATCCCAATCTCTACACCGTGCACGTTCGGCTGGTGCATGCCGGCCATGCCATCGACGCAGACACGCGCCGCGTCGGCTTCCGTGAAGCCGTCTTCACCGACCACGGATTTTCGCTGAATGGCACGGTCATCAAGCTGCGTGGCCTCGATCGGCACCAGACGTTTCCGTTTGCCGGGCAGGCCATGCCGGCGCGCCCGCAGCGCAAAGACGCGGAAGTCCTGCGCAAGAGCCTGCACTGCAACATAGTCCGCACGTCGCATTATCCCCAATCGCGGCACTTTCTCGATCGCTGCGATGAGATCGGCCTGCTGGTGCTCGAAGAAATCCCCGGTTGGCAGCACATCGGCAATGAAGAGTGGAAGAAGGTAGCGATCGATAACGTCGGCCGCATGATCCGCCGCGACTGGAACCATCCCTCCATCGTGCTGTGGGGCGTGCGCATCAACGAGTCGCTCGACGACCACGACTTCTATACGCGCACCAACGCGCTGGCGCATGCGCTCGACGACTCGCGGCAGACGGGCGGCATTCGCTACTTTCAGGAGTCGGAGTTCCTTGAAGACGTGTTCACCATGAACGATTTCGGATTTCCGCTCAAGGCGCCGAATCATCCGCGCTATCTCAACACCGAATTTGTCGGCCACACCTTTCCCACCAAAACCATCGACGAGAACGCGCGCCAGCGCGAGCACACGCTGCGCCATGCGCGCATTCACGACCAGCTTGCGTCCAATCCGCAATACGCCGGCGGCATCGGCTGGTGCGCCTTCGACTACAACACGCACTCGGATTTCGGTTCCGGCGACCGCATCTGCTATCACGGCGTGACGGACATCTTCCGCGAGCCGAAGATGGCGGCGGGTTTTTACAAGTCGCAGTGCGAGCCCAGCGAGGAGATCGTGCTCGAGCCCGCGTTCCACTGGGCGCGCGGCGATGAGAATGTCGGCTTCAACCAGTTCGTTATCTGTTCCAACTGCGAACGCATCCAGATTCTCGCCCGCGCCAACAGCGATCCGGCCAATCCCTGGACAGCGATCGCCGACGTCGATCCCGACCGAGTGCAATTTGCCCACCTCAAATATGCCCCGTTTGTCCTCGACGCTGACAAACTCGATCTCAAGAAGCTTCACGCGGAGTGGGGCGATCTGCGGCTGGATGGATACATCGGCGGCAAGGTGGTCATCTCGAAATCGATGTCGGGCCGGGGCGTCGACGCCAAATTCAGCGTGACGCCCGACGACACAGAGCTTATGGCCGACGGCGCCGACTCCACACGGGTTGTCATTCGTGTAACGGACGAGTTTGGCGCGCCGAGGCCGTATGCGAACGATCCTGTGACCCTTGCGCTGGAAGGGCCGGCGACGTTGATTGGCGAGAACCCAATCGCCTTGATGGGCGGCGTCTGCGCTGTGTGGATTCGCGCCGGAGAGGAACCCGGCGCAGTGCGGCTCACGGCAAAGCATCCACGGCTGGGCTCGCGGACGGTGGAGGTCCGGCTCTCCAGGACGGCTAACGAGTCGGCCTGACGGGATTGCCTCTCCTGTCATCGGGAGTCGAGGGCGCAGGTCCAACCAACCCGGCATTCCATCCGTCGCATCTAACGGGCAAGTCTGAGTTACCAGCCGCGCATTCGCAGCCGTTCTGTTGGCGACGCTCAGTGATCGCGCGGGCGAAAATCCTGCAAGGGTGCTGCGACGCCGCATGGCCACCGAAGCCGTAAACATTCCCACCGCCATCCCACCATCCGATTCTGCAGTGGAATCCGCGGCGAAGAACCGCGTGTTTCCAGGCGACAGCGAGATGGCATGCATCCTGCGCGAGCTTGACTGGAGCAAGACTCCGCTCGGCCCTGTGCAGTACTGGTCCGCCGCCCTGCGCAATATGAGCACGTTCCTGCTGGCAAATCGCTTCCCGCTGCTGCTGTGGTGGGGTCCGCAGTTCTGCCAGATCTATAACGACGCCTACCGGCCCATCCTGGGCGCCAAGCATCCGCAATTTGTGGGCCGGCCAGTGAGCGAGTGCTGGGACGAAATCTGGCACCTTCTCGAGCCGCTCATCCGGTCGCCGTTTGAAGGCGGTCCCTCCACCTGGATGGAAGACTTCGAGCTCGAGATCAATCGCTACGGTTACAAGGAAGAGTCGCATTTCACCATCGCCTACAGTCCGGTTCCCGATGAGAGCGCGCCGCTCGGCATCGGCGGAGTGCTGGCCACGGTCCATGAGATTACCGAGAAAGTGGTGGGCGAACGCCGGACAATGGCGCTGCGCGACCTGGGCACGCGCTCGCTGGACGCCACGACTGCCGACGACGTAGGTGTCCGCGCGGCGGAGATTCTGGCTAACTTCCCAAAAGACTTCCCATTCGTTCTGCTCTATCTCTTCGACGGCGATTGCATGCGGGCGCACCTGGTCGGCGCCGCCGGCATGGCAATGAATACTGTCGATGCTCCATCCGCGATCGCGCGCAATGACGCCGGTGTAGCGTGGCCCGCCTTTAAGGTCTGCGCGTCCGATGAGGTGCACTTCATCGACAAACTGCAGCAGCGTCTCCAGAGCGTTCCGTCGGGGCCGTGGTCCCAGCCACCGGATTCCGCAGCGATAGTGCCGATTCGCTCCAATATCCCTGGCCAGCAGGCAGGCTTCCTGGTGGCTGGCCTCAGTTCGAGGCTGCGACTCGATGAATCTTACCGCGCTTTTCTCGAACTGGTTTCGTCGCAGATCTCGATCGCCATCGCTAACGCGCGCGCTTATGAAACAGAGCGCAAGCGCGCCGAGGCTCTGGCCGACCTCGATCTCGCCAAGACCGCATTCTTCAGCAATGTCTCCCACGAGTTCCGGACGCCGCTCACCCTCATGCTCGGGCCGCTTGAGGAGATTTTGGGAAAGTCGGAGTCAGACGCCCTCCCCGGCCACCGGCATCTGGTCGAGGTGGCGCACCGCAACGGCAGGCGGCTGCTCAAGCTCGTCAATACCCTGCTCGATTTTTCCCGCAGCGAGGCAGGCCGTGCACAGGCGGCCTATCGGCCCACGGACCTGGCCGCGCTCACTACGGACCTGGCCAGCGTGTTTGGCTCGGCCACCGATCGCGCGGGCCTGTCTCTCAACATCGATTGCGCTCGGCTGAGCCGGCCGGTCTATGTCGACCGGGAAATGTGGGAGAAGATCGTTCTCAATCTGGTCTCCAACGCCTTCAAGTTCACTCTGGAGGGCTCCATTTCGATCTCGCTTCACGAAGAGGGCGATGCTGCCGAACTTGTTGTCGAAGACACCGGTGTAGGCATTCCCGAACACGAGCTGCCGCGGCTGTTTGAGCGATTCCATCGCGTGGAGGGCTCGGGCGGGCGCAGCTTTGAAGGCTCGGGGATCGGCCTGGCGCTGGTGCTGGAACTGGTGAAGCTGCACGGAGGGCTTGTCACCGTGGAGAGCGCACCCGGGAAGGGCACCGCATTTTGCGTGTCGATTCCATTCGGGGCTCAGCATCTGCCCGCCGATCGGCTTTTTGACGGCGAAGACGCGTCCGATGGGACCGGGGGGGCCATTGCGGCGCCGTTTGTCGCCGAAGCGCTGAGCTGGCTGCAGGAGCAGCCGGAAGACGAAGCAATAGGCGCCTTTCCGCAAGCAACGCTTGAAGCGGGCCTGGCGCGCAACGCCGGTCCGGCTCTGCGAGTGGACACGACCTCCATCAGCCGCATCCTGCTGGTCGATGACAACCGCGACATGCGCGCTTATGTCGAGCGTCTCCTCAAGGGCTACTGCCAGGTGACGACGGCTGAGAATGGCCGGATTGCCCTGGAGCAGGCGCTGGCCAATCCGCCGGATCTGGTGCTGACCGATGTCATGATGCCGGAGATGGACGGCTTTACGCTGCTCAAGCGCCTTCGTGAGAATCCGGCCACCAGCACGATGCCCATCATCCTGCTATCGGCGCGCGCCGGCGACGAAGCCCGCATTGAAGGCCTGCAAAACGGCGCCGACGACTACCTCATCAAGCCCTTCAGCGCGCGCGAGCTGCTCGCGCGGGTGCAAACGCATCTCGAGCTGGCGCGGGTTCGCAGGCGCGCCGAGGCTGAATCGCGCCAGCGCGCCGCGCAGTTCGAGACGGTGATCGACCGTGCGCCGGTCGGAATCTATCTCGTCGACCGCGATTTCCGCATCCGCCAGGTCAATCCGCAGGCGATGCCGACATTTGCGCAGGGGACCTGCCCGGTTGGTCGGGACTTCCGCGAAGTGATGCGGGAGATCTGGACCCCCGACTTCGCCGCAGAGCTTATTCGCATCTTCCGTCGCGCGCTCGAGACTGGGGAATCCTATGAGGCACAGGAGCGCGCCGAGTATCGTATCGACCGCAAGGTCACCGAGTACTATGCGTGGCGCGTTGATCGCATTCCGCTGCCCGAGGGCGGTGCGGGGGTTGTGTGCTATCTTCGCGACATCGCCGACGAAGTCAGAGCCCGCTTCGCCATTCGCGAGAACGAGGAGCGGTTGCGTAAGATGGAGCGCATGGCGGCCGCCGGCAGACTGGCCGCGTCTCTGGCCCATGAGATCAACAATCCGCTCTCTTCGGTGACAAATGTTCTCTATCTGCTCGAACTGGATCTGGCTCTCGATGCCGCGAAGCGCAATCTGGTAGAGACTGCTATGGCCGAGCTGGCGCGGGTATCGCGCATCGTGCAGCAGAGCCTGTCGTACTATCGCAGCGGCGCCAAGCCCCACGATGTGAACCTCAGCGATGTGGTGAACGATTCACTGCAGATATTCGGCAACAAGTTCCTTCGCAATGGAATTGTGATCGGGCCTAAAGTGCGCGGCGAGTGCTCGGTCTTCGGCATCGCCGACGAGTTCCGCCAAGTCATCGACAATCTTCTCTTGAATGCCGCCGAGGCTATGCCCAAAGGGGGGCGGATCACGATTTCCGTGCGTCCCTCGCGAGCCTGGAGTGGCGCGCGAGAGAACGGCAGGCGAGAAACCGGCGTACGAGAGAATGGAGTCCGGCTTACCGTCGCCGACTCCGGCGCCGGCATTCCCGAGGAGATTCAGGGGAGAATCTTCGAGCCCTTCTTTACCACCAAGGCAGAGAAAGGAACGGGCCTGGGATTGTGGGTCATGCAGGGCATCGTGGCCAAGCATGGCGGATTCATTCGCATGAGAACGCGCCTCAAAACCGGGTGCAGCGGAACCGTATTCTCAGTTTTCTTTCCTTCCCATGCTCAGGGGACAGCAACGGCCGAGAAACCGGCTGCCGACTCTGCTTCCTGAAAAAGCCGGGTCCCGCTTACCAGCGCACAAAGCAAAAGGCGAAGTACCTTCCGGTCCTTCGCCTTCGGCTTATCCGCGTTTTCGAAGGTCTGGATTCGGTGACCAGTCCACGGACCGCCCGGAGAGGGTTGTCGCAGTGGGTCGAGCGAGTCCCAGATTGCGGCCCGAGCGAATTCCGACCGAGATCCAGGCTGAAGCCGGCATGCCGATCAGCACTTGTGCCAGCAATCCGGAAGGGAGGGCGGCTGGGAATGGTGGGCGATTAGGGACTCGAACCCCAGACCTCTTCCGTGTGAAGGAAGCGCTCTAACCAACTGAGCTAATCGCCCGGAAAATGAGCGGCCGCAAGGTGCGCCGTCGATATGGAAGGAGCTGCGTACCGGCGAAAACCGGAGCCGGTGGGCCTTCCCGTAGAGTAGAGTAACACCAGCGGGCGGCACGGTCCAAACGGGCCGCGCCTACGGTCCCGTGTGCCTGCCAAGTGCTTCGATGCGTTGGAGTTTCGTGCCAATTCGCCATGCCGAGGGGCCGCCCGAAGGGCAGGCCGCGGTGCGTCCGGTTCCGGGAGCCGGAACAGTGGGCGTCAGGGGACGGGCGGGTACAGGTGGCGGGCACGGCTCATCCAGCCAGCCGACCGCCGTGGAGACGACAGCAAAGTCGCAAGTCCACCCCCGGAACGGGACGAAAGCCTCGTCGCAGGGTTCCGCGCAGGAGGCCGAAACGGAGCCGGAAACCCCTCCTGACACGCAACATTCCGACCCAAATGGGGTTCCAGAGGACATGGCGACCATGGTGCTGGACAACCCGGTGGTCGGATTAGGCCGCACGCCATCGCGCGTGGAGCAGAAAGCAGCGGGCCTCCTGGAAGAGCAGCGCGCAACGGCGATCAACCATGCGGCCGATCCGGCGAGTGACGCAGCCGCCATGCTGCGGGTGGCCCAAGGCGACGAGGAAGCTTTCAACCTGCTGGTCGGAAAGTACCATCGTGCCATGGTGCACTTCCTTTTCCGGATGGTGCACAACCAGGCGGTTGCCGAAGAATTGGCGCAGGAGGTTTTCCTGCGCGTTTATCGCTCGCGCGAGAGCTATCGGGCGGAGGCAAAGTTTACGACGTGGCTCTATCGCATCGCCACCAACCTGGCGGTGAATCACGCGCGCGACACGCGTCACGAACGAGCGGCGCAGAACGTCTATCTGGATGCGCCGGACGAAGAGACCGGCACCACGCCCGATGTGGCCGACGATGAGCCGAGCGTGGAGCAGCGCATGGTGCGCGACGAGCGGATGGCGGCGATTCGCAGCCACGTAATGGCGCTGCCTGAGCGGCAGCGGATGGCGGTGCTCATGCATAAGTACCAGGGAATGGACTACCGCCAGATCGGCGACGTGCTGAAGCTGAGCGAGTCAGCGACGAAAAGTTTGTTGTTCCGCGCCTACCAGACATTGCGGGACAGGCTGAAGGAATTTGTGTAAGTGGAGAGAGCCGGCGGGGCGACCGGCCGTAGCAGCAGGGGGTAACGATGGAAATGACGAAGACAAAATGCGACGCGATGGAATCGAAGCTGCCAGACTTGCTGCTCGATCCGGAGTCGGCCCCGGCCGCCGTTGTGGCGCATGTGGAGGAGTGTGACGCATGCCGCAGCGAGCTGGAAGAGCTGCGCGCGACCATGGCTCTGATGGACGCCTGGCAGGCGCCGGAGCCGAATCCCTATTTTGTCAGCAGGCTGGGCGCGCGCTTCCGCGAGGAGCGGGAAGCCGCGCCGGCCGGCTGGTGGGAACGGCTGAAGGCGCGGATGGCCTATGGGCCGCGTCCGCATGCCCGGCCACTGGCTGCCATGGCGCTCACCGTCATGCTGTTGCTGGGCGGTGGCGCTTACCTGAGCGTGACCAATCTGGAGACGCCGGCTGCGCCATCGAAAGAAGCTGCCGTGGTGCATGACCTGCAGTTGATGGATTCGAACGCCGACCTGCTGGATCAGCTTGAGACGCTGTCGGCCAATCCGCAGGATGGGGATTGAAGACAGGGTCGAGGGTCGAGCGTAGAGGGTCGAAGACTTAGGGAATACAAGAATTAGAAGGGAATTTCGATGAGGGGGAAGGCCAATGCGGTGGGGACGCGCCGCGCGGCGGTTGCTGCGCTTGCGATGGCGTTGTGTCTGCCCTCGGCCTGGGCGGGCAGCCCCTGGGCAAATAGTCGAGGTTGGGGACAGCACCCCAGCGCTCCACATTCGGCTCCAAGACCAGCCTCGCATCCGCAACCACGGCCCGCGCAGCCCAAGCCGCAGAACAGACCTCCACAGGGACGCCCGCAGCCCGCACCGGGTTATCCGGCGCAGCGGCCTCCTGCGGCTCCAGCCTATCCGCAAGGAACTCCGCGCGCCCCGTATCCGGGACAATATCCGGGGGCAAATCGCCCGGGAGCGGTGGCTGGTGCGCGCCCGGCTTATCCGGGGCAGACCTCGCAGCAGCATCTGGGCTCGTGGCTCAACGATCACCGCAACTTGACGCCGCAGGAGCAGGACCGCGCGCTGCGCGGCGATCCCAGCTTCAACCGGCTGCCGCCCAGTGAGCAGCAGCGGCTGCTGCAGCAGCTGCACCATGTGGATCAGCTTCCAGCCGATCAGCGCGACCGGCGACTGGACCGCAACGAGGCTATCGAGCGCCTGACACCCCAGCAGCGCATGCAGGCCAACACAGCCATCCGCCGCTGGTCGACTCTGGCGCCGGATCGCCAGCAACTGATGCGCCGGGCATTCAACGACCTGCGCTCGGTGCCGCCCGAACAGCGCGGCACTGTGCTCGGCTCCGCGCGCTACCAGAGCATGTTCACCCCGGAAGAGCGCGGCATGCTGACCGATGTGCTGCGGGCCGAGCCGTATTCGCCGCCAAGACAGTGAGGCCGGGCGCAGCGACGGACCTCCATTCTTAATTCGGCTACTTTGTCAGCGTCACCGGCGCTTTCAGCCGTATGTCGTGCGAAGACGCGCCGACCTGTATCTCGAACTCACCCGGATCGGCGGTCCATACCT
>Ga0070733_10003433_pt1 | contig 10874 bp, 7 predicted proteins | sample Coa_R1_9_FD_66450 | JGI IMG/M metagenome (GOLD analysis project Ga0070733, IMG submission 66450) | Surface soil microbial communities from Centralia Pennsylvania, which are recovering from an underground coalmine fire - Coalmine... | ecosystem: Environmental > Terrestrial > Soil > Unclassified ... | reverse complement strand
CCGGAATTATTGCGCTGGCGACCAACGGCATCGATTTCGTCGATAAAGACAATGCAGGGGGCATGCTCTCTGGCTTCCTTAAACAGGTCGCGCACGCGCGCCGCGCCGACTCCAACGAACATCTCCACAAATTCGGAACCGCTGATGTGATAGAAGGCCACATTGGCCTCGCCAGCTACGGCGCGCGAAATAAGCGTTTTGCCGGTGCCGGGCGCACCCACCAGCAGCACTCCTTTGGGAATGCGCGCTCCCATGGCGATAAAGCGCGCCGGGAATTTCAGAAACTCAACAATCTCCTGCAGCTCTATTTTTGCCTCCTCTACCCCCGCAACGTCCTGGAAGAGCACCGACGGATGCGATTCTCCAAAGCGCCGGGCTTTGGAACGGGCAAATACGCCCGCCTGCCCACCCATGCTGCCGCGCTTGAAGAAAAACAGCACCACGCCTATGATCACGGCGAGGAAGAGGATGTCTACCAGCAATTGCGTCCATTGATCCTGACTGCCATTGTCAATCGTAACGACCGCGCCATCGTGACGGAAAACATCTGTCAGCGATTGATTATCTTCTTTGACGGCATGATAATGCTGCCCCCTGGCATTGACCGCGTAGATATCATCGCCATTGATTATCACCGACGATAGAGCATGATGATCTGCAAGATTGAGCACAAAACTGATAGGCTCTTCCAGCGTGTTAGTACGGCTGATACTGCTGCTGACTATACGAAATACGATTACACCAGCCAGGGAAATTCCCAGGAGTAAAATAAGCATCGGGACAACTACGCGCAACCGCACATTCCGCTTTTTAGATGTATTGCGGGTGGAGCGCGTCGAATTGGGGTCCCGAGGTTCCTGATTATCTGGTTGAGGTATTTCCATAAAATAAAGTCAAACCCTTCTATGTAGTCTGGAAACTTGGACAACCAGAGTGGTAGCCCTTTCTTAGCCTCCATAAGAATAGACCATTTACCCCCAGGCAAAGGTCATATTCAGAATGCTGCAAACCGTACCGTGGCGTTTCAAGTTAATCGGTATGTCGGTAGTATAACCCAAACTAAATTGTTAATCAAGGTTATTGTTTAGTTGTGATGCCACGAAGGTGCTTAACTCGCTATATGTTGGTTCATGAATATATTGCATTTACAATTGTTTTATTGTATACTCATTTCAAGTATCGTCCTACGATACAATCTTCTCAAGTGGGTTTATTCCTGTTGTTGGTAGGGGTTTCACCTTAGTAGCAAGGTGGAGGCCCTTTATGTAGTTGGCAGATATGCTTCTGCCAACCCGCTACAGGTCGTTGTAGCATTTATCAAGGAGGTTCTCATCATGCCGCTTTTTGCACCTTCCACCTATCTTCCCGTCGCAATTGGCTTTTTCGGACTGGGTACTGGCTATTTTATCTGGGGCGGCCAGGCCTTGTTCGGCTTCCCCCAGGCATCGCCTGAAGTGAACAGGACCATGGGCATGTGGGCACTCTGGATGCCCGGCTTCATGCAGTTCATTACCGGGATCGTTCTGCTGATCGGACTCACCTGGTTCAACGTCTTCGGCAAGACCGCGCCCCTCTATATGGCAGCGGTAGCATTCACAGCGTATGGTATTCACTGGTTTGCCCTGGCGCACCGCCGTTTCATCGGTTCCAGTGACCTGCCTGATGCGTGGATGGCGATCGCCTTTTTCATCCTTTCAGTCCTTGGCGTTGTCGTCTTCATCGGAGCGAACGACATCCCCGTCGCCATTGTCTTCATCGGTCTGTCCTTGATCTACCTGTCGGAGTCACCATTTCGTTTCGGCGTATTTCCCTTTGGGGGACGCCTTGTCGCCATCTGGCAGTTGCTCACGGGCATCTGGTTGATGTACCTTACCTGGGCAGTTGTGTTAAACACTGCACTCGGTGCAAAATGGTGGGTCTAAACCACGATGTGAAGTCTGATGGATTTTGACGACCAAACAGGGTAATTGTGTCTGTAGGGGCGGCCACAAGGGATCGCCCCTACAGATTGGAGACCTGCGAGGGGCGTTCCTTCTGGAAAAATGATAAAATAGTAATAGTGATCATCTGGATGATATGTAAGCTAGAAGGACCTGTCCTATGCAAGAACATACAATGTTGCCCGAACCAGCGCTATCGACTGTCTCAGAAGTGATGGAGATCGGCTCAAGGGTACAGCCATTCAGCAATGAAAGCCGCGAAAAGGCTCCGCGCATTCGTGACGCGAAAGTCGTACATAGTGTCTGCCCCTACTGCGCAGTTGGATGCGGCCTGAACGTGTATGTCAAAGATGGGCAAGTGATCGATATCGAGGGCAACCCTGATAGCCCCATCAATCATGGAACGCTGTGTCCCAAAGGGTCGGCCACTTTCCAATATACGGTGAACCCCAGCCGTTTAACACAGGTAATGTATCGCGCTCCCTATAGTGATCACTGGGAGATCAAGTCGCTCGCCTGGGCGATGGAGCAGATCGCGCAGCGCATCAAGAAAACGCGCGACGAGACCTTTGTGCAACGTCTCCCCGATGGGCGCGAGGTCAATCATACGCTGGGGATTGCATCGCTCGGCGGAGCCACGCTCGACGTTGAAGAGAACTATTTGATGAAGAAACTCCTCACCGGCGGGTTGGGCATCGTCTCCATCGAAAACCAGGCCCGTATATGACACAGTTCAACTGTACCCGGTCTGGGTATTTCGCTTGGACGTGGCGGAGCCACTACTTTTCCACAGGACCTTGTGAATAGCGATGCTATTCTGATTATGGGCAGTAATATGGCCGAGGCGCACCCGGTGGCTTTCGCGAATGTAGTGAAAGCTAAAGAGCACGGCGCAAAAGTCATGCACGTAGACCCACACTATTCACGCACATCCGCGCTGGCAAATCTCTATGTGCCGACGCGCGCGGGCAGCGATATTGTGTTCCTGGGAGCTATTATTCACTATCTACTGGAGAATAACGGCTACTTCCACGATTATGTGGTGAACTACACCAATGCGGCCACGATCATCCGCGCGGACTTCAAAGACACCGAGGAACTGGATGGTTTATTCTCAGGCTTTGATCCCGAAACGGAGAGCTACGCTGATGAAAGCAGTTGGGATTATGAACGCGACAAACGTGGCAGGCCACTGACCGACCCGACATTGCAACACCCGCGCTGTGTGTTCCAGATCATGCGCCGTCATTTTGCGCGTTACACTCCGGAGATGGTTGAGGAGGTGTGCGGCGTCCCGCGCGAGCAATGGCAACAGGTAGCGCAAACCCTGGCCGAGAATTCAGGGCGAGAGCGTACCTCGGCTATTTGTTACGCGGTCGGCTGGACTCAGCAGTCGAAAGGCGTGCAGATTATTCGTGCTGCCGCTATAATCCAACTGCTGCTGGGCAATATTGGGCGCACCGGCGGCGGCATTATGGCGCTGCGCGGGCTTGCCTCGATTCAGGGATCAACCGATGTGCCGACCCTGTACGATCTGCTTGCCGGTTATATGCCACAGCCAGCCGCGATAATATCACCGGAGCCGCATTCCGAAAGTTCGCCGAATGCAACGACGTGGGGAGAGAAGCACGACGCTTCCACGAATGCGCAATCGCAGCAGACTTTACAAGAATATATCGATTCGTCCGGGCAAAAGCTGGGCTGGTGGTCAAACTTCCCGGCTTACATAAGAAGCTTGCTGCAAGCCTGGTATGGAGATGCTGCCAATGAGGAAGACGGCAATTGCAGCTATCGCCTGATTCCCAAGATGACCGGGGATCATTCGCACCTGGTGACGAGCTATGCTATGCTGGATGGCAAAGTCAAGGGCTACCTGCTCTTTGGCCAGAACCCGGCAGCGGGCAGCACCAACTCGCGCATGCAGCGCAAAGCGCTGGAGCAGCTCGACTGGATGGTGGTACGCGACCTGTACGAGGTTGAATCAGCGGCGTTCTGGTATAAACAGCCCGGTTTTGGGCCGCAGACGGAACCGGTCGATTCGAGCAAAATAAAGACCGAAATCTTTCTCCTGCCCGCTGCCGCCTCGACGGAGAAGGAGGGTAGTTTCACCAATACGCAGCGCATGCTTCAATGGCGCGATAAGGCGGTTGACCCGGCCGGTGATGCGCGTAGCGATCTCTGGTTCGTCTACCATCTGGGCAAACGCCTGAAAGAACTCTACGCTGGCAGCAAAGAGTGGCGCGATCAGGGTTTGCTAACCCTGACGTGGGACTATGACCGCGAAGAGCCGGAACCTGGGTCGCGCATCGTCGATGAACCGGATGCGCTGCTGGTCTTGAAAGAGATCAACGGCTACTATGTGCGCCCGCCAGATGCGGCGGATAGAGAGCGAGAATACAGCCTGCGCGATGCGCCGCACGTGCCGGGCTTTAGCGTACTCAAAGATGACGGCAGCACAGCCTGTGGTTCGTGGATTTATAGCGGCGTCTATCCTGCCCCAGACAATAACCGGGCGGCTTCACGCAATCCCGAAGGGCGAACATTCCTGGGATGGGGATTTTCATGGCCGTCCAATCGCCGCATCCTCTATAATCGCGCCTCGGCTGATCCGCAGGGGCGACCCTGGTCTGAGCGCAAGAAATATGTCTGGTGGGACGAAGCCGAGAAGAAATGGACCGGCTACGATGTGCCGGACTTCCCTGTGAGCAAGTCACCCGACTACACGCCGCCATCTGGAGCGGTGGGCATAGATGCGCACTCCGGCAGCGATCCATTCCTAATGAAACCGGATGGCAAGGGTTGGCTCTACGCGCCCAAAGGACTGAAGGATGGACCATTGCCGACGCATTATGAAGCGGCAGAGTCGCCCGTGCATAACGCGATGTATCAACAGCAGAGCAACCCGGCAGCGAAGTACTTCCGAAACCGACCTGACAATCGCCTGGCTGCTGTTGGTGATAGTGAGTATCCAATAGTGATTACCACGTATCGCCTGACCGAGCATCATGTCAGCGGGCCGATGACGCGCTGGATGCCCTGGCTGAATGCGCTGCAGCCAGCGCTGTTCGTCGAGATCAGCCCGGAACTGGCCTCGGAACGTAAGATTCGACATGGTGAGTGGGTGATTATCAACACGCCGCGCGGCGAGATCGAGGCGCGCGCTATGGTGACACGCCGTATGCGCCCGCTTTTTGTCGCAGGGCACGTGGTTCACCAGATCGGCCTGCCGTTTCACTGGGGCTTCCAGGGTAAGAGCAAGGGCAGTATCACCAATGACCTGGCTCACATGGTGCTGGAACCGAACGTGAGCATTGAAGAGGCCAAAGCGTTTATGTGCAATATCCGTCCCGGCAAGATGCCGTAAATAGGGTAGGGGCGTGTAGCTCTGCCCCCGCCTGGATGACCTAAAGGAGAATACGATGGCGGTTGAACCTTATCAACGCGATACCAATGGGCGAGGGTCGCTGCAGGCCGTCATATCGTCCCTGGTGGGCAATAAGATGCCGCCGATTGCACAGCAGCCTGCCATGGGGTTTTTCACAGATACCAGTTTGTGTATCGGCTGCAAAGCCTGCGAAGTGGCCTGCAAACAGTGGAATCAACTTCCGGCCAGCGACGCGATCTGGACAGGTTCCAGCTACGACAACACCGGGGAACTGAGCCCAACGACGTGGCGACACGTGCAATTTATCGAGCATATCGGGCGGCGCGAGCAGGGATTGAACGGGCTGCGTGACGATATCGACGCGCAAATTGCCCAGGCGAAGAGCAGCGGCGTCATTCCCATGACCCCGGCAGGGACGGCATTGCCATTCTTTAATACCGATCGCTGGCTGATGCAGAGCGATGTGTGCAAGCACTGCGCGCCCGCGCCATGCCAGGAAGCCTGCCCGACGGGCGCCATCATCCGCACGGAGTTCGATACGGTCTACGTACAGCAGGATATTTGCAACGGCTGCGGCTATTGCGTGGTAGCCTGCCCATTCGGGGTGATCGCGCGCGATGAAGTGGGAGATCACACGGTGCATAAATGCACGCTGTGTTATGATCGCATGAAGGATGGCATCGAGCCAGCCTGCGCCAAAGCCTGCCCAACCGATTCCATTCAATTTGGCGAAGTAGAAAAGCTGAAAGCGCACGCTCGCGAGCGAGTGGGTATTTTACAGGCGCGCGGCGTGAAAGAGGCGCGTCTGTACGGAGTGGATGACGGCATGCTTGATGGCGGCCTCAATTCCAGCTTTCTGCTGCTTGACGAGCCAGAAGTGTACAATCTTCCGGACAATCCCACACGTCCCGCGAACAATGTAGTTCCAGCATCGTTGTGGACGATGCTGGCGGCCATGATACTAGGGGTGTTCGGCTTTATTTTCTTTAGAGGAGACTAAGGGAGGGTTTTCTGATGCAGGAAACTCGTCTGCCACAAACAATACAGGAGAACCTGTCGCCATCTCCGCTGATGGAGCGGTTGGCGACGCTCACAACGGGCTATACGCCCGATCTCGAACGAGAGCTCGAGGTGGAGTCGAGCTATTTCGATTATCCCGTGCTGAAAGAGCCGACCTGGCGCTGGGAAATCATCTGGTACTTTTTCTTTGGCGGGTTGGCAGGTGGTTGCTATTTAATTGCCAGCCTTGCTTCTCTCTTCGGCTCAAAAGAAGACCGGGCGGTTGCGCGCGCAGGCTATTATCTTTCGCTGCTGGCGCTCATGCCCTGCCCACCGCTGCTCATCAAAGACCTGGGCAGGCCGGAGCGTTTTTTGCACATGCTGCGCATATTCAAGGTCAAATCGCCCATGTCTATGGGTACGTGGGGACTGGTCAGTTTTTCACTCTTCAGCGGGCTGACGGCGGTGATCCAGGCGGCGCGTGATGGCATACTGGGACGCTGGTGGGGCGCGCGCCTGCTGGCAGGGGTACCCCAGCGTTTGATAGCGCTGCCAGGAACGGTGCTGGGTATCTTTCTCGGCGGCTATACCGGCGTGCTGCTAGCGGCGACCAGCGTACCACTGTGGTCGCGCAGCAGGGTGCTGGGTGCGGTATTTGTCTCGTCAGCGATATCGACCAGTTCTGCTTTGATCTCATTCGTGCTGCGCATGACAGGCGCGCCTGCTCGCACGCTGCATAAACTGGAACGCCTGGAATGGATGGCCATGCTGATTGAGATGGCGGGGCTGCTGACATTCTTGCGCGGGACCGGACGCGCCGCCCGCCCACTGGTGGGAACCGCGCCTGCCGAGCACGGGCGCAATTTCTGGAGCCTCGTTTTTGGTGGGGGATTGGCGCTGCCCTGGCTGCTCCAGACAGCATCATTGTTGAGTGGACGGCGCAAGAATAAAAAGAATAATGGTAGGGGTATCATTATCTCGCTGCTGGTGCTGCTAGGTGGCTACTTCCTGCGGCGCACGATCATCGAGGCAGGGCATTCGTCGAGCCGGGATGCGCGCACAACGCTGTGGAACGCCAGAAGGTAGCCGGGACATCGTTATTGTTGCAGGCCACTCACAACACGGGCGTATTTCTCGGCGAGGGCCTGGGCCTGCTCGTTAGAGACGGATTCGGCGACGACGTGGAAAAGCGGGCGGTCGGCATCGGGCAGAACCAGTACCCATTCTTTGCCTAGATCGATCTTGATGCCATCGATAGGCTTGGCGCGATGTTCGCGATACTGCTCACTCAGGATGCGCATAACCTTGCCCTTGTTCTCCCAGGGACAGGTGACGGTGGTTCGGCTCATGTAATAGGACGGCAGATCATCAACGACATCTGAGAGATGCATCTCGAAGGTTGCCAGCAGTTCCAGCAATTTGAGCACAGCCAGCATGCCGTCAAAGGCGGGATGCATCACCGGGAAGACAAAGCCGCCCGTGCCATCGCCCACCAGCACGACTCCCTCACGTCCGGCCGCCGTCATCAGGGCGTGCGCCAGCACCCTGGTATGCATGATAGTTCCATCGTAGCGTTTGGCGATATGCTGCAGCGCGCTGGGGGCCGAAACAGGCGCGGCTACGATGCCGTTGCGGTTTTTACGAAGCAGCAGGCTGGTCATCACGGCCAGCATTTTCATGCCATCCAGAACGCGGCCCCGGTCATCCACGACGGAAATACGCTCGCCGCCGGGATCGATGCGGATACCAAGGTCGTCGTTCAAGGTCGCGGTAATGGTAGCGAGCCGCTGCATATCTTTCTCGATTTCCTCGATGGGCCGTGCGAAGCGCGATTCTTCCAGGTTAGTATTCAGCACGATCACTTCGCAGCCCAGGCGATTGAAGATGGCCGGCAACAACTGGGTGGAGCTGCCATTGGCGTAATCCATCACGATGCGGAACTTACGCCGCTGGATCAAGGGGACATCAAGCACTTTCATCAGCCCATCGCGATAGCGCCCAATTACTTGATCGTTCGCCAGAACTTCAATTGACCCCAGGTCATCGAGATAGACGCGGCGAAAATCCTCGCGGAAGAAGAGATTTTCGACCTTGCGCTCGGTGGTTTTATTGATGTCGGTGCCATATTGGTCAAAAAATTTGATATCCACTATGCGTGGATCGTGCGGGGAGAGGCGTACATGCACCCCACCAATGGCGTCTGTATTGCGCACGTAGTAACGCGCCACCGGAATAGGCACCTGGTTGATGTCTTCCACATTGACGCCTGCCGAAGGCATACCGGCGACAACCGCGCGTTTTATCATGCGCGATGTGCGATGCGAGGAATCGCGGTTGATGCAAACCACCGAGCCCTTCGGCAGAATCGCGCCGTAGGCCGCACCCAGCTTGGCGGCAAACTCCGGCGTCAGGTCGACATTCACCAGTCCAGTCACCCCGAAGCGGCTGAAGAGGCCGCGCTTGCCCTGGGAGCCCCAGATAATACTGGAATTGATAACGGCGCCCGCCTCAATCTCTTTATCAGGCCATATTTTGACGTTGGGTTGAATGATGGCGCCCTCCTGGACAATGGAGTTATCGCCAATCACCGAGCCCTCAAACATGACCGCTTTGCTCTTGATGCTGGTGGACGAGCCGACGATGGCCCCGCGCAGTTCAGCGCGCTCGCCGATAAACGAATTGTTCCATACAATGCTGCGATCAACCTGGGCGCGATCATCGATGATGGTGTACTGGCCGATGGAGCTGGGGCCGTGAATGATGCTGCCCGACTTGACTTTGCAGTCTTGCGCCAGGTAGATGGGACCATATAATTGCGCGTCGGGGTCGATCTGCACTCCTTCCCCACACCAGATATTGCCGCCAATGTTTTTCGCCGGAATCTCTACGTCCACATGCCCCTGCAAGATATCAGCGTTCGCGCGCATATACTCGCTGAGGTTGCCGACGTCGCACCAGTATCCACTGGAGACGTATCCATAAATGGGATCGCCCTTGCGCAGCATATAGGGAAACAGTTCCTGGCTAAAGTCATAGGGTTTGTCTTTCTCGAAGTACGAGAAAATCTGCGGGTCCAGCACGTAAATACCCGTATTGATGGTATCACTGAAGACCTCACCCCAGCTGGGCTTTTCGAGGAATTGCGAAATATGTCCATCTTCGTTGGTAATGATGACTCCGTATTCCAGCGGATTCGCCACGTGCGCCAGGGTTAGAGTTGCAAGCGATTTCTTCGCCTCGTGATATTTGATAATATCGGTCAGGTTGTAATCGGTCAGGGCGTCACCGCTGATAACCAGAAACGGCTCGGTTAAGTGCTCTTCTGCATTCTTAACGCTGCCAGCCGTACCAAGTGGCACATCTTCGCGTGAGTAAGTGATATGCATACCGAACTGAGAACCGTTGCCAAAATAGTCTTCGATGTTGCTTGCCAGGTACTGGACGGTCACAATTACGTCGGTTATAGAGTGCCGTTTCAATAAATTGAGGATGTGCTCCATGACTGGTTTCCCGGCAATCGGTACCATTGGTTTGGGACGCCGGATGGTTAATGGTCGCAGTCTCGAACCTTCCCCGCCGGCCATAACAACCGCTTTCATGGAAACCTCCTTAGCAGTCAAATGAGACGGCGCAGCTTTAGCCACGCCGCCTCAATTGTACAATAAGAAGAAAGTACGCTGCAAGATTATCTCGCCGCACATCCCATATCCACCGCTACCAATCGCTCAAGCGACCGTGCTCGACAAGCCAGCGCACAAAACGATGGTAATTCGTCTCCTGCGTCGCCTGTCGCTCTTCATACTCTGCGCGCAACTCGATAAGCTTGCTGGCCTCTTCCACACTAAAGCCCTCGTCCAGGAGGGCATCAATGAGCAGATCCATATACTGCTGCATGCAATTACCTCCCTTGGATAACAAATCGACTACACAGCCTACGCTACACAACTTATTCGATAGTCACGTATAGCACAACCGAAATGCGGTAATAGAAAAATGCCCTGACCGGCACAGGTTTCAACAAAAGTGGGGGTCTCAGACGATATGACAGGTAGCGAGTTCCTCCGCCACCTTACTTCACACCCAGTTGCTACTATACAAAGTATAGCACGGATTGACAAACTTTTGCAAGGCGTGGTTTTGGTACTTTCACATGGCTTCCCAGGCGGTTTTCAAAAGTCTCGATGAAGTCGTTCGTAAATGTCTCGCAGAGCACTTTTGTGACTTACAGGAGAGTTAGCAAGCGACGTCATAATCTACCTTTGCATTTTTAGGCCGGTATTGCATGAGATAACTCGTGCCGCCTGTAAACTCGTGTCCCGTACAATAGGTCTGAGCTTGTTTCGCGGTCGTCCAGGTCGTAGCACCCCATGATGGCCAGTTATTTTGCCAACCGCCAGTAACGCTTTTCCATTGAGCTGTAGTGCTATACACACCCACGGTTGTAGCGCCATTGGCCACTAGAGCGTCATACTCACCTTGTAAGCTATTCTGATTCTGGACAACATCGGTATTCCATGTGTTGCTCGTTTCAACATCTAGCCACCAGGTAG
>Ga0070733_10003432_pt1 | contig 10877 bp, 8 predicted proteins | sample Coa_R1_9_FD_66450 | JGI IMG/M metagenome (GOLD analysis project Ga0070733, IMG submission 66450) | Surface soil microbial communities from Centralia Pennsylvania, which are recovering from an underground coalmine fire - Coalmine... | ecosystem: Environmental > Terrestrial > Soil > Unclassified ... | reverse complement strand
TGGCGCGAAAGGGCAGATATGCCGGTATGTTTGAACTCCAGGCGTCTAGCTACAAGTAAGGCAGGTATAAGTAAGCGGTCACTTGACCGCGAATTTTCCCTCTACTCCGCGGGCTGAATCCGGTGCAATCCAAACCTCGAATGCGCCTGGCTCGGTCACCAATTGCTTGCGTTCGTTGTAGAACGCGAGGTCGTTGGTGGAGAGCGTAAATGTTACGGCACCTTTCTCGCCGGGTTTCAGATGGACCCGCCGAAACCCTTTCAATTCTCTGACCGGGCGGCTCACGCTGGCAACCAGTTCGCGCGTGTACAACTGCGCCACTTCATCGGCCTCGTAGCTGCCGGAATTGGTCACATCCGCCGAGATCGTCAGATGATTGCCAAGACGGACCTGCGGCGCCGACAGCCGTAGGTTTGAGTATTCAAAGGTGGTGTAGGAAAGGCCAAAACCGAAGGGGTATTCGGGAGTGGCATCCACATCCAAGTATTTGGAAGTGTAACCCACCGGATTGCCGGGATCACCCATGGGAATTCCGCGCTGCTCAGGCTCTGGGGGCCGGCCTGTATTGAGATGCGCGTAGTAAATCGGCACCTGGCCAATGGTGCGCGGAAATGTAATGGTCAGCTTACCGGAGGGCGCAGAATCGCCCGCGAGCAGGCTGGCGATCGCCGGGCCACCCATGGTGCCGGGATGCCAGGCATAAAGAATCGAGTTCAGTTTCGATGCGGCGTCGTGAAAGGTAAGCGGACGACCGGCGAGGATGACTGCCACAATGGGTTTGCCGACCCGAGCGATCTCGTCCACCAGCGCTTCCTGAGCGCCCGGCAAATTGAGAAATGCGCGTGAGCGCGCCTCGCCCGAGAGAATCTGTTCCTCGCCTAGAAACAGCACCACGATGTTTGCAGCGCGGGCGGCATCGACTGCTGCGCGGAAACCATCGTGGCTCATATCGCGGCTGTTTTGAAGGCCGCGCGCAGAAACGATCCGTTCGCTCCCGAGAGTTTTGCGCAGAGCGGCCAGCGGCGTCTCCACATCTTCGGGATGGCCGTCCATTGCCCAGCTCCCCATCTGATCCACAGGGCTGTCGGCCAGCGGTCCGATGACTGCGATCTTTTGAACCCCTTTTGAAATTGGCAGAACATTGCCGTCATTTTTCAGCAGCACGATGCTTTCTGAAGCCAGGCGTTTCGCTGCGTCCAGCGCCGCGGTTGTGGGTTTCGCGTCCGCCGCGCCGATTACCTGGTCATCAAAGAGTCCCAGGCGAAACTTGAGCCTCAGAATATTTCGCACGGACTCGTCAATGCTTTTGACCCCAATCCTGCCGGTCTGAACGAGACTCTTCAAATTGTCGAAGTAGCTGGTGCTGACCATTTCCATGTCCACGCCCGCTTGCACCGCCTTCAGGGCCGCGTCACGGGGGTCCGCCGCATACCCATGCTGAATCATTTCCGTGACCGACTGATAGTCGCTCACCACCACGCCGTCGAACTTCCATTCATCGCGCAGGATCTGATGAACGGTAAAACGATTGCCGGTCGCGGGTATGCCGTTCAAGGAATTGAACGCCGTCATGATGCTGGCCACGCCGGCGTCGCGCGCGGCGTGAAACGGACGCAGATAGACGTCGCGTAACAGAATCTCGGGAATCCAAGTGCTGTTGTAGTCCCTGCCGGCCTCCGCCGCGCCATATCCAACGTAGTGCTTCGCGCAAGCCGCGAGGGAGTCCGGTTGATCCAACGATTCGCCTTGAAACCCGCGAATCATGGCGGCGCCCAGCACTCCGGTTAGGTAGGGGTCTTCGCCCAGCGTCTCGGCGACACGTCCCCAGCGGGGATCGCGGGTTACGTCCAGCATGGGCGCGAACGTCCAGCGGATACCTTCCGACGTCGCCTCGCGGGCGGCGATCCGGGCCGCTTCTCGAATGAGATCCGGATCCCAACTGGCGGACTGCCCGAGAGGAATCGGAAAGATTGTTCGGTACCCATGGATGACATCTCTGCCGAACAGCAGCGGGATACCAATCCGGCTTTCTTTACGTGCGATCTGTTGGGCCTCTTCACGGTCCCGGGGCGTTCCTGCGTTCAGGAATGAGCCCCACCGTCCCTTGCGGATTTGGTCCTTGATTTGATCCGTGAGGGGCGGCTGCAGAGATGTTGACTGCGACATTTGGCCAATCTTTTCGTCGAGAGTCATGCGAGCGAGCAGGGCGTTTACACGTTGTTCGATGTCCGGCGGCCCTGCGCCATGGAGTCCGGCTCCCAGGGCGAGCAGCAAAACCAGGTAACGTAAACGAGACGTCATGTCCGCAATTTTCCCGAAACCTCGGGGCTAGCATTCTCCATCGAATAGTTATATGATGGGGTTACACTATAAGCTGTTTCCCCGGGTTGGGTGCAGACTGTTCGGAGTATTTGTGTTTGCATGAAGGACTTTCGCGTTTCTCGTTGTCGCTCCCTCTATCTTCGCGGACTTTTGGGCATCTCCGGTGCCGCAGTGGCCGGCTGGCTGATGCTGCCTTCCCCGGTCTGGGCTGCGGACGGGGAGGCGCCCGGTCTCGCGCCGCATTCCCTCACCAAGCTCAATACGGATCTGGTCGACGATATTTCGAGGCGCTCCTTCCGGTATTTTTGGGACCAGACCGATCCTCGGACCGGCTTGGCGCTTGACCGCGCATTGAATGATGGCGAAGACCAGGAGAAGCAAGGGCAGGAGCGCGTCGCTAGCGTGGCCGCCACGGGTTTCGGCCTCACCGCCTATTGCATTGCCGCGGACCACCGCTGGATCAGCCGGGAGACGGCCCGCCAGCGCGTGCTCACCGCGCTGCGTTTCCTTGCGGACGAGGCTCCCCATGAGCATGGGTGGTTCTACCACTTCATGGATTCAGCCACGGGGAAGCGCGCCTGGCGAAGCGAGATTTCCTCCATTGATACTGCATTGCTGTTGGCCGGAGTCCTGACGTCACGGCAGTATTTTCGGGACGACTTCGAGATCAACAGGCTGGCTACGCTGATTTATGAGCGGGTGGATTTTCCGTGGATGATGGATGGCAGCCTGCTCTACTTTTCGCATGGCTGGACGCCGGAGCGGGGCTTTCTGCGCTACCGGTGGGACACCTATAGCGAACTTCTCATCCTCTACACGCTAGGAATCGGATCGCCGACCCATCCCATTTCGCCGGATACGTGGGACACGTGGAAACTGCCCATGGTCGGCGTTGAGGGCCACACCTATGTGGGCGGAGGACCGCTTTTCATTCATCAATTTTCGCAGGCGTGGCTCGATCTGCGGGATCGCTTCCCGGCGCCCCAGCAGCCGGCCGATTCCATCGTGCTCCCCTCGGAATCTGGCTCGTCCAGCTATCGGGTCAACTATTTTGCCAATTCGATCGCCGCCACCCGGGCCCAACAGGAGCTTTTCAGTAAGGACCTCTCGCGCCAGTTTCCCGGATATAGCTCCAAGGTGTGGGGCGTGACCGCTTCCGATAGCGCCAATGGATACACGAATTGGGAAGCGTCGCCGGCCGGTTCCAGGATTGATGGCACAGTCGTTCCCAGCGCCGCAGCGGGATCGTTGATGTTCACGCCCGACATCTGCATTCCTGCGATGCGCGCCATGCTCGTGAAGTATGGGAAAAAGATCTACGGCCGCTACGGGTTTACGGACGCATTTAACCCCAACACCGGATGGACCAGCCAGTATGTCATCGGTATTGACGTAGGCATAACCCTGCTCAGCGCGGAAAATCTGCGCACCGGCAACGTTTGGCAGTGGTTTATGAACAATCCGGAGCCGGAATATGCGCTCGATTCGGTCGGCCTGAAAAAACTGCATCCCGCCCTGGATCACGATCCGCTAGTCGTTCTGCAAGCGAGCCCAAGTGTGATGAGATACAACTTATCACCGGGCACGTCGACCAAGTAATAGCATCACTGCTCCGAAGGCCAGCATGACCAGCCCGGCGTAAAAATTCACGGGTTCTGAGTCGAGTTGAGCGTGAGCTCGCGACACGGTCATCAGCAGAAGACCGAGCAAAAGAAAGAAAGTGCCGATTGGAAAACGCAGATCGCTCACAATAGATCACCGGAAGATAATATTGAGAACCACCACCGCCGCGGCAACGATCAGGGCCAAGGTCCTTGGCCGCCGATGCCACGGTTCGTTCTCATCGGCTGGCATTTCCGTCAGGCCGTAAACCAAGCCCCGCAATTGTTCCGGGGGTTTCGGCCTGGACGCCAGGCTGATCAAAATGGTCGAGCTAAAACAAACCGACCAGGCGACAATCGCGATCCAGAAGTTCTGGCCCATGGTGGAGGGGAACACGTGCAGCGTAGCGAGCCACCCTCCCTTCCCTTCCGCCATCGTAAGACCATGCGTCGCGGCAGCCGCTGTGGTGCCCGCGAGCAGCCCTGCGAAGGCGCCATGACCCGTGGCGCGCCTCCAAAACATTCCGAGAAGGAAGGTTGCAAACAGCGGCGCGTTGACGAACGAGAATACCAACTGGAGCAAATCCATGATGTTGTTATATCGTTGCGCCAGATACGCCGTGCCGATCGAAAGTCCGATGCCCCCCACGGTCGCCGCCCGCGCAACCCGTAGGTAATGTGAATCGGACGCCCGTGGGCGTACGTAGCTCTGATAGAGGTCGTAGGTGAACACGGTGTTGAACGCCGTAACATTGCCCGCCATTCCGCTCATGAAGGAAGCCATCAGCGCGGTAATGCCCACTCCCAGCATTCCGGAAGGATAGAAGGCCGCCATCAAGGTGGTCAATGTTTGATCGTAGTCGGGCCGGCCGCCCTTCATGGGCAGAGCATAACCCAGTCCCATCTGCCCGAGCGCTACGGCGGCGATACCCGGAAGAATCACAACAAACGGCATCAGCATTTTCGGAAACGCGGCGATCAGTGGTGTGCGCCGAGCGGCCGACATCGAATCCGCAGCCAGTGCCCGCTGCACCACCAGGAAATCCGTACACCAATAGCCGAACGACAATACAAATCCCAATCCGGCTACTAAACCGAAAAGCTCTACGCCCATGGGATTCGCCGAAGCGTCGCTCACATAAGACCAGGTATGCGTCATTACTTTGGGGAGACGCTCCGCCACACCGCTCCAACCACCAGCGTTCATCATTGCCACGACAACCAAGGGAGAGAATCCCAAAACGATCAGGAAAAACTGGAGAACCTCGTTGTATATTGCGCTGGTTAGGCCGCCCACGCACGTATATGCAAACACGATTGCCGCCGATAGCAGCACGCTGGACGTAAAACTCCAACCGAGCATCAACTCGAAAAGCTTTCCCAGCGCGTACATGGAAACGCCCGATGAGAACACAGTCATCACCGCGAAAGTAGCGGCGTTCAGACCGCGAGTCTTTTCATCGAAGCGCAGTTTGAGATATTCGGGGACGCTCCGCGCCTTGCTGCCGTAATAAAACGGCATCATGAAAACTCCCACAAAGATCATGGCGGGAATCGCGCCCAGCCAATAAAAGTGAGCCGTCATGAGCCCGTACTTTGCGCCGGAAGCGCACATTCCCACCACTTCCTGCGCTCCCAAATTTGCGGCGATGAATGCCAGGCTGGTGATCCAGACGGGCACGGAACGATGCGCTGTGAGAAACTCGTCGCTGGTCTTTACGCGTTTCCGGGCGCGGAAGCCGATGGTCAGCACGAAGACAAAATAGAGCGCCAAGATGACGTAATCGATGGCGCGGAGAGACATTCTCATCGCATTGCAGGGCCTTCTGGTAAGATACCGCAGCCACTCGGGCGTTTCCGCTCAAGGCGGCGAAACTCTCGGCTGGAAGGCTCATATGGGAAGCGAGCCGCTGCGGCAGCGCCGGGGTTCGGACTCGCGGAGGCAGGTGCTTCCTCAAGGCCAGCGGACAAATGTCGCGCCCCAGGAGTAGCCGACTCCGAATCCAACCAGCATGATCAGATGATCGCTTCGAATCTGCCCTTTCTCGCGTCCCTGTTTCATTGCAATCGGAATCGTCGAGGAAACAGTATTCCCGCACCCTCTCAACGCGATCGAGAATCGCTCCGGCGGGATGTGCAGTTTGGCTCTCAGGTGTTCGAGCATGAACTCGTTAGCCTGGTGAAAAACGAAATGGTCGATCTCCTGGATTTGCTTGTTAGCCTTCTTGAGCGCCGCCGCGACGCAGTCGGGAACCACGCGCAACGTGAACTCGAACACTTTCGGCCCATCCATGTAGAGATTGTCGCAAGAGCGCCAGTTACCGCTCTCGGCCTCCTTGGGGACGGCGGATTCGGCCGAGCGTGAGCGGCGCATACCGCCGGTCGGGACAATTAAATTTCCGGCGCCTCGGCCATCGGTGCCCAAAACAAATGGTCCTATATACGGGCTTCCATCGCCCTCGATGGCTTCGACCAGGGTGGCGGCGGCCCCATCCCCGAAGATGGTTCGCACGCTCTTATCGAGCGGATGAATGAATTTGCTGTAAGTTTCGGCCGTAATGAGCAGCAGGCGTCCGGCTTGACCGGTTTCAATCAGGCCCTGGGCCAGGCTAAGGCCATAAATATATCCGGAGCATCCGAGATTAAAGTCCAGCGCACCGGCCGATGTCGGAATGCCCAGGCGGTCCTGCACCAAGCACGCCGTGGATGGTAAAAAATAGTCCGGGCTCTGAGTACACAAGAGGACATAGTCGATATCCCCTGGCTGGCAGACGCCGCTGTCGAACAGCTTGCGCGCGACCGCAACTCCCAGGTCGGAAGAGCATTCATCGGAACCCGCTATGTGCCGTTCCTGGATACCGGTCCTCTGGTCGATCTTCTCTAATGGCCAGTCCGGAAACTCCGTCGCCAATTGTTGCGATGAAAGGACCCGCTCCGGAAGGAAGTACTCGATTGCCCGGATGGCGGCCTTCATCCACTGTCCCTGTGCCTGCTTACCAGGATCGCAAGATCTCTAATGGTGTTACAGGCCAGGATCTTCTCTGGCGAAAGCGTTATCCCGTAGCGCGCATCGAAGCCCGCCATGAGGTTTAACACCGCCAGAGAGTCCCAAGCCCGAAGATCTGCCAGGGCCTCATTTCCAGTCAGCGAAGCTCCCGGCATCTCCAGTGCTCTGCCTAGAATCTCTTTTACATCTGCAAGAACCGGGTCCTCAATTCCAATTTCCATGGGATTCGGATCTCGTCGCCACGTACTCGGCATCTGGGTCCTCCAAGGCACTTCAAGCAATCCTAAGGCCACCGAGTAGCTTAATGGTAGCATTCGTTCGGTGCGAGCACCGGGTAATCCCGTCGGCTTCAACACCACAAGCGATCTTGCTCGTTCACGAAGTAGGAAGAGTCCCCGGTCAACAGGCTGAGCTCCAGCAAATCTCCCGAGCTGAACTTGTTTTTGGGATCGCCCAGATACGCCGGCATTGATCCGCGGTTCCTGAGACCACATCGCTCGAAAACCCGCTGCAGGAACGGCAGGGACGTGCCTGCCGCGACCTCATATGCGCCGGGTTCGGCCGCCACCCTCCGAATCAGAGCCGCGCAAGCCTGCGTCCAGTGCTCCTCATCCATGGTATCGATCACAAAATCGGCGATCCGGACTTGCGGCCCGGCATGGGCCAGCAGCGCGTGGCCCGCCGGGCGCCCGTCTCTCTGGAGAGAGATTGCTTCAAAGCCGACCGCCGGACATTTCAGGTAAAAGTTGAGCCAGTCGGCCGTGCGCTCGATGGGAATGAAATCTCCATGAGGGGTCCAAACGGTGGTCAGAAATGGGAGCGGGAGGGCTCTCCAGCCACCGGGTGACGGCAGCGGAGGCATCAGGGTCCACGCCAGATTGCGGAGCAGCTTGAACGGGGTTTTGAGGCGGTTCCGCCACATTCCAGCGATCGTTCCCCACACGTGTAGAGGTCGCGCGTACAGGCACAGATCCGGGATCCGCCGCAGCCATTTCATTTTGGGCAGGATGCGCCGGGCGGCTTCCGAGCCACCGACCACCAGCACTGTATCGACGACGCCCATGCACTCCCAGTAAGCGAATACGCCGCTGCCGGCAATCCGCGGATTCGCCATCCAATCCAGGAACTGGCCACTAGCAACGGGCCCGCCGGGTGTGTCCCAGCGGAGGGGCGCAAGTCCGATGTGCGCGGCAATTTCCTGCTCACGCCGCACGAGGTAGCTGCGCGGAGCCCACCAGAAAGGATGCGGATCGAAGTACTTCCAATCCACTAGCCGGGATTCCAGAGGTTTCGCTTCCAGATTCAAAGGAAAAGCGGTCTTGAAGAGCTCTCGGATTTCGCCGAGCCGGGCCGGGATGGTCGGGACGAACTCGAGATCCATGAACCTGTTAGTTTGACACTCTTTCTGCCTGATTGTGGTTTTTGAAAACGCACAGGCATGCGGCGACTGGCTTCCCTCAAAGAGAATCCGGCTTCCACGCTTGCCGCGCGCATGGCCAGGTTCCTATCGGCGTTTCGTCGTCCCTAACCGCCTGTGCAATCGAGGCTTGTGCCCGGTCGATCGAGGGCCCGCGCGGTTTGGCACCCGTGTTGCTGGAATGGAGTTGGGCAGTGCCAGATTGCAGACGGAGGGCTTGAGCACCTGAGAGGGCGGTAGCTTTGACCCGATACCACATGGTTGAGGATATCCGCTCGAGTTTATCCGCTGAGCAGTGACCTTAAGCTTTCACTAACGCCTTTCTTCTCGCTGAAACTCCGCCAGCTAGCCTGGCATACCGGATTTGCGGTCTGGCCGTTCGAGCAGTTGAAGTTTCTATATCAATGAAAGGTAGGCGCTCATGAGCACCCTAGTTTCCGGTCTTTTGACTCTAGACCGGTCTCATACAGAGTCAATCCAAGAACAAACAGACCACGTCGTCGATAACCTGCTAACCTCGCTCCCGCACGCTGACCTTCTTTCCGCCACCGAGCGGCGTGGGATCATCGCCCGCTATACGGCGGTGCTCGAAGGGAACTTCATTTACTGGATGACCGGCGCCTATCTCGCCGTCGGCTCGGAGGAAGCCCGTTCGATCGTCCTCGGCAATCTCACCGAAGAAGTGCGGGATTCTCATCCGGCAATGCTTCGAAGGTTTGCCATCGCCGCCGCTGCCTTTCCGACGGATTCCGATGCCCTTGCCGTTCAGCGGGACTTACTGAACGTCCGTCTGTTCATCGGACGACTCTCAGCCGTGCCGATCGTCGCCATGATGGCTTTCTTCGAAGGGTTTATTCAACGGTTCATGCCCTACTTAGCGGACCTCGCTCAACGTCAGGGCTCGGTCGAGATGGAATATACGGACGTCCATGGCGTCTGCGATATCGCTCACACGCAAGGGCTCTACCGCGCTCTGGAAGCGGAGATGACGCTGGCGAGTGATGATCGCGAACACGTAGATCTTTTTGAGGGGGTTGATTTGCTCCAGGCGCTGCTTCACAAAATCATCATCGGCTAACCCGAGGTTTTCAAGCGGGAATAAAAGAACTCGATTGCTGCGCCATCCGGAGGATTGAATGTCATGTCAATAAAGTCGGCCGTTATTTCGCAAATTCAGGAGATTAGGGGAGACAACAAAACGGAATTGCCGTCTCTCACAGATGACTTGGTCTTGCTCGATTCGGGACTCGACTCTTTCGCGATCGCAATCCTTGTTACCCGGCTCGAAGACACCTTGGGACTTGATCCGTTCACTGAATCCGAGGACGCCTCCCCGCCCATAACCCTCGGAGAGCTCATCCGGTTTTATGAAAATGCCGCCAAATTGCCTGACGTCGATTCGCGACCAACTGGGTAACGCACCGGGCTGTTCGAGCCGCTTTCTGTGGGGCGCCGCAGCCAGCGTTTCTCTGGGCGGTCTGGTGCGCGGCACCAGCCTTGGTGGTCGTCGCCTGGAATTATCGGGCCGGTCGGTTCTCCTCGCGACTCGCGATCAGTTTGCAGCAGCGTTGGCCCTCATAGAACTGGACGGTATCGCTGCGCGCCTCATTATCTGTCCGCCGGACATATCTTCAGAATATCTTCCCTCGGTGATCGCGAAAGGCGGCGTGGACGCGATCGTATCGGATCACGACCTGCACGATAAGGTTGGTCTGGGCGGATGCTTGCGAGTTAGATCCAGCTCCACCGTCCAGTCGGTGAAAGGCGTGCAGGTCGAGCATCGGCCAACCCAGTGGGTGCTTCTGACCTCGGGCACGACTGGTGCGCCGAAAATGCTGATTCACAACCTGCGGAGCCTGACGGCGGCAATCAACAGCAGCCTAAACCAGGAAACCGACGTCGTCTGGGGCACTTTTTATGACATCCGCCGCTTTGGCGGTCTCCAGATCTTCCTCCGTGTTCTTTTAGGGCGCGGGTCCTTCGTGCTTTCAAGCGCCGCCGAATCCGTGGGGGATTATCTCTTGCGGCTCGGCGCGCATGCCGTGACGCATGTTTCCGGCACGCCGTCGCATTGGCGGCGTGTGCTGATGAGCCCGCAAGCCCGGGCGATAGCCCCGCGCTATATTCGTTTATCGGGAGAGATTGCCGACCAGGGGATACTGAATGCTCTTGGTTCATTTTATCCGCAGGCCCGCATCGGCCACGCCTTTGCTTCCACGGAAGCCGGTGTTGGGTTTGAAGTCAATGATGGCCTGGAGGGTTTCCCGGCGAGCTTGGTCGGTCCGCGCGGCGACGCGGAAATCAAGATCGACAACGGTTCCCTTCGGATCCGTTCCGCCCGGACCGCGCTCGGCTACGTCGATCGGGAAAATGGAGTGCTTCCGGACGACGAGGGCTTCGTCGATACGGGCGACATCGTGGAACTACGCGGAGACCGCTACTACTTCCTTGGCCGGAGGAATGGAGTCATCAACGTCGGCGGACTGAAGGTATATCCCGAAGAAGTTGAGGCGGTGATCAATCGCCACCC
>Ga0070733_10003429_pt1 | contig 10878 bp, 11 predicted proteins | sample Coa_R1_9_FD_66450 | JGI IMG/M metagenome (GOLD analysis project Ga0070733, IMG submission 66450) | Surface soil microbial communities from Centralia Pennsylvania, which are recovering from an underground coalmine fire - Coalmine... | ecosystem: Environmental > Terrestrial > Soil > Unclassified ... | reverse complement strand
CCCGACTTGTGCAGGCGCCGCGGGATTGCTAGGGCGCCTTCGCAGAACTGCTGAGCTAACACTGAATTATAACATTGCCCGACGTTCGGCTACGCCGACCTTCCTGCGGAGAAATGCGCACACGGCCGATCATTCGCCGCCGCTTTCTTCGCGAGATCTGCGTGTTCACGGTCAACGTCCTAAGCGATCTGCGCGAGCGGTTACAAACGGCGGGATCGACCAACGAGATTCGCATCCTGCACCGCCCTCACCGCGCTCGATCGCAGGTTGTCGGAAAGTCGCGCTCCGGATACGATAAGTGCGGCTACGATAAGCCTTTCGACCGCGAAGTCTTTCGCCGAACCGCCGCCCTCCATGAAAACCGCCTTCACAGCAGCCCGCCTGTTCACTCCTACTGAAGAAATCCTGCACCCGCTGCTCGTCGTGGAAGACGGACGCATCGCCGGGGTTTCCGCGCGCTCCACGAAGGAAATCCCGGGCAATGTTTCTGTCGTCGATTTCGGCGATGCCACGCTGGCACCCGGCTTTCTCGACATCCACATTCATGGCGGAGCTGGGCTCGATCTCATGCGGGCGTCGCCTTCCGACTTGCCTCGCCTGGGAAAGTTTCTGGCGGCCCACGGTGTGACGGCATACTATCCAACCACAGTCGCGGCCCCGCTCGACGCTACCTGCGCAGCGCTGGAGCGGCTAGCCGACGCCATCGAAGCCACCGTGCCGAGTGGCGATCCCGCGGCGCGTCCGCTGGGCATTCATCTCGAGGGGCCGTTTCTCAGCCACAAGCGGCGCGGGGTGCATCCGCCGGAAAATCTGGTCGAGCCCACGATTGCAGTGTTCGATCGTCTGTGGCAGGCCGCGCGCGGCCTGGTGCGCGTGCTGACCATCGCGCCGGAGCTTCCCGGCGCGATGGAAGTGATTGCGGAGGCGGCGCGGCGCCAGGTTTGCGTCAGCATCGGACATTCCGACGCCGAGATGCCGGCCGCACAAGCCGCCGTGAGAGCTGGAGCGCGGCATGCCACGCACACTTTCAACGCCATGCGTCCGCTCGACCATCGCGAGCCGGGAATCATCGGCGAAGTGCTCTCCAATGATCAGCTTACGGCCGACATGATCGTCGATGGAATTCACGTTGACCCCGTAGTGGTGGAGCTTTTCCTGAAAGCGAAGGGACCCGAGCGCGCGGTGCTCATCACCGACGCGATTTCCGCGACCGGCATGCCTGACGGGCGCTACCAGCTTGGGCCAATCGAGGTCGATGTAAAAGACGGCAGGTGCACCTCGGGCGGCAGCCTCGCCGGCAGCGTGCTGACCATGGATCGGGCGGTGCGCAATGTGACCAAATTTTCGCGCTGGAGTTTACGTGATGCCGTGCGGGCGGCCACGCTGAATCCGGCGCGCGCCATGGGCTTGGCGGCCCATTACGGAGTTCTGGCCGCCGGCGCGGATGCGGATTTCGCGGTACTGAGTCCGGCGGGCGACGTGATCAAGACGATCATTCGAGGACGTGGCTTCTAGGTCCAGCGACCACGCTTGATGTCTGTTATTGAACCATCGTTTCCGCTTGGAACGAGACGAGCTTTTCAACAGTGCCTGTGAAAAAGCCGGTCGCAGAAGTCGCGGAACTGACGACCACTGCCCTCTTGAGCTGTTTGCACCTAAGCTGGTTCATGTGTCCACGAACTATTCAAATGTGCACAGCCTGCCTCGGATTCTTCCGGAAGAGAACTATTACTCGTGGAGCACAATGTTGAGTAGGGAGCTATGAACTTCCAACCCACCGTTGTACTCAATAAAACCTAGCTGCCTAAACCGATTCATAAAGAAGTTAATTCGCGCCCGGGTCGTACCCACCATTTCTGCCAACGTTTCTTGACTTATCTTCGGAATTACGTTCTCCGATCTCCCTTCCTTTCCGAAGCGAGCCAGCAACAAAAGGGTCCGGGCCAACCGCTTCTCGGCAGAATTGAAAAGCTGGTCAACTAAGTCTGCCTGAGTCTGGTTATAGCGACCAACGAGGTAAGCCACAAATAGGTCCGAAAACTCGTGCCGCTGATGGAGTACCTTCAGCATGGCGTCCTTTTCGATTCTTAGAGTAGAACAATCTGTGAGTGCTGTAGCAGATGCAGTTCGCAGAGGCTGGTCAGAGGCAATACAACCCTCACCCATGAAGTCCCCCTCTCCCAGTAGGGCAATGGTAGCCTCTTTGCCATGCGCAGACAGGACCGAGAGTTTTGCTCGACCTCTTTGAATATAGAAAACGGCGTCGCTGACATCTCCTTGCGCGAAGATCACGCGATTCTTTGGATATTGCAGGATTGTTCTTCCTAACCCAGTTTGAGCAAGGAATGCCTGAGGATCAAATGTCCGTGCCTTGGCAGACGACATACAACGCTCCGCAAGGGAAACCCCGATGTGGAAATCATGCAACCGACAGCTACAAAAAGCAATGCTTGCAATATTTCTGTTACGGAATCAGAACAAACGGCCCGGCCTTGTACTGAAACAGGGTCCGCGACCGGAGCTTCCACTCGGTTGATCTATGATGAGCTGTTAAAGTTGATCTATCCGGACCTAGCGTAGCTGCACGAAGAATCTATCCTGTTAACAGATCCTGGACTTAGCTCTGTGCAATTTTGAACAGACAAGGTTGAGGGCCCTGCACTACCTTTGGGAAAACATAAAGGAACGTTCTAAGGACGGAGGAAAAGGGTAACGAGAATGCCCAGGATTTTACTGGCAGAGGACGACAATGCGGTCCGCGGGATGCTTCAGACAACACTCGAACGCGATGGTTTCGATGTAGTCGCAGTATCGAGTGTCCGCGAGGCGCTCGGCCGCATCGCTGCCGAGGATTTTGATGTCCTCCTCTCTGACCTGCACATGCCGCATGCTGGTGATGGGTTCACGGTCGTCAGCGCGATGCGACACACACACCCCGATGCCTTAACCTTGGTGCTCAGCGGATACCCGGAGATCGACGAGGCGTTGTCCGCGATCCGCTTGCAGGCTGACGAGGTCCTTGTAAAACCAATCGAAATCTCTTCCCTCCGAGAACTCATCCACCGGAAACTCGCCAACCCAGTCATTTACAGGCCGTTGCCCACGCAAAGCGTAGCCACCATACTGGAGCATAACCTTGATACGTTGATTCAGGACTGGATGGCACTGGTAGAGTCGGATGAAGAGCTGAATTTCATCCCTTTGAGCTTTGGGGATCGCACCGCTCATCTACCCAATCTCATCGCTGATCTGATTTACCGCTTACGCCTCCCCCAAGATGAGAAGGCGACCATCTCCATCACCGCGCGTCAGCATGGAGGTCTACGCCGTCAACAAGGCTACACGGCCGCAATGGTGGTCGAGGAATCGCGAATCTTGCAGGTCAGTATCTTTAATACGTTACAGAAGAACCTGGACAGAGTAGATTTCAGCCAGGTGCTGCACGACGTAATTACCATCGCAGACGAAGTGGACTCGCAATTGAAGCAAGCCGTGCTCAGCTATGTCTCCCCTCCCCCCAGAACTGCCACGTCGGCAGCCTAGCAGGCTGCTGGAAACACGTAGACGCACTATGACAGCGATACTGGATTGTTAGTTCGGCTTGCGGCGTTTGGATTCGGCTAGATGCTGGAGCAGGATGATTTCGTCGCCGCGCGAAAGCTGGTCGAGAAAAGACCCTTCTAAATTCGGCTTCTCATCGCTGCTGGATTTGGCCGATTTGGCGGGAGCGGCCTGGCGCAACTTATCGCCGAGTTCCGGCTCGTTGTCCATGACCTGCGAATAAAACCATAGAAAGTGCCGCATCTGGTCAAGGGCCGAGCGCAGAGTTTCGATGGGCTCTGTTTCCGAAAGTGAGTTGAGCGCTTCCATGAGCTCCGGGTCGCTGGGAGCCTGCATGGCTGCGCAGTTCAGCTCCTGCTGAATGTTCCGCAGGTCGTCGGTCACGCGCGCGATTCGGAGATGAAGCTCGTTCATATTTTCTCGGGCCATTCGTTTTGCCATCTAACCATCTCATCGGCAATGCGCAGCGAATAGATGTCCCACGGGCATGCGCTTTGGTAATTCTCGACATTACTTTGGTCCAAGAAAAGGTCACCCCAGCCAAACGCCTTGATTGGCGCGGCTTCCCACGCCTAAAGGCAGCGGCTTACAGCATGCGCACGACGCGTATTCCTGGCGCAGGATTCTCGACGGTGACCGTTAGTGCACTCGTCCTCTGTTCTAACGTCACCAGGTCCAGTGTCGGTGGCCGCAATTGACGGAAAAACGGAGATCATCAACCACGAAGGACACGAAGTTACACAAGGAATTTGAAGGCGACGTGAACCTTCGTGTCCTTCGTGGTTCATGATTTTCTTACCCTCCGCGGAAACACTCGGAACCCGACGGTTGCGCATCTGTGATACAACCACGCGGTGACGAAATCAGCCGGGCCACGCCACCACCTCATCCGCGCCATCGGCCGCTGGAGCCTCACCGCTCTGGTCGTCAACTCCATCATCGGCAGCGGTGTGTTCGGGCTGCCGTCCACGGTCGCAGGCCACTTGGGAAGGTTCAGCCCTTTAGCCGTGCTGCTTGCCGGCATCGGCATGGCCGTGATTTTCGCCTGCTTCGCCGAAGTGGCTTCGCGCTTCCATCAAGCCGGCGGGCCCTATCTCTACTCGCGCGCGGCTTTCGGCCGCGGCATGGGCATTCAGATGGCATGGATGCTTTTCCTCGGACAAGTGGCAGCTCCAGCAGCCAACGCAAATCTGTTTGTGATTTATCTCGCCGAGTTCTGGCCGCACGCGATGGATCCGTGGCCGCGCGCTCTCATTCTCACGATCCTGGTCGGCGTGCTTGCCTTGGTCAACGTGCGCGGGGTGCGGGCGGGAGCGCAAGTCAGCAACTTCTTCACGGCGGCTAAGCTCATTCCATTATTTGCCGTGATCGCGCTGGGGTTATTCGTGCTACACGCACATCCCCCCGCAGTCTCGCCGATCGTGCCCGCCGCTGTTACCACCAGCCAGTGGCTGAAAGCCTTGCTGTTGCTGGTCTTCGCCTATGGCGGATTCGAAACCGCTCTGGCTCCCATGAGCGAAGCCAAGGATCCTCGCCGCGACGCGCCCTTCGCCCTATTCGCGGCCTTGCTGGTGTGCGCGGTAATTTACGCGCTTATCCAGTGGGTCGTAGTCGGCGTACTTCCTGACGCGGCGCACAGTGAGCGTCCGCTGGCGGACGTGGCGCGCATCGCGGTCGGCTCGATCGGCGCGGCTCTCGTCGCCGTGGGGGCGTTGATCTCTTTCTACGGATACCTGAGCGCAAAAATTCTTGCCATGCCCCGCGTGACGTTCGCTCTGGCCGAGCAGGGAGACTTCCCCGAAGCCTTCGCCACGATTCATCCCCGGTTCCACACGCCCTACATTTCGATTCTGGTATTCGCCGCGCTGGTCTGGGTTTTCGCGCTGAGCGGCGAATTCAAATGGAATGTCACGCTCTCCGCCGTCGCGCGCCTGCTTTACTACGCCGTCTGCTGCGCCGCGTTGCCGGTGCTCCGGCGCAAGCAGCCGGGAGAGGCCAGTTTTCGCCTGCCCGCTGGAAACCTCTTCGCCGCACTCGCAGTCGTCATGTGCGCCGTGCTGGTGACGCAAGTCGACTTTGGCCAGTCGATGATCTTGGTCGCGACGATCGCCCTGGCATTGCTAAACTGGTTCGCTGTAACTCAAAGGGACGCGGTGACCAAGGGCCCTTGAAGTTCGTTTACACCCAAATTCGTGTTGAAATTCGGGGGCAATAAATGAATGCAGAAATCGCGGAATCTTCCAGAATCTGGCCTTCCCGGCAAGACATCAAGAAAGAAATACTAGATGCGTTGGTAAATTTTGTTGTTACCACGTTCGGAGTTTTGCTCGGATTGCTCCTCAGCGGTGTCATCTCCGACAGAAGCGATGACGCCGTCTATCAGGCTATTGCCAATTCTCTCCACGCCGAGGCCGAGGCCAACAAAGCGGCGTTGGACGAAAGCTTCAACGTTTATGTACCCACGAGGAGGGGACTTGTATTGAACGAGTTTCGCGTCGACGTTGCGGTCAATAGTCTTGCCAACCCGCTGTTCTTGCGCAAAGCCAAACCGGCGCAGATCGAAGCCCTAAACAAATGTGTTCGTAATCTCTCTTTCGCCAACAACTACGCCCAGATGGCACGTCAGCTCGCGGTGGCGAGCAACGGCAGCGTCGCAAGCGGCTGGAGCGAAAACCTCTACAAGTACTGGAACCGCAATCTAAGAGACTGCACGACCAGCATCAGTGAGATCCTGTCTGCCCACTAGCGAACCGCCTTCCTCTCGGGCGAAAGTAACCGCTCGCGCCGTCACCTAGTTCGTGTAGATGCGCACGTAGTCAATCAACATCTCCGACGGAAACGGAGTACTGCTGTTGGGCGGTCCGGGATAGTCCCCACCGATGGCTAGGTTCAAAATAATGAAATTGGCCTGCCCCGCATCGAACGGCCAGACACCACCGATCGAGGTAGCGCTCCCGGGAGTGTAGCTGACATACGGATTCGCGTGATCGTCGACGTAATACGCCACGCTGCCCGGTGACCAAATCATCCCGTAGGTGTGGAACTCGCCTCCTGCCGTCTCCCCGGGAGGAAAGGTGTACCGGGTGCCCAGTCCCGTCGCGCCGGTGAAGCCAGTGCCGTGAATCGAACCCTCATTCCAATCCGGCGAAGTGGCTGCGTTGACCCGCTCCAGCACATCCTGTTCACCACAGGCCGGCCAGTTCACGGTATTGATGTTGTCGCCCAGTAGCCAGTTCGCTGGCCAAAATCCCTGCGCCTCCGGCACCTGCGCGCGAAACTCAATCCGGCCATACTGAAAACTAAACAGTCCTTGCGTCTTCAACCGCGCCGAGGTGTACGTATTCGCCGCCGGATTCTGAGCAACGATGTGCAGGTACCCGTCGCTAGCTCCCACGTATTCGCTGGGACTCGCGGTGCTGCACGGGGAAGCCGACGAGCCCCAGGCGCAGTAGTCCTCCAGTTCGTTATTGCCAAAGCCGCTGTTGCCGGTGTCGTAGGTCCAGATGGCAGGATTGGGCTGTGCCGGAGCACCCGTGGTGTTGGTAAACTCGTCGCTCCACACCAGCGTCCCCGGTTGAATGTTGGGCGTGAAGCTCTGGCTGGCAACCGCGCTGCTCTCGCCCGCGGACACCGCGATCGCATTGACCGTAAGATTCGACGCCACCAGAAACGGCGCTTCGTAGGGTTGAGAAGACGCAGTCGGTGTGCTGCCATCGACGGTGTAATAGATCGTACCCGTGGTGGCGGCGAGGGTCACGATCACGGCCCCTCCCTGTGCGCCAGTCTGTCCGCCCGTAGTGGTCCTGATGGTCGGCGCCGGAATGGGATTCCCGCCGCCAAAAGTTGCTCCCTTCCCCGCGCCGCCGCATCCGCACATCGCAACAATTACTACAACGATCGCAGCCAGGGTCGCCGTTTTCGCCCGCATGAGCCCACCTCGGTGAGAGAGTTAGAAAAACGATCTAGTTGAAGGCTATTTAATCGCCCCAAATGCCCGGCGTCAATAATGAAGAGAGTGGTGCGAGGTGACGATAGAAAATCGTATTGTCGCGGCCCGTGAGGAAAGTGCGGTAAGTGGGGGCTTCTTGACTTCAGACTTCAGATCTAAAGACATCGCCCTTAAATCCGAATCTGAAATCTACAATCTAGAATCTTTTCGTTAATACTCACGAAACGGCCTTACGATCCCCTTTGCTCCATCTGCAATAGCGCCTTCTTCCGTTCGATGCCCCAGCGGTAGCCGCCCATGCTGCCATCTTCGCGAACCACGCGATGGCATGGGATCGCCACCGCTACGGGGTTCGTGGCACAGGCGCGGGCCACGGCGCGCGCCGCGGTCGGCCGCCCAATTCCTTTGGCGATCTGGCTGTAGGAACGCGTGGCTCCGAAGGGAATCGATTGCAGATAAGTCCACACTCGGCGCTGGAATGCGGTAGCGCGAATGTCCAGGGGCAGAGATAGAGATGAAGACAAATCCAGCTCCCTGCCCTTCATGTGCTTCAGCAGCGCGCTGGCCCAATCCCGCAGGCCGCCGTTATCGGACTTGCGCGCGGCGAAGGGAAACTCGCGACGCAGGCCTTCAAGCAGTTCGCCATCGGTCCGCGCAAACTGGATCGAGCACACCCCGCGCTCGGTGGCCGCGATCAGCATGCGTCCCAGTGGTGAATCCGCGCAGGTATAACGAATCGCGGCGGCAATGGCCCCGCGACGATACTTATCCGGAGTCATCCCCAGTTGCGACGCGGTCTTTTCGTACAGGCGGCTGCTCGATCCGTATCCGGCGTCGTACATGGCGCGCGTGACCGAGTCTCCAGCCTGCAGATTCCGCTTGAGCAGGCGCAAACGGCAGGAGTCGGCGTACTCGCGCGGCGTGATACCGAGCACGGCTTTGAAGCGCCGCTGCAGATGAAACGGGCTCTGATGAAACTCTTTGCCCAGGCGCGCCAGGGTGACCGGCTCGTCGAGATGCTGCTCGATGAAACGGCAGATCGCCTTGACGCTATCGGATGGAGCATTGCCGCTCACGGACCTGGGCCGGCAACGCAGGCAGGCGCGATATCCTGCCTGCTCGGCCTGCTCGGGAGAGAGGAAGAATTGAACGTTTTCCCGCCGCGGCCGCCGCGCCGCGCACGATGGCCGGCAATACACCCCCGTGGACGAAACCGCGAAGACGAATTCTCCGTCGTGCGCGGCATCGCGCTCGATGACGGCATTCCAACGCTGTTCGTCGCCTGCCACGGTGCACGGTTCCGACGGCACCCTGGGTTGAGAGGATGGCATCTGCTGTAAGTTTCCCGCTGCGAGTATGGCATTGGTTGTCATGGTAAGGAAAGCCTACGGCGATGCGATGCAGCGGACTATCCGATTCTTGCGGGCAAAGTGAAATTGCGCAAACGGGTCTCGGGTGTCGGCTGGTGGGTCTTGTGTCCTTAGCTTCAAGGCCAGCATGGCGCATCGCACGACGCACTGCTAATCGCGGCGCTTGGCGCTCGCTCGAACGCAAGCTCCGGAACTCGATTTGCACCTGGCCCGTGAAACGACTAGATTCCTGATCATGAACTTTCAGGTCTCGCACTTGAGGATCAACGAAATGAAGGTCAACAGAAAGAAGATCAACCGAATGAAAATGAAGAAGCTGCGTTTCACGATTCTGGGCGCAATGTTAGTGGCACTGCTGGGGTCAAGCCTGGCGCAACAGGCATCGAAGCATATGCTCAGCAGCGACGAAGTCAACAAGGCGGTTCCTGCCGAATATTTCTTTAGCGGGCAGAAGGCGCCTGTGCAAATGCGCAATGCGGTCGGATTTCAGCTTGCGGACGGCAAGATGGCGCTGGCCGCTCTGGTCGACGCCTCGGGATATTCGACCGCCATCCAGCAGAAGTATCAAGGTTTATTCATCACGGAGACGAAACTGAACATCGGCGGTTCGGAACTTACACCCGGACAATATGGCTTCGGGTTCACTGCCGATGGCAAGTTCGTAGTCATGGACGTGGCCAACAACGACGTCCTGAGCGTGGCATTCGCGGCCTATCCTGAAATGCAACATGCCGTGCCCCTCAAACTGGAACCGGACGGCAGCGGATACAAGCTTTACGCCGGCAAGAAGTGGGTGGGAATCAAGGCGGAGTAAGCTTTAAGCCCCGGCACCTGGTGAGTGAAAGAGTTCCTCCGCCCCTCGCTTCCGCTCGGGGGTCGGAATGACCAAGGGTTTTGGTTGGCTAAGAGCATAAGAGCCAAAAGCCAAAAGCGGTTCTAGTGCTCCAACGGATGAAACGGGCCGCGCATCGAGTTGTTCATTCCGGCGCGTTTGCGGAGTTCGCTGAGCAACGCGCTGGCGGCGTTCTGATACGTCTTGTTCGGGTCGGAAGGATCGGCCCATACAGCGTCGTAGATGATCTGGGCTGCTTCCTTCAAATCCAGGTGTAGCGCGGCCTCGCAAACGTCGAGGCGTTCCTGCAGGCGCTCGTAGCAGACTTTGCAGACTTCGGCGCTGGCCGAAGCTCCAACGTGCTGCTCGCCGGCGCACACCGATGCGGGTGCGCTCGCCACTTCTGCGTGCGCATCCACAAGCTGGCTCTTAAACTGTCGCAGGAATTCTTCCCGCTCCTTTTCGACAACCGTCGTGTCAGGAATTGGATCAGGAACGGTCTGCGCCACACGCGGCGGCACCTTGGGCACAACCACAGGAACGCGCTCCGGGTGCTGGCACGTAGGGCAATGATCGAGATCGGCAGGATAGTACAGGTGGCATTTGGCGCAGGGCAGGCCGTATCCGGTGAGCTTGCGAGCCTCCGCCGGAGCCGCCGCCTCGGCGCGCCGCGTTTCCTTCTCCTGCGCCATCGCGGCCTGTACGGCCGCAGTCGCGTCTGTCGTCTTCTGGGTTCGAGTCGCGTTGGTCGCCATCGTAGATGTCTCCGCCAATCACCTTCTAGTTTAGGGACGCCGCGGCCTCTCGGATATGCACCGGAGTACAGCGGGGGGATTGGCCAACGGTTCGGGAGGGCAGAGTCAGGGATCAGGGATCAGGGATCAGGGGCCAGGAGATAAGGCAGCCAGGGAACATGAGTCGAGCACTGCGTGGTGTGCAGGTTGAGTCCGGGCCCTCGCTCTCCTAACTCCTAGCCCCTAGCCCCTAGCCTCTAATCCCTGTTCCCTGCTTCACCGCGAAGTTTCCTTCATCAGCTTGAGCAGCTCTTCGCGGCGCGCACGATAAAGCGTTTGATCGGGATCGAGTTTGGACGCCGTATCCAGCTCGTTCAGCGCTTCTTCATAGCGGTCCATGCTCATGAGGCAGGCGGCCAGCGAGAAATGATT
>Ga0070733_10003428_pt1 | contig 10881 bp, 10 predicted proteins | sample Coa_R1_9_FD_66450 | JGI IMG/M metagenome (GOLD analysis project Ga0070733, IMG submission 66450) | Surface soil microbial communities from Centralia Pennsylvania, which are recovering from an underground coalmine fire - Coalmine... | ecosystem: Environmental > Terrestrial > Soil > Unclassified ... | reverse complement strand
GGCGGCAGCTAAGACTGGAGGGGCTGGATGGTTGCCCACGCGAACCAGAATTTCATCCTCAAGCACGTTCCCACATATCCAAACTTATGGTCAGCGACATTAACGCAGTCCTGAGTCACGCTCAAACCGTGGTGACCGGCAACCAAGGATCCCGACTTCAAAACAGTCCCGGAGCGTCTGCGTGAAGGCCAAGTCCTAATAGATTTCGTACGAATCATCGAAGGGGGCAGCAAGAATGGCAATTATGACGGCATCGGCTGGTGAGCAGCGCGTGGTTCAGGGTTCGAACGCAGCTTCAAAGGCGCTAATCTACGGATCGATTGAGCGACTTTCACACTGGCTGGAAGAGAATGACTATCGTGGCTACGATACTTTCGATGGTCTCAGTGCTCGCTTTTTGCGGCCATTTACTTTCAACACCAAGCTCCTGCAAATCGTACTTCAGCAGTCAGTGAGACGGTTTCCGGTGAATTTGCGCCCAATGTTGGGAATTACCAAAGAACATTCCAGCAAAGGCATGGGGTTTCTAGCGCGTGGTTTCATGCGCCTTCACAAAACGACTGGCGACCCGGCATGGGCCAGCAAGGCGGAAATGGCTCTGCAGTGGCTCATCGAGAACCAGTCCAAAGGATACAGCGGAGCGTGTTGGGGCAACCACTTCGATTACCGATCGAGGGGCTTTTACCTCCCGAAAGGCGTTCCCACTATTGTATGGACATCTTTGATCGGGCATGCGTTTCTGGATGGTTATGAGCACTTCAAGAAAGATCAATATTTACAGATTGCGGTAAGCGCCTGCGAACATGTTCGCCGCGATTATGAAACATATCCTCACGGAGACGGGCTCTGCATCAGCTACGTGCCAGGCTTGAACAGTGAGGTTCACAACGCGAACACGTTGGGCGCGAGTTTGTTGGTACGAACGGATTCCCACATTCATAATCAAGACTACATGGAGCTAGGGCAGAAGGGTTTCAAATATACGGCGCAACACCAGCGGTCCGACGGATCTTGGTATTACGCCGAATATCCGAACTGCCACTGGGTGGATAATTTTCACACTGGCTATGTTCTCGATTGTTTCAAACACTACCTCGACATCACTGGAGATGATCGCTTTACGGCGACGATGGACACCGGCTATGAATTTTGGAAAAAGACATTTTTCTTGCTGGACGGAACTCCCCGATATTACGACTACAAGACACTGCCCATTGATATTCAGTGTTGTTCGCAAGCCATTGACACCCTGATCTTTTTCAGCGACCGCGATCCAGACGCGTTGTCTCTCGCGATGAAAGTTGCTCAATGGACGATTGGGCGCATGCAGGACAGGACAGGATACTTCTATTACCGACGGTATTCGCCATGGCTAGTGAACAAGACCCCCACCCTTCACTGGGGACAAGCAACGATGCTCTGCGCGTTAGCCGGGCTGTATGAGTCGCTTTAGGAGAGATGTTTCTGTGAGCAAGAAAATTCTGATCATTGTGGAGAACCTCCCGGTTCCTATGGACTTCCGGGTATGGAAAGAAGCCCGCTCGCTGCGCGACGCTGGATATGAGGTCGTTGTATTGTGCCCCAGAAGTAAGAGTGCTAAAGAAGGCTATGAATTTCTTGAGGGAATACACATATATCGGCATCCGGTCGCTAAAGAGCGAGACGGCGCTTGGGGATACGTCCGTGAATATACGTTCGCGTTGTTTTGGGAGTTTCTCTACTCGTGGTGGATTTACCTTCGCCGAGGCTTTCATGTGATTCAGGGATGCAATCCTCCGGACGATATTTTCTTGGTAGCGCTCCCCTTCAAACTGTTCGGTGTGAAGTACATCTTCGATCACCACGATGTGAACCCTGAGCTGTATCTGTCCAAGTACGGGAAGAAGAACCTCTTTTACAAAGTGCAGCTGTGGTTGGAGAAGTGCACGTTTCGCTGCAGTGATGTTGTGATCTCCACCAACAACAGCTACCGAGAGATCGCCATGACGCGCGGAGGCATACGCGCAGAGAACGTCTTTGTTGTGCGCAACGGCCCGAGTCCGGAAACGTTCAAAGCGGTTCCACCGAATCCGGCCCGGAAGCATGGCAAGCGTTACCTCGTCGGGTATGTCGGGGTGATGAACAGTCAGGATGGGTTGGACATTCTTCTCGCTGTGGCCTTGCGAATCAAAAACTCGGGACGCCGCGATATTTATTTCACCTGTGTCGGAGGAGGGCCGGAACTGCCTAGCCTTAGAAAGATGGTCCAGGAACAACAACTGGAAGACACGGTGACGTTTACCGGGTATGTCTCGGATGCAGAACTGCTGGAGATCCTGTCGACTGCGGACGTGTGCGTCAATCCAGACAGGCCCTGCGACATGAACAGTATGTCGACCATGATCAAAATCATGGAATACATGGCCTTGGGCAAGCCCATTGTGCAATTCGAGGGGACGGAGGGCCGGTTCAGCGCCCAAGAAGCTTCGTTGTACAGCGATGGCAGCGATCCGGCGGCGCATTTTGCAGAAAAACTTCTATGGCTGTTGGACCATCCGGAAGAGAGGGAGCGGATGGGCCAGTTCGGGCGCCAGCGGATCGAGAAGGAACTGGCTTGGGAGTACTCCGTACAAAACCTTCTCGCCGCCTATGAGAAGGCTTTCAGCAAGACGCGAGGCAAGCGCGCTTTGCAGGCCGACAGCGCGAAGCCGTGAGACGACGGCTGAACTTTTATGAGGAACCTCGCTTCATGGAGTTAGGCGCGATACGGATTGCTGGACTAATGAAAATTGAGAACCCTGCCCGCTGGAATTCTGACGTTGCAACGAGGAGCATGGCAGCCGCATCCGAAGACGTCCCGCATACATTGAAGATGGAGCATTCCGAGCCTGCCGCATACGAAATTGACCCTCTGTGCGATCCACGCTGGGCGTCCCTTGTTGAGAGGCACCCTCGGTCTTCGGTCTTCCACAGTACGAGCTGGCTGAGAGCCTTACAGACGGTCTACGGCTACGAACCGGTTGTTGTTACCACGTGTCCGCCGGCAGCAAATCTGACAAATGGCCTTGTGTTGTGCCGCATCAAGAGCTGGTTGACGGGTCGGCGCTTTGTGTCACTGCCATTTTCTGACCATTGCGAACCATTCGTAGATAGTCCGGACGAGCTGGACGCGATGCTTCTTCATATGAAGCAAGCCACGGACCAGGGGAAATGGCAGTATGTCGAAATCAGGCCGATATCGCATCGGCCAGGCAGCCATACCGGCCTGGGGGAAAGTCTCACCTATCAATTTCACCGCCTGGATCTGCGCAGAAGCACACAAGAGCTGTTTCGTGACTTCCACAAAGACTGCGTTCAGAGAAAGATTCGACGCGCGGAGCGTGAAGGGTTGAAGTATGAAGAAGGAACCTCGGAAGCTCTGCTTGAGAAGTTCTACAGGCTTCAGGTGGAAACGCGACGGCGGCAGTACTTGCCGCCTCAACCCATGGCTTGGTTTCGTGGGCTGGTTGCAGCATTAGGCAAAGACATCAAGATTCGGGTTGCCTCCCGGGGAGACGTGCCGGTCGCCAGCATTCTAACGCTGTCCAACAAGCGGTGCGTGGTCTATAAGTACGGCGGTAGCATCGCATCCCTTAACAAGCTCGGGGGGATGCCGTTCTTGTTTTGGAAAGCGATTCAAGAAGCGAAGGATCAGGGCCTCGAAGAACTCGATATGGGCCGGTCCGACACTGACAATCTGGGTCTCATCGCGTTCAAGGAACACTGGGGAGCGACACGGACGACGCTGACTTATTGGAGGTATCCGACACCGCGCCCTCGAGTGCCGCGAAGCGCCTGGCAAAAGAGTCTTGCCCATCGCTTGGTTCAGGCGGCACCCGATTCGGTGCTAAAGGCCGTTGGAACGCTTTTATACCGCCACATCGGTTGAGGGCGACTCCGCAAGGTAGCCTCCAGAGAACCTCAGTCCTTCCAAGCGCCGAAGGAAAAGTTTGAGCGAGCACTCTGGTGCTATGGACCACAAAGAGTTGGCCAAGACCGGCGTAACACTGCCTGCGATTGGTCTAGGAACCTGGCAATACAAGGGAGGAACTGAACCACTTCGAGCGGGCATGGCGCTTGGGGCTTGTTTCATTGATACCGCGGAATCGTATGGAACGGAAGAGGTCGTAGGCCAAGCGATTCGGGGGGTTCGCAAAGACATCTTTCTTGCGACAAGAGTATCCCCTAGGCATTTTCGGCGAGCTGCCGTTATTGCCGCGGCCGATGCGAGTCTGAAGCGGCTGAAGACAGATTACGTTGACCTCTATCAGTTACACTGGCCCAACTACACAGTTCCCATCGAAGAAACCATGGGTGCGATGGAAGAGTTGATCGATCGGGGCAAGGTCAGGTTCATCGGCGTGAGCAATTTCTTCGGCTACGACCTGAGGAAAGCGCAGAAAGCGATGACCAAGCACAAGATCGTCTCGAACCAGGTTCGGTACAACTTGATAGACCGAACCGTCGATCTTGGACTTCTGGAGTATTGCCGGCAGCACAGCATTACCGTCATTGCCCACAGCCCACTGGCTACTAAGTTTTCAAGAATTGAGGCGAAAGACCCCCAGGGAGTTGTCGGCAAGATCGCACAGGCTAGGTCCAAGACTCCGGCACAGGTCGCCCTGAACTGGTGCATCTCGAAGCGAGGTGTAGTGACCATACCGAAGGCCAGTTCGGTCGAGCACACGAAGGAGAATTGTGCGGCGTTCGATTTTCAGCTGTCTTCTGAGGAGCTGGAAATGTTGGATAACAGAATTGAGTATGGCCGCAGGGGAAGCGCGGAGATGTTTCTCCGGCGCATGGCCCGGCGAGGTTTGCAGTACCTGGGCAGAAATCAGTAAGTGGAGAAGATTGTGACCGGCGAATCATCGGATTGCAACGTCGCTGTAATTGGGGCTGGTCCTTACGGACTTTCTGCAACAGCCTATTTGCGCGCGGCGAGCGTTGAAACGCGAGTGTTCGGCGAGCCGATGGCATTCTGGGAGAAGCAAATGCCCGCTGGCATGTATCTGCGGTCGCATCCGATGGCCTCGCACATTGCCGACCCAAAGCAGGAGCTGACCCTAGACGTTTACTGCGGTAAAAGCGGTAGTCCTGTTCCAAAGCCCGTTCCGCTGGATCGATTTGTCGATTACGGCCGGTGGTACCAGGGGCAGGCCGTCCCGGATTTAGATAAGCGCCACGTCCGTAGCGTGGAAATCAGATCTGGCGGGTTTAGGGTGGTCATGGAGGATGACGAGGAATTCACAGCACGGCGTGTGGTGGTAGCAGGCGGAATCAGCCCGTTTGCGACTCGGCCTGCAGAGTTCTCTGGTATTCCTTCTGCCCTGGCTTCGCACACGAGCGAACACAATGATCTTCGCAAGTTCAAAGGGCAGCGGGTGGTCGTCATTGGTGCGGGGCAGAGCGCTTTAGAGTCGGCTGCACTATTCAAAGAAGCCGGAATTCAAGTCGAGGTAATTGCACGCGCGAAGGCTCTCAACTGGGTCGGGCTCCATGCGAGACTGCATCATCTGGGTCTGATTTCCAAGGTGCTGTATTCGACCCGCGATGTTGGCCCGGCGGGGATAAGCCGTCTCGTTGCGATGCCGCTTCTGTTTCAAAAGTTCCCTCGAGGGTTTCAAGATCGCGCCGCATACCGGGCAATCCGGCCGGCGGGAGCGGGCTGGCTAAAGCCGCGATTGCAAGACGTTCCCATCACGCTTGGGTGCAGGGTCGTGTCGGCTACGACCTCCGGCAGTCGGCTCCTCCTGAAACTTGATGATGGAACGGATCGGCTTGTCGATCACGCACTGCTCGCAACTGGATTTCGAGTCGATGTCTCCAAGTATCCTTTTCTCTCTGAATCCATCGTCAAGCAGCTAAACGTGAAGAACGGCTATCCCTTGCTCAAACGCGGGCTCGAGTCTTCGATTCCCGGATTGCATTTCGCCGGAAAGCCGGCAGCCTGGAGCTTCGGGCCGCTCCTCGGGTTTGTTTCGGGAGCGGAGTTTGCCTCGACCGAATTGGTGCATTCCATGACTCGCAAAAACGGAAACTAACGCCGTGAGCGCCTTAAGCCAATCCGTCCCAAAGCCCAGCCCGGTGCATCCTGTCAACAGGACTGTGGGAGCGGTGGTGATCGGTGGCGACTACCAGGGGTTGGGAATTGTTCGCAGCCTCGGTCGACAAGGAGTACCGGTGTGCGTGGTTGATGACGAACTTTCCATTTCTCGGTATTCGCGCTACACCACCAAGTTCGTGAAGGTCGCCGATCTGCGTCATGAGCGTGGTGTGGTCGACAGGCTGATTGAGATCGGGAAACGGCTAAGTCTTCAGGGTTGGGTCCTTTATCCAACGCGGGAGGAATTAGTTGCCGCTCTGTCGCGGCACCGCGCAGAACTGAGCGAGCTATTTCGAGTGCCCACGCCGGAGTGGAGCACCGTTCAGTGGGCTTGGGACAAACGCAACACCTACCGACTTGCTAGCGAACTTGGCATCCCAACGCCCGTCACGCACTATCCTCAGAACATCGACGAACTATCTGAGCTCGACAGCCTAAAACCGCCCTTTGCACTCAAGCCTGCGATCAAAGAACATTTCTTCTACGCGACCAAAGCGAAGGCATGGCGTGCCAACAGCTACTCGGAGTTAAGAACTCTGTTCCAAAAGGCATCTGAACTAGCCGGTCCAACCGAAATCATGGTGCAAGAAGTGATTCCTGGTGGTGGCACTCAGCAATTCTCGTACTGTGCGTTTTTCCGTCATGGGCAGGCGGTGGGGAAGATGGTTGCGCGGCGCAGGCGTCAGCATCCGCTGGAGTTCGGGCGTGCCAGTACATACGTCGAAACGATAGATGTCCCAGTTCTGGAAGAACTCTCCGAGCGCTTCCTGCGCAGGATCGACTATTACGGCTTGGTTGAGCTGGAATATAAGCTTGACCCTCGAGATGGTCGATACAAGCTTCTCGACGTGAATGCGCGCACGTGGGGATATCACAGCCTCGGCGTCAGCGCTGGGGTGGATTTTAGTTACATGCTCTTCGCAGATCAGCTGGGAATGCCCGTGACCGAGTGCAAAGGCAAACCGGGAGTGGCGTGGATGCGGGCGACCACGGATCTGCCTGCTGCAATGGTAGCGGTTTTCCACGGTGATACCAGTCTGAAGGAGTATCTCCGTTCTCTCAAAAACTGCAATGCGGAAGCCGTATTCAGCGCCGGCGATCCCCTGCCCGGTGTTGCCGAAGTGGCGCTCATCCCTTATTTGGCAATCAAGAGGGGTTTCTAACGCTTCCGAATGTCTTCTTTTCCGATCCAAGAATGAGAATGTGTAAGTGAGTTCGTCCGAGAGTCATAGTTCCAATTTCCATACGAAGCTCCTGCCTGCGATCTGTGCCTGCGTTTTGTTCGGCATTCTGGTGGCGGGACTCTGGCCGTTTCATGCTCCCCGGAATGAAGTCAGTTGGCTGAGTGAGGGTAGCGGCCTTCTCTTTGGCAAGCACGGCAGCATCGTCAGTGCGAGTCAATTCAAGGCTCGCGTGGCGAGAGGGGACAAATCTTGCAGTCTGGAGATATGGCTGGAACCGAGCCGGATCGACTCCGGAGGCATGATTCTCGCATTCTACTGGCCGGAGAGTCGAATCGTCCCGTTTGCGCTCCGTCAATTTCGAACCGGGTTGGTGCTAGAACCCGAGAGTCATGGCCATTCCCCGGAGAACGGCGAGATCTATGTCGGCGACGTTTTCAGTGGCCTGAAACCTGCCTTTGTCACGATCACGTCAGGTGAAGCTGGCACGGCCACGTACATTGATGGCACATTGGTGAAGAGAGCTCCGAATTTTGCCATTTCAAGTCGGGAGCTGACGGGTCAATTCGTAGTCGGCAACTCTCCGACTACACCCTATAGTTGGTCTGGACGGTTGAAAGGACTCGCAATTTATAATCGAGAACTTTCGGTCGCTGAGGTGTCACGGAGTTTTTTGAACTGGGAGAAAGGTGGTCGGCTAGATTCGGCGACGAGCGAGGGTGTTTTCGCCCGCTATCTTTTCGATGAAGGCAAGGGGAACGTAGTCCGCAACCAGGTAGATACAGCGACGGACCTTCTTATTCCCGAGCGCTTCTTCGTCTTACATGAATGGTTTCTGGAACGACCGTGGGATGAGTTCCGTCCCGGCTGGCGCTATTTGAAGAATGTCGCTGTCAACGTCGTCGGGTTCATTCCTCTGGGTTTCTTCTTCTACGCCTATTTCTCTCAGGCGCGAAAGGCTGAACATCCCGCCTCGCTCACCATCGCGCTTGGGTTTGCTATCAGTCTGACGATCGAAGTGCTGCAGGCATTTCTCCCGACCCGCGACTCCGGCATGACCGACCTCATCACCAATACATTCGGGACCGCGGTCGGCGTGATGGCGTTCAGGCATAAGGCCGTGCAGGCAGTGCTGGCAGCTGCAGGGGTTTGTCCGGAGAAGGTGAGCGCTTCCGCGGTCCTGGATTAGCGCGCGCTCCACCAGACGAGGGCTGTCAGTGGATCGATTCGATCCGCTAGTGCCGGCCGTTTGTTCCTCCCTTATGGACTCGAGCATGGCATTCGGCGCACAGTGTGATCAGGTTCTCTTCGGAGTCATCTCCAGACTGGCTGCGAAACTCTTTGTGGTGAACCTCAAGATTGGACAACGCTCCGCACAATTGGCAACGCCAGCCGTCGCGTCGCAGCACTTGTTGTCGTAGTTCTTCGTAGGAAGCAGGATCGAGGCGCCGTCGCTTGAGTTTCGGGAGGCCCGATTGCATTATGCAGTCTCGTTAAGGTCGCCCAGAAACGTTCGCTGCTGCTTATCGGAGACGAACCTGAAGAATCTTCTCATCGAGAACAGCAAGGTCTCCGGGTTTCGGTTGTCCAGGTTGGCCCCGGCCAGAAAATCTGCACAGATCATCTCCATGCAGTAGCCTCGTGATCTGTCTGACCCCAGCATCAGTGCTGCTGTGCCGATCGCCCGCTCAATGACCGGGACTTGGCTCTTGTAGACTTTGAAATAGATGATTTCAACCGGTTCGGTATCTTGGCTGGTCAATTCCTTTTCCACTTCATGCTTGAACTGTTCCGTGGGCATCTGATGCGCTTTGTGCAACCAGATTGCACAATCGAAGTCCTGCCCGTCCCTGCGGGCCACCTTTGCCAGTTCTACCCCCTTCGTCCATCCGACTTCCTTCAATTCTTTGCGCGCCTGAGGAGGAAGGTGCGCGTGGATCGACATCAAGTAGTACGCTTTTCTTCTTGATTCCGGGAATCGTCTTGCAAGGAAATCGTCGAACGACGCGAGCTTCTCGACTCGCCAGTACTGGCCGGCTCGAACCTCGCAAAGATATCGCCTAAGTTCGACGAAGCGCGTGTCACGCTCCTGTCCCTTCTTCTTTTCCCAGACCAAAATCTCGTCGATCCTCGTGAATACGAAGAGGGCTCGTTGGCGATTCAGTCTAGGCAGCGCGGGCGGATCTTTAGTAAGCAAGCTCGTCAAGCCAATCAAGATTTTCAGCTCCTGGGCGGCGCGCGAGAGACACTTCGGCCAGCTCCTGTTTTCCGAGGCAAAGCGCAACATAAGGACAGGTGCTGCACTGGTTCTGAGGGAATCGAATCCCGCTATGAGGCAAGAACTGGGCCGACTCAATTCGCCCAATCGTGTCTTCCACCAGCTGGCCGAACTCCCGCCGATGCTTGTAGCTTATCGTAGTGCGCAGGTATTGAACCTCGACCAATCGTTTGCGCACGAAGACGATCTGCGCGACTTCGGCGATGCCGGTCATCCAGGAAAAGCAGACCAGTTGTGGATCCGGAGACGGTAGTCCGTCGGGATGTTCCGGGTACCGGCGACGACAACGACCGGGATGCAGGTATCGCTTGAAGTCGGAGCTATACTGTTGATAATACAGATAGTTGCAAGAGCAGCGAGATGTAGAAACATGCAAACTTCGCGTGATATAATACTTCTCAATCCCCTTAAGAGTCCCGCCCCCTCGGATTCACTGACGCGTTCCCCCCGACTTACTGCTAACGAGCCAACCCTTCATAAGGAGCTTTTTTCGAGCATGCTAGAGACAGTCATTGTTGGAGCGGGTCCGTACGGACTATCAATTGCCGCGCATTTCCGGCGGCGGGGCATTCCATTCCGTATTTTTGGCCGTCCTATGGACAGCTGGCTGAACCATATGCCGAAGGGCATGATGCTCAAGTCGGATGGTTTCGCCTCCGACATTTACGATCCTGAGAAAGCTTTCACTCTGCGGCAGTTTTGTGCCGAGCGGGGAATTGAGTATGCGGACACCGGCGTACCGGTGAATCTTGAGACGTTCGGCGCGTACGGGCTTGCCTTCAGGGATCGCATGGTGCCGGAACTGGAAGACAAGCTTGTGGCTAATGTCGATCATTTGCCGAGCGGATTCTTACTGCGGCTCGAGGATGGCGAGACCATTCAAGCCCGCAAAGTTGTGCTGGCAGTAGGCATTACGCATTTCGAACATGTCCCTGAGAATCTGGCACATCTTCCAGCGGAGTTTTTCTCGCACAGCGCTCGCCATCGTGAGGTGGAGCCCTTCCGCGGGCGGAGTGTGGTAGTAATCGGCGGCGGAGCTTCCGCGCTGGATTTGGCAGGGTTGTTGCGCGAGGCTGGTGCGGATGTTCAGCTTGTCACTCGCGGGGCAGAGCTGCATTTCCATAGCCAGCCCACGGGCAAGCCACGTTCTTCGTGGCAGCAGATCAGGCATCCGCAATCGGGGCTTGGTCCGGGGATGCGTTCGCGGTTCTATGCTGACGCTCCCGGGTCATTTCACTACTTGCCTGAATCGCTCCGCCTGTACATCGTTGGCAGAGCTCTTGGCCCTTCGGGGGGATGGT
>Ga0070733_10003427_pt1 | contig 10881 bp, 8 predicted proteins | sample Coa_R1_9_FD_66450 | JGI IMG/M metagenome (GOLD analysis project Ga0070733, IMG submission 66450) | Surface soil microbial communities from Centralia Pennsylvania, which are recovering from an underground coalmine fire - Coalmine... | ecosystem: Environmental > Terrestrial > Soil > Unclassified ... | reverse complement strand
GCCGGCAAAGTCGTGGTCTGCGACAGCCGCTCGATTTTCGAGATGACGCCGCCGTCCGACGAATGGGCGACGGAAGTCCTGGGTTTCAGCTGGCTGCGCCATCTGCGCGCCGCCGAATCCGGCATCGCCCGCGCCAACGCGCGCGCGCTGGTCGACGACTGGCTTTCAAATCCGAACTACAGACGTCCCTTGGCCCGCCGTGCCGACGTGCTGGCACGCCGCGTCATCTCGCTATTGTCGCAGGCCCCGCTGGTGCTCGGCGATACCGACGGCAAGTTCTACCGGCGCTATCTGCGCGGGCTGTCCCGCGAAATCCGTTACCTGCGTTCCGCCCTGATCGACATCGCCGACGGCGTGCCGCGACTCCAGGTGCTGATCGCGCTTTGCTACGCCTCGCTTTGTCTCGCCAACCAGGCACATCATATCCGCACCGCCGCGCGCAGGCTTTCGGAGGAGTTGCAACGCCAGATTCTGCCCGATGGCGGCCATATCTCGCGCAACCCCGGCGCGCTGATCGAGCTTCTGACCGACCTGTTGCCGCTGCGTCAGACCTTCGCCGCCCGCAATATCGCGCCACCGCCGGCCTTGCTGAACGCCATCGACCGCATGATGCCGATGTTGCGCTTCTTCCGGCATGGCGACGGCAACTTCGCGCTGTTCAATGGCATGAGCGGAACATCTTCCGACGTGCTCGCAACCCTGCTTGCCTATGACGACACCCACGGCACGCCGATGGCCAACATGCCGCATTCCGGCTTTCAACGGCTTGATGCCGGCAATACCGCGGTCATCATCGACGCCGGCCCGTCGCCGCCGCCGAGCGTCAGCCACGACGCCCATGCCGGCTGCCTCTCGTTTGAACTATCTTCGGGAACCAGCCGGATCGTCATCAACTGCGGCATGCCGTCAACCGGTCGCGACAATTGGCGCAGCTTTGCCCGCGGCACGTCTGCGCATTCGACGCTGACCTATCACGACACCTCGTCCTGCCAGTTCGTGGAATTTTCCGCGATGAAGCGGCTTCTGCAAGGTGCACCCATTGTCAGCGGGCCGACCGCGGTCGAAAGCTACCGCGAAGCCGTTGCCAACGGCATGCTGCTGACGACCTCGCATGACGGTTATCTCGACCGGTTCGGCGTGACCCATCGCCGGGTGCTGATGCTTTCACCTGATGGAACGCGGCTTGACGGCGAAGACACCGTCGCGCTGGCGCCCGACGGACGGAGCAAGGGCCGCGAGACCGACTATGTGCTGCGGTTTCACCTGCACCCTGCGGTGAAGGCGAGCCGCCTCAGTGACGCCAGAGGCGTCATGCTGGTCTTGCCCAACCGCGACGTCTGGACCTTCGAGGCGCTCGACGACAAGGTCGAGCTTGAGGACAGCGTGTTCCTGGCCGGCAATGATGGCCCGCGCCGCACCTCCCAGATTGTGATCCGCCAGGATTCGCACCACGCGCCCTCGGTCCGCTGGAGTTTTGTGCGCTCGACGTCTTCGCCGGCGGCGACGGGCGCACGGCGCAACGCCCGCCACGAGCCGGAACTGCCGCTGTAATTAATAAAATGCAACACAACGGATAGAGCGAACCTCGCCGTTGTGAACATCGGCAAAAACTGCTACCCACCCGTTGCTCGCGCGACTGGCGACTTTGGATGGAGCACCATCGGGAAGCGCGAGAGTAACAGCCGCGCGCCTGGGCAAAAGCACCCCTTGAAGAGAGGACCTTGCCCATGACCGATCAACTCCGCCACGTTACCCGCGCCCTGTTGTCCGTTTCCGACAAAACAGGGTTGCTCGAATTTGCCCGTGCATTGGCCCTCCATGGCGTCGAACTGGTTTCGACCGGCGGCACCGCGAAGGCGATCGCCGAAGCCGGGTTGCGGGTGAAGGACGTTTCAGAGCTCACCGGCTTTCCCGAAATGATGGATGGGAGGGTCAAAACCCTGCATCCGAAGGTGCATGGCGGATTGCTCGCCATCCGCGACAAAGCCGATCACACCAGCGCGATGAAGACGCACGGCATCGCACAGATCGATCTGTTGGTCGTCAATCTCTATCCTTTCGAGGCCACCGTCGACAAAGGCGCCGATTTCGAAACCTGTATCGAGAATATCGATATTGGCGGGCCTGCGATGATCCGCGCCGCCGCCAAGAACCATAACGACGTCGCCGTGGTTGTCGACGTCAGCGACTACCAGGCGGTTCTCGATGAACTCAAGGCCAATCAGGGTGCGACCACGCTGTGGCTGCGGCGGCGTCTGGCCGCCACGGCCTATGCCCGCACCGCGGCCTATGATGCGGCGATCTCGAACTGGTTCGCACGCGAGCTTGAGACCGAGGCGCCGGAATTCCGCGCCTTTGGCGGGCGCCTGATTCAGTCGCTGCGTTACGGCGAAAATCCGCATCAGACGGCGGCGTTCTATCGCACGCCGGACAGGCGCCCGGGCGTCGCGACTGCGCGGCAGATTCAAGGCAAGGAGCTGTCCTACAACAACATCAACGATACCGACGCGGCGTATGAATGCATCGCCGAGTTCGATGCCGCGCGAACAGCGGCCTGCGTCATCGTCAAACACGCCAATCCCTGCGGCGTCGCCGAAGGCGACGATCTCCTCGGCGCCTATCGCAAGGCGCTGGCCTGCGATTCGACGTCTGCTTTCGGTGGAATCGTCGCGCTCAACCGAACGCTGGATGCCGAAGCTGCGCGCGCGATCACCGACATTTTCACCGAAGTGATCATCGCGCCCGACGCCACCGATGAGGCCATGGCGATCGTCGCCGCCAAGAAGAACCTGCGGCTGCTCTTGGCCGGAGCGTTGCCGGACCCGCGCGCGGTCGGTCTGACCGCAAAGACCGTGGCGGGAGGCTTACTCGTGCAAAGCCGCGACAATGCCGTGGTCGACGACATGAAGCTGATGGTCGCGACCAAGCGCGCCCCGACCCAGACCGAGATGCGTGATCTGATGTTCGCCTTCCGCGTCGCCAAGCATGTCAAATCGAACACCATCATCTACGCAAAGGACCTCGCCACCGTCGGCATCGGCGCGGGCCAGATGAGCCGGGTGGATTCGGCACGGATCGCCGCGCGCAAGGCGCTGGATGCGGCTACTGAATTGAAACTGCCGCAGCCGCTCACCAAGGGCTCCGTCGTCGCCTCCGACGCGTTCTTCCCGTTCGCCGACGGCATGCTCGCCTGCATTGAGGCCGGCGCCACCGCGGTGGTCCAACCCGGCGGATCGGTGCGCGACAACGAAGTGATCGAGGCTGCCGACGCCCATGGCATCGCCATGGTGTTTACCGGCGTGCGCCATTTCCGGCACTGAGCCCTCGCCCGAGGGGCGCGTGATTATTCCCTGACGCGCGCCAATAGGGCGAGCCCGGCGACGAAGAACAACACCAGCGTCGCCATGCCGGCCTTTTGGCTTTCGGTCACCGCCGTCACGATGCCGATCAGCAAGGGCCCGACAAACGAGGTTACCTTTCCGGTCAAGGCGAACAGGCCGAAATATTGCGCGATGCGGTCTTTTGGCGCGAGCTGAACCAGGAGCGTTCGGGAGGCTGCTTGCAGCGGGCCGCCGACCGCCCCGATCAGACATCCAAGCAGGAGGTAAGCGCGCTCGGCGGGAGCCGCGAACAGACCGCCGCCCGGCGCCGGCGGCGTGACCGCGACAAATAGTACAGAATTCTTGTCGACCAGCAGAATCGCGACGATGGCGAACAGCAAAATCATCATGGCGCCGGCGATCACGCGCTTTGGCCCAAGCGCATCGTCGAGCTTGCCGCCGACCCAGGCACCGAAAGTGCCGGCGACAGCGAGGATGATGCCGAAGGTGCCGATCTGGATGGTGCTCCAGCCAAAGGTGCCGGCCGCGTAGATCCCGCCGAACGCAAACAGCGACACCAATCCGTCCGAATAGATCATGTTGGCGAGCAGGAAGGCGGCCATCGATTTCCGCTCCGGCAATTCGCGCAACGTCTGTTTCAGTTCGGTCAATCCCTCATGCAAGGCTTCGCCGAGCCGCCGCTTCGCCGGATAGTCCGGCGTCAGCAGGAACATCGGCAGCGCAAAGATCAAGAACCAAACGGCAGTCAACGGCCCCACGATGCGATCGCCCTGATGCGTCACAGGGTCGAGCCCGAACAGCGGTATGAAGCCGAGCAAGGTGCGGCCGGTCTCGGGATTCGCGGCAAGAAAGCCGAGAACAAGGATCAGGCTGAGAATGCCGCCGACATAACCGGTGGCCCATCCGCTGCCGGACAGGCGCCCGATCTTCTCGGGCGGCACCAGCGTCGGCATCATCGAATTGTTGAATACGATGGAGAATTCGGCACCGATGGTTGCGACCGCGTAGGCCAGAAGCAAGCCTGGGATCACTTCGACATTGCCGGGACTTCCAAACCACATCAGCGAGGCACCGACGACCAGAAGCGCACCGAACGCCGCGATCCATGGCTTGCGGCGGCCACTGGCATCTGCAATGGCGCCGAGCACCGGCGAGAGCAAGGCGATGATCAATCCGGCCGCGGCGGTCGCAAAGCCCCACAACGACTGGCCGCTGGCAGGATCGGCCGCCACATGGGTCGCAAAGTAAGGCGAGAACACGAAGGTGGTAATCAGCGTGAAAAACGGCTCGGTCGCCCAGGCAAACAACATCCAGCCTGTCACTGCGGAGGGTGGAGGATACTGATGTCCCCGATCGGTCGTGTCTGTGCCCAAAGCCATCGCCACCATGTCTTGAATATCCCCGCTGACGCCGTACTCCGCAAGCTTGGCGGACGAGCGGCGCACGATGATGCGAATATCGGAATTGGCACAACGGCAGACCTTTTTGTCGCCATCGGCAAAGGCCATATAGCATGCGTGGCAAGGCGGGACCTTGGCGTCGACGGAGAAAGTTTGATGAGACCGTTCAAGACGACGTGGCGGGAAATCGTTACCGCGAGCCTGCTTGTTCTCTCGTTAGGGAGCTTCGCTGCCGCGCAGGAGCCGCGCCGCGGTTTCTATACGCCTCTCACTCCCGATGCCGTGCATTCCATTCCCGCCGAACACGGCATGGTGGTGGCGCAGGAAAAGGTCGCCGCCCGAATCGGCACCGACATCCTGAGACGCGGCGGCAACGCAATCGATGCAGCAGTCGCCACCGGCTTTGCCATGGCGGTGACCTATCCGCGCGCCGGCAACATCGGCGGCGGCGGTTTCATGGTCATCCATTCGGTGGACCGGCATGAGGATGTCGCGATCGATTATCGCGAGACTGCGCCGGCCGCGACCACGCCGACTATTTTTCTGGGGGCGGACGGCAAGCCCGACAACGCCAGGTCGCGCGATTCCGCACTCGGCATCGGCATTCCCGGCACGCCAGCGGGACTTGCGCTGGCGCTCGAGAAATATGGCTCCGGAAAATTCACGCTTGCCGAGTTGATCCAACCGGCGATCGATCTCGCGCGCAACGGCGTCGTGATTGCCGACGACGGCGCCGATACGCTGCCCGAATGGCACCGGCGGCTGGTGCGCTGGCCTTCAGCAGCGAAGGTCTTTTCGCGCCCCGACGGCACACCGTTGCGCGAGGGAGACACCCTGGTTCAGACCGACTTGGCGGACACGCTATCGGCCGTCGCCGCGCAGGGACCGCGCGGCTTCTACGAAGGACCGATCGCCGAGAAGCTTGCGAAAGCCATCGGCGATGCCGGCGGCATCATGACCACGGATGATCTCAAGGCGTATCAGCCGGTGATCCGCCCACCCGTGCGCGGCAGCTATCGCGGCTACGACATCGTTTCGATGCCGCTGCCTTCTTCCGGCGGGATCGGACTGGTGGAGACGCTCAATATCCTCGAAGGCTTCCCGCTTGCCGACATGAAACAAGGCTCGGCAGCTTCGCTACATGTTCTGATCGAGGCGATGAAGCGCGCTTACGCCGACCGCGCGCACTACCTCGGCGATCCGGCTTTCGTTAGCGCGCCGGTCGCGACCCTTATCACCAAGGATTACGCTACAAAGCAGCGCGCGGGCATCGATCTTGATCACGCGACGCCATGGGTCGACGCTGTCACGGCCGCGCCGCTGCGCGAAGGCAGCAACACCACGCATTTTTCTGTCGTCGACAGTTTCGGCAATGCCGTCAGCAACACCTACACGCTGAATTTCAGCTACGGCGTCGGCCTCGTCGCCGAGGGCACCGGCGTCCTGCTCAACAACGAACTGGACGATTTCACCGCAGCTCCAGGCGCCGCCAATGCCTATGGTCTTGTTGGGTTCGATGCCAATTTGCCGGGCCCCGGCAAACGGCCGCTGTCATCGATGTCGCCGACCATCGTGCTGAAGGACGGCAAGCCGGTGCTGGTGACGGGTTCGCCTGGCGGCAGCCGCATCATCTCCACCGTGCTGCAGGTGATCGTGAACGTGCTCGACTACCACATGGACGTTGCTGCTGCGGTCGCCGCGCCGCGGCTGCACCATCAATGGCTTCCCGACGAGGTGCGGATCGAGCGCGGCTTCGCCGAGGAGACGCTGGAGGCTCTCAAGGCCAAAGGACACCGCATCGTCGAGCCGATGGGACAGACCTCGGCGAATTCGATCGCGGTGACGCCGAACGGACTACTCGGCGCGCCCGACCCACGCACCCGCGGCGCGGAAGCAGCCGGAGAATAGGATATCCGTGGCGGTTAGCGCCCGACCGTGTAAGGCCCGCCTTTTTCCAGCGCGCGCTGATAGGTGGGCCGCGTATAAATGCGATCCAGAAACGCCATCGCCTTGGGATGGCCCTGGTCGAGACCGCCGCGCGCCGCAGCCGCCTCGAGCGGAAAGCTCATCTGGATATCGGCGACGGTGAAGGCATCGCCCGCGAACCACTCCGTCTTGGATAGTTCGCTCTCCCAGAACGCCATATGCAGCTTGAGTTGCGGATTGACGAATGTCGTCATCGCCTGATTGGAAACCTTGCGCACCAACGGGCGCAGCAACGCCGGCGCGCGCTTTGGCATCAGCGTGAACAGCAGTTTGAGCAAGAGCGGCGGCATCGCCGAGCCTTCGGCGTAGTGCAGCCAATAGGTGTAGCGCAGACGTTCCGGTGTGTTGGGCGGCGGGATCAGGCGGCCGTTGCCGTAGGTCTCGACGAGATATTCGGCGATCGCGCCGGATTCTGCGATCGTCTTGCCGTTGTCGGTGATGACGGGCGATTTTCCGAGCGGATGGATGGCCCGCAGCTCGGCTGGCGCGCGCATATCCGGCTGGCGCTGATAGCGCACGATCTCATAGGCGACGCCCAGTTCTTCCAAGAGCCACAGCACACGCTGGGAACGGGAATTGTTGAGGTGATGAACTGTCAGCATCGCGCGTTTCCCCGTCTGATGTGCTTGATCTTTGTCATTCCGTAGCAGCGGAGGACTGAATTGGCGATTGAGGTTTCAGATTTACACCCGGATGATATTGACTCTCTTATTTACCCGGGTGTAAATGGCGCGATGAAATCCGGATTGCGCCCATGACCTCTGCAAAATGCTTCACTGCCTTCGTTGGCCACCGGCGGTTGGCCTCCGGGCCGCTGGCCGAGGTCGCGATGGCGATCAAAAAAACAACGAAGCCGACGGGCACCGAGCCGACCCTGATCTTCGACGATACCAGCGGCCGCTCGATCGACGTCGATCTGCGCGGAACGGACAAGGAGATCCTCGCGCGCCTTCCACCTTCGGCCCCCGATCCAGAAACGGTGACGGCCGAACCGCCGGCATCGGAGCCGCGCGGCCGGGGCCGGCCCCGGCTCGGTGTCGTCGCCCGCGAAGTGACGCTATTGCCGCGGCACTGGGATTGGCTGGCCGGCCAATCCGGCGGGGCGTCGGTTATTTTACGAAAACTCGTCGAGGAGGCGCGCCGCACCGGCGGCGATCGCGATCGTCAGCGTGCCGCGAGGGATGCGGCCTATCATTTCATGTCGGCGATGGCCGGAAATTTCAAAGGTTTCGAGGAAGCTTCCCGCGCTTTGTTCGCGGACGACCGGCGGCGGTTTGGCGAATTGATCGCTGCCTGGCCCGAAGACGTCCGCGACCACATTATCGGGCTCGCCTTCCGGGATCGCGACGATCCGCCCGAGGCGTGACCGGCCGATTTTACGGCCGATCAAAATATGACGACCATCATCGAACCCGGTGGACGCAACGCTGCCGTTGCGCCACAATGGCGGGATAAAGAAAACTGCCAGGGAGGCCGTCATGAGCGTTACTGCCCCGCAATTCATGTTCGATTTCGGCAGTCCCAACGCCTTCCTGAGCCATGAGGCCATCCCGGAGATCGAAAAGCGGATCGGGACCCAATTCGAATATGTGCCGGTCCTGCTTGGCGGCATCTTCAAGGCCACCAACAACAGGTCGCCGGCCGAGACATTGGCCGGCATCAAGAACAAGCGCGAATTCCAGGCGATCGAAACCGATCGCTTCGTGAAGCGCTTCCGGGTCAAGCCCTACACCTGGAATCCGTTCTTTCCCGTCAACACCCTCAATCTGATGCGGGCCGCGGTCGCGGCCCAGATGGAGGGCGTGCTCGAAAAATACGTCGACGCCGCCTTTCATCACATGTGGGTCGAGCCAAAGAAAATGGACGACCCCGAGATTGCACTGGCGGCGCTGACGGCGTCCGGACTCGACGCCAAACGGCTGTTCGCGCGCGCCGGCGAGGCCGACGTCAAGGCCAAGCTGATCGAGAACACCCAAAACGCGGTCGAGCGCGGCGCCTTCGGTTCGCCGACATTCTTCGTCGGCAACGAGATCTTCTTCGGCAAGGAGCAACTGCGCGACGTCGAGGAGATGGTGTTGGGGAAGTGACGTCGCAATTGCGAGCACAGCGAAGCGATTGGGGCGTCATTCCGGACGACGCCAACGGGTCGCGCGAATGCGCGCTCCGTTGGCGGCGATCCGGAATCTCGAGATTCCCCGATGCACAATTACGCATCTGAGGTCTGGTGCCAGCGCACCATCCCGGAATGACTTAACGGAGATTGTCCAATGCAAAAACGCAATGCCACAGCGGCCGTGATCGGCGCCGGCGATTATATCGGCGCCGAGATCGCCAAGAAATTTGCCGCCGAGGGTTTTACCGTCTTCGCTGGCCGGCGTGACGGCGCCAAGCTCGCGCCGCTGGTCAGCGATATCGAGGCCGCGGGCGGATCGATCGTGGCACGCGCCCTCGACGCCCGGAAGGAAGATGAGGTCGCCGCATTCCTGGACGATGCCGACAGGCACGCCCCGCTTGAAGTCAGCATTTTCAACGTCGGCGCCAACGTCAACTTCCCGATTCTCGAGACCACCGATCGTGTGTTCCGCAAGGTGTGGGAAATGGCCTGCTGGGCTGGCTTTCTCGCTGGCCGCGAGTCGGCGCGGCTGATGCTGCCGCACGGCCAGGGCAACATCTTCTTTACCGGCGCCACGGCATCGCTGCGCGGCGGCAGCGGCTTTGCGGCCTTCGCCAGCGCCAAGTTCGGACTTCGGGCCGTGGCGCAGTCAATGGCGCGAGAACTCGGGCCCAAAAACATCCATGTCGCCCATCTGATCATCGATTCCGGCGTCGACACTGCCTGGGTGCGTGAGCGGCGCGAGCAACTCTGGGGCAAGGAAGCGCTCGACAATCCGGATTTGTTGATGCCCCCCGCGTCCGTCGCCGCGTCCTACTGGCAGCTTTACCAACAGCCGCGCAGCGCCTGGACTTTCGAACTGGAAATACGCCCGTTCGGCGAAAAGTGGTAAGGAAACGAATAGTGAGTAGCGAATAGAAAGCCGGAATATATTATTCGCTACTCTCTATTCGCCATTCAAGATTTCACAACAATAAAAAGGATTCTACCCAATGCGCATCCTGGTGGTCGGAGCCGGCGCGATCGGCGGATATTTCGGCGGCAGAATGCTGCAAGCCGGCCGCGACGTGACGTTCCTGGTCCGGCCGCGACGTGCGGCTGAGCTTGCGTCCGCTGGCCTCGTTATCAAGAGTCCGAACGGCGACGTGACGCTGACGGCGCCGCCGAACGTGCAGGCGGACACGCTCGACAAAACCTTCGACCTCGTGCTGCTGAGCTGCAAGGCGTTCGACCTGGAAGACGCGATCAAGTCATTTGCGCCTGCGGTCGGGCCGAATACCGCCATTCTTCCACTGCTCAACGGCATGCATCACCTCGACGTGCTCGACCAGCGCTTCGGCGCGAATGCGGTACTGGGAGGATTGTGCGCGATCGCCGTCACGCTCAACGAACACCGCGAGATCGTTCAGCTCGCACCGATGCAGTCGCTCGGCTTCGGTGAACGCGACGGCAAGCTCTCAGACCGCGTGCAGGCCATTGCAGATGTCATGGGAAGCGGAAAATTTGGCGCAGCCGCCAGCACGCAGGTGATCCAGGACATGTGGGAGAAGTGGGTTTTCCTCGCCTCCCTCGCGGCATCGACCTGCGCGATGCGCGCGCCGGTCGGCAATATTCTGGCAGCGCCCGGCGGCAAGGATTTCATTCTCGGCATCCTCGATGAATGCAGCGCGGTCGCTTCCGCCGAAGGACATACACCTACCGGTCCATTCTTCGAGCGCGCACGCGGCATGCTGACCGCGGAAGGCTCGCAGCTCACGGCGTCGATGTTCCGGGACATCAAGACAGGCGCCGAGGTGGAGGCCGATCACGTTATCGGCGACCTGATCGCGCGCGGCGACGCTGCGAAAGTGCCGGTGCCGAAGCTGCGGATCGCCTACACGCATCTGAAGGCCTATCAGAGCCAACGCGGGTGAGGTCCCTCATGGTGAGGAGGCGCGTGCCCGAGCAGGCCGAGTGTAAGTGAGGCCGTCAGCGAATGGCACAAAACAGTAACACGCCGTCGCTGGACGATGCTTCGCATCGCCAGGAGAACCATGAGGCC
>Ga0070733_10003425_pt1 | contig 10883 bp, 10 predicted proteins | sample Coa_R1_9_FD_66450 | JGI IMG/M metagenome (GOLD analysis project Ga0070733, IMG submission 66450) | Surface soil microbial communities from Centralia Pennsylvania, which are recovering from an underground coalmine fire - Coalmine... | ecosystem: Environmental > Terrestrial > Soil > Unclassified ... | reverse complement strand
TCGCCCGATTGTCACCGAAGGAACATAAATAGCTGTGTTATCCTGCTGTTGCAGAGAAGGCAGTCAGAGCAGGCAGGAAGTCCCACTCGGCCCCCCGCCGCAAACTTCAGGCCGGACGGTAGTGCAAGATCTTGATTGCTTCCCTTTTGCGTTCTCTAGGGTCTAACCCGGCGAATGGATTTGATTAACGCCGCTCCACAATTTTTTCCCGCAAGCCAGGAACAAATGGCGCGTTCGTGGCGTAGAAGAGAGTGGGAGCCGATCTGAATCGGGAGCAGGAGGACGACCGTGGCTAACGGCAATGGCAATGGCAATGGCAAAAAGAAAAAGCGCAAACGGCTGCTCTATGTCAGCGGATCGCTGGTGGCCCTCGTCCTGATCGTGCTCGCGGTCACCGCCGCCACCCATGGCGGCACCAAGATTGACCCCACCAAGCTGGCCAAAGTGGAGCGCGGAGACCTGGCCAAGAGCGTGGTTGCCACCGGCAAAGTCGAGCCCATCACCAAGGTGGAAATCAAATCCAAAGCCAGCGGCATCGTCAAAAAATTGCTGGTGGATGCCGGCGACCGGGTCAAAAAAGGCCAGGTTCTGTGCGAACTGGACCGCGAGGAAATCCAGGCGCAGGTCAGCTCCGCCCGGGCGCAACTACTGGCTTCGGAAGCCGCTGAGCGCGGCGCCGTAGCCGACCTGGCCCGCGCCAAGGTGGACGCCGAAGGCCCCGATGTCCCTCTTCTGAAACGAGCTTACGACCGCGCTTTGCGGATGGCGAAAGAGGGCGTGGTCTCCCAATCCTCTCTGGATGACGCGCAAAAGAACTACGAACTGGCTCTCAACAAGCAGAACGTATCCAAGGCCCAGGTCCTGGTGCTGAGTGCCAAAGAAAAACAGGCCGGCGCCCAGGTGGAGCAGGACAAGGCGAACCTGGCCCAGTTGGAGGAGCAGCTCAGCTATACCACCATCACCTCGCCGATTGACGGCGTGGTGCTCTCGCGCGACGTGGAAATGGGCGACGCTGTCAGCTCCATCCTGGTGCTGGGCTCCTCCGCCACCCTCATCATGACCCTGGGCGATACCAGCCAGGTTTACGTCAAGGGCAAGGTGGACGAGAGCGACATCGGCAAGGTTTACCTGGGCCAGCCCGCCCGCATCAAGGTGGAATCCTTCAAGGACAAAACTTTCCACGGCCAGGTGACCAAAATCGCGCCCATGGGAGTGGAGAAGGACAACGTCACCACCTTTGAGGTCCGCGTTTCGATCAACAACCCCGGCGGCGAGCTTAAAGCCAACATGACGGCTAACGCCGAAGTCATCCTGGAAGAGCACAAGAGTGTGCTGCAAATCCCGGAAGGCGCCCTGATCTACGACAAAGACAAGAAGTCCTATGTGCAGGTGCCTGATCCCAGCGCCAAGGACGGCATGCGCAAAGTGGCGGTCAACGTAGGCATCTCCAACGGCGCCAAAACCGAAGTGTTGAAAGGCCTGAAGGAAGGCGAGCAGGTGGTGCTGCAGTGAGAGCAGCTACTAGCTTCCAGCTAATCAGCTTCTAGCTTCGACTAGTTGCGACTTTCAGCTGAAAAGGGCAGGCAGACGTAGTTCTTAAGCTGGACAAGCTAGGAGCTAGTAGCTAGAAGCTGCTTTTCCATGAATCTCCTCGAGTTAATGCGGCAGACGTTTTCCACCTTCCGCGCTCATAAGATGCGCACCTTTCTCACCATGTTTGGGATCATTTGGGGAATCTCCTCGGTCATCATTCTGGTCGGCCTGGGGCAGGGTTTCAGCAAAGACCAGCACAAGCGCATGGAAAGCCTGGGCAAAGACCTGGTAATCATGTGGGGCGGGCGCACCAGCGCGCAGGCGGGCGGCCTGGCCGCGGGCCGCGAGATCCCGCTCAACGTCAGCGATGCCGAGTTGATCAAAAAGCAGTGCTATCTGGTGAAGGCGGTCAGCCCTGAGTTGCGCCGTGAAGTCCCGGAAGTCAGCGCTTTCAACCAGGCCAACCGCTCAGTGGTGGGTATGTGGCCCGAATATCAGGATTTCCGCTCGCTGAAAGTTTCTGAGGGCCGCCTGATCACCCAGCCAGACGAAGAGCAGGGCGCGCGGGTTGTGGTGCTGGGTGACGCCGCGCGCAAGCAGCTCTTCAACGGGCAGCCCGCCGTCGGCGCCACCATTTCCATCCTGGGCTGGCCCTACACCGTGGTGGGCGTGCTGGAAAAGAAGAAGCAGAACTCCAACTATAGCGGCCCGGACAACGACAATCTCTACGCCCCTTTTTCCGCGGTGGCCCGCGACATGCCTCCGCCGGAGAACGACCAGGGGCAGAAGCGCACCGTACAGCGGGGCTGGGTCAACGACCTCGTTTTTGAAGTGGCCAACGCCGATGAGCACGAGGAAGCCGTCCTGCAGGTGCGGCGCGCCCTCGGCCGCGTCCACCATTTCGAAGCCGACGACAAGGACGCGCTCTTTATCTGGGACACCATGGAAGGCGCCAAGCTGGTGAGCCGCATTTTTGACGTCATCACCATCTTCTTCGCCTGCGTCGCCATCATGACCTTGTGCCTGGGTGGCATCGGGGTAATGAACATCATGCTGGTTTCGGTGAGCGAACGCACCCGGGAAATCGGCATGCGCAAGGCGATTGGCGCTACCAAGGCGGATATCCTACGGCAGTTTTTTGTCGAATCCGCCCTTTTGACCGTATTCAGCGGCGCCATCGGCCTCACCGTGGGCATCGGATTGTGCGTAGCCATGGGCCAGATTCCCTTGCCCGAGATCGTTCCTCATCCCATCATTTCCTCGCTCTCGGTGGTGGCCTCTGTGCTCACCCTGGCCCTGATTACGGTGACCGCCGGGGTGTACCCCGCCCAGCGCGCCGCGGCCATGGAACCCATCGAGTCCCTGCGTTATGAATAAAATCCTGCTCGCCTCTGGCCTCTTCGCACGTCTTTTCAGCGGAGGAACGTGATGCCCAACCGCAAAAGCACACCCGCCCTTCTGGCCCTTGCCCTGGCTGCCCTGTTCTGCATTTTGGCAACACCCGCAAAGGCCTCAGCCCGTGGCTCGTTTCAACGCACCTTGACCGTGACCGGCCCCGTGGACATGGATCTCAGCACCGGCTCCGGCAACATTGATGTGCGCAGCGGGCCGGTCGGCTCGGTGCAGATCACCGGCCGCATCAAGGTCGGCGGCTGGAGCGACAATGCCGAGGAAAAGGTCCGCCGGCTGGAGCAGAATCCGCCCATCGAGCAGAACGGCAACAGCATTCGCATCGGCCACATCAGCGATCCGGAACTGCGGCACAATATTTCCATTGACTACCAGATCGTGGTTCCCCAGGCCACCAGCCTTATCTCCCACACCGGCTCCGGCGACGAGAAAATTGACGGCATCAAGGGTCCCCTGGAAGCGCGTTCCGGTTCCGGAGACATGCACATTTCCAATATCGGCAGCCGGGTGGAAGCGCATACCGGTTCCGGCGACCTGCAGATGAATGCGCTTAACGGCGATGTGCGCGCCCGTACCGGCAGCGGCAATATTCAGGCCGACGCGGTGGCCGGCGCTTTTGACGCCGAAACCGGCAGCGGCGACATTGGCCTGCGGCAGACCGCTTCCGGAGAAGTTCGCGTCCGCACCGGCTCCGGCGGAGTTGACCTGCACGGCGTGCGCGGTATGGTAAATGCCGATACCGGCAGCGGCGATGTGACCATCGAAGGCACCCCCGGCGGCGAATGGAAACTGAGCGCCGGGTCCGGCACCATCAAGTTGCAACTCCCCAGCCAGGCCGCCTTTGACCTCGATGCCTCCACCAGCTCAGGCAGCATTTCCCTCAACCATGCGGTGACTGTTTCCGGCAATATTTCCCGCCACTCCATACACGGCAAGGCAGGCGCGGGCGGCAGCCCGGTCGAGATTCGCACCGGCTCGGGTGATATTGAGATTGATTAAGTTTCAAGTTTCGAGTTTCAGGTTTCCGTGCGGGTGATTTTGAAACTCGAAACTGGAAACTTGAAACCGTAGCCTCGCCACTTCCGTATCTAAACCTAGGGGGAAGCCACCTCCATGATGCTGAAAGAACTCATCCTGCAAGGCTGGCAAGCGCTGATGCGCAACCGCATGCGCTCCATCCTGACCATGATGGGCATCACCTGGGGTCTGGTCTCAGTGGTCATCCTGCTGGCTTACGGACAAGGTTTGGGCGGGGGCGTGCTGGCCGCGTTTTCCTCCATGGGAAACAACGTCATCGTTCTCTGGCCGGGACAAACCAGCATGCAGGCCGGCGGGCAGCGCGCGGGCAAGAAGATCAAGTACGAATACGCCGACATCGAGGCCATTCGCGCCGAGGTTCCCCTGGTGCGGGCGGTAAGCGCCGAATCCACCGACCAATTGCCCTACAAGGTGGGCACGCGCGTGGTCTCCATTCAGACTCGCGGCGTGGAGCTGCCCTATGGCCAGATGCGCCGGCTGGAGCTGGCTGACGGCCGTTATTTCGACGCCTCCGACTTCGCCGAGCACCGCCGCGTCGTCATTCTCGGTTACGACGCTTCCAAGAAGATTTTTCAGGGCGCTCCCACCGTGGGCCAATCCGTTGAAATTGGCGGGCAGATGTTCGACGTTATCGGCGTGATGAAGCAGAAGATTCAGGATTCCATGTATGAGGGTCCAGATAATCAGGATGGCTTCATCCCCTTTAACTGCTACCGGGACCTGAAGAGCCAGCGCGATCCGGACATGATCGTCTTCCAGCCGCTGGACCCCACCCTCGACGGCAAGACTCTGGCTGCCGTGCGCGCGGTAATTGCCCGTCGCCATCACTTCAATCCCAAGGACGACAAGGCCACCCCGGAGTGGAACACCATCGAGACCAAAGGCATGATCCGCGCCTTCAGCCTGGGTTTGCAGGTGATATTGGGCATAATCGGCGCTTTCACCCTGGGTGTGGGCGGGGTGGGGGTGATGAACATCATGCTGGTTTCAGTGACCGAGCGAACCAGGGAGATAGGACTGCGTAAGGCCTTGGGCGCCAGACAGTTGCATATTCTTACTCAATTTTTACTGGAAGCCCTGGTCTTGACCTTTATGGGAGGCTTGGCGGGGATTCTGCTCTCCCTGGCGCTGACCCACGCCATCCCGCCCCTGCCCCTCTACAGCGCGCTGTACAAGACGGCCAACCACGAAGGCGATGTCTTCCTGCACATGTCCACCAGCGTGGTGACTGTTTCCTTCATCATTCTTTCCCTGGTGGGCATGGTCTCCGGCTTCTGGCCGGCATGGAAGGCCGCCCGACTCAGCCCTATCGAGGCCCTGCGCTACGACTAAGCCGGGAGATTTGTAATTTGGCAATTTGTAATTTGTAATTGGTACCGCGGCGGCCGAAAATTGCCCGTTACAAATTACTCGATTACAAATCTGTATCCCACATGCACGATATCCTCAATCTCATCACGCACCACGGCTACGCGGTGGTGGCCTTGGCGGTCTTCCTGGAGGCTGTGGGCATTCCCGTGCCCGCCGCCCTGGCCCTGTTCGCCGCAGGCGTTGTGGGCGCGATGCATAAGCTCAGCCTTTCCGTGGCGCTCCCCGCCGCCATTGTCGCCATGATGCTGGGCGATATCCTGCTCTTCTGGCTGGGCCGCCGCACCGGATGGAGGTTGCTGGGATACTTATGCCGCATCAGCGCCAATCCCGAAAGCTGCATCCTGCGCTCCGCCGAGTCGTTTTATAAGCGCGGACGCGTGACTCTTGTTATCGCCAAATTCCTGCCCGGCATCAACACCATGGCCGCTCCCCTGGCCGGCAGTATGAAAATGAAAGCCGGCCAGTTCTTGCGTTTCGATCTGCTGGGCGCGAGCTTGTACGTGCTGAGTTATGGCCTCGCGGGATTTGTTTTCAGCAGCTTCGCGGAAGCCATCGCGCGGCAGTTGCACCTGGTGGGGCTGGGCGCCGAATACATTGTGCTCGCGGCCGCCATTGGCTACGTCGCCTACTACGCCTGGCGTTACTGGAAGCAGCGCGCCTATCAGATCGTGCCCCGCGTGCCGGTGGAAGAAGTGGCCCGCCAGTTGGCCGAAAATCCTGAGCGCATCCTGCTGGTGGATGTACGCAGCCATGGCTACTACGATCCCGGCACCATGCGCATTCGGGGTTCCATCCGCTTCGAGCCCAACAAGCTCAAGGAGTCGCTGCACGAACTGCCCACGGATAAGGATATTTATCTCTATTGCACATGAGTGCGGGAGGCGACCAGCGCCCGGGTGGCGCACTGGATGAGAGAGCAGGGCCTGCGCGCTTATGTCATCATTGGCGGCCTGCGCGCCTGGACTCGGGCCGGCTATGCCGTGGAAAACGTGCCCGCTGACGACCTGGTTTTGCTGCCCAAATTCAGCTAACCCTCCGTAACTTGACTCTCTCGCCGGGGCGGGTTAAGTTCCGTCTTCACACCAAGATCAAGCTGGGGAGAGCTCGCGTGTCGCGCATCGTAACCTTCACCACCGATTTTGGGCTGCAGGACCACTACGTGGGCACCATGAAGGGCGTGGTGCTTAACATCAATCCCGAAGCCCAGCTGGTGGACATTTCCCACTCGGTTCAGCCCTTTGACGTCCTCGACGGCGCCCTCACTATTACCCAGTCCTACCGCTACTTCCCTTCCGAGACCATTCACCTGGTGGTGGTGGACCCGGGAGTGGGCACTGCTCGACGCCCCATCCTGGTCACCACCGAGAAACACATGTTCATCGCTCCCGATAACGGCGTGCTGTCGCTGGTGTATGAGCGCGAAAGCCGGCTCTCGGTGCGCCACATCACCGCCGAGCACTACTTCTTGCAGCCCATCAGCCCTACGTTCCATGGGCGGGATATTTTTGCGCGAGTAGCGGGCTATCTCAGCAAGGGCGTGGAGACGGCTAAATTCGGCGAGGAGATTACCGATTTTGTGCGCTTCGCCGCGCCCAAGCCCAAAGCAATCAACGAGCGCACGTTGCGGGGCGTGGTGTTGAAGGTAGATAAGTTTGGCAACATCGTGACCAACATTACGCCCCAGGACGCGCCCGCTCTCTTCCAGCCCGCGCCGCCGGCGTTCAAAATCATGCTGGGCACTCACGAAGTGAGTGACTTCAAAGCCGCGTATGCTCAGGGTGCCCCGGGGCAGGTTTTCGCCATTCTGGGCAGCATGGGCTACCTGGAAGTGGCCGCCAATCGCGCCTCCGCCGCCGACATTCTGGGAGCTAAAAAGGGCCTGGAAGTGGGGTTGATGTTCGAGGGAGCCGGAGCACCAACGCAACCAGCGTCGTGAAATGGGCCCACGACAGGGCCTGATTTGTAATTCGGCGGTTGGTAAGTGGTAATTTTGTGGCGCGGGCGCCCTCGAGCGCGATTCCCTGCTGGCGGGATTTCCAATCCGGCGATGTGTATTCTGTAATCCCGTCGGGCGGGTTTCGAAATTTATCAATTACAAATTACTCAATTACGAATTCTGTTTCCCTTCCGGCCGCGCGTAGCGTTCCATCTCCGTGGTCCACTCCAAAAAACGCCTTAGGTTGTGCCGTTCCCGCCACATGAATCCCCAGAACTCCAGGAAGCCGATCTGGTGCATTTTGACGCCGCTGTAAGTTTCCATGCGCCAGCGCAGGTAGGGGCTGCGCCACGGCGCCAGGCGATGGCCGCGGCTGGCCCGCCAGATGAATCGCAGCATGGAAGACATTGGTGGAGAGTATAGCCTTTGAGGAGGGCTGCGAAGCTGACCGCGTACCGGGTTAGTCAGCCAGAGAAGCCGGCTAGTCAGCCTTCACGGGCGGTTCCTGCGCGCCCGCCGGCGAGCTGTCCATGTTGCTCCACTGGTCGCCTTCCAGCCAACTGGCTTCGGTATCGGGCATGTAGAGCATGCCGTGTCCCTGGGCGCACACCAGTTCGGTAGCCGCCCAGCACTCCAGCAGGGTATAACCGGGGCAGCCGACATGGACAGACTGGCCCAGCCGCTGCAGGCATACGCGGCAGCGGCGGCGCTGGTCGTAAACCGCCCAGGACAGGGCGCCAATGGCCAGCACCAGGAATACCCACATGGAAACCAGGTTTGACATGGGCTCCACTGTACCGGTCAGGAACAGCGAGCCGTAGCGGGTCACTTCCAGCGCAATTACAAAGCAAAGCAGAAGAAGCGATACCGTCTTGACGCCGAAAAATCCCCACCAGCGCCATTTGCTTCCGCTGCCCGAGGAGCCCAGATTCCCGTGCGCCCCGGCCAGCCAGGCCACCAGCACCGAGCCCAACACCGCCAGAAAAAGAAAAAAGAGGTAGGAGTCCAAATCCTGCCGCTGCTGCTTCTGCAGCGAAACCACCTGCAGCTTGGTATTCACGAAGTGATAGCCGGCATCGTCGGTCACCCGCTGCAACTCACGGGTGGCCTGTTCCTCGCTGGCCGGTGAGGTGAAGCGCGCCACCGCTCCCATGCGGTCCACCAGGTTGGCGGCAGCCGGATCCGAGGGCTGCATCAGCGACCAGGCGGCGATTCCCGGCGAGGCGAAGGAAAACTGGCGCGGCAGGACTCCCAGCACCTTCATCTCGCGCCCGTCTACGTTCACCTGCATGCCGGCAAGGTGAGAGTCGCCCGCGAAATGCGTTTTCCAGGCGGCCCAGCTGAGCAGCACGCACTCTTTGCATTCCTGGGCGTCGGCGGGGCCAAAGGTGCGCCCCAGAGCGGCCGGTACCCCCAGCACCTGAAAGAAATTGGGCGCCACCTGCGCCGAAGCAATCGTGACTTCCCCGTTAGCGCCCGCCAGCGTCCCGCGCTGGAAAGAGTAAGCGGCAATGTCTTTTACCAAAGGGCTCCGCCTCCACGCCTGGGTCACGCGCAGCAACTGGTCGGAGCGGAACCACATGAAGCGCCCCGCGGGCCGCACCGCGAACAGGGTGCCGGGATCGGCGTAAGGCAGGCGCACCATGGAGCGCACGGTAGGCGCGAAACTGGTGAGCATAACCACGCCCAGCAGGGCTCCTCCAAGAACGCTCAAGCACAGGCCGGGGGAGCGCAGCACGGAATCCAGCCGGAGCAGGGTGCGCTCGCGGTCGAACCTCTGCCATAGCGCTTCGGGAAACGCCCTCCAGCAGGAGCGCAGCACTTCCAGTCGCGTCGCGGGGGTCAGCCGGTCCGCCTCCGCCAGAAAATGGATCCAGTGCCAGACCTCCGTAGCGCGCTTGTTATGCCAGTCCCGCCGCTTCTCCGCCGGCACCAGCCAGCTCGCCAGCCACAGCAGCCAACGGCAGGCATACAGCAGGGCAAGGGGCGCTCGCTTCATGCCGGTACTCCTTTACGACGGGCCGCCTTAGGCGGAAGGGCAAGGTGGCGCAGCAGGGGATAGCGTTGCTGAACTTCGCGCAGGGCGACTGTGCCTACGGGCGTGAGCTTGTAGTACCTGCGGGCCGGCCGCTGGCGGCTGGCAGGCAGCTCTTCCCAACGGGAGATGATCAGGCGGTCACGTTCCAGGCGGCGCAGGGCGGGGTACACGGTGCCGCTAGGCAGCCCTGTGACCTCCATTACGTCGAATCCGTAAGGGTGAGCCGCACCTACGCTCTGAAGTATCAGAGCAGAGGTATGGGACAACCTCACCGTCTCTCTCATCCCGCACCACCAGCTATGTAGGATTCTACACCTGTTTGTTAGGAAGCCAATAGGTTACAGAGGGATGCTGCCCCGGTGGTGCAGTGGGGATTTTCCTGCCGCGAACGCAAGAGTTCAGGCCAAAAGCGCCGGTTGCTGGAAGCCGCCGGGTTGCGAGCCGCCCGCGCCGCCTCAGAACAGCTGCGCTAGCGGGAAACGGCCGCGAACAACTCGGAATGCAGCAGCGACTGGAAGCGGCTATCGTCGGTGCGGAAGTGCACCTTCATGGTGGAGCCGTCGTTATCCACAGAAGTGCTGTCAATGGCCAGCTTCTCCGTGGGCGTGGCGCTCATCTTGCGGTACATCATCCCCGCCTTGACCAGGTTGGCCATGGTGGCCGCCATCATGGAATCGGAGGTGAGCACGTCCAGATCAAAGCTGACGCCGCTGGAAAAATCCATTACATAGCGCGAGCCCAACAGACGCTGCTTGACCGCGCCGTAGTCCGCCAGCTGCGACGCCTGGCCCAGGGCGGAGCGCATCATGTTCTGGGTGCCGGAGGCGTCCAGCACACTCCACACCGGGCCCGACTCCACCCCGCCCAGCATGTCGGTGACCTGCGAATTGCTGTCCAGGGAGGGGGCAGCGCCGTTGCGCGCGTCCAGAGCGCCCTTCACCGCGCTCATGTCGCCGAACAGCAGGGTCGAATTATCCAGAAACGTCATTTCCATGCCGTTGCCCATGGGGTAGAGGTAGGAATCCTGGTAAGCCACGGGTTTGATTTTGCGCAGGCGAAGATTCTTCAGCACCTGGCGCGGGGAGAACTGGCCCTGAGCGATGCCCACCGTTTTCAACTGCTTGGAGGCGCGGTAGGAGACAAAAATCAGTTGCTCCACCTCTTTTTCCGGATTCAGGCCGATGCCGCGCAACGAGGTCTCGAATTCCTTCAGATTTTCCGGCAATACCTGAGCTTTGAGCGCCTGGGCCGTGGGTGAATTCTGCAGGGAGCGGTAGTCCACCGAAATAATCTGCTGCACGTCAGAAGGAATTACCGATTGGGTGGCCGTTCCCAGGGCGGCGGCAAACGAGAAGCCCGTGGTCAATATCAGCAAGCAAAGCAAAGCTAAACACTTCTTCATCACATCCCTCATCTGGACTCGTAACCCGTTTAGATGCAGAGTAGCCGGCTGCGGTGACCGGGTTCTTCCCTCATTGTAAGCGAAGCCGGCGCCGCTCTGGATGGCAAACCAGGTGACCTTGGTACCTGGCTGGTTCCTAGCCAGGCCCGTAATTC
>Ga0070733_10003423_pt1 | contig 10886 bp, 11 predicted proteins | sample Coa_R1_9_FD_66450 | JGI IMG/M metagenome (GOLD analysis project Ga0070733, IMG submission 66450) | Surface soil microbial communities from Centralia Pennsylvania, which are recovering from an underground coalmine fire - Coalmine... | ecosystem: Environmental > Terrestrial > Soil > Unclassified ... | reverse complement strand
GACGCGAAAACTGTTCAGCGACCTTTCCAGATTCCGTGCGCAAGTTGAGATCGACATCGAACTGCTCACGGTGACCAAGAACTCTTCGCTTGGCATTGGTCTGGCGCTGCCAAACTCGTCGGCGATCGTGAATTTCGGCAATTTCCTGCAACAAACGGTGTCGCCGGCCGGCTTCACGCAGTTCCTGGCATTCGGCGGCGGAAAGACGTTGTTCGGTCTGGGACTGGCGAGCGCGCAGACGCTCGCCACGCTTACGAATAGCTCAGCCCAAACGACGCTGAACTTCCAAATCGTGGCGGTAGATGGGCAACCGGCTTCCCTGAACGTAGGTTCTCGCTATCCCATCGCCACAGCCCAGTTCTCGGGCGCTTCCGGGCCGCTGGTGAGTTCGCCGACGCCCACGGTGCAATTTCAGGATATTGGCCTGGTGGTGAAAATAACGCCAACGGTTCACGACGCCAACGAGATGTCGCTGGACATCGACGCCGCCTTCACGACTCTGGGCGCCGCGGCGGCGGTCAACGGAATCCCGGCCATCAACCAGCGCAAATATCAAGGCAAGGTGCGGATGCACGACGGCGAATGGGCCGTGATTGCGGGCCTCGCGCAAACCACCGACAGCATCAGCACCGGTGGAATCGCGGGCTTGGCCGGCATCCCGATCCTGGGCTATTTGTTTCGCACCGACACCATCGAGAAGGACTCCGACCAGACTCTGATCGTGTTGAAGCCGCGTCTCATCAACCTCCCGCCGTGGGAGTTTCCGGTGTCGACTCTACAGGTCGGTTCCGAAGGCCGGCCCATCTCGCTCTATTAATCGCGGTCGAGTATCGCTTTCCAATACTCTCCGGCGACTTTTTCGATGGCGTGCTCGCGGGTGATGTGCGCGGCGGCGCGGCGTCCGATTTCCTGGCGGGCTTCGCGATCGGCGGCCAGCCAGAGCAGGTAGTCGGCCAGCATGGTCTCCTCCGCTGGTCCGGGATCGACCCGCAAGCACGAGTTCTCGGGGAAGCGCGAGGTCTCCTCGCCCGCGCTGAAGATCACCGTCTTGCCGATCCCCATCATGCGGATCGCGATGCCGGAAGTTTCCCCGGCAGTGGGGAAGCGCAGATTGATGCATACGTCGGTGGCGGCGGCCCAGCGCCAGAAATCCGGCTCAGAGAGATGGCCGATGCGCAGGATGCGCGGATTATTTTCGAGCAGCGGTGTCATTGCCCTCTCCAGATCCGAGGACGCAAATGCTCCCTGCACGAGAAGCTTTGCGTCCACCCCGCATTTCCAAAGACGGTCCATCGCGCGAAGGATCGAGAAAAGCCGCTTCGATTCGCGCAGGTGTCCGAACACCCCCGCCAAAACCTGTGGGGCAGGTGTCCGGCCTGCCAATTCGAGAACCGGCGGCGGCATAAATAAATGTGGAATCTCGACCACTCGTGCCCGAGGATCATGTGCAAGAACAATCCGAGCCGCGGCGGGATTGTGAACGATAATCGTACGCGAGGCGCTCACCAGGCGCTTCAGCATGGGGAATTCGAAATAGCGCGGGTCGGCGGCGGAGCGGGCGCGGTTGGCCCACAAGTCCTGCGCCAAACCGCGGTTCCACTCACCGTAGTTGAACACGAATTCTTCCACATAGCCGGCCTGGTCGAGCGTGCCCAGAAAAAAATGGTTCAGCGCCGCATCGTGCAAGACCACGACTCCGGGATGAGCGAGGGCGCGGCAGTAAATCTCGCGATGCAGGTGATTGTTGCCGATGTGGTAGAGCCCGACGTCAGCGTCTTCGGCGCCAACGCGCACGTCCCCGTTTTTGCGAAGCTCGGCCAGCAGCGCCGCGGAGTAATCGGCAACACCGGTGGGAGCGGGAGGCAGGGGCGAGAAGAAGCCGACCGTCATGTCTTCTGGCGTGGTCCGAACAAGGCCGTCCCGATGCGGATGTGAGTGGCTCCTTCTTCGATGGCGGCTTCCAAGTCGTGAGACATGCCCATGGACAGTTTCTCGATTCCACGCTCTCGAGCCAGGGCGGCCAGGCGGCGGAAATAAGGCCGCGTAATTTCCGGATCGTCGCTCCAGGGAGGCATGGTCATCAAGCCGGTGAGCCGAAGATTGGGACACGTACGAATCGCGTCAATCACCTGAGGCAGTTCCCCGGGTGCGGCGCCGGATTTGGAGGCTTCCTCAGAGAGCTTCACCTCGATCATCACCTCCAGGGACTTGTTCATGCCATCCAGACGCCGGGCGAGCTTTTCGGAATCGACCGTCTCGATCGTCTGAAAAAGATCCGCGGCGATGCGCGCCTTGTTGGATTGAAGATGGCCGATGAGATGAAATTCGGCTCCGGCAAGATCGGCTACCGCGGGATGCTTGGCCTCGAACTCCTGCACATAATTCTCGCCGAAGCTGCGCAGACCGAGATCGTAGGCTTCGCGCATCACCTCGGCAGGGAACTTCTTGGTGACCGCGATGAGCACGATGTCCTCGCGCCTGCGCCCGGCGCGAGACGCGGCGGCACGGATTCGTTCCTCAACACGCTCGAGGCGATCCCTCAACATGCTATTCCATGATCGCTTGCAGGCGCTCCGGAAGCGAAGGCGCAACGCTCGGCGGCAGGCCGTGGGGAGCGCCCTGTACCGGCATCAGCACGGTCTTTGCAGGGATGAGTTGAATCGCGGCTTCCAGTTCGGCGATGCTGCCGAACGGATCGCGCGTGCCATGGACGAACAATGCGGGAACATGCAGTGTGCCAAAATGCTCCGTACGCGGCTTGCTCGGCTCGCGCGGCGGATGCAGCGGATACGAGAGCAGCAACAGCGCATCGGCAACCGTTGAATCCTCCGCGGCAAGCATCGAACATTGCCGGCCGCCATAAGAATGTCCGGCGAGACAGAGCGGCACTCCAGGCGCGAGGGCGCGGAGTTCCTCAGCGGCTCGACGGATGCCTTCGCGGTCGAGCTTGGAACTGCGCAGCGGCGGGCCGGTGGGATTCTGCTGGCGATACGGAAGGTCGCCGCGCAACACCAGCCAGCCGGCGTCGCGGAAGGCCTCCGCAACGGCGATCAGCAACGGCGCCTGGCAGTTCGATCCCGCGCCGTGAAACAGCGCGAGCGCGGCGTTTGGGGCTGCATCGGGCTGGTGCAGATAGCCTCGGACCAACTCGCGTTCGAAAACGCTACTGTGAATAGTCATGATCACGATCGAGGACATTCGCGCCGCGCGCGATCGGTTTCAGGGCAACATTCGCCTGACGCCAGCCCCCTATTCGGAGACGTTATCACGGGAAGCGGGCAACGTGCTGTATCTGAAGCTCGAGAACATGAACGTTACGGGATGCTTCAAGGAGCGCGGCGCACTGAATCGCTTGCTCCTTTTGACCGATGAGGAGAAGGCCCGCGGAGTGGTCACGGCTTCGGCCGGCAACCACGCGCAAGCGCTCGCGTATCACGCTTCCCGGATCGGAGTGCGCGCCGAAATCTGCATGCCCATCTACACCCCGCTGGTGAAGGTGACGGCGACGCGCGGCTGGGGCGCGAAGGTGATCCTCTATGGAAACAATTTTGACGAAGCCCTTGAAGAAGCGCGGCGCAGGGAGCGCGACGAAAAGCTGGTGTTCGTGCACGCCTTCGACGACGATGCGGTCATCGCCGGGCAGGGAGTGATCGGGCTGGAGCTGCTGGAGCAGATCCCCGATTTGGAGGCGGTGGTGGTGCCGGTGGGCGGTGGCGGACTGATCGGCGGCGTAGCTTGCGCCGTCAAGGAATCACGGCCGGAAGTGCGGGTCATCGGCGTCCAGACCGCGGCGTTGCCGTCAATGCAGGCGGCGCTCACCGCGCATCACCCGGTTCTTCTTGTGGCGGCGCCGACCATCGCCGACGGAATCGCGGTGCGGCAGGCGGGTGAACGCACGCTTGCGCTGGTGCAGAAATACGTGGATGAAGTTGTAACGGTCGATGATGAAGAGATCGCCGCGGCCATCCTGCGGCTGCTCGAAAGGCAAAAGGTCCTGGCCGAAGGCGCGGGCGCGGCCGGAGTGGCGGCAGTGCTTCAGCGTAAAACCTCGCTCCAGGGCAAACGCGTCGCCGTGGTGATCGGCGGCGGCAACATCGACGTCACGCTGCTTTCCCGAATCATCGAAAGAGGCCTGGTCAAGGACGGCCGCCTGGTGCGGGTGCGAATTCCGGTTCCCGATCATCCCGGCGCTCTTCAGCACTTGACGGCGGTGATCGCCGCGGCGCACGCCAACATCGTACAGGTGATTCACGATCGCGCTTATTTCGGCGCGCATCTGGGCGAAGGAGTCGTGGATATCACCATGGAGACGCGCGGGCCGGAGCACGTCGCGGAGCTGACGGCCCAACTGCGGCAGGCCGGCTATCGTCTAGAGGAGGTACGCTGAGCTTCCGAACGCCAGTACGGCGTTTAATCCGCCAAACGCGAAGGAATTCGAGAGCGCTGCCTCCACCCGCAGCTCCCTGGCCGTATTCGGGATCACGTCCAGATCGCACTCCGCATCCGCCGCGCTGAAATTCACCGTCGGAGGCAGCACACCGCGATCGAGCGCCAGCACCGTCGCCGCCGCTTCCAGCGCTCCCGCGGCGCCAAGCGCATGACCGTGCATCGACTTGGTTGAGCTTACCGGAGGCGGCGCCGGGAACACCTCGCGGATCGCGCGCGCCTCCGTTGCGTCGTTTGCGGAGGTCCCGGTTCCGTGCGCGTTGATGTAGCCGATCTGCTCCGCCGCCAGCCCGGCATCGAGTAGCGCCGCCCGCATTGCACGAACCGCCCCCTCGGCACACGGCATGGTGAGATGCCCCGCGTCGGCCGACATCCCCAGGCCGCGAACCTCCGCGTACATATGCGCGCCGCGCGCCCGCGCTGCTTCCAGGGGTTCCAGCACGAACATCGCCGCGCCTTCCCCCAAGCTCAGCCCTCGCCGGTCTTGCGAAAATGGCCGGCACGGCTCCGGCGACACCACCCGCATGCTCTCCCAAGCGCGCAGCATCCCCAGCGTGAACGGCGCCTCGTTGCCGCCCGCCACCGCCACTTCCGTCAGACCCGACCGCACCATCCAGAACGCCTGCCCCATCGCGTGCGACGCCGACGCACACGCCGTCGAAACCGTATAGCACGGCCCCGTGATTCCGAACCGCATGGAGATCCAGCTCGCTCCCGCATTCGTCATCGTGCGCGGGATGATCAAAGGATCGAACCGCGTCCGCTTCTCCTGATATAGATCCCGGTAGGCTTCATCCTCGGTGGGCTTCCCGCCCAGCGAACATCCGGTCACCACCGCCGCCGGCTGCCCGCGCACCTGCGCGCCCGACTCCGCCAGCGCCTGCATCGCCGCGACCACCGCGAACTGCGTCGAACGATCCATCATCGCGGCCTCTTTCACCGTCAGCCACGCCAGCGGATCGAACCCCTTCACCTCGGCCCCAAGTTTGAACTTCATCGCGGAGCAGTCCACCGCTTCAATCGGCTGGATGCCGCAGCGCCCCTCCGTCAGTCCGCGCCAGAACACCTCGCGATCCAACCCCAGTGACGACACCACGCCGATGCCTGTCACCACCACCCGCCTCACGACGCCACCCGCCTCACGACACGACTTTCCTTTCCAGCAGCGTCTCCAGCCCCTGAACCACCTCGCCTACCGACTTGAACATTTTGGCCGCGTCATCTGGAATATCCACGCCGAACTCCTCTTCCAGCGCGAATATCAGCCGCAGCCCATCCAGCGAGTCGATGTTCAAAGCCACGAAGGTGCTCTCCGGCAGGATCGTCTCGACGCCGACCCCCTGGCTTTTCGCGATCACCGCGATGACTCGCTGCGTCAATTCGTCCTTCATGCAAATCCTCCTACCAGTGGAGCAAAATCAGCTCCGAGCAGAAACCGGGCCCCATCGCCGCCATCAGGCTGTACGTTCCGGCGACGGGCCGCCGGTTCAGCAGCGTCTCCTCCAGCACCAGCAGCACCGAGGCCGACGATAGATTCCCGGTCCGGCGCAGACACGTCCACGACGCATCCAGCGCGCCCGCCGGCAGTTCCAGCGCCTGTTCGGTCGCCTCCAGAATCCGCGGTCCGCCCGTGTGCAGGATCCAGTTCCCGATGTCGGCTCGCGTCAGACCGTGTCCGGCCAGAAACGCGTCCACATCCGACCGCAGGTTTTTCTCCACCACCTCCGGAACCTCGCGAGACAGCACAATTTTGAACCCGCGCTCGCTAATATCCCAGCCCATCATTTGCTCCGTGTTGGGATAAAACACGGACAGCGTATCGACAATCCGCGGCCCGTCCCCATCAGCCGCGACAATCACCGCGCCCGCGCCATCGCCGAACAGACCCGTCGAGATCAGGTTCGCCACCGAGAGATCATCCCGTTGCAGAGTCAGCGAGCAAAGTTCCACCGCGATCACCGCCGCCGCCTGTTGCGGGTAAGCTTTCACGTAGTCGGCGGCCCGGGCCACGCCGGCCGCTCCAGCTACGCATCCCAAGCCGAAAATTGGAACCCGCTTGATGTGGTTGTGGAGGCCCAGCCGGTTCATGATCCTGGCCTCGATGGATGGGCTAGCCACGCCTGTCACGGATACGAAAAAGATCGCCCCCAGCCGCTGCTGCTCCACGCCCGCCCGCTCCAATGCGCACGTCAGCGCCTCGGCGCCCAACTCTACCGCGGCGGCGATCCAGTGGCCATTGTTCTCACCCCAGGTTTTGATCCCGTAGTAAGCCTCCATCGGCAGCGCCAGGTACCGCGTCTCGACGCCGACGCGCGTATGCAGCCGCTCCAGAAAGCGCGGATCATCCAGCCGCTTGCCCCAATACGCGCTCAGGGCGGAGAGCAGCACCTGCTGGTCGTATTTGTTCCTCGGAAGCGCGCTGGCGGCGCCGGCGATCCTCATGTTTTAGGTCTTCTCATTCACCTTGGGCGTCCGCCGGGGTCAGTAACGAATATCCGCCATTTGCCGGATCCAGAAGGGCGCCACCGAGTGCCGAAAGCTCGCGCCCGTGCCCGCGACCGCCCGCGCCATCAGCGCGCGGAACTCCTCCGCCGTGTGGGCCCGCCGGATGGACTGGCTCCCATCCAGCACATTCACTCTCGGCAAGCACAGCGGCGCAAACGCGCTGAACAAGGCCAGCGGGACCGGATGCCGCACCAGGTCCAGAATCACGAAGCGCCCGCAAGTCCGCCCGACATTGCGGATCAGTTCGACGGACTCCTCCTCGCCCAGATGATGCAGCAAACACACGCACATGGCCACGTCGGCCTGCGGCAAAGGCTCGCGCGCGGCGTCCAGCTTCAGAATCGGGAACTCCCCCGCGCCATGCTCCGGGGGCCGCAGATCCACACCCACCACCTCCGCCCTGATTTGCCACCGCACGCGCTTCAGCAACTCGCCGTGCCCGCATCCGATATCCAAAACGCGCCGCACGCCTGGCACGTCCCGCTTCAAAGCCCGCACGATCGCGGCATGGTTGCCCAGCAGCTTGTGCGCCCGGGAAATTCCGCGATGCGCCTGATCTATGAGCTCGGAAGACAGATCCTCGCGATCGAGAATCTCTTCCTCAAAAGAGCGCTGCATCTGTTCGTATAATCGCATTCAGGGGGAGACCTCATGCGGGCCATCCAGGTTGTGGGCGGAGGCCCGGCCGGCGCGATGGCGGCGCTCGCCGGCTTGCGTGGAGGCGCTGCGGTACGAATCTTTGAAAAGTCCGCCTTCCCGCGGCACAAGGTCTGCGGCGAGTTCCTTTCGCCCGCCATCCTCACTCTTCTGCGGCGCGCGGGATGCGACGCGGCTTTCCTGCGGCTCGGCCCGGCGGTCCTGCGCGAGATGCGCCTTCACTTCGGTGCGCGTGTCGTCTGTCATCGCCTACCGGAACCCGCCTACGGCCTCAGCCGCCACCAACTCGACCTGCTCCTGCTCCAGCACGCCACCAGCGCAGGCGCGCAATTGGTCCGCGAGCATTGGTCCACCTCTGCCCCTGACGCGGCGGCCCATGACCACGCGGTAATCCTCGCACGTGGCCGCCGAGCGATTGCCCCCGCCGGCGACCGGCTCTTCGGTTTCAAGGCCCACTTCAGTGGCCCCGTCAATGACGCCGTGGAGCTCTATTTCTTCCAAAACTGCTACGTCGGAGTCAGCGCCATCGAAAATGGCGCCACCAACGTCTGCGGCCTCGCTCCTGAGAGTACCCTGCGCGCCTTTGGATTTCACCCCAGCGATCTCCTCCAGACCTGCGCTCCGCTCGCCGCGCGCTTGAGCCCTCTGACACCCACTATGGACTGGCTCGTCACCGGCCCCCTGGTCTTTTCCGGACGCCTCAACCAGCCCCCTGACCCAGCCACGTATCACGCCGGCGACTCGCTTGGCTTCGTCGATCCCTTCACCGGCTCGGGTATTCTCAACGCCATGCTCACAGGCGAGCTCGCTGGCCGCGCCGCCGCGAGTGGCGCATCCTCCGAAGCCTATTTTCGCGATTGTCGCCGTCTACTCCGCCGCCCCTTCCTGATCTCGTCCGCCTTCCGCGCCGTCGTCGCTTCTGGCCAGGCCGGCGTGCTCGCCTCCCTGGTCCCGGGGCGACTTCTTTTCCGAGCCACCCGGCCTTCTGTGCTGAACTTCGGAGCATAGTCCGAAGCGATCCTATTTCAGCTTCGCAAGCTCTTCCCGGTAGAGCGGGTTATTTGGGAACTCCGCCGCCAGCGACGCCAGATCTTGCCGTGCTGCCGCGATGTCCTTGTCGCGTAGCGCCGCCACCGCCAGCAATAGACGCGCATAGGGCTTGAGATAAAGCCCCTTCTGCGCCGTGATGCGAAGCAGCTTGATGCCGGTCTGCTGGTCGGTCTGAGCGCCGCCGAGCTGCAGCAGCCAGCGAACCGCGATCGGCTTCAGGCTGAGCAAGTAGTTTTCAATGCCCACCGCCAGATAGGCGTCATAGCAATCCGGGTGCACGGCCAGCAGGTTCTGCGCGACCTTGCGGCTCCGCTTGGCCTCCGACAACGCTGTGAAGTTTCGCTTTTCGATTAAGAAGAGATAGTCGGAGTGCAGTCCCATGCAGAGTACATTGGCCAGCATCGCATTCTCGTCCTTGGGGTCCCGCGCAAGAGCTGCCGAGACCAGACTTCGGGCGCGTTCCAGCGCCGCGTCGAAATCGCGCTTGGCCGTGGCGCTTGGAACGAGACTGCGCTGGCGGGCAAGGAACGCGTCGTCCTGAGTGAAGAACGCCGATTGAAGAACCTGAAGCCGGTCGAACTCAGAGAAGAGGTACGCCGCAGCGTCGGAGGCGGGTCCCATCGGGTCTTGCGGATGCGACTTCTCCCAATCGGCAAAAGTCCGGTGCGCTGCGGAAAAGTTGAGGTTGTACATTTGCCCGTAACCCTGGACCAGCGCGGCCGTTGGCGCAGCGGGCGGACCCGTTGCCGCGGCCGGCGAAGCGGCAAGGATCCACGCGGCGGCGAGTAAGTTCATCATCGTCCTTCGACCATTAGCGCAGAGTGTAGCTGACGAGAGCCCGTACGTTGAACAACCCGTCGTTCGTTCGCGGGCCGCCCGCAACGCGCCGGACGAACAGGGGACTGTAAAAGGCATCCACCGTGAGCCCAATGCGGCTGGTGAGCAGATAACTTACTCCGGCCGTCCCGGCGACCAGGTTACCCGCGGTCCACAGCCGGGTTCGATCCAACCCCGACGTGACCGGAGCATTCACTTGAAAGCTGGTATTGATGTAATCGAATCCCAATGTCGCATGCGTCGTCAGCCGCCGGAGGCGGGGAATCCGATACGTTCCCTGAAGCTCCGTTCCCCCGTATCGCACGCCCGCGGAATCCGAGGACGTTCCCACGCAGCCACTCGGGTTTTCCGAAGATTTAGGCGGGAATCCCAGGACCGAAGCGGGGCAGGTAAAAGCGGCCTTCACGGATCCGAATTGACCCGATAGCCGCCATCCCAGGGTCCACTGTTTTCGCGCGACGATCGAGCGCTCCACGCCGAATGCGATGACCCGGGGAGTGACCCCAAATATGTGGATCGGAGGCGGCGCGGCGACAACCCCGACGAACTTCCAGGGCAAGCCCACACGCACGATCGGCCTCACGATTACGGGCGCTTTGTTCAACTCTTCTTGTTTATGGCCATTGAATCCGACGCGCTCGCGCGCCGCGTCGAGCGCCGGCAGCCAGTCCGACTCAAGCCCCAGAGTAACGGAGCCGAGGCGGGCGCTCTCGACCTGCGGTGAGGGCGGCTGCAAGCCGCTCAACGTCGTTGCCGAGGTGAAGTACTTGAGCGCCCATCCCTCGGGACTATCGAAGGTCACATGCTCGATCCTCGAAAGCGTGGTGGTTTGCCCCGTGACGGTGCCTTCGCTGGCGCAAGCAGCGCCAAGCAGCAGCAGTACACCGGTCTGTTGACTGACTCGAATCATGTCGACTGCCTTGCATGGGCCAACTCAATATTGAACTCGATTCGAACTTCATCCTTCACGCGTACGGTTCCGCCGCCGGCCCGCACCGGCTTGATGCCGAAATCCGTTTGCTTGACCAGGGCGTGCCCGGTATAGTGTCCGGCCTTCTCCATGACGTCTACCGTCACGGGCTGCGTCGTTCCATGCAGCACCAGATTACCAAGGATTCGCCAGGAGCCCGCCCCCGCCGGTTCCATTGACGTGGATCGAAAGACAATGGCCGGATAATGCTCGACGTCCAAGACTTCGGGTCCAAGCATCGTCTTCCGGATCTCGCCGCGATCTTTCTCGGAAGCATCGGCGTCTTCCACGCACAACGTCCTTGCATCCACATGCAGCTCCACCTGGTGAGCGGCAAAATTGACACTACCGGCGGCAATGGGAGCCGCAATCTCGTGATCGTGGCCGAAGGCGGCGAACGCTCCCGCGCGATATACACGCA
>Ga0070733_10003422_pt1 | contig 10888 bp, 9 predicted proteins | sample Coa_R1_9_FD_66450 | JGI IMG/M metagenome (GOLD analysis project Ga0070733, IMG submission 66450) | Surface soil microbial communities from Centralia Pennsylvania, which are recovering from an underground coalmine fire - Coalmine... | ecosystem: Environmental > Terrestrial > Soil > Unclassified ... | reverse complement strand
AACGTCCGCGAGCGGCTCGAGCAGCGGCTGGTGGTGCTGGGGCTCGAGGCGACCGCGGTCGCGAAGCCTTAGCGCCTAGCGCTTGCGGCGCGGGACCGCGCGCCTGGCCGCTGCGCGTTTCGGCGTCCGACGCGCCTTCGCCGTCTTGCGCTTGGGCGCGACGGAGCGCCGGGTCTTGCGGCCTCCGGGAGCGGCGCGGGCTTTGCCGGCCTTGCGGGGCCTGGCACGTTTCGCTTTCGCGCGGGCGGGCTTCTTCGCGGGGGTATCGATGCCGCGCAGCTGATCGAGAATCGCGGGGTTCTCGAGCGTCGAGACGTCCTGCGTCACGGGTTCATTGTTGGCCACGGCCCGCAGCAGGCGGCGCATGATCTTGCCCGAGCGGGTCTTCGGCAGGTTGTCCGCGTAGCGGATGTCGTCGGGCTTGGCGATGGGGCCGAGCTGCTCGCCTACCCAGTCGCGCAGCTCCTTGGTCAGGGCGCTCGTATCACCCGTCGGACGCGGGCCGCGCAGCACCACGTACGCGAATACCGACTCGCCCTTGATGTCATGCGGCTTGCCGACCACGGCGGCTTCCGCGACGCGCGGATTCGCGACCAGCGCCGACTCGATCTCCATGGTGCCGAGACGGTGCCCGGACACCTTCAACACGTCATCGATCCGCCCCATGATCCAGAAGTAGCCGTCCTTATCGCGGTGCGCGCTGTCGCCCGCAACGTAGCAGCGCGTGTGGAACTTCGACCAGTAGCCTTCGACATAGCGCGGGTTGTTACGCCATATGGTGCGCAGCATCGAGGGCCAGGGCTTGCGGATCACGAGATAGCCGCCGGCATCGGGTCGCTTCACCGACTCGCCGTGGTCGTTGACGATGTCCGCCTCGATACCGGGGAGCGGCACGGTGCACGAGCCGGGCTTGGTGGCGGTGGTGCCTGGGAGCGGCGCGATGAGAATCGCGCCGGTCTCGGTCTGCCACCAGGTGTCGACGATCGGGCAGCGCTCTTTGCCGATCACGCGGTGATACCACATCCACGCCTCGGGATTGATCGGCTCGCCGACCGTACCGAGGAGCCGCAGTTTCGACAGGTCGTACTTGTTGGGCAGCGCGTCGCCGAGCTTCATCAGCGCACGGATCGCGGTCGGCGCGGTATAGAAGACGGTCACTCCATGGGTCTGGCAGTTCTTCCAGAAGCGCCCGCCGTCGGGCACCGTCGGAGCGCCTTCGTACATGACGATCGTCGCCCCGGCCGCGAGCGGTCCATAGGTGATGTAGGAGTGCCCGGTGACCCAGCCGACGTCCGCGGTGCACCAGAACACATCATCGTCGCGCAGGTCGAAGACCCACTGAGTGGTGACCTTGCAGCCGAGCAGGTAGCCGCCCGTTGCGTGCTGGATGCCCTTCGGTTTCCCGGTCGATCCCGAGGTATAGAGGATGAAGAGCGCATGCTCGGCATCCACCCACTCGGGGTCGCAGGAGGGCGGCTGCCCTTCTATGGCGTCGTGCCACCACACGTCGCGCTTGGAATCCATCGCCACGTGCCGCCCCGAGCGCTTGAGCACGATGACGCGCTCGACCGTCGGGCAGCCGGCCGCGAGCGCCTGGTCGGTGTTGGCTTTGAGCTCGACCGCGGTGCCGCCGCGCCAGCCGCCGTCGGCGGTGATCACGAGCCGCGCCTCCGTGTCCTCGATGCGATCCTTGAGCGCAGGCGCCGAGAAGCCGCCGAACACCACCGAATGGATCGCGCCGATGCGGTTGCAGGCGTGCATGGCGACCACAACCTCCGGCACCATCGGCATGTAGATGACGACGCGGTCGCCCTTGGCGATGCCCTGGGCCTTGAGCGCGTTGGCAAAGCGGCAGACATCGGCGTGCAGCTCCCGGTAGCTGATGCGTCGCACATCGCCGGGCTCGCCCTCGAAAATGATGGCGGTCTTGTGGCCACGCTCGTTGAGGTGCACGTCGAGGCAGTTGAAGGAGGCGTTGAGCTTGCCGTCCGTGAACCATCGGTAGTTGGGCGCGCGGCTCTCATCGAGCGCCACGGTGAAGGGCCGATGCCAGGAGAGCTCCTGGGCGGCCAGATCCGACCAGAATCCGACGTTATCCTCGGCCGCGCGCTTGCGCAGCGTCTCGAGGTCACGCGGCTTGACGCGCGAGCGTGCAGTGAACTCCTGCGAAGGCGGGAATTTCCGCTGCTCGATGAGGGCCGACTCGATGTGCTTGTCCGTGACCGCCGCCATAACCACCTCTCGAGACTCTTTGTTCTTTCCGGAAAGGGCAGCATAGCCCAATCGCGCGCACCCTTCAGGTGCGTACTTCTGCCAACAGCCCCTCGATCAGATCGAGCGCCTCGCCCGCATACCCACCGCCGAAGAGGTTGGCATGATTGAGCACGTGATAGAGGTTATAGAGCTCGCGCCGGACGTGAGCCCCGGGCGGGAGCGGGGCCGCCTGCTCATAGGCGCGGTAGAAGGCCGGGCCGAAGCCGCCGAACAGGCGTGTCATCGCGAGATCCGCCTCGCGATCGCCGTAGTAGACCGCCGGGTCGAAGACTGCGGGCTCGCCGTCCTTCGTCGCGAGCCAGTTGCCGCCCCAGAGATCGCCGTGCAGGAGTGAAGGCTGCGGCCGATGTCCGCCGAGAATCTGCGGCACCGCCTCGATCAGCCGCTCGCCGGGCTCTCCCAGGAGCGAGCCGAAGCCGTTGGCAACAGCCAGGGCAAGCTGGGGCCGCAGGCGCCGCTCGCGGTAGAACTCGATCCACGAATCGAGACATCCATTCGCCTGCGGCGTGCTGCCGATGGTGTTGTCGCGCCACCAGCCGAAGGCGGCGGCGCTCCTTGCGTGTTGCGCCGCAAGGCCCTCGCCGAGGCGCGCCTCGCAGCGCTCGTCCGCTGTGCCCCGCTCGAGCCATTCGAGGGCGAGAAATGCGACTTCCGCGGTCTCGCCACGCGCGAGCACCTTCGGCACGCGCAGCGCACGGGCGTGCTCGAGCTCGGCGAGTCCTGCGGCCTCGGCCTCGAGCATGGGAGCGGCCGCGCGCGCGGCTACCTTGACAAAGAGCGGCGTGCGCCCCGCGAGCCAGCGGTAGCAGTCATTGATGCTGCCGCCCGCTACGCGCCGCTCAGGACTTGCGGCGCACTCGAGCCCGCTCAGTCGACCGATCCCGGCTGCGATCGCGGCAAGATTCCGCACGGCTCACCGCGCCGCGGCTTCAGGCGGCGGCGGGCAGCTGTGCCAGCCGTGCACCCTGAGCGCGCAGGAACGGCCCGAAGCCGAGGCCATCGTAGAAGGAGCCGAGGCCGGGAAGATCCGGCAGACGGCGCCTCAGGGCTTCGGCACTCGTCCCGAGCGGCACGTCGCAGGCGATCTGCGTCAGGCGGCGCGAGAGATAGACCGCCTCGCGATGCTCGGCGAGGCGCGCGGCGAGCGTGCTCGCACCACGCACCCGAAGACACGCCAGTCTCCCTAAGTCCCCGTAGAGCTCATCGAGCGAGGCGAATGCCTTCATGATGGACGCGGCGGTGCGGTGTCCGATCCCGGGCACGCCCGGAATGTTGTCGGACTCATCTCCGGTGAGGGCGAGATAGTCCGCGAAGCGCTCGGGTCGGACGCCGTAGTGGCGCTCGATGTCGTGATATCCGAACTGCCCGCGGGCGCCGAAGTCCCAGAGCAGATCGCCGTCACGCATCAGCTGCGCCAGGTCCTTGTCGCGGGTGATGAAGGCGGCGCGCACGCCGGCCTCGCGCATCTGCCGCCCGAGCGTGCCGATGATGTCGTCCGCCTCGTACTCCGGATGCACGAAGTGAGCGAGACCCAGGTGCCGGCACAGTTCCCGGCAGCGCTCGAACTGGCGTACGAGATCGGTCGGCGCGGGCTCGCGGTTCGCCTTGTAGGCGGGATAGATGCGACTGCGGTAGGAGTCGCGCCGGCGCGCATCGAATGCCACCGCGATGTAGGCCGGCCGCACCCGCTCGATGAGATCGCCGATGAAACGCGCGAAGCCGAACACGGCATGGGTGGGATTGCCATCGCGGTCGCGCATGTCGGGCAACATCGAGTGCCATGCACGGAACACGTAGACCGAGGCGTCGACGAGAAAGATCACGCCGCGGACCTTAGCAGGTGCAGCAATCGCTGCACAGGCGCAAGCGAAGTGATGTCAGCCGGAATCGCTCCCCGATGAGCAGCAGGCAAAGACCGCGCTCTTTGCCTGCGGTCGACGGAGTAATGTCCGGCAAAAGCGCCGCAGGCGACTCTTGCCCAATTAACTCAGATACGCGCGGATGCGATCGTGCAGCGGGCTGGTGCGCGGGAAGTGCGCCACCAGATATTCCATCTGGTCGGCGAGCACACGCCGGCCTTTGAGAAAGATGTATTCGGCGTAGGTCGGCGTGAAAGGCACCGCGATCAGCTGCATGCGCGCCTGCTCGGGCGTGCGCGAGGCCTTCTGGTTATTGCAGCGGCGGCAGGCTGCCACCACGTTGGTCCACACATCCTGGCCACCCTGGCTGAAGGGGCGGATGTGATCGCGCGACAGCTCGCGCGAGGGAAATCGCGAGGCGCAATACATGCAGAGGTAGGCATCGCGCCGGAACAGGGTCTGGTTGTTCAGCGGCGGGATGTAGTCGTGGCGGGTATTGCCGGGATTGCCCGTGTGCCCGACCGTGGCCACGATCGAATTCACCTCGAGGATGGTACGGCGGCCGGTGCGCGCATTGGTGCCGCCGAAGAGCTGATAGAGGAGCGAGCCGCACGTGTAAGCGACCTGCTCCTGGGTGTAGAGTCGCGCGGCTTCCTTGTAATCGATCCACTCGAGCGGCATGCCGGCGACGTCGGTGCGCAGCACGAGCTGGGAAAGTCCGCGCGCACCGGGGGCCGCCACGACCGCGAGGTCGTCTGCGAGGCCGAAATCGGCGCGATCGAGATCGATGCCGTGCATAACGCTGTAAGATACGGCACTTTTGTGCAAGAATTCAACACCGCAAGATCTTAATTAAATTGAAATTTTCCAGTGACGTGGCCGACCGGCCACGCACTCGTGAGGGGCGCTGAATGGCAGTGATGATTGGCGCGCTCAAGGAGAGCGCGCCGCAGGAAACGCGCGTCAGTCTGACTCCGGAGATCGCCGAGAAGTTCGCAAAGGAGGGCGCGCGCGTCACTCTCGAGCGTGGCGCCGGCGAGCGGGCGCGCTTTCCGGACTCCGCCTACAAGAATGTGGCATGGGCCGAGAGCGCCGCGGCGGTCCTCGGCTCGGCCGACGTCGTTCTCACGGTGCAGCCGCTCACCGTCGAGCAGATCGGGCAACTGAAGGCGGGCGCCGTGGTGGTCGGCTTCATGCAGCCGCACGCACGCGCCGCCGAGGTGCGTGCGCTGAAGGAGCGCCGCATCACGAGCTTCGCCATGGAGCTCGTGCCGCGCATCTCGCGCGCCCAGTCGATGGATGCACTCTCTTCCCAGGCCTCCATCGCGGGTTACAAGGCGGTGCTGATCGCCGCGAGCCACCTGCAGAAGTTCCTCCCCATGCTCACCACGGCCGCAGGCACCATCCGCCCCTCGCAGGTGCTCATTATCGGCGCAGGGGTGGCGGGCCTTCAGGCGATCGCCACCGCCCGGCGCCTGGGCGCCGTGGTCGAGGCCTACGACGTGCGCAGCGCCACCCGCGAGCAGGTGAAGTCGCTCGGCGCCAAGTTCGTCGAGACGGGGGTGAGCGCCGAGGGTACCGGCGGCTACGCGCGCGAGCTCACCGCGGAAGAGAAGGCCAGGCAGCAGGAAGCGCTCGATGCGCGCATCGCCGTCGCGGATGCCGTGGTGACGACCGCTTCGGTCCCCGGGCGTCCGGCGCCGAAGATCATCTCGCGTGCCGCGGTCGAGCGCATGCGCGCAGGCTCGGTGGTGGTCGACATCGCCGCCGAGCAGGGCGGCAACTGCGAGCTGACGCGCGCCGGGGAAACCATCGAGCACCGCGGCGTGCAGGTGATCGGCCCCGTCAATCTCGCCGCCGAGCTCGCCTACAACGCGAGCGAGATGTACTCGCGCAATCTCTTCAATTTCCTCAAGCCCGCGATCCCTAAAGGCGAGCTCACGATCGACTGGAACGACGAGGTATTCGCGCAGTCCTGCCTGACGCGCGACGGGGCGATCCAACACGGGCCGACGGCCAAGGCGCTCGGGGGCTGATATGACCGGAATGGTGGCACTCTATATCTTCATGCTCGCGGCCTTCACCGGCTACGAGATCATCTCGCGCGTGCCGGTGATCCTGCATACGCCGCTCATGTCGGGCTCGAACTTCGTGCACGGCATCGTGCTGGTGGGCGCCATGGTGGCCTTAGGCAGCGCGCACACACCGCTCGAGAAGAGCATCGGCTTCATCGGCGTGCTGCTCGCCGCCGGCAATGCGGTCGGCGGCTACGTCGTCACCGAGCGCATGCTGGAGATGTTCAAGTCCTCCGGGGCGCGTGCCAAAGCGAAGGAGACCCACTGATGCCGGGCTGGCTCTCCGCGAGCCTCGCGATCCAGGCGAGCTACTTCGTCACCGCGGTGCTCTTCATCCTGGGCCTGAAGCGCATGAGCTCGCCCGTGACGGCGCGCAGCGGGATCCTGTGGGCGGGCGCCGGCATGGGCGTCGCGACCCTGATCACTTTCCTCTACCCGGGAATGAGCAACTACGAGCTGATCCTGCCGGCGATGCTGGTCGGCGGGGGGCTCGCCTGGTGGAGCGGCAAGCGGGTCGCCATGACCGACATGCCGCAGATGATCGCGCTCTACAACGGCATGGGGGGCGGGGCCGCGGCGGCGATCGCGGCGGTCGAGCTCTATCGCGGCGGGGCCGAGGGCTATGTCACCGTCTCACTCGCGGTCGCCGGCGGGATCATTGGAGCGGTGTCCTTCTCGGGCAGTGCCATCGCCTTCGGCAAGCTCCAGGGGCTCATCACCGGGAGCATCCGCTTCACCGGCCAGCAGATCGTGAACTTAGGATTGCTCGCCGCCGCGCTCGTCCTGGGCGCCCTGGTCGCTGCCCACGTGAACGCCTCGCCCGCGATCGTCACGGGCTTCTTCGTCCTGGCGCTCGTTCTCGGCATCACCATGACACTACCCATCGGCGGCGCCGACATGCCGGTGGTGATTTCGCTCTACAACGCGCTCACCGGGCTCGCGGTCGCGCTCGAGGGCTTCGTGCTCGATAACGCCGCGATGATCATCGCCGGCACGGTGGTCGGCTCGGCCGGCACACTCCTCACGCAGCTCATGGCGAAGGCCATGAACCGCTCGCTCGGCAACGTCCTCTTCTCGGGATTCGGCGACACGGGCGGGGAGGCGACGGGCACGGTCACCGGGAGCCTGAAGCCCATCGAGGCCTCCGACGTCGGCGTCATGATGGCCTTCGCCTCCAAGGTGATCGTGGTGCCGGGCTACGGCATGGCGGTCGCGCAGGCGCAGCACAAGATCTGGGAGCTGGTGCAGCTGCTCATCGACCGCGGGGTGACCGTGCGCTTCGCCATCCACCCGGTAGCGGGGCGCATGCCGGGTCACATGAACGTGCTGCTCGCCGAAGCCGGCGTTCCCTATGACCTCATCTCCGATCTCGATGAGATCAACGCCGAGTTCGAGACCGCCGACGTCGCGCTCATCATCGGCGCGAACGATGTGGTGAACCCGGTGGCGCGCACCGACAAGTCGAGCCCGATCTACGGCATGCCGATCCTGAATGCCGACAAGGCGAAGAACGTCATCGTCATCAAGCGCGGCAAGGGCGCCGGGTTCTCAGGAATCGAGAACGCCCTCTTCTATCTCGACAACACCCGCATGCTCTATGGCGATGCGCAGAAGGCGGCCGCCGAGCTCATCGCCGCGGTGAAGGCGGTCGGCTGACGCGGTCGAGCCGACCGGGCATACCGCCCTGTGACAGGGCGCCGGTAAAGGAGCGTCTCGCCATGCAGCGCAGGAATCTTCTCAAGCTCGGGGCGGCATTACCGCTGTCTCTCGCGCTACCCGCGCGACTCGCGGCGCGCGCCATGTCCCCCTTCGCGCGCGTGCGCCCAGGCGATGCCTACTGGCCCACACCCGCGCAGTGGCAGGAGCTCGGCGCCCAGGTCGGCGGGAGTCTCTTGAAGCCCCAGGCGCTGTTCGCTCCCTGCGCGAGCGCCGAGACCTCGGCCGCCTGCGCCGAAGTGACGCAGAACCTGCGCAATCCCTTCTGGATCGGCGATCAGCCCGGGGGTACCCAGGTCTCCGGCTGGCTCGATGCCTGGACGCCGGCACCCAGCGCCTACGCGGTGCGCGTGCGCAACGCGCAGGACGTGGCGCACGCGGTCAACTTCGCGCGCACGCACAACCTGCGGGTCGTGGTGAAGGGCGGCGCTCACAGCTACCTCGGGACCTCCAGCGCCCCCGACTCGCTCCTCATCTGGACGCGCTCGCTCAACGACATCCACCTGCACGATGCATTCATCGGCGAGGGCTGTGAGGGGCACGCTGCAGCGACCCCCGCGGTGTCACTCGGCGCCGGCTGCGTGTGGATCGATGCCTACACGGCGGTCACCACGCGCGCCGGCCGTTACGTGCAGGGGGGCGGGTGCACCACCGTGGGAGTGGCGGGCCTGGTGCAGTCGGGCGGCTTCGGCAGCTTCTCCAAGGGTTTCGGAAATGCCGCCGCGGGACTCATCGAAGCGGAGGTGGTCACCGCCGACGGCCGCGTCCGCATCGTCAACGCCTGTCGCGATGCGGATCTTTTCTGGGCACTCAAGGGCGGGGGCGGTGGAACGTTCGGGGTCGTCACGCGCCTGACGCTGCGCACTCACGAGCTGCCGCAGTACTTCGGCGCCGCCTGGGGCGTCATCCAGGCGAAGAGCGACCCGGCTTTCCGTACGCTCCTCGGGCGCTTCATCTCCCACTACGCCGAGCGGCTCGCGAACTTCCGCTGGGGAGAGCAGGTGGCGGTGAAGTCGGACAACTCGTTGAAAATCTCGATGGTGCAGCAGGGCCTCTCCCGCGAGGAAGCGCGGGCCGCGTGGCATCCGTTCTTCGACTGGGTGAAGTCATCCACCGACCTCTCGATAAAAGAGGAGCTCGGCGCGAGCGGCCACAAGCCGCAGAGCTGGTGGGAGATTCAGGGGAATCCCAGCATGATTCCCGACAAGCGTGCCGGGGCCTCGCCCGACCACGGCTACTGGGAGGGCGATCAGGATCAGGTCGGCGCCTTCCTCCACGGCTATGACTCGCTATGGCTTCCCGCGAGGCTCCTGGAAGGTGCCGCGCAGCCGCGGCTGGCCGATGCACTCTTCGCCGCCTCGCGTCACAAGGACGTGGAGCTGCACTTCAATAAGGGCCTCGCGTTCGCACCGCGCGCGGCCATCGATGCCTCGCTCGATACCGCGATGAATCCTGCGGTGACCGAGGCGTTCGCGCTCGCCATCATCGCCGACGGCGAGCGGCCCTCCTATCCGGGCGAGGCCCGCCCGCCCATGGACCTCAACGCCGCGCGCGCCGACGCTCGCGCGATCGACGCGGCGACCGCGGCGCTCGAGCAGGTCGCTCCCTCGCCCGGCTCCTATCTCTCCGAGAGCAACTTCTTCAACGAGCGCTGGCAGGAGGCGTATTTCGGTCCCCACTACGGGCGCCTCAAGTCCATCAAGAGGCAGTACGACCCGGAGGGCCTGTTCATCGTGCATCACGGCGTCGGAAGCGAGGACTGGAGCACGGATGGCTTCACGCGGCTTCGGGGCTGATTGACATGTACGAGCGACGCCGCAGCACGCCCCTCACACCCCGGCGCTTCGCGCTGCGCATGCTGCGCCACGCCGCGTTCGCGGCGCTCCTGCTCGTTCTGTCGCTGTGGATCGGGATGGCCGGCTACGAGCACTATGAGCATCTCCCCTGGCGCGATGCCTTTCTGAATGCGGCCATGCTGCTGGGTGGCATGGGGCCGGTGAACAATCCGGCGACACCTGCGGGTAAACTGTTCGCCGGCTTCTACGCCCTGTACGCGGGGCTCATGTTCATCATCACGGTGAGCATCATTCTGGCGCCGCTCCTGCATCGCATGCTGCATCTTTTTCACTCGGACGAGCGTGACCCATGAAGACCGGACGACAACTGCTGCTCATGGCACTGCTGGTGGCATGCGCCCTCGGCACAGCGCGCGCGAGTTCTGTCTCGCAGCCCGCCCTCAAGGCGCAGACCACCGCCGAAGTGCTCGCCGCTTCCACTCCTTCCGACTGGCGTGCACTCGACCCGCAGCAGACGCTCTATCTCGAGCTGCCGGGCGGCCGTGTCATCATCGAGCTCGCGCCGGTATTCGCGCCGCACCACGTCGCTAACGTCATCGCGCTCTCGCGCGAGCAATACTTCGATGGACTGGCGATCATGCGCGCGCAGGACAACTACGTGGTGCAGTGGGGCGATGCCGACGGGAAAAAGCCCGTGCAAAAGGCGCAGCGCACTCTGGCCGCGGAGTTCGAGAGGCCGCTGCGCGGGCTCACTCTGACCCGCCTCCCGGATCCCGACACTTACGCACCGGTCACCGGCTTCCTCGACGGCTTTCCCGTCGCCGCGGATCCGCAGATTGGCCGCGCCTGGCTCGTGCATTGCTATGGCATGGTGGGAGCCGGGCGCGACAACGATGTCGACTCGGGCGGCGGCACCGAGATCTACGTGGTCCTCGGGCAGGCGCCGCGCCACCTCGATCGCAACGTCACGCTGTTCGGGCGAGTCGTGCGCGGCATGGACCTCCTGTCCGTGATGCCGCGCGGGCACGGCGACCTGGGCTTCTACGAGCATGTCAGCGAGCGGACGCCGCTCAAGTCGCTGCGGGTCGCGGCGGATGTGCCGGAGGCCGAGCGTACGCCGCTCGAGATTCTGAGAACCGATACCCCGACCTTCGCAGCTTACCTCGAG